>Ga0307296_10001773_pt1 | contig 10934 bp, 16 predicted proteins | sample ER_DNA_153_FD_194467 | JGI IMG/M metagenome (GOLD analysis project Ga0307296, IMG submission 194467) | Bulk soil microbial communities from the East River watershed near Crested Butte, Colorado, United States - ER_DNA_153 | ecosystem: Environmental > Terrestrial > Soil > Floodplain | place... | reverse complement strand
GCTATTGGCAATCCCGCCGACGGTGACAAGGCCGTCGCTACCGCGCGCAGGACGGGCGGCGCCGTCTACGCGGTGGCCGAGGATGAGATCGGGCCGAACATGGCACTGCTCGCTGAAACTGCAGGCGTCTTCGGCGAGACCGCCGCCGGAGTGAGCCTGGGGGCTCTCCGCCAGGCTGTTGCCGAGGGACAGCTGGGGGCGGAGGACCGCGTCGTTTTGCTCGTCACGGGTGACGGTCTGAAGACGCCCGGCCCGGTGAGCGACCTCTTGGCGCCCATCGCCATCGAGGCGGACGCGGACGTTGTACTGGAGCGCCTCGGCGTGCTTACGTGACAGTCGTTTGCCTGCCCGGAGACGGGGTTGGACCTGAAGTAATGCGCGAGGCGAAGCGGGTTCTCGCCGCGCTGGCTCCGGACGTCGAGCTGGAGGAGCATCCGTTCGGCGCCCAGGCGATTCGCGACAGCGGCGATCCCCTTCCCGAGAGCACGCTGGCCGCTTGCCGCGCCGCGGAGGCGGTGCTCAAGGCGCCGATCGGCGATCCGGAGTTCGACGCCGCCGACGTCCGCCCCGAGCAGGGAATGCTGCGTCTGCGCGCCGAGCTCGACGTCTACGCGAACCTGCGCCCGGCACGGAGCGACAAGGTGGACGTGCTCATCGTCCGTGAGCTCGTTGGCGGGATTTACTTCGGCCCGCAGGGAGTCCGTGAGGACGGAACGGCCTTCGACACCAGCGAGTACAACCCGCACCAGGTGGAACGGATCGCTCGCCGCGCCTTCGAGCTTGCCCGCCGGCGCGACAAGAGGCTGACCTCCGTCGACAAGGCGAACGTTCTCGAGACTTCGCGCCTGTGGCGCCGGGTTGTGAACCAGGTCGCCGAGGGCTACGAGGACGTAGAGGTCGAGCACATGCTCGTCGACAACGCCGCCATGCAGCTCGCCTCGGCGCCGAACCAGTTTGACGTGCTAGTGACAGAGAACATGTTCGGGGACATCCTCAGCGACCTCGCCGCGGCCATGACAGGCGGCCTTGGGCTCGCGCCCTCGGCGAGCCTCTCGGACGGCGGCCCGGGGATCTTCGAGCCGGTGCACGGGTCCGCTCCGGACATCGCCGGTCTTGGAATCGCCAACCCGGCCGCCATGCTGCGCTCGACGGCGCTCATGCTCGAGCACGGACTCGCCCGACCTGAGGAGGCGAGCGCCCTGGAGGCTGCCGTGGAGGACGCTCTTGCGAGCGCTCCCACGCCGGATCTGGGGGGCTCGGCGACAACCGCCGAGTTCGGCGACGCCGTTCTCAGAGCGCTGTCGTAGCGAAGCGAGGCGGGTGCGCCGCCTCGAAGGCGGCGATCTCATCGGCGTGCTGGAGCGCCCGCGCGATGTCATCCAGGCCCTCGAGCAGGGTCTGGCGCTCGAACGGATCGAACTCGAAGGAGTACGGCCCCACCGTCTGCCCCTCCAGGTCGACGGTGAGCTCGCCGGACTCTTCCATGAGCGCCTTCACCTGCTCCTGGGGCAGCACCACCGGCACGAGGCCGATCTTGATGCAGTTCGTGCGGAAGATGTCTCCGTAGGAGGGAGCGACGATCGCCTCGAAGCCCCAGTCCTGCAGCGCCCACGGAGCATGCTCGCGCGAGGACCCGCAGCCGAAATTTCGCCCCGCTAGCAGGATCTTTGCACCGTTCGCCTCCGGACGGTTGAGCTCGAAGCTCGGGTCCTGCGCCCAGTCGTAGAAGAGGAACTCACCGAACCCGGTGCGCTCGATGCGCTTCAGAAACTGCTTCGGGACGATCTGGTCCGTGTCCACATCTGCCCGGTCGAGGACCGCGGCATGCGATGTGACGCGCTGGAACGGCCTCACGCGACGGCCTCCATCGCGTACTCACGGATGTCGACGAAGTGGCCTTCGAGCGCGGCCGCGGCAGCCATGGCGGGGCTGACGAGGTGCGTGCGGCCGCCTCTTCCCTGACGGCCTTCGAAGTTCCGGTTCGAAGTCGAGGCGCAGCGCTCTCCGGGCGCGAGGATGTCGGGATTCATACCCAGGCACATCGAGCAACCCGCGCGCCGCCACTCGAAGCCGGCCGCCTCGAAGATTTGATCGAGCCCTTCGGCCTCGGCCTGCCCCTTGACCGTCGCCGAGCCCGGCACGACCATCGCGCGCACGTCGGGGTGGACTCGTTTGCCCGCCACGACCGCGGCGGCCGTGCGCAGGTCTTCGATACGCGCGTTCGTGCACGAGCCGATGAAGATGCGGTCGAGCCGGATCTCCTGGATCGGCGTGCCGGGCTCGAGAGCCATATAGACGAGGGCACGTTCGACCGCCTCGCGATCGTCCCCATCCCTGTAGTCGGCCGGATCGGGGACTGCGCCTTCGACCGAGGTGACCATGCCTGGATTCGTTCCCCAGGTGACCTGAGGGGCGAGCTCCCGCACGTCGATCTCGACGTCCACGTCGTAGACGGCGCCCTCATCGGAGACGAGGCCGCGCCAGTCGTCGAGCGCCCGCTCCCAGTCGGCGCCCTTCGGCGCCGCGGGCTTCCCTTCCAGGTAGGCGAACGTCGTGTCATCCGGTGCGATCAGGCCGGCGCGCGCGCCCGCCTCGATGGACATATTGCAAATCGTCATCCGGCTTTCCATCGTGAGGCCGCGGATTACCTCGCCGGCGTACTCGATCACGTGGCCGACGCCGCCCGAGACCCCGATTCGGCCGATTGCGCCGAGGATGACGTCCTTGGCGGTGACGCCGAAGGGAAGGTCCCCGGTGAAAAGGAGGCGCATCGAGCCGGGCTTGCGCTGGGGAACCGTCTGCGTGGCCATCACGTGCTCGACCTCCGAGGTGCCGATGCCGAAGGCGAGCGTCCCGAAGGCGCCGTGCGTCGAGGTGTGGCTGTCGCCGCAGACGACCGTCATACCCGGCTGTGTGAGACCTAGCTCGGGGCCGATGACATGGACGATTCCCTCGCGGCCGCTGCCGGTCGCATAGAGCGGAACGCCGAACTCCTCGCAGTTCGCGCGCAGCGCCTCGAGCTGGGCGCGCGCCAGAGGATCTCGGATCGGCCCGTCCTCGGTGGGCACGTTGTGATCCATCGTCGCGAGCGAGAGATCCGGTCGGCGAACAGAGCGTCCAGCCAGTCGTAACCCATCGAATGCCTGTGGCGACGTCACCTCGTGGATGAGGTGAAGATCGACGTAGATGAGCGCCGGCTCACCGGGCGGCTCCGCGACGACGTGGCTCTCCCAGATCCGGTCGAAGAGTGTTTGCGCCATTGCGAGCAAAGCTACCGCATCGGCCGTCCGACCCAGCTCCCCCTTCCGAGTGACACGGGAGCCATCCGCCGAGCCGAGAGTCCAAGAAGACGATGTTGCGAGTGGTTCTTTACGTGGCCTTGCTGGCAGGGCTCTTCGCCGGCGCCGTGCTCTGGACGGGAAACGCCATCGGCGCCTGGGAGCCGCCCACGGTTCCCCTGCATGCTCCCACGCTCTCCACGGAGACACCCAAGGGCAGGAAGCAGCAGCCGAAGAAGCATCACGCGCCGGTCAAGAAGCACAAGAAACACTGAGCTCGCGCGCGCGCCGCGTTTTCCGCTTCCAGGCGCTGGGAATAGGATCCCGCGATGCGTATCAAATCGCTCCTCCCGCTGGCCTACCTGATCATCGGGATCGTCATCGCCTCCTCGCACCACTACTTCAAGCACCTCGGGACGATCAAGCTCGTCCTGTCGGCGATCCTCGCGATCCTCCTCTGGCCGCTCGTCCTACTCGGCGTCAACCTGCACATTCACTGAGCCGCTGGGCGCCACTGGTATCGTCGCAGGCAATGAGCCTGCGCCTCGAGCACCTTCTCCGTGAAGCCTTTCCGGACGCCCGCGAGCTCGACGTCGTCGACCGCACCGGAGGCGGCGACCACTTCCACGTCACCGTGGTGAGCCCGCGCTTCGAAGGGCTTCCGCTCGTAGACCAGCACAGACTGGTCTACGACGCCCTCGCGGCGCCGCTCGACGACGGCACCATCCACGAATTGAGAATCACGACACGAGGAGAGCAATGAGCGAGCTGCAGGGTCGAATCAGCGAGACCATCGAGCATGAGCCGGTCGTAGCGTTCATCAAGGGAACGCACGAGCAGGTCATGTGCGGCAACTCGGACCGCGCGCTGTCCGCCCTGCGCTCGGTCGGCGCCTCGTTCGCCGCGGTCGACATCCTGCCCGACCCCGCCATCCGTCAGGAGTTGTCCGCGCTCTCGAACTGGCCGACGATCCCCCAGGTGTTCGTGGGAGGAGAGCTCGTCGGCGGGGCGGACATCGTCGAGGAGCTGGCGGCCTCGGGTGGGCTCGCGGCCAAGCTGGACGAGAAGCTCGGGTCCGACTGGCGAAACGGCGGCGAGGAGCGGACGATCACGCTCGTCGAGCGCCAGAATCCGTTTCGCGTGGTTCCCTAGAACTACAGGGAGCGGCTAGACCAGACGACCGAGGCGAGCAGGACGCTCACGCCCGCGACGACGATGCCGATGATCCAGGCGGCCACGTTCTGGGAGCCCATGATCGCGGCGACGCCGGTGCCGATCCCGATGATCCCGCCCGTGGCCACGAGCCGGCTGAAGGACGTCTGGAGACCTCCGATTCCCTTGCGGTCGGTGGTCGCGACGGCGTCGGAGGTCGTTTCCGTATCAGGCTTGCGGCGGAGAAGCGACACGGCGGGATCCTAACCAACGCCACGGGTTTGACCAGGGTCGGATTGGGCCTTGGCAAGCACGAAGGCGATGGCGCCCAGGCCGATTAGCACTTCGCCGATCCACATCCACGGATAGTGGAAGAGGAGATCGCCACCCCAGAATCCGGCCTTCCAGACGAAAAACACGATCAAGGGCTCGCATATGAAGGCGAGGCCGACGGCGACGGGAGCCACGAGCGGCCGGCGAGACGCCCACATTCCGCCGAGCGCTCCGTAGAGCGCTCCGCTGAACAGCCCCCATGTCTCGTATAGACGTCCCGATCCCAGCGTCAGCCTGAGATCGGTGTACCAAGGGTGCGGTCCGAGGTCGAGGATCGCCGCCTCCGCCGCATAGAAGGCCAACAGGGATGCGAGGGTCGTGGCAATGCCGACCAGCGCCGCCTTCCAGACGCGCGGGTAGCGGGTCCCTGCGAGAAATGGCACGACCACCCATGGGGCGCTGGTGTTCCCTAGCGCGTCGCGCACTCCCGTGTCCTGTCCCTTGATGACGGCGACGAGCACGCCGAAGGCGATCCCCGCGAGCAGAAACAGTCCGAACGTTCGACCCCGGCTCATCGGCGTCGGAGGCTAGCAAGCGCGCGCGACGCTTTTAAACCGCCTAGGCGCGGGCCAGGTACACGAGGAAGTCGTCGTCGGGCGTCGGCTGCATGTCGTTGTGATCCCCGCGAACCTCGACGTCGGCGAACCCGGCACGCTCGAGGAGGAGCACGAGCTCGGTCGGGAAGTAGATCCGCATGGAAAGCGTGTGCTGCTCAACGGCGACGCTTCGCCCGTCGGAGAACTTCTCGGCGCGGATCTCGAGGACGAGCGTCTGGTCGAGTGGGTGGATCTCGAGCCCGCGCGTGCGGAACTCGTATTCGCTTCCGTCAGCGGCTCGGGTCCTCTCGCCGGAGTCCGGCCACGGCTCCGGAAATTGCTTGCGCCCTTCGCGCGTCCATTGCGGCCAGCGCCGCGGGTTGACCCATGGGAGTTCGATGTCGAGCGCCAGCAACCCACTCGGCTCGAGCGCCCCGTGGAGGCGCCGTAGCGCCTCTTCGTCCTGCGCCCGGGTGCTTCCGAGGCCGAAGACTCCGCAGGCGACAATCGTGCGATAGCGGCGAGGCGGATCGAGCTCGTGCAACGGCTGGACGAAGAGCGTCGGCTCCAGGCCTTCGCGTCGGGCCCGCTCGCGGCAGAGCGCCACCATGTCGGCCGACGCGTCGCAGCCGTCGACATCAAGCCCGGTGCGCAGCCAGGGAACCAGCAACCGACCGGTCCCGCAGCCGGCGTCGAGCGCGGGCTGTCCTTCCTCCACGAAGCGGCGGAAATACTCGATCTCCGGGCCGTCGACCTCGAACTCGGCCCACCATTCCGCGACGAGGCCGTGGTGCCACGTCTGCGCCGACCCCTCGCTCATGCCAGCGCGGATCTTCGCACACGGCGCTTTTGAACTTGCCGCGTTGGCTGAACTCCATCCATCATGGCGGGGCGAAATGCGACCCAGCGTTGACCTCTACTGGCTCCCGCTGGGGGCAGGTGGTCATTCGGTGCGCCTGAACGGTCGCGTCTACGAGGCTGTGGTGGCGCGACTCGAGAGGCGAACGGCCAGTGACCTCTATCACTCCGCCCTCGAAGTCAGGGTGGCGGAGGGAAAGTTCGTGATCGAGATGGCACCGGTCCGTGACGGAAATGGGTCGTTGCGAGGAGTCGTCGCCGAAGGCCCAGTCGGCAGTCACTTGGCTCGATCGCTGAGAATCTTCCGGTACGAGATCCGACGCTGGCGCGAGGGTGCGATCCCAGATATCGACGAAGCGGTGGATAGCCCACAGCGGTTGACAGACGACCCAGTTATCGCGCAGCGCATGCTTGACCTCGTCCCCGATGTGCCCACGCCGGTTTGGGGACGCGACGACCTCCAGGCAGGCGAGGGGTGGAATTCGAACTCCGTAACCTCCTGGCTGATCGCGCGCAGCGGCCTCGGCGTCGAGGCGGTGCATCCGCCAGCCGGTGGGCGAGCTCCGGGTTGGCACGCTGGTCTCGTTGTGGCGCGCCGCCAGGGGAGGGGATCGACAGAACCGCTGGAGCAGCCGGCGAACTAGACCCGCGAGCCGAGCAGGATTGCCTTGATCGCCTGATGGCTCTCTTCGCCGGGTGACTCGCTGATCACCGTGGCGGGGCGGTCGAAGCTGGCGAGGGCCGCGGCAAGCGGCTCCGCGCGCAGCGTTCCCTCGCCGTAGGGCAGGTGCTTTGTCTCGTTGCGGTTTGCGAAGGCGATGTCCGAAAAATGCACGTGAAAGGGTGCTCCGGGCTCGAGGACAGCGTCCGCCGCCTCGAGCACTCCCGCAAAGGAGGACTCGTCCACGAAGCCGCCGTCGGTGACGGCGTGAAGGTGAGCAAAGTCCAGCACTGGCCGCACCCAGTCGAAGCGCGCAGCGAGCCAGAAAACGTCCTCGGCCGTGCCGAGTTCGCGCACGCGTCCCATGATCTCGACGCCGAAGTCGATCCCGCGGCCCTTTGCCTCGAGCCGCTCCCGTAGGTCCCCCAGGTCTTTCGCGACGCTCTCGAGCGCAGCCGCGCGTGTCCGGCCGAGCAAGTACCCGGGATGGACGACGACGAGCTCGGCCCCTAAGGCGACAGCGACGCCGGCGGTGTGGTCGAGCATTCCAAAGGCACGCTTGCGCTTCGCTTCGTCGCTCGGAAGATGGCCCAGGATTGCCGCGATGGGGGAGTGCACCGAAAGCGCGATGTCGTGCTCGGCCGCAAGCTCGCCGAGGCGACTTGCCCACGCGTACTCCTCCTTCATCCAGAAGCCGCCTTCGAAGTCGACCTCGCACGCGTTGTAACCCCGGTCCAGGAGGAGCTCCACCGCAGCCTCGGGGCTCTCGCGGCTGGGTACACGGGCAGGTCCGAAGCGTGTGGTCATGCCGTCCGACGCCAAGAGTACGGTCTTCGGCATGGCGAAGCGACCAACGCGCATCGAGCTCCTCGAACTGGATATCGACCTCAGGCTGGCCGATCTCTGGAGCGAGGCCTGCGGAGTTGCGGAGTGGAATCTCGAGGTCGTCGCGGCCTTTCTGCGGGCTGCTTACGGCAAGGGGTACTGCGACGCGCTCACCGAGGACGCTCCGGGCTCGCTCTGCCGGGATCACGGTTACCGGATCCCGGACCGCAGGGCCACGGTGCTCCCCGAGATCTAGTCACCTGCTCACGGGGTAAAACCCCGCGGTAAACTCGCCCTCGTGGCTAGGAGGCGCAGCCCCGCGCGTCTCGTCGTCGCGCTTTCGGTGGCGGCGGCACTTGCCGTCTTCCTGCTCTACACCAGCCTGGCGGGCGGCTCGACGCCGTCTCTGCGACCGAGCCAGCTCGCGGGCCATTCCGGCACCGTCAGCCTCGCGGGGGTCGTGCTCGCACCGGTCGGCGGGGACGCACACGAGGGTGGTCTCCGCTTCCGCCTGAAAGACATCGGCGGCGCCCAGACTGTGCCCGTCGTCTACACGGGCTCAGTGCCGGACCTCTTCAAGCCCGGGCGTGACGTCTCGGTCCGCGGGCAGATGCGGAACGGCGTCTTCGTCGCCGAGCGCGATTCGCTCGTGACGAAGTGCCCGTCGAAGTACGCGCCGAACAAGACGAACAAGACGACGTAATGCCCGAACTCGGCCGCGCTGCGCTCGTCGTCGCTCTCGGGCTCGTCGTCTATGCCGCCCTCGCGGGTGGCTACGCAGCGCTGCGCGGGCGCCGTCGGTTACTCGAGTCGGCGACGAACGCACTCTTCGCCGCCCTGGGAGCCGTGGCTGTCGCGGCCATCGTTCTCCTCGTGGCGCTCCTGCGGCACGACTTCTCGTTCGTCTACGTCGCCGACCACACTTCGCGGGAGTTGCCGGTCCGCTACTCGTTCACGGCCTTCTGGGGCGGGCAGCAGGGCTCGCTGCTCCTGTGGCTCCTCGTCCTCACCGGCATGGGCTCAGCGGCCGTCGCGCTGAACAGGAAGCTGACGCGCGACGTGCTCCCCTGGACCGTGCCGATCCTGGGCGGCCTTGCGAGCTTCTTTGCGATCGTCCTCGTGTTCGTCGCGTCGCCGTTCGCCACCGCGCCTGCTCCCGCGGACGGCGTGGGGCTCAATCCGAGCCTTCAGAACCCGTACATGATGGCCCACCCGCCGTTGCTCTACCTCGGCTACGTCGGTCTCACGATTCCGTTCGCATTTGCGATGGCGGCGCTCGCGTCTGGCCGCACGGACGAGCGCTGGATCATCGCAACGCGCCGCTGGACGCTCGCCTCATGGACCTTCCTCGGCTTCGCCATCCTCCTGGGCGCCAAGTGGGCCTACGAGGAGGTCGGTTGGGGGGGCTGGTACGCCTGGGATCCGGTCGAGAACGCGGCGCTCATGCCGTGGCTCGTCGCCACCGCCTTCCTGCACTCGGTGATGGTGCAGGAAAAGAAGAACATGCTCCGCATCTGGAACGTCGTTCTCGTGACCGGCGCGTTCTCACTCTCGCTCTTCGGCACCTTCCTGACGAGAAGCGGCGTCATCAATTCGATCCATAGCTTCACGCAGTCGTCGATCGGCGCCTGGTTCCTCGGTTTCATCGCTGTCGTCATCGCCGCCTCGACGGCGCTGATCCTCGTAAGGCTCCCGCTGCTGCGCTCTCCCACGCGCCTCGAGTCGCTCGTCTCCCGCGAGGCCGCCTTCCTCTACAACAACCTCTTCCTCGTGGCGCTCGCGCTGACGGTGCTCTGGGGAGTCGTCTTCCCGCTTGTCTCGGAGGCGCTGAGGGGCGAAGCGGTGACCGTCAGCGGTCCCTATTACAACTTCTTTGCGATTGCGTTCGGCCTGCCCCTTGTACTTCTGATGGGAATCGGGCCGCTCATCGCGTGGCGGCGCGCCTCTTTGCGAGCTCTGGGGCGCTCGCTCCTCTGGCCCGGAGCAGCTGCCCTCATCACCGGGGCGATTCTGCTCGCGGCGGGGGCCGGATCGAGCCCGCCGGGCCTCATCGGCTATACGTTCGCGTCCTTCGTCCTCGCTGCCATTGTCCTCGAGTTCGTGCGCGGGACGAGCGCACGTCGGTCGATTGCCGGCGAGAGCTGGCTGGGCGCCTTCACCGCGCTCATCGGAAGAAACCGGCGCCGTTACGGAGGCTATGTCGTCCACGCGGCGATCATCATCCTCTTGATCGGAGCGGTAGGAATCGGCGGGTTCGGCACGACCCGCGAAGCGCGGCTCGCGCCCGGGGACGCCATGCGGATAGGCGCCTATCACCTCACCTATCTGGGAAGCGCTCAACGACGGAGCGCGAACGCCCTCGAGCTACGCGCACGGCTCCAGGTGGCGAGAGACGGAAAGGATCTCGGGGTCATGTCGGCCGGCAAGAACCGCTATTTCGCGGAGCAGCAGACCTCCAATGAGGTCGCCATCCGGTCGGATTGGCTACGGGCGGAAGACCTCTTCGTCATCGTCGATCAGTTCAACAACGACGGCTCGGTCTTCTTGAAGGTACTCACCAACCCGCTCGTCAATCTCATCTGGCTTGCGGGTCTCGTCTTCGTCGGAGGGTCGCTCATCACCATGTGGCCCGATGCGCGCGAGCAACGGCGGCTCGCGCGCCGTTTCGCCTACGCGCCTGCCTGACGATGGCGACCGTCGCTCTGCTTCTCGCGATCATTCTTGCCGTCGCGTGCGTCGCCTACGTCGCTCGTCCCTTCCTGCGGGAGCCCGCTCCAGCCGACGACCGGCTCTCTGAGCTCTCGCCGGAGGAGCGCGAGCGCGTGCGCCTCGCCGAAGAGCGCGACCGCGCGCTGGCAGCCCTGAAGGAGCTCGAATTCGATCACCGGACGGGCAAGATCGCTGACGCCGACTACCGCGAGCTCGTCGCGCCGCTCCGCCGGCAGGCCGCTGAGGCGCTGCGCGCGCTCGAACCGAAAGCCCTTGATGAACGAAGCGCCGACGAGCGGGAGGACGTCCATGCGTGACTGCCCTCACTGCGGCACGTCGCTCGCTGAAGACAGCCGTTTCTGTCCGGAGTGCGGCCGCCCGCTCACCGAGGAGGCGGGCGCGACCGCGATCCGCTCGGTCCACCGGCGCTGGCCGCCGGATCCGCTGGTGATCGTGGTCGTCCTGGTCGCGATCGGCGGAATTATCTTGCTGGCGGGCGGGGTGTGGGCCTGGGGGCTTGTCGTCCTGCTCGCGGCCGGACTCCTCTTCCTGTCCCAGCGCGAGGCGGAGCGGCGGGCGGCC
>Ga0307296_10001772_pt1 | contig 10936 bp, 9 predicted proteins | sample ER_DNA_153_FD_194467 | JGI IMG/M metagenome (GOLD analysis project Ga0307296, IMG submission 194467) | Bulk soil microbial communities from the East River watershed near Crested Butte, Colorado, United States - ER_DNA_153 | ecosystem: Environmental > Terrestrial > Soil > Floodplain | place: USA... | reverse complement strand
CCCCCTCGTACTGAACGGGCATCTCCCAGCCGGCGAATGGCACGAGGCGCGCGCCGAGGGCGACGTGACGCTCGTAGAGCGGGGTTCGGAGCAGTGTCTGCATCGGGCTCTGATGCTAAAGGAGCCGCTAAAGAAGCCGCCCCGGCTTCGGCTGAGAAAGCCGAGGCCGGGGCGGCCGGACCGGGTCATCGCGGGTCAACCGTCAGGTCGACCCGAGAGGGCACGGAAGATCTTTACCGCTCGTCGCGGGGTCTAAACATCGTTTGCCGGCTTCCCCGGCAAGCGGCTAGCCGTCGCGCAGGAAGGACGGCACCTCGAGCACGTCGTCCGAGATCTCGAAACGCTCCGCCGGTACCTCGCGCGGCGTCTCCGACTCGCCCTCTGCCGGCTCCTCGGCGCGTTTTCGCCGCCGCAGCCGGCCCGGGCCGAAGCCCGTCGCGATCACGGTCACGCGCACCTCGTCGCCGAGCGACTCGTCGATGACCGCGCCGAAGATGACGTTCGCGTTCTGGTCAGCCGCTGAGGTGACGACCTGCGCTGCCTCGTTCACCTCAAAGAGGCCGATGTCAGGGCCGCCCGTGACGTTGAGGAGGATTCCGGTCGCGCCCTCGATCGAGGACTCGAGTAGCGGCGACGACACCGCCGCGCGCGCTGCCTCGGTCGCGCGGTTCTCGCCGCCGGCGACACCGATGCCCATCAGTGCTGAGCCAGCCTCGTTCATGATCGTGCGCACGTCGGCGAAGTCGAGGTTCACAAGGCCCGGAATCGTGATCAGGTCGGTGATGCCCTGGACGCCCTGGCGCAGCACGTCGTCGGCGATCGTGAAGGCGTCCACGATCGAGGTGCGCTTCTCGACCACCTGGAGCAGCCGGTCGTTTTCGATAACGATCAGCGTGTCCACGTGCTCGCGCAGCTCGTCCACGCCGCGGGATGCCACCTCGGCTCGCCGGCGGCCCTCGAAGGAGAACGGCTTCGTCACGACACCCACCGTGAGCGCGCCGAGCTCTTGCGCCAGACGCGCGACGATCGGCGCGGCGCCGGTGCCGGTGCCACCGCCTTCGCCCGCAGTGACGAAGACCATGTCGGCGCCCTTCAAAGCTTCCTTCAGCTCGTCGCGGCTCTCTTCGGCGGCGGCCTGGCCCACGCTCGGGTCGGCGCCTGCGCCGAGACCCCGCGTCGCATCGGAGCCGATCGGCATCTTCACGTCGGCGTCGCACATCAGCAGCGCCTGCGCATCCGTGTTCACTGCGATGAACTCGCAGCCGGACAGGCCGGCGTCGACCATGCGGTTGACGGCGTTCGAGCCGCCTCCGCCCACACCCACGACCTTGATCAAGGCCAGGTAATTCCCCGTCTGATCCCTCATGCTCAACTCGCCTCTACCTCAAGCTGTAGTGGACAGTACGTCTTCTGCGACGGCAGGGTACGCCTAGCCGGGACGCCTGTCAACGCCGCATGGTTCCACCCGCTCTTACCCTCAGGTAGAGACTTTAGAGTTGGTTCCCGCCACCGGCCGGTCGGGGACGCCTAGATCCACGTAGGCGTAGCCCCCGTGCGCGAGGATCTCGGGGAGGATCCGGGTGGCGATTGCGAGCTTGAGGCGGATCGATTTCAACTCTCCGAGCCGCAGCTCGAGTCCCGAGGCGAGCAGGAGGGTCAGGTCGTGCTCGCGCACGCGCACCATCCGGACCCGCCCGTGGAAATGCGCGAGCCGCGCGAGCGCGAGCGTGCGCACCGCTCGAAGCCCGAAACGGTCGCTGATCGCCGCGCCGATCTCGGGCTCGCCGGAGTGAGCGAGCCAGATCCTCGGGAGGGATGGCCGGGCCTGCGCCGGGACCTCTGCGATCACGCGCGCGCTCGCCGCGACGAGCCAGGCCTTCGGCCCGCGCCGGGCGACGGCCACCGGGTACTCGGCCCGCACCGTCACCCGCAGCGTGTGCGGAAAGTCACGGTCGTAGCCGAAGCTCGAGATCTCGGGGAGCGAGCCGAGCCGCCGATCGATCTCGGCGGCATCGAGCGCCAGCAGGCTTTGCCCTTGCAGCGGTGCGAGGGCCGCGCGCACATGCGCGGCTACGGCGGGGGGCGCGCCTGCAACCTCGACTCCGTTGAGGGCGAACATCGGCGTGCTGCGTGCGAGCAGGTAAAGACCAGCGGCGCCGGCAACGATCGCGAACCCGAGCAGAAGCGAGCGTCCACTCGGGAGTGCTCGAAGAATCGGCGCGCGCTCGACGCTTCCTCGAAGAGGAATCACCGCCGCGCGGGCGCGCGCACGCTGGGGCTTGCGCTCTGGCACGAGGCGGCTTTCGCCGCGACGGTCGCGCCTCCTACCCGAGTGGTGGCAGCTCGAGCGGCCCGAGGAACTCGACCTCGTGCCGCAGCTCGACCCCGAACTGTTCGAGCGCCCGCCTCCGCGCCTCGGCCATCAGCGCGACCGCATCGGCCGAGCGAGCCTCGCCGGCGTTCTCGATGAAGTTGGCATGGCGGGGCGAGATCTGCGCGCCGCCCATCCGGTGACCCTTCAGGCCGCACGCCTCGAGCATGCGCCCCGCGGTCAGCTCGTGCTCGGGGTTCTTGAAGACGCTTCCGAACGTGCGCTTGTTGGTTGGCTGCGCCGCCTTCCGCAGAGCCTGGAGTCGCGCAATGTTCGCTTTGATCTGTTCCTCGGGCAGCGGCGCGAGAGCGAACTCGGCCCGAGCGACCACCTGCCCGTGGCGCAGGTCGGAATGCCGGTAGCTGAGCCCGAGCTCTCCCGGCGTGAGCCACCGGGTCCCTTCGGAATCCACGACCTGCGCGCGCTCGAGGATCGTCGCCCAGTCGCTTCCGTAGGCGCCGGCATTCATCCAGATCCCTCCGCCGATCGTCCCGGGAATCGCGCAGGCGAACTCAAAGCCGCCGAGCCCCGCGGCCCGCACGCGGTGGAGACAGACCGCGTTCGTGGCGCCGCCACCCGCGAGCAGACGCTCTTCCTCCACGGTCGCCTCGGCGAGCGCGCCGCCGAGCTTGAGCACGAGCCCGTCGAAGCCCTCGTCGGCGACGAGCAGATTCGAGCCGAGCCCGATCGTCGCCACCGGCAGCTCTCGCTCGCCGGCCCACGCGAGCGCCGCCTCCAGCTCCTCGAGCGTCTCGAGACGTGCGAAGGCCCGCGCCGGGCCACCGGTCCCGAGCGTCGTGAAGCGCGAGAGCGCCACGCCCTCGTCCACTGTCACGCCAGCTCCTCGAGGAGCAGCGGCCCGACCCGCTCGACGTCGCCGGCACCGATCGTGAGCACGAGATCGCCCGGCCGGGCTCTCCGCGAGACAAACCGAACGGCGTCTTCCAGCTCCGGCGCCCACGCAACGGGCATTCCCGGCCGCTCGGCGACCAGCGCCTCGACGATGAGCCTGCCCTCGACTCCCTCCACGGGCTCCTCGCGGGCGGCGTAGACGCTCGTGACGGCGACCGCGTCGGCAGCCGTGAGCGCGCCTGCCAGCTCGTGAGCGAGATGACGGGTGCGCGAATAGAGGTGCGGTTGGAAGACGACGAGCACTCGACCCGAGCCGACCGCCGCCCGAGCGGCCGCGAGCGTCGCGGCGATCTCCCGTGGGTGGTGACCGTAATCGTCGTAGACCGTGACGCCCCGAGCCTCGCCCCGGCGCTCGAAGCGCCGCCCGGCGCCCGTGAACTCAGGCAACACGCGCTCCGCCTCCTTGCGCGGGACCCCGGCGAGCTCGAGCGCCGCCAGCGCCGCCGCGGCGTTGCGCCGGTTGTGCTCGCCGGGGACGCCCAGAGCGAGCGCCACCGGCTCCAACTCCTCCCCGCGCACCGCGGCGGGCGCCTCCGCGAGCCAGCGCTCGAACAACTCGCGTACTTCAGCCTCGGAGGCGAACGTGGCGTGGTGATCCAGATCGACGTTCGTGACCACCGCGATCTGCGGCCGCAAAGACTCGAGCGAACGGTCCGACTCGTCGCCCTCCGCCACGAGCCAGCCCTCGCCTGCCCGCCCGTTACCCCCGAGCTGCGGGATCTCGCCGCCGATCAGGAACGCCGGATCGAGGCTCAGCCGGTCGAGCACGAAGGCGATCATTGCGGTGGTGGTCGTCTTGCCGTGCGCGCCGGCGACCACGATCGAGGGCGTGAGCGCCACGAGCTCGGCGAGCAGCTCGCCCCTCTTGGTGACGCGCGCGCGTGTTACTTCAGGGTTGTCCGGAGCGATCGCGCTGGAGACGATCACCTCGGCGTCGTCCGGCACGTTCCCGGCCTGGTGGCCGATCGTCACCGGCACGCCCGCTGCCTCGAGCCGCTCGACGTAGGAGGAGCGCTCGCGGTCGGAGCCGCCGACCTTCGCCCCCCAGGCGTGCGCGACGAGCGCGAGCGCGCTCATGCCCGCACCGCCGATCCCGACGAACCAGAAGCGCCTACCCTCGAGCGGCCGCAAGGCCCATCAGCTCCTCCGCTATCTCCCCGGCCGCCCCCGGCCGTGCGGCCCGCCGCATCGCCGCGCCCATCTCCTCTAGCCGACGCGCGTCGCCGAGCAACGAGCGCACGATCTCCGGCACGCGGCCGAGCTCACTCTCCGGCACGAGGATCGCCCCGCCGGCGGTCTGGAAGTAGCGCGCGTTCTTCGTCTGGTGGTCGGCGGTCGCGAGCGGATACGGGACGAGGATCGCCGGCTTCCCCGCGGCCGCAAGCTCCCAGACCCCGCCGCCCGCGCGCGAAAGCACGAGATCGGCGGCGCCGAGCGCGGCCCCGTAGTCGTAGGTGAAGGGAAGCAGCCGGTAGTCCGCCCGGGAGACGCGCCCTCGCAGCCGCTCGTGCTCACCTTCACCGCTCAGGTGGAGAACCGCCGGCCCCGCCGATCCGAAGCTCTCGATCGCGAGGTCGTTGAGCGCCCGCGCGCCCAGGCTTCCGCCCGCGACGAGCAGCACAGGGCCCTCCTGGGGCAGGTCGAAGAGGCGCCGGGCCTCTTTCCGCGGCACCGGCTGCGACCTCGCCGGGATCGGCCGCCCTGTGACCCGATACTTCGGCGGCTCTCTGCCCGGGATCGGAAACGAGAGGAAGACGCGTCGCGCGAAGGGAGCCGCCAGCCGGTTGGCGAGCCCGAGATGCGCGTCGGCTTCCATCAGCGCGGCCGGGATCCGCCTTCGCGCGGCTGCGAGCACCATCGGGCCGCTCACGTAGCCGCCGCCGCCGAGCACTGCATCCGGCCGCCGCCGGCCGAGAATCCGTTCACAGGCCGCCGGCGCCGCAAGAGCGCGCAAGGCTGCGCGGGCCTGCGCCACTCCCGGCCGGCGCGGCAGGCCGCTCACGCGGAAGGTGTCGAGCTCGAACCCCGCCTCAGGGACGAGACGCGCTTCGACGCGATCCGGCGACCCGGCGAACGTCACGCGTGCTCCGTGGCCGCGCAGGGCCTCCGCGACTGCGAGCGCCGGCAGCACGTGGCCGGCTGTCCCCCCGGCCGCGATCAGGAACACGGGCTCTCTTTGCTCCGGCATCGCCCGCGATGTTAAGGAGGATGCCCACCGACGTGAGCGCCACGACGAGGCTCGAGCCGCCGTAGGAGACGAACGGCAGCGGAATACCGGTCAGTGGGGCGAGGCCCATCACGGCCGCGAGATTGATCGCAGCCTGGCCGCAGACGAGGACGGTGAGGCCCGCCGCCAGGCGCTTGCCGAACGGGTCCTTGCAGCCGAGCGCGATCTTCAACCCGATGTAGGCGAAGCCGCAGTAGGCGGCGATCACGGCGGCAGCGCCCACGAGGCCGAGCTCCTCGCCGATGATCGCGAAGATCATGTCGGTATGGGCCTCCGGGAGGTAGTTGACCTTCTGGACGCTCTGGCCGAGGCCCACGCCGAAGATCCCACCTGAACCGAGCCCGATCATCGCCTGCACGGTCTGGAAGCCCGCGCCCTGGGCGTCCTGCCACGGGTTGAGGAAGCTGAAGAGGCGGGCGCGACGGTACGGCTCGAACCAAATTGCGATTAGACCCAGCGCGCTCGCGATGCCGAGGCCGGCGCCGAGCGTGCGCGTGGGCGTTCCGGCGACGAGGAGCATCGCGGCCAGCATCGCCACGATCGCGATCGCCGTCCCGAGGTCGGGCTCGACGAGCAGCAGGGCGCAGAAAACCGCGGTGAGCAGGCCGATGGGTCGCCAGAGCTCGTGGAGATTTTGCGGCGGCCGGCGGCGGGTCAGGTACGAGGCGGCCCACACCGCGAGTGCGATCTTCGCCAGCTCCGAGGGCTGGAAGACGGCCGGGCCAAAGGTAAGCCAGCGGCGAGCACCGTTCACCGACTGGCCGATAACGAGCACGGCGAGCAAGAGACCCAGGCTCGCCACGACCAGGACCGGAGCCAGCCGGCGGAGGATCCGGAAGTCGAGGCGTGAGGCCGCGGCCATCAGCACGAGCCCCAGCGCCGCGTAGATCCCCTGGCGCTTGAGGTAGTAGGCAGGATCGCCGTTCGCGAGCGCGGCCGACGCGGAGGTGGCGCTGTAGACCATCACGAGGCCGAACGCGACCAGGCCCAGGGTCACCAGGATCAGGACACTCGAGTCGAGCTGTCCGCGCTTCACCCGGACAGGTTCTGCACCAGCCTCCTGAACTCCTCGCCCCGCTCCTCGAAGTCGCGGAACTGGTCGTAGCTCGCGCAGGCCGGAGAAAGGAGCACCACGTCGCCTGCTTGCGGCCGGATGGCCGCCAGCGCGCCCGCGAGATCGCCCGCTCGCTCGGCCCGCGGGATCGCGGTGGCGAGCTCGTCCGCGGTCTCGCCGATCACGTGGACGCTCCTCACGTTCGGCCCGATCGCGGCTGCCAGTGGGGCGAAGTCCTCGCCCTTGCGTGACCCGCCAAGGATCACGTGCACGGGATCGTGCTCGTATGCGGCGAGCGCCTTCAACGCTGCGGCGACGTTGGTCGCCTTCGAGTCGTTCACGTAGCGCACGCCGCCGAGCTCGCGTACGAGCTCCAGCCTGTGCGGCACGCCCGGGAAGGTGCGAAGCGCCTCCGCGATCGCCTTGTCGCCGATCCCCAGCGCCCGAGCCGCAGCGGTCGCTGCCGCGGCGTTCTCACGGTTGTGCGCGCCAGGAATGCGCGGCTCGGCGGGAAGCGGGTCGTCGGCGGCGAACTCGGTGCCCTCGAGCCCGAGTCCGCGCGGCACGATCTTCGTCTCGGCCCGCTCGAAAATCCGCAGCTTCGCGTCGCGGTAGCCCTCGAAGGACTCGTACCGGTCGAGATGGTCGGGCTCGAGGTTCAGCAGCACCGCCACCTCGCAGGCGAGCTCGTGGACATCTTCGAGCTGGAAGCTCGAGAGCTCGCACACGACGAGCGCCCCCGGCTCGACCCGGCCGTCGAGCTCCGTCAGCGCCCGGCCCACGTTGCCCGCGACGGGCGCGTCCAGCATGACGCCCAGCAACTCCGCGGTCGTCGTCTTCCCGTTCGTGCCCGTGACGCCGACGAGCCGCGGCTCGAGCAGCCGGTAGCCGAGCTCGACCTCGCTCCAGATCGGAACCCCTTGACGCTCGGCGTCGGCGACGAGCACCGCCTCGCGCGGAACCCCTGGGCTCTTCACCAGCAGCTCGATCCCGTCGAGCAGGGCGGGATCGCCGTCGTTGCCGAGCTCGCGGTCGGCGCCGACAACCTCCACCCCACGCCGCTCGAGCGCCGCCGTCGCCGCCTTGCCCGATCGCGCGAGCCCGAGCACGAGCACCCGCTGCGGCAGCTTGCTCAGCGGAACCCGGTGAAGTAGCGGTAGTACAGCGCGAAGCCGATCGCGCAGAGGATCCCGGTGACGATCCAGAAGCGCACCATGATCTTCGTCTCCGACCACGCCTTCAACTCGAAGTGGTGCTGGATCGGCGCCATCAAGAACACGCGCCGCTTGAAGTACTTGAAGCTGAAGACCTGGATGATCACGGAGAGCGCCGCAAGCGCGAAGATGCCGCCGATCAGCAGCAGCAGGAAGATCGTCTTCGTGAAGATCGCGAACGACGCGAGCGCGCCGCCGAGCGCCATCGAACCGGTGTCGCCCATGAACACCTCAGCCGGCCACGCGTTGTACCAGAGGAACCCGATCGTCCCGCCGATCAGGGCCGCCGCCACGATCGCCAGGTCGAGCTTTGTGTCGAAGCGATGCCCCGGCGGCCCGGAGCGGATCCACGAGATCACGATCATCGAGGCAAATGTGAAGAGCGCGATGATCACCGTCCCGGCCGCGAGCCCGTCCACCCCGTCCGTCAGGTTGACGCCGTTCGCGGCGCCGGCGATCACCAGGAAGAGCAGGCCGTACCAGGCCCAGGAGAGCTCGAGGTGGCCGGCACCCGGGATGTAGACGTTCGTCGGCAGATGCTGATGCTCCGCGGCGATGCCGACGCCGATCGTGATCAGGCCGAGCAGGATCAGCTTCCAGCGGCCGTTGAGGCCGAGCGACCGGCGGTGCGTCAGCTTGATGAGGTCGTCCAAGAAGCCGATCGCGCCGCAGCCGAGCGTGACGAAGAGCACGGTCAGGGCCGGGACGGTGTAGGTGCTGAACGCGAGGAACCCGATGCTGGCCGAGAGGAGGATCAGCACGCCGCCCAGGACGGGAGTGCCCTGCTTGAGCACGTGGTGCTCGGGCCCCTCCTCGCGTATGTGCTGGCCGAACTCATTGCGCCTCAGGAAGGCGATGAACTTCGGGCCGAACAGGATCGAGATAAGCAGGGCGACGACGCCTGCGATCAGCACGCGACTCAAGCGCTCACCGCCGCGAGCGCCTCGGCGACCCGTTCCAGTCCGACCGAGCGCGAGGCCTTGACGAGGACGCAATCGCCCGGCTGGACGATTCTCTCGACGACCGGGACCGCCGACTCGGCGTCGGGAGCCCACTCCGTTATGTCGATGCCGCTCGCACCTTCGAGGTAGCCGCGGGCGAGCTCGCCGACTGCAACGAGGGCCTGGACCCCCTGGCGCTCAGCCTCCGCGCCGATCTCCTCGTGGAAGCCGGGGCCGCCTGGGCCGAGCTCGGCCATCTCGCCCAGGACCGCGACGCAGCGACGGTCTCCGGACGCGGCGGCCAGGTGCGCCAGCGCGGCTCGCATCGAGTCGGGGTTCGCGTTGTAGGCATCGTTGATCAGCAGCCCGCCTCCTGCGAGCGGCAGCTCCTCGCCGCGCCAGCGCGAAAACGCGACGTCCACCCGCTGTGGGCGCGGCAGGCCGAGCGCGTCCAGGGCGGCGAGCGCAGCGGCGGCGTTCGCGGCCTGGTGAGGCGCGGTGAAATTGAAGCTGACTCCCCCGACGACGGTGCGTTCGTCCTCTTGCTGGGCTTCGGGCTCGGCGAGGTACACGACCTCCACGTCCTCGCGCTCGACGGGGAACTCACGGGGCACGATCGCCGTCCCGCCTGGGGGCAGCGCCGCGATCAGCTCGCTCTTGGCGCGGCGGACGCCGTCGAGCGAGCCGACCAGCTCGAGGTGAACAGGCCCGATGTTCGTGACCAGGCCGATGTCGGGCCGCGCGATCGAGCAGAGATCCGCGATCTGGCCAAAGCCGCGCATCGCGAGCTCGAGGATGCAGACCTCCGTGTCCGGCTCGAGCCGGCAGAGCGTGAGCGGGACGCCGATCTCGTTGTTGAAGTTCGCCTCGTTGGCGACGGTCCGCGCGGCCGGTGAGCAGAGCGCCGCGAGGATGTCCTTGGTCGAGGTCTTCCCCGTGGAGCCCGTGATGCCGACGACGCGGGCACTCGTACGGTCGCGGACGGCCGACCCAAGCGCGGCGAAGGCTGCGAACGGCTCCTCCGGCACGAGCGCTCCGGCAGCGCCTCGCGCCAGAGCGTCTTCGACGAACTCGGCGCCCCGACCGACCGCGACGAACAGGTCGCCCGGCGTGACGCGGCGCGAGTCGATGTGCACGCCGGTCACTTCCCGGGCTCCCGGTGCCACTTCCAGTCGACCCTCGGTGAGCGTTTCGACGTCTTCGAGCCGCAGTGGAATCACGTTGGGGCTCCAAGGCGCCTCAGCGCCTCTCGTGCGACGTCGCGATCGTCGAACGGGACCGTCCGGTCGGCGAACTGCTGGCCCTGCTCGTGTCCCTTGCCGGCGATCACCACGACATCGCCTTCCTGCGCGGCGTCGATCGCGCGAGCGATCGCCTCGCGCCGGTCGGGCTCGACCTCGACGTCTCCGGCCGCCCCGGCGACGATCTCGCCGATGATCGAGTCCGGTTCCTCGCTGCGCGGGTTGTCCGAGGTGACGATCGCCAGGTCGGCGAGCTCCGAGGCGATTCGGCCCATCAGCGGCCGCTTGCCGCGATCGCGATCGCCGCCGCAGCCGAAGACACAGATGAGCCGGTTCTGGGCGAGGTCGCGAGCCGTACGCAGAATGTTCTCGAGCGAGTCGGGCGTGTGCGCGTAGTCCACGAGGACGGCGAACGGCTGGCCCTCGTCGACGGCCTCGAAACGGCCGGGCACGCCGCGCAACTCCCTCACACCGCGTGCGATCGCATCGTCTTCGATCCCCAGCAGGCGGGCTGCCGCGACGGCGCCGAGCACGTTTTCGACGTTAAAGCGTCCGCGGAGCCTCGTCTCGAGCTCGAGCCCATCGGTGGTAAAGCGTGCGCCGCGCGGGCCGAGGTCGAGGCTCTCCGGTCGCAGCTCGGCATCATCTGCGAAGCCGAAGGTCACTAGCCGGTCGTGCCCTTGCAGCTCATCGGCGAGGCGCCGGCCATACGGGTCGCCAACGTTGATAGCGGCCGGCGGGCCCTCCTCCGTGAAGAGCCGCCGCTTGGCGTCGAAGTACCGCTCGATCGTCCCGTGGAAGTCGAGATGGTCCTGGGTCAGATTCGTGAACACGAGTGCCGAGAAGCGCACGCGGTCGAGCCGGCCGAGCTCCGAGCCGTGCGAGGTCGCCTCGAGCGCGCAGCTGCGGTCGCCGCCGTCCAGCATCTCGCGGAAGCTTCGCTGCAGGTCGATCGCCTCGGGAGTCGTCCGCAGGG
>Ga0307296_10001771_pt1 | contig 10938 bp, 9 predicted proteins | sample ER_DNA_153_FD_194467 | JGI IMG/M metagenome (GOLD analysis project Ga0307296, IMG submission 194467) | Bulk soil microbial communities from the East River watershed near Crested Butte, Colorado, United States - ER_DNA_153 | ecosystem: Environmental > Terrestrial > Soil > Floodplain | place: USA... | reverse complement strand
AAACGCACTCTCCCCCCTGAACTGAGGCAGCTTCTCCCAAGTCCTCACGAACACATCCTGGGTTAGCTCCTCGCCCTTGGACCTGCTGCCCGACATCCGCGTGCAAAGCGAGTACACCCTGTTTGCGTGCGTCCTGTACAGCCGTTCGAAGGCCTGGCGATCTCCGCCCGCGGCCAGCGCCACGTCCGTCGAATCACCCATGGGTACCCGAACCGCGTTTGAGGCCGCCTGCATTCGATCTTCGTCCTTGCCTTGTTGCGTGATTGGATAGCTCGAGCGGCTCAAAGGTTTGAATACGTGGCAATAAAGGGTTCTCGGGGCTGCAGATATGACAGCCGGTGGCAGTCCATGGTTTGAACCGGCTTCGGGAAGGTTTCGGCGGGCCTGAGGCCCACTTCCGCAGGCCTCATAGCTCGTCCCTGCCGATCCCCAGCGCCTCCTGCAGGGGCCATAGCCGCGGCTGGATGGCTTCCATGGTCTGAGCGACCACCGTCAGGTGTCCGACTTTTCGCTTCTCTGTAGGCGCTTTTCCGTAGAGATGCAGATGCGCGCCCTCCACTGCCAATACGGATTCAGCGGGCGGAATGTGTCCGAGGATGTTGAGCATCACCGAGCAGCCCCGCGGCGTCGTGACACCCAGCGGGAGCGAGAGGATCGCGCGCAAGTGGTTCTCGAACTGGCTCGTCTCGGCGCCCTCGATCGTCCAGTGCCCCGAGTTGTGGACCCGCGGCGCCATCTCGTTGGCGAGAAGCGTCCCATCCACCGAGAACAGCTCGAGCGCCAACACGCCGACGTACTCGAGCCTGTCCATCAGCCGCCGGGAATAATCGATCGCGAGCGCGGCGGTCTCGAGCGTCGCGCTCGGCGCGGGGGCTATCGATCGTCTGAGAACACCTTCGCGATGGAGATTCTCGATCGGCGGATAAAAAACCTCGCGCCCCACTGGGTCGCGCACTCCGATCACGGACAGCTCGTGCTGGAACGCCACGTATTTCTCGGCCAGCAGTCGCGAGCCGCCCAACTGCTTCCACGCTCGCTCAACCGACGCTTCGTCTCGGAGCACCGCCTGACCCTTCCCGTCATAGCCCATCCTCCGGGTCTTGAGAACGAGCGGCAGGCCTATTCGCGTCACCGCGCTCTGCAGATCGTCGAGGCTGTCCACAGGCGCGAACGCGGGCGTCGGGATTCCCAACTCCTGAAAGAGACTCTTCTCGAGCAGGCGATCCTGCGCGATCTCGAGTGCCGCCACCGGCGGGAAGACTTTGACGCGATCGGCCACGAAGCGGACGGTAGAGAGCGGGATGCTCTCGAACTCGTAGGTCACGACATCGAGACCGTCGAGAAACCGCTTCAGTGCATCGTGATCTCCGTAATCAGCGGCGATCAGCTGCCCGATTTGTCCGACTGGTGCACCCGAGCTCGGATCGAAGAACCTGAACTCGACGCCGAGCTGGTAGCCGGCCAGCGCCAGCATTCGACCCAGCTGACCGCCGCCGAGTACGCCTACTTTCACTCGCCCACGGCCGGGTCTGGCTGCGCGAGAACCGCGCTCGTCTGCTCGGCGCGAAAGGCACGGAGTCTCTCTCGCAGCTCCGGACGACTGTTCGCCACGATCGCCGCTGCGAGCAACCCGGCGTTGATCGCTCCCGGCTTGCCGATCGCGAGCGTCCCTACCGGCACGCCGGCGGGCATCTGCACGATCGACAACAGCGAGTCGATGCCCTGCATTGCCTTCGATTCGACCGGGACGCCTAGGACGGGGATCGTCGTCTTCGCGGCTGTCATTCCAGGCAGGTGCGCTGCGCCGCCGGCTCCGGCAATGATCACCTCGATACCGCGCGACTCGGCCGACGCCGCATACTCGAACAGGAGGTCCGGAGTTCGGTGCGCGGACACAACCTTTGTCTCATGTGGAACGCCGAGCGCGTCGAGGATCTGCGCGGCGTACTGCATGGTGTCCCAATCGGACTTGGAGCCCATGATCAGTCCAACGAGAGCATCCGCCACGTCTTGTTCCCTCTTCGTCTCGTGATCGGCTCGCGCCGGGTTAGATCCGTTCTTCCAGTCCGCGTTCGGAGTCGGCGATGTATGTAAGTCCGTCCGCAATCACTTCGATCTCCGCGTCGTCTTCATCCGGCAATCCGACGTCGTCGAGTGCGCGTTGCTCGAGATCCTCCAGCTCCGACTGATGCTGGATCTCGAGAAGAAGATCGCTGATGCGACAAAAACTCTTGCGGTGATGCGGCGTTATACCGTGCGCGGCGAGTCCCGCGACGTGCTCGCGCGTCGTGTAGCCGGCGTTGTGGTCCCAAATATAGTGCGGATATCGCCGGCCGAGCCGGGTCATGAGGAGATCGCGGGTGACTTTGGCGAGTATGGACGCACAGGCGATGCTGAAACAGCGGGCGTCGCCGTGAACGACGGCGGTGTGCGGGATTGGCAGCGTCCGCATCAGTCTTCCGTCGATCACGACGTGATCGGGGGCGACCTTGAGCCTTCTGAGCGCGCGGTGCATGGCGAGCGCGCTGGCCTGGTAGATGTTGATGCTGTCGATCTCACGAACCGATGCCGCGCCGATCGCGAATGCGACCGCGCGCTCCCGGATCTTTACGGCGAGCCTGACGCGTTGGTCGTGGGTCAATCTTTTTGAATCGTCAACGCCGGCAATTGCGCGCGTTTCAGCCGGCATTATGACGGCGCAGGCTACGACGGGGCCGGCAATGGGGCCTCTGCCGACTTCATCGACTCCGGCGAGAAGGGGACCTTTTTCAGCGCGGAGATCGCGCTCGATTGTAGTCCAGCGCTTACGCCGCGGCACCAGGCAGCAGCTAGGCCTCGGTTCCCGCCTCGACCACCGTCTCGCTGCCCGGGATGATGACCTTCGCCTTCCGCTCGCGGATGCGGGTCGCCTTGCCGGTGAGGTGGCGCAGGTAGTAGAGCTTTGCGCGACGCACGCGTCCACGCCGAACGACCAGAATCTCGGAGATCATCGGGCTGTGGATCGGGAAGATGCGCTCGACACCGATGCCGTTGGAGATCTTGCGAACAGTGAAGGTGGCGCTGACCCCGCTCCCACGCTTCGCGATGCAGACACCTTCAAACGCCTGGAGTCTTTCCTTGTCACCCTCGCGGACGCGAACGTTGACGCGGAGGGTATCGCCGGCGCGGAACGGTGGGATGTTATCGCGGAGCCACTCTTTCTGGGTTTCGATGAAGGGATGCATATGTCACTCGGGGCTGGGGTTAACAGCCTGGTAAAGACGTGTTTAAGGCGTTCGTGGGAAGCCTCGGAAAGTAACGCCGGGGAGCCGCAAAATCCACCTCCGTTGAGCTAGGAGCAGGATCCTGGAGAACCAACGGCCGACGCCGCGAGAACTTCCATTCTGACGAACGATGACGAAAGGCTGACATCGCGGACAAACCTTCTGACTCAATTCTGACTGCGTTCTTCTAGTTGTGGTCGCGGCAAATCGATTGGGCTCATGACCTTGCCACCGATTCCGTCTCCCACATCAGGAGGTCCACAGTGCGTACCAGATACATAGCCGGTTTCGCCTTCGTAACAACGGCGCTGGCCGGGTGCTCGGATGACACCACTGCGCCAAAGGCGCCAAACCGACCTTCCCTTGCAATAGGAACGGCCCAGGAACCGTCAAGAATCACCCATGCGCCGATCCGGCAGCGATTCGGGGCGATTACGATCGACGCGCGCACGCGGATCAAGGTCGGATCCCCGGTCCAGATCGAAGTCGACGCGCCGGTCATCATTCCGAGCAGCTCCGCTCACTTGAAGGTCCAGCTCCCGGAGGTGGCCGAGATCGCGTTTCGCCAGAAGTACGGCGCGCGCCGGTCGGGACCAATGGCGCCCGGATCGCATCTCGATTGGAAGGGAGAGGCCGCACGTGGGAATCTTCGACAGTCAATCCGTGTGACTTTCCCGGTGCCCGGGCTTTACCGCGTCAGCGCACATGTAGTGACTGACGATCCGAGCGTTGACGAGGTGGGAGATATTCAGAACGCAGCGGGCACGGTGTCATGGATCTTCGTGACCAAGACCGGAGGCAGAGTAATACACTCGTTCTCAGAGCTGGTGAATGATCGCGAAGCGACACAGACACAAACACCGGTGGATACCTACGTTGCCGCGCCAGAGGCGGCCGTCGGTACGGCATCGGTACCTCAGATCATCTGCCCGTACAGCGTCGGGCTCGTCAGTGGAGCCGCCGTCGCGTGTTCGCCGTGCGATGTGGACCCTTCATCGTGTGTCCCCGATCCGAGCCCCCAGCCTGGGACGTTCAGCGGGACCTTGCTCTACGAGAATCAGCGGCTGGGGACGATTGGTCTTGCCGGCGCGACGATGTCTATCATGGAAGATCGGGTCGGCGGGTGGAGCGCGTACACTTTCACGGCCGATGACGGGAAATTCACGTTGCCCTGTCCCCCGGCGAACCTGCGCGGCCAGCTTCAAATGTCGGCAGCGGCAAATAACCCGAACGCCCGGGTCATTGACGTGCACGATTCAACCAGACCCAAGGAAGACCTTTCCTATTATCGGGCAGAGGCGAACGCGGCCATCGACAAATGCGGGACCGATACGGGGCCATACCGGGCAGGAAAACCGCATCAGGCGGAGTTGCTCGACAACATCACCCGCACCGCGCTCAAATCACGTGCGACATTCCCCGGCTTCTCACGGCCGAAGATTCAGGTTCAGTTGTTCAGTGGAACGACCGATGCTGCGAGCGGCTATGACCCGGTGGGTGACACCATCATTATCTACGAGCCGCGCTCGATCGGCGAGGTGGGACTCTTCGAAGCAGGGCACGAATACGGACATGCCCTGCACCAGGTTGCTATGGGGCCAATCTTCATTTCGGGCACGGAATGCCAGACCCACGACTTCGGCTCGTTGACAACTTATCGGTGCGCATTTGTGGAAGGCTTTGCCCACTACCATTCAATTGCGGTCTGGGGCACCCAAGTCGGAGCGGCAAGGTACAATGGCTTTGATCGGGGCGAATTCGTGGGACTTCCGAGTGGGTTGGGATCATCGCAGGTTGGTCCCCAAACGGAAGGCGCCGTCGCGTCCACGATGCTTCACTTCGGCGACGGAACGGGAACTCGTTACGTAACCAGCCGGATCATGGGGACGAAATCGTATCCCGACGGAGTGTCGGCTGGTCACGGTCAGATCGCGGCCGCGATCCGAGACTGCCGAATAATACTGAGTGATGGCAGCTCTCAGAGAGTGGACGGGGTTGACTACCTGGCGTATTGCTTCGAAAAAGCGGTCAAACTGGTCGGTGGGGGCACATCGTGCAATAAGTGGGGTGTATGCACACCACTTCCGGCTTATCCCATGCCTGTGGTGGACCCGATCGCCAGGGACAATTTCTTTGGGGGGCTTCGGGGTTCTGTGCCACGCCTTCCCGTGCCCTATGCGACGGGATGGTCGTGGGGCACTCCTCCTGTCCGCACGGGGTATGACACTGCCGTGCGAACGGTTTGGGCGTGCAATCTCTTTTGGTGTCAATAGACAACCGTCTGCCGATTGTTGCTGCGCTCGCGCTCGGGCTGGCAACATCGTGTCGGACTGCTGGTGCGCCGGAGCCGAAAGTGGCTCCGGCCCCCCAGCGCACGTCCGCATTGCCCTCATCCATCGAAGTAACTGGCCCCGACACATCGTGTGACCGGCGATCGGCCGTGGCTTTTCGTCTCCAGTACAGGACCCTCCGCCCGTATGGAATGGAATCAGTGAGCGCGTCGTTCGGCGAAGGCCCCCGGCGTCAGAATGTTCCCGCATTCGAGCTATGGGTAGCGGCTCACGGGAAGGCGGACCAACTCCCCAACAACGGTATCTATCCTACGGATTCCGTCGGCTCCCTGCCGGTTACAATCACCGTTGTCGATACATCGATGCCCAACCCGCTCGGCCATCCTATAGGTTCGGCCCGACTCGAGCTCGCGCTCAAGCCTCATCGGATATGGTGGATCGAAAGCACGATTGCCCCCAGTCGCGACAAGAGCCTCGACGATCTTTGGCGTGGACCACCCTCGCGCTCAGCGGCGGTAGCGCTCCCAGGAGGCGACTCCCTCTATGTCGCCGTTTACGGATCGACGCGACGATGCGGGGTCTACCTGAACTGACACAGCGACATTTTGGTGTCGCACGCATCCTACTCGGCCGGGTCGGCTCGCTTGGTACGCGCCCTGGTTAGACGCTGACCCTGCTCTTCTCTCCACCGCTCGATTCGGGCATGATCTCCGGAAAGCAGCACTTCCGGAACTGAGTGCCCACGAAATTCTGGCGGCCGCGTGTAGCTTGGCGCGCTCAGGCCGCGGCCAAAAAACGAGTCGCCGCGCGCGCTATCCAGATCGGACATCGCGCCTGGAAGCAGGCGGACCGTCGCATCGATGATCGCGAGCGCAGCCGCTTCCCCACCGCTCAGAACGAAATCGCCAAGAGAGATCTCCTCCGTCGCAAGATGATCGGCGACGCGCTGATCGATGTCCTTGTAGTGGCCGCATAGAAGAGTCAGCTCCTCGCCAGCCCCAAACCGCTCCGCATCGGCATGCGAGAAAACGCGGCCACGTGGCGACAGTAGCACAATCGGTGGCTTGGTGTTCAGGGATTCCACCGCCTCGAAGAACGGCTGCGGCTTCATCACCATCCCCGCGCCGCCACCATAGGGAGCGTCGTCCACCGTCCGGTGCTTGTCGTGGGTGAAGTCGCGAAGGTCGACGAGGTTGTACTCAACGCTTCCCGCCGCGGCGGCGCGGGACGGAATGCTCAGGCCGAGCGGCCCGCGAAAAAAGTCCGGAAAGATCGTGACGACGTTGATTCGGAGCGGCAAAGGTTCACTCCGGGGAGTCTGGAGTGTCGTCGAAGAGCCCGATCGTGTCGTCGATGACGATCGTCCGCTCCGCGATGTCGGTCCTGACGATGATCTCGGGGCGATACGGGATGATTGTGCTTCCGCCCTTCGTTTTTATGTCGAGCATGATGCCCTGTGGGAGCTCGTAAAAAGTCGTCACGGCGCCGAGCGGCTCGCCGTTGGTGCCCACGACCGACATTCCTATCAGGTCGTGGAGGTAGACTTCGTCTTCCTGGAGCGGTGGCAGCTCCGCGAAGGGCGCGAGTAGATAGCGTCCGCGCCAGAGCTCGGCACTGTCGCGATCCTGAAGCTCCTCGAACTGGACGATGAGGCCCTTCTTGAACGGCTTGGTCCCAACCACGGTGAGAGTCGGCGTCTCCTCGTCACCCTTCACGTCCGTTACGATCGCCAGATCGCCATCGGAAGTCCCCGCAAAAACACGACTGCCGGACGCGAAGATCACGTCCGGCTTGTCGGTGAGAGGCTCGATTACCACCTCTCCGCGAATTCCCTGCGCTTTCCGGATCAGCCCGACGATCGCGTATTCGGGCTCAGGCATTTGAGAGGAACGCTTAGGCGCCGGCGGCTGCTTCGTCCGCCTTCTCGATGACGGGCACGGCGACGACCTTGCGCTCGATGCCGATCCTCTGCTCGTGGCGGCGCTTGAGGACGCCAGCGCGCCGAAGGAGCGACCGTACGGTGTCGGTCGGCTGTGCGCCCTGGTTCAGCCAGTAGTTGGCTCTCGCTTCGTCGACGTTGAGCGAGCCTTCACTCTGGCGGGGAGCGTACTGGCCGATGATCTCGATGAACTTTCCGTCGCGCGGACTCTGCGAGTCGGCGACCAGAATGCGGTAGAACGGCGCGTTTTTCCGCCCAACGCGGCGGAGTCGAATCTTTACCATTTCCGTACTGCTCCCTGAAGGGTGTTTGGCGGGACGTTCTTCACGTCCCGAAGCCGGGCTCCTCGCGTCGCCGGAAGGTCCGGTGCGCACCCGGTACTACTGGGGTCATGCAATGTAATTGGACGGTCGCTTGGAGCACAGATCCTTTCTGAAAGGCAACTGAACAGGCGGGAGGACCCAGTAGGTAAGTTGCCAGTTTGCTAGTTCACTACGCACTGACTTTTCTACCGCTGAATCAAGGGGTACAGCCACGTGCGTTTGCCCTGAATGCCACAGAGGCAAGTCTGGGCGTCGTGAACTAAATCGCTCGCAACTTACCTACTGGGTCCTCTCGCCTGTTCAGTTTGCCTTTGTAACCCACTATCTGCCCCCGAACATGCCCGGCATGGACGGCATCCCCATCCTGCCTCCACCTGCCATTTTCTTCATCATCTTCTGCATCTCGCGGAACTGGTCCAGCAGGCGATTCACGTCGCTGATCGGCCGGCCGGCGCCACGGGCGATTCTCGCGCGTCTCGACCCGTTGATGATTCCCGGATTCTTCCGCTCGTCCGGCGTCATCGAGAGCACGATCGCCTCGACGTGCTTCATCCGCTTGGGGTCCGCCTTCATCTGCTTCAGCGCCTTCGTGTTGACGCCCGGGAGCATTTTCAGGATTCCCTCCAGCGGGCCCATCTTCTGGATCTGGCGCATGCTGTTGAGGAAATCGTTCAGGTCCATCCCCTCCTTCCGAACTTTCTTCTCCAGCCGCTTCGCCTCGGCTTCATCGAATGATGCCTGCGCCTTTTCGACGAGGGTGACGATGTCGCCCATCTGGAGAATGCGGCCCGCCATCCGCTCCGGGTGGAATTCCTCGAGCGCGTCCGGCTTCTCCCCGACACCGATGTACTTGATCGGCTTTTTGGTGACGCCGTAGATGGAGAGGGCTGCGCCGCCGCGTGCGTCGCCGTCCATCTTCGTCAGGATCACGCCGGTGATGTCCAGCACTTTGTCGAATCCCTGAGCGATCTTCACCGCGTCCTGACCCGTCATTCCGTCGGCAACGAGCAGGATCTCCGTCGGACGGAGGGCGTCCTTTAGCCGAGAAAGTTCCAGCATCATCATTTCATCAATTTGGAGCCGGCCCGCAGTGTCGATGATCACCACGCGGTCCCGCTCGTGAAGCGCTTCCGCTACTCCGGCGCGGGCGATCTTCACGACGTCCTGGGTCGTGCGATCTGCGTAAACGGGTATCGACAGCTCGCGACCAAGCGTCTCGAGCTGGTCGATCGCCGCCGGCCGGTAGACGTCCGCCGCAACGAGGCGGGTTGAGCGGCCCTCTGCCTTGAGCTTGCGCGCAAGCTTGGCAGCGGTGGTGGTCTTACCGGAACCCTGGAGCCCGACCATCATCACTACCGAGGGCGGGACCGTGCTCAGCTTGATCCCTTCGCGACGCTCGCCCAGCATGGTGGCGAGCTCCTCGTGGACGATCTTGACTAGCTGCTGTCCGGGAGAGACCGTACTGAGCGCATTGACGCCGGTCGCCTTCTTCTCGACGCGCTCCAGGAACTCGCGGGTGAGCTGGAAGTTGACGTCGGCTTCGAGCAGCACGCGCCGGACTTCGCGCAGTCCCTCCTTGATGTCGGCTTCGCTAAGAACACCGCGGCCACGGAGGCGGGCAAACGTGGCTTCGAGCTTTTCGCTCAGGTCCTCGAACATAGCCTTTAAACATAGGCGCCGTTAACTTCTGAAACAACTGAAGCACCACGCCGTTCGAGAGGGACTGGATGCCGCCTGCCCAGCGTAAAGACGACATACTCCACGCTGAATTACCATCGACGCTGCCGCTTATGGCGCTTCGATCGACAATCGTCTACCCGCTCGGCACAATCGCCGTACAGATGGGCGCACCCGAGAATCTGGCTCTGCTCAAGGCGAACGAGCAGTCGGGGCTCATCGTCGGACTCGTCGTCGCGACGGGTGATCACGACGACGTGCTCGATCCCGAGAGGTTCGTCGGCCGGGTTGGCGTCGCGGCGCGCGTGCACGAGCGGATCAATCTTCCCGGCGAAACCGTCCAGATCACGCTGCAGGGATTGCGACGGCTCATCGTGGAAGGAGTGGCGCAGACCGAGCCGTTTCCAATCGTCCGCATCAAGCCGGCGAACGAGATTCCGCCCGATCCGAACGAGGTCGACGACCTCATTTCGCGCATCGTCGCGGGCGCCGAAACGTTGGCTGAGCTGATCGACCGCATTCCGGACGAAGTACCGGCGATCCTCAAGATGAACATCTCGGATCCTGGCCGCTTCGCCGATCTCGCCGCCACCAATCTCAACTTCAAGGTCTCCGACAAAGACGAGATTCTTCAGCGGCTGAACATCGGGCAGCGGCTCAAGTTCCTGCTCGGGCGCGTCGAGCGCGAAGTCGGCCGCGCGCGGGTTGCTGAAGACGTCAAACGGCAGACCGAGATCAAGATCGAGCAACACCAGCGCGAGTTCTATCTCCGCCAGCAGTTGCGCGCGATTCAATCGGAGCTGGGCGAAGGCGATCCGGGCGAGAAGGAATCGATCGAGACTCTGAAGAAGCTCGAGGAAGCGAATCTGCCGGAGAAAGCCGCGCAGGAAGGACGGCGCGAGATCGAGCGGATGCGAAATCTGTCGCCGGCGTCGAGCGAGTATCAGGTCATTCGCACCTACCTGGACTGGATGCTCGCGCTGCCCTGGAACAAGCGGTCAGCGGCGGACGAAGTGATCGAGCTCAAGAAAGTGGAGGAGCTGCTCGACAGCCGGCACTATGGTCTCAAGGAAGCCAAGGAGCGCATCACCGAGTACCTCGCGGTGCGGAAGCTTCGCGGTGGGGATCCGCACGGGCCGATTCTCTGCTTCGTCGGACCGCCGGGAACCGGCAAGACGTCCCTCGGCGAAGCCATTGCGATGTCGATCAGCCGCGCGTTCTACCGCATATCGGTGGGTGGCGTGCGAGATGAAGCCGAAATCCGCGGTCACCGGCGTACCTACGTCGGCGCGATGCCGGGATTGATCCTGCAGTCGCTGCGTCGCGTGCAGGTGAGGGACGCCGTGCTGATGATCGACGAGATTGACAAGATGACGAGCGGCGGCCCGTCGGGAGATCCCACTGCCGCCATGCTCGAGGTTCTCGATCCGTCGCAGAACTCGAAC
>Ga0307296_10001770_pt1 | contig 10941 bp, 8 predicted proteins | sample ER_DNA_153_FD_194467 | JGI IMG/M metagenome (GOLD analysis project Ga0307296, IMG submission 194467) | Bulk soil microbial communities from the East River watershed near Crested Butte, Colorado, United States - ER_DNA_153 | ecosystem: Environmental > Terrestrial > Soil > Floodplain | place: USA... | reverse complement strand
CGATCTGGGAACACGGTCGTGCTGAAGCCGGCCGAGACGACGCCCCTCTCCGCGCTGCTCTTCTGCGACGTGCTGCGCCAGGCCGAGTTGCCGCCGGGCGTCGTCAACATCATCACCGGCGACGGGCGGACCGGCGCGGCGCTCGTCAAGTCCGACGTCGACAAGATCGCCTTCACCGGCTCGACCGAGGTCGGCAAGGCGATCCAGCGTGAGCTCGCCGGCACCGGCAAGAAGCTGACGCTCGAGCTCGGCGGCAAGGCCGCGAACATCATCTTCGACGACTGCGCGCTCGACCAGGCGGTCGAGGGAATCGTCAATGGGATCTACTTCAACCAGGGCCACGTCTGCTGCGCCGGCTCGCGGCTGCTCGTCCAGGAGTCGATCTACGAGCCGCTGATCGAGAAGCTGAAGCGGCGCTTGACGACGCTGCGCGTCGGCGATCCGCTCGACAAGAACACCGACGTTGGCGCGATCAACTCGCGCCAGCAGCTGGAGAAGATCGAAGAGCTCGTCGCGGCGGGCAAGGAGGAGGGCGCCGAGATCTACCAGCCGCCTTGCCCTTTGCCGGAAAAGGGTTACTGGTTCGCGCCGACCGTCTTCACCAACGTCGCCCAGAGCTACCGGATCGCGCAGGAGGAGATCTTCGGACCGGTGCTGTCGGTGCTCACCTTCAGAACACCCGACGAGGCGGTCGAGAAGGCGAACAACACCCCGTACGGGCTTTCCGCCGGCGTCTGGACCGAGAAGGGGTCGCGGATCCTCTGGATGGCTCAGCGGCTCGAGGCCGGTGTCATCTGGGCGAATACCTACAACCGCTTCGATCCGGCCTCGCCGTTCGGCGGCTACAAGGAGTCGGGCTTCGGCCGCGAGGGCGGGCGGCACGGGCTCGAGCCGTATCTGGCGTTCGACGGAGTGGAGTCAACCGGTGGCTGAGCGCGGCGGCCGCCTGCCGGTCAACAAGACCTACAAGCTCTACATCGGCGGCGCCTTCCCGCGCTCGGAGTCGGGCCGCACGTACGAGGCCGAGGGGCAAAACGTCGCGCGGGCATCGCGGAAGGACGTCCGCGACGCGGTGCGGATCGCGCGCGCCGCGCAGCCGAAGTGGGCGGGCATGACCGCGTACAACCGGGGCCAAGTGCTGTACCGAGTCGCCGAGATGCTCGAGGCCCGGACGCGAGAGTTCGCCGAGCTGACCGGAAGCGAGGCCGAGGTGCACGCCGCCGTCGATCGGTTCGTCTGGTATGCGGGCTGGGCCGACAAGCTCGCTCAGGTTCTGGGCTCGGCGAACCCGGTCGCGGGCCCGTACTTCAACTTCACCGTGCCCGAGCCCACCGGCGTCGTCGGCGTGCTCGTCCCCGACGAGCCGCCGCTGCTCGGCCTGGTCTCCCGGCTCGCGCCGGTGCTGGTCGGTGGCAACGCCGCAGTCGTGGTCGCGTCCGAATCGCGGCCGCTCGCGGCGATCGAGCTAGCCGAGGTGCTCGCGACGTCTGACGTCCCGGGCGGCGTCGTCAATCTCCTGACGGGTTTTCGGAGCGAGCTCGCCTCGGTGCTGGCGTCCCACATGGACGTGAACGCGCTGGACGTGACCGGAGCTGACGGCGACATTCCCGAGCTCGAGCGGCTGGCCGCGGACAACGTCAAGCGCATCGTCCGGGGCTCGGTCGAGGACCAGAGCCCCTGGGAGATCGCCGGCTTTCTCGAGCTCAAGACGGTCTGGCATCCGATGGGAGTGTGACCGCCGGGCAGTGACCTCAGTCGGGTTTAGCACGGCCGCGACGGCAGAGCCGCCGCGGCCTCCAGGTCGGCGTCGCAAGGCGACGCCTCAGGGCACCCGATGGGTATCTGACCGGGCCGTGTCCGGTGGCGCCGCCGTCAGGCGTACCCAGCCTCCTCCCCGCGACGAGCCTAATTCAGAATTTCGCGCGCGTGGGTGACGCAATCGTGAAGAATCTGCGCCGGTGAACGCGGGCAGGCGTTTCAGTCAGGCGATTTCCGAAGGCGACGGCATCTCGCTGATCGCCCGGGTTGCGGCTGCAGGCGATGCCGCCCGGGTCGAGGAGCAGGGCGCCGAGGCCGTCCTCGTCGCGGGTCTGGACGACGGAGCGCTGGCGCAGATCCGAACGGCGACGAGCTTGCCGGTCCTCCTGGCGTGGCCGCGCGACCAGGGCCGGCCGCCTCACGAGGCCGATGCTTGCCTCCTCGATGTGGGGGAGGATCTGGGCACGCTCGCCGAGTTGTCAGGCGAGTTCTCCGAGATCTGCGAGCTCGCCTTCCGAATCGACGACGAGGAACACCTCGAGTCCGCGCTCGAGCAGCTCGACCCAGAGATCTTTGTGCTCTCGGCGCCCGGCGCCGATGGCGAGGAAGCGCTCGAGCGCGTGCTCGATCTCCTGCCCGATGTTCCGGCCGGGAAGCTGGCGATCGCCGAGCTGCCCGCCGCAAGCGCCGACGATGTCGGCGCGCTCGAACGCGCTGGCTTCGACGGCGTCATCGTCGAGCCGCGCAGCGTGGCTGACCTCGTCGGCGACGCGCCGCCCGACGTTTAGAGCTGCTCGCGCAGAAGCGGAAACGTCAGGCAGGTCGGGCCGCCGTCGCCCTTCGAGAGTTCCCTGCCCTCGTAGGCGAGCACCTCGACACCCGCGCGTTCGAGCCGGCTGCGGGTCCTCGGATTGCCCTCCACGACCAGGGCGACTCGCGGCCCGAGCGCGAGCAGGTTTGCGCCCATCGTCCCGAACTCCTCGTCCGGCACCTCGACGATCTCGATCGCGCGCTCGGCGAGCAGTTGGGCGAGCCGGACGGGGAGCAAGGGCTTGTACGCGACAACGAGATCGCCCGCGACCGGGCTCAGCAGCGAGAGCAGGTGCATGACCTCGCCTTCGCCGCGCCAGTGCGGCAGGTCGAACGTAACGACGTCGAGACCTGTGAGCTCCGCGAGCGCGTCGGCGCCGGCCTGGTTCGTCCGGTAGCCGAGACCGACGAGCAGCGTTCGCTCGTCGAGCCGGATCAGGTCGCCGCCCTCGGCTCGCGCGGGCTCGTCGAGGCGCGCCGAGACCGGCACGCCCGCCCGCGCGAGATCGATACCGAGCGCTTTCGGTTCGCCGCGCCTGCCCGCCTTTCCGGGCCGGAGCAAGACCGCGCCATCGTCCGCGATCAGCGCCGGGTCGTAGACGTAAATCGCGTCGGGATCGTCCTTCACCCGCGCCTCGGCCAGGACAACCTCGGCTCCGGCGCCGGCAAGCAGCTCGCAGAGGGCGTCGTGCTCGCTCGCGATCCCGGCCGCGTCCGGCTCGGCTCGCCAGCCGTACTCGCGCCAAAACCGCAGGTCACCGGCCTGAGGCGGGCGCAGTAGCACCCGTCGCAGCGGCGCGGTCATGGACGAAAAGCTGTGGAGCCCGGGCTTGGTGACGGCCACTAGCCGAAAAAGGCCTTGGCCACGCCGTACCACTCCGGCGGCACGGTTTTCAGCTCCGCGGTCGCGTCCTTGAGCGCCACCTCGACGACTCGGTCGCCCTGCAGCGACGCCATCTGCCCGAACCTCCCCTCGTCTACGAGGTCGGCCGCCTTCAGCCCGAACCGGGTGGCGAGCACGCGGTCGCGCGGAGTGGGGGAGCCCCCGCGCTGGACGTGTCCGAGCACCGTCACGCGCGTCTCGAAACCCGTCCGCTTCTCGATCTCCCGTCCGAGTGCGTCCCCGACGCCACGCTGTGACAGCCGGACGTGACCGAACTCGTCCTGCTCGCCCGCATCAGCGAGGCCCTCCAGCTCGTAGCCCTCCGAAACGACGACGATCGAGAAGTCCTTCCCGCGCTCGTGGCGGCGGCGGATGTCGTCGCAGGCCTCGTCGATCGAGATCGGCTGTTCGGGGATCAGGATCACGTCGGCGCCGCCCGCGATCCCGCTCATGACGGCGATCCAGCCCGTGTGACGGCCCATTACCTCCACGACCATCACGCGGTTGTGCGACTCCGCGGTCGTGTGGAGGCGGTCGATCGCCTCCGTGGCGATGAAGACGGCCGTGTCGAAACCGAAGGTGTAGTCGGTGCCACTGAGATCGTTGTCGATCGTCTTCGGAACGCCGACGACCGGGAAGGCGTACTCCTCGTGGAGCCGCGCCGCGACACCGAGTGTGTCCTCGCCGCCGATCGCCACGAGGGCGTCGAGACCGGCGCGCTCGAAGGTCTCCCTGACTCGCTCGACCCCGCCCTCGAGCTTGTAGGGATTCGTGCGCGTCGTGCCGAGGATCGTCCCCCCGCGCGGCAGGAGCCCGGAGATCTCGCGCGGTCCAAGCGGCTCGAGCTCGTCTTCGACCAGCCCACGCCATCCGTCTCGCACTCCGACGACTTCGTGTCCGCGCTGAAACGACCGCCGCGCCACCGCGCGGATGACCGCGTTCAGGCCCGGGCAGTCTCCGCCGCCGGTGAGGACGCCGACCTTCACATCGCCATCTTCACCGTTCTCGTGCGGTCGCCGTGGCGGTTGACGCAACTGAACCGCTGCTTGTAGGGTCGGCGCGATCGGTCAGCCTCCGGAGGAGCCGCCATGATCGGACCGTTTCTCATCAAGCTCGTCGAGCAGCCCGACGTGCTGGGCCATTACCTGAGAGACCCCCAGGGAGCGATGGATGCCGAAGGGCTCTCGAGCAGCGAGCGCGAGATCCTGCTCAGCGGCAATCTGAGAAGGCTCCGCGAGGCGCTACAGGAGGAATACCCCGACAGGGAGGTTTTCCTGGCCAACGTTCCGCAGGTCTTCGGCAATGTGCCGATGGTTTTCGGCCACGTGCCGATGACCGCGCCGGACGACACCAGCGAGTCCTGAGCGGCACCCGCTGCCAATGCCCAGCGGCTCGCTCACCGTCGTCGGCACGGGGATCCAGGCAGCCGGGCATCTGACCGCAGAGGCGCGGCTCGCCGTCGAGCAAGCGGACGAAGCTCTCTACCTCGTCAACGATCCCGTCACCGCCGCCTGGATCGAGCGGGCAAATCCGAAACCGCGCACCCTGACGCCGTTTTACGAGCAGGGCAAAGACCGGCGGGAGATCTACGGCGCGATCGTCGACGAGATCGTCTCACGCGTCAGGCAGGAGCGCCACGTTTGCGCCATTCTCTACGGGCATCCGGGCGTCTTCGCTTGGCCCGGCCACGAGGCGATCCGGCGTCTCCGTGCCGAAGGGTTCCGCGCGCGAATGCTGCCCGGGATCTCGACCGAGGACTGCCTGGTTGCCGATCTTGGCATCGATCCCGCTTCGACCGGCTGCCAGAGCTACGAAGCGACCGACTTCCTCGTCCGGCGGCGAACAATAGACACCGGCGCGCTCCTGATCCTCTGGCAGGCCGGCCTGGTAGGCGAATGGCGCTTTGAGCCCACGCCGAGCCTGCGCGGTCTGCCGCTCCTGATCGACCGCTTACTGGAGCTCTACCCGCCCGAGCACGAGACGATCCTCTACGAGGCTTCCCCCTACCCGACCTGCGAGCCGATCGTGCAGCGCCTTCCGCTCCACGCAGTGGGGGAAGCGGAGGTCGCACCGGTCGTGACGATGGTGGTGCCGCCGCTAAAGGAGCCGGAATTCGATCGGGAGATGCTCGAAAGGGTCAGGCTGCGCCTGTCTTGAGCCTCCCAGGGGCGACGATCGCGCGCGCCTTCTCCGCAGCGACCACGTTTTCCTTTGCCTCGTAGAGCCGGACGCCTTCGGCCGCGCACTCGGACGCCTCCTCTACTCTGTTGCCGGCCAACAGCACCTCAGCGAGGCTAGTGAGCGCGTGTCCGCGCATGTTGAGGACGTCCTTCTCGGCGATCAGCTCCACGGCTTCTCGGGCCAGCATCTCGGCGTCGGCAAGCACGCCACGTTGGGCGAGGATCTTCGCCCGCGCAGACCGCCACGCAACCTGGGCCCAGACGTCCTCTTGCGAGCTCGCTTCCTCGCTGACCATTGTGAGCTGCTCAGCCTCTTCCGCGCGGCCTTGGAGATAGAGCGTTTCGGCGAGTGAGATCGCGATCGACGACAGGTTGAGCTTCTCGCCCAGCGACACGAGCGTCTCGTACCCCGAGCGGAAGATTTGCTCGGCGGCCTCCAGATCCCCCGCAAGCAGCTCCACCGTTCCCGGCCAGTGGCTCCAGGTCGCGAGCGAGAAAGGCATGCCGATCTCCTCGTAGATCGCCGCGCTGCGAGCCGCCAGCTCTCGCGCCTCGTCGAACCTCCCCTGCATGGCCTCGGCGGAAGCCATCGCGTACCCGACATTCGCCTCGAGCACCTGGTCGCCTCTGGCCTGGTCGAGGATCTCGCGGCAGCGCAGGAGCGCCTCGGGTACCGGCCTCGGCCCGTCGACCGCTGCGAGCGCGAGAAAGGTGCGGGCGCGCAAGACCTCTCGGGGGGCTCCCGCCCGTTCAGCGTGCGCCAGGGAGCGGGTCATTGCCTCCTCGGCGGCGGCGAACTCGCAGCGCAGCCAGGCCATCTCTCCGACGACCCACCAGGCTCGGGCCAGGGCGGCGTCATCACCGGCTTGCTCCAGAGTGGTGATCGCGCCCTCAACCTGCCGGAGCGAGTCGGCGATGCTCATCTCGCGTTCGACCAGGAGCTGCATCTTGGAGCGCTCGAGCTTCGCACGAGCGGCAAGGGGTCGATCCTGGCGTGTGGCGGCAGCCTCCGTCGCTTCGGTGATCACCTGCTCGGTGCGTGTGAAGTCTCCGGTCTCCAGGAGGGCCGCGGCGAGGTCGAGCAGCGCCTCCGCCCTTTCGGGCTCGTCCCTGAGCAGCGCCACCGAGCGCTCGAAGAGGCCGACTGCGGCAGGCATGTCGCCGCGGGCGGAGGCCCTTCGCGCGGCAGTGGCGAGCAGATTTCCTCCTCGCGCCGCAAGGTCCTGGCCGTGAGCGTCGAGCGGGCCGAGCTCGCTGCGAAACCGGACCGCCTGCTCGAGGTGGTAGGCGACAAGCTCGTCGAACTCGCCTCCCTTCTGCGCGAGCCAGCGCGAGCAGCCTTCGTGGAGCTCCGCGCGCACCTCCTTCGGCACTGCGTGGTACGCGGCCTCGTGGATGAGTAGATGACGGAACCGGAAGGCGTCTTCGCCCGCGAACGTGGCGCGGTGGGGCCGGATCAGCTCCTTGCGCACGAGACTCAGCAGGCAGTCCCCGACACCGGCGCGGCGCTCAGCCGGAGTCAGCGCCTCCACCGAGCCGAGGTGGAAGATGTCACCCTCGACGGCGGCGCGCTCGATTGCCTGGCGTTCCTCGTGACCGAGTTGATCGAGCCGTGAGGCAAGCAGCAGCTGGATCGTCGGCGGAACGCGAACCTGGGAGAGGTTGCGGGCCACGACCCAGCGTCCGTTCCTGCGCACGATCAGGCCCTCCTCGATCAGCATCGCGAGCGTCTCCTCGACGAACAACGGGTTGCCCTCGGCCGCCGCCTGGACGCGGTTCTGAACCTCGGCTGCGAGCGCCGCTTGTCCGAGCAGGTTGTGGATCAGCGTCGCGCAATCTTGCGCGGACAGGGCCTCCAGGAAGATCGTGGTCGCGTTTCGCTTGCCACCGGCCCAGCCGGGCCGCATCTCCGTGAGCTCGGGGCGCGCCATCCCGACAAGCAAGATCGGCGCGTCGCGCGACCAGTCCGCGATGTGCTCGAGCAGGTCGAGGAACGTCGGCTCGGCCCAGTTCAGGTCGTCGAAAACGAGAACGAGCGGAGTACGGCGGGCCAGTGCTTCGAGCAGCTTTCGCACCCCCCAGAAGCCCTCCTCGGCCGAGGCCGCCGTCTCGGCCAGGCCGAGCAGCCCTGCAACCCGTTCCGCCGCGAGCCCGGCCGCGTCTTCGCCGGACAGCAGGGAGGCGATCTTCGTGCGCGCCACCTCCGGCGGATCGCCCTCGGCGAGGTCGGCTGCCGTACTGACGGCTTCGAACAAGGGCCAGAAGGTGATCCCCTCGCCGTAGGGGAGACAGCGGCCCGTGAGGATGGTTGCCTTGGGCTCCACCTCGTCCAGGAACTCCGACAGCAGGCGCGACTTGCCGACCCCGGCCGCGCCAAGGACGGTGAAGAAGTGGCATGCGCGCCCCAAGACGGCCCGGCCGAAGGCCTGTCGGAGCAGCTCGAGCTCGCCCATTCGCCCCACCATCGGAGAGTCGGACCGGCGCTCATGCGCGGGCGCTCCGGGCGTGACCTTCAGCAGCAGGCAAGCGGAAAGCGGCTCGGCCTTTCCTTTGACGCTAAGCGGTTCAAGTGGCTCGACCTCGACCGCGTCCCGTACGAGGCGGCAGGTCTCCTCCGCGACCACGATCTCGCCCGGGGCGGCGCTTCGCTCTAGGCGCTCGGCAACGTTGACGGCGTCTCCGGTGACGAACCAGTCGCCCCGGCCTGGGTCGCCTGCGACCACCTCGCCGCTCGCCACGCCCATCCTCGCTTGCAGCCGCATCCCGTAATCGACCTCGAGTTGCTCGTTCAGCTCGGCGAGGCGCTCGCGCATCTCGGCCGTCGCCCGAACGGCCCGGAGCGCATCGTCCTCGTGCAGGTGAGGAATCCCGAACACGGCCATGATCGCGTCGCCGATGAACTTCTCGACGGTGCCGCCGTGGTGCTCGAGGATCCGGCGCATCTCCTCGAAGTAGCGCTCGAGCACGCGCCGCAGCAATTCTGGATCGACCTGCTCGCCCAGCGCGGTCGAGCCCGTGATGTCGGCGAAGACGACGGTGACGAGCTTCCGAAGCTCGCGAGCTTGAAGCGCGTCGGCTCCGAGCGCCGTGCCGCATTCGGCGCAGAACTTGAAGTCGTCCGGATTCTCACGCCCGCAACTCGGACACGTCTGCATACGGAGAGTGTAGGTCCCGACCTCCCCGAATTACCAGCGTTGCGCGAGGTGCAGAAGGTGGGAGTCGAACCCACACGGGGCTTTCGTCCCACCGGATTTTGAAGGCAAGACAACGTCGTCCGCAAACTGACGGCAGCTAGGCTTGCGCCGTTGCTCCCCCGGCTTGCCGCGCTGCTCCTGGCGCCCGCCCTCGTGCTTCCGAGCGCGGCTGGGAGTACGGGTGCCTCGCGCGATCTCCTTCCCGACCTCGTCACGCGAAGCCCGGCCAAGATCTTCCTCCAGGTAGGGAAGCGCGGAAATCGAGTGGTTCGCTTCTCGAACGAGGTGGTCAACGTCGGGATCGGCCCGCTCGAACTGCGGCCTCGCGTCGGCGACTGCAACCGCAATGGCAACCCCCGCGACGACCGAACGTCGTATCAGCGCATCTACCGAGACGCGAACGGGGACGGGGCTTTTGCGCGGGGCGTCGACGTCCGTTTCCGCACGAGGAGCGCAGGGTGCACCCGGTTCCATCCCGTCCACAAGCACTGGCACTTCGAGGCGCTTGCCGAGTACTCGCTCCACCCCTTCCAGGCTGACGGGTCGCGCGGCCCGCTCGTCATCGTGGGAAAGAAGGTGAGCTCGTGCGTGCTTGACACGAAACGGCGGCTACCGAAGGCACCCGGCTCCCCACGTCGAAAGTACTACGGGAGCTGCCGGCGCGACTCCATAGGCGGCATCTCGATCGGGTGGGGTGACATCTACGGTGCTCGCGTCAGCGGCCAAGAGCTTGATCTGACCAGGCTCGGCGACGGCGTGTACTGCCTTGTCTCTCAGGCCGATCCCGAAGATCGGCTCCTGGAGTCGAACGAGCGGAACAACGCTCGCACCACTCGCATCGTTCTCCGTGCCGAGGCGCTCGACTGGCAGCCCCACCGGGGCTGCTCCTAAGCGAACTAAGCAATCCCGATTAGGACTTGCGGGAATTCGGGGGCCGGTCGCCGAAGCCGCCGCACGTCGTCCCGCCGCGAAACGCCTCTTCATCTCGCGAGATGACTGCCGACTCGCATGGTTGAGCTGAATGCCGAAGGCGGGAGTCGAACCCGCACGAGGTTTCCCTCACCGGATTTTGAGTCCGGCGCGTCTGCCAGTTCCGCCACTTCGGCGCGAAACGAAGAGTAACCCGCCTCATCTTTACTTTCGAAAGTTGAAAGCTCAGGCCGCTGCCCTGATACTTGCGCGCGGCAGTGAGCAGCGTCCAGGCCGTCACGCCCGTGGAACTGCTCGGCAACCCGGGATAGGAGGAAGAGTGACGAAACGCTTCAGGATCGGACTACTCCTCGTCGCCGCCGCTGGGCTGGCTCTCACCGCGGCAGGGTGCGGAGGAGGAAGCAAGAAGAGCAGCAGCGGCGGGGGAGGAGGCAATGGGGTCACGGCTTTGCCCGCGTCTTCCTGCTCGCCGGTGCAGTACCAGGGCTCCGGCAAGGCCGATTACCTGATCGCCTCGGACCTGCCGCTGATCGGCGGCTCGCGGACCCAAACGGTCCAGATGAACAAGGCGATGACGTATGCCCTAAGTCAGAGGGATTGGAAAGCGGGCAAGTACAAGATCGCCTTCCAGGCTTGCAACGACGCGTCGGCCCAGCTCGCCAAGTGGGACCCGACGAAGTGCAGCGCGAACGCCCATGCTTACGCGGGTAACAGCAGCCTGCTCGGCGTGGTCGGCACGTTCAACTCGGGCTGCGCGGCGATCGAGATCCCGGTCACGAACAAGGCGCCTGGTGGCGGGCTGGCCATGATCTCGCCGGCGAACACCTACGGGTGCCTGACCGAACCCTGCGCGGGCAACGAGCCGGAGAAGTACTACCCGAGCGGGACGCGCACGTATGCGCGCGTAGCGCCGAGCGACCCAAACCAAGGCGCCGTTCAGGCGAAGCTCATGCAGCAGAAGGGCGTGAAGAGCGTCTACATCCTGAACGACAAGGAGGCCTACGGGCTCGGCGTTGCCAAGAACACGGAGGGCGCTCTGAAGGCGGCCGGCATCAAGGTGGTCGGCTTCTCGGCCTTCGATCCCAAGTCGACGAACTTCCAGGCGCTGTTCACGCGCGTCAAGAACACGAACCCCGACGCAGTGTTCATCGGCGGTCTGGTCGACGAAAACAGCGGCCAGCTGATC
>Ga0307296_10001768_pt1 | contig 10943 bp, 8 predicted proteins | sample ER_DNA_153_FD_194467 | JGI IMG/M metagenome (GOLD analysis project Ga0307296, IMG submission 194467) | Bulk soil microbial communities from the East River watershed near Crested Butte, Colorado, United States - ER_DNA_153 | ecosystem: Environmental > Terrestrial > Soil > Floodplain | place: USA... | reverse complement strand
CCGCCACGGCTCACCGACACCAAGAGTGACGACCACGTCACCTGGTCGTGCCCATGTGAGCACGAGAGTCGCTGCGTCCTCGAGGGTCGGCGCCCAGCCACGCCGCGTCGGCGAGGGGACGTGGTCGAGCACGAGCTTCCCGCTCACGCCCGGCAGCGGCGAATCGCGGCCGCCGATCACGTCCGTCACGATCGCCGAGTCCGCGGCGCCCAGGGCGGTGCCGAGCTCGTGGTGGAGATGGCGGGTTCGCTCGTAGACGTGGGGCTGGTAGACGGCGATCAGCGCACGTGGCTCGAGCGCGCGCGCCGTGGCGAGCGCTGCGGCGATCTCGGTCGGATTGTGGCCGTAGTCGTCGACGACGCGGACACCCCCGCGCGCGCCGACCGTCTCGAACCGCCTGCCGACCCCGCTGAAGGCGGCGATCGCACGCTCGGCGTCGGCCCGCTCGACGCCGGCGAGCTCGAGCGCGGCGAGAGCGGCCGCAGCGTTCGCGCGGTTGTGCTCTCCGGGAACCGAGAGCTCCAGCTCGACCGGCGCGAGGTCCCTGCCACGCACGACCTGCCCGGCACCGGCGAGCCACTCGTCGAAGAAAGCCGCGAGCTCCGCCTCCGACGCATAGGTGGCGTGATGGTCGAGCTCCACGTTCGTCACGACGGCGATGTCCGGGCGCAACAGTGCGATCGAGCGGTCTGACTCGTCCCCCTCGACGACGAGCCAGCCCTCCCCCACGCCCGCGTTGCCGCCGAGCTGTGGAACGACCCCGCCGACGATCCACGAGGGGTCGTTACCGAGCGCCCTGAGGACGTACGCGATCATCGCGGAGGTCGTCGTCTTGCCGTGCGCACCCCCCACGACGATCGCACGCCTGAGGGAGACGAGCTCCGCGAGGAACTCCGCCCGCGATTGCCCTTCGATCCGACCCAGGTGCGCGGTCGACACGATGGCCTCGTAGCCGTCGGGTGGGGAAGGCTCGCCTCCGATGTCCACCTCGATCCCGTCGAGTGCCTCGAGGAAGATCGTCTCCCGCACGTCCCAGCCTCGGACTTCCGCCCCCCATGCGCGGGCGAAGTTGGCGTAGGCCGAGAGCCCGGCTCCTCCGATCCCGACGAAGTAGAGTCGCCGTCCGGCCAGCGGCTGATCCGTCACCTTCGCGCCTCGGCGAGGGCGATGAGCTCGTCGGCGACGATGTCCGCCGCATCCGGCTTCGCGAGAGCCCGCATCGCGTCGCTCATGTGCGCGAGACGCGTCGGATCAGAGAGGAGCTCCTCGGTCAGAACAGGAACGCGCGCGAGGTCGTGCTGGTCGACGACGACCGCCCCACCGCCCTCGGCGAAGTGCCGTGCGTTCGACGTCTGGTGGTCGCCCGTCGCGTGGGGGTACGGGATGAGGATCGCGGGCGTGCCGGCGGCCGCGAGCTCCCACACCGTTCCACCGGCGCGCGAGATGGCGAGGTCGGCCGCGGCGAGCGCCGCCCCGAAGTGATCGGTCGAGGGAACGAGGACATAGTCGCCTCGCTCGACCCTCGCACGCAGCGCTTCGTAGTCCCGCTGCCCCGACACGTGCAGCACCGCCGGGCCATGGGCACCGAACGCGTCCACGGCGAACTCGTTCAGCGCCTGTGCTCCCGCGAGCCCGCCGAACACGGCGAGGACGGGACCGTTCGGCGGGAGCCCGAAACGCGCTCGTCCCTCCACTCGGTCGGCGTGGAGATGCGCGGCCGGAATCGGGCGCCCGACCACGCGGTACTTGTGACCGTCACGCCCCGGGATGGCGTACGCGAGGAAGACGCGACGCGCGAAGGGAGCCGCGAGCCGGTTCGCGAGCCCCAGGTGAGCGTCCGCCTCGGTCAGCGCGGTGGGGACGCGGCGCAGGCGCGCGGCCAGCACCATCGGGCCGGCGACGTAGCCGCCACCGCCGAGGACGACGTCGGGCCGCCGCCACGAGAGGATCCTGCTGCATGCGAACGGCGCTTGCACCGCCTGTGCAAACGCTCGGAGCAGCCCGATACCGAGCCGGCGCGGGAAGCCCGAGATCGCGAAGGTATCGAGCTCGAAGCCCGCCTCAGGAACGAGCTGCGACTCGACGCGGTCGCGCGACCCGGCGAACGTCACCGTCACGCCGCGTGCGCGCAGCGCTTCGGCGACTGCGAGGGCGGGACGAACGTGCCCTGCGGTCCCTCCCGCCGCGATCAGACACCGAAGCTCGGACGACCCTTCCATTCACGGCGATGTTAAGGAGAATCCCCATCGCGGCGAGCAGCACCACGAGGCTCGAGCCGCCGTACGAGACGAACGGCAGCGGGATTCCGGTGAGCGGCGCGATCCCCAGGGCGGCCGCGAGATTGATCGCCGCCTGTCCGCACACGAGCGCCGTGATCCCGGTCGCGAGGAGCTTCCCGAACGGATCCTTGCAGCGCATCGCGATCCGGAACCCGGCGACCGCAAGGACCGCGAAGGCCCCGATGACGAAGGCCGCCCCGATGAGGCCGAGCTCCTCCCCGATGACCGCGAAGATCATGTCCGTGTGCGCTTCGGGCAGGTAGGAGATCTTCCCGACTCCCTCGCCGAGCCCGGCCCCGGTCACGCCGCCCGAGCCGATGCCGATCGTCGCCTGCACGATCTGGAAGCCGGCGCCCTGCGCGTCACTCCATGGGTCGAGGAAGCTGAAGACGCGCGCGCGGCGGTACGGCTCGAACCAGATCGCGAGCAGCCCCATCCCGAGCGCGAGCACGGAGGCCGCCGCGAGGAGCCGGATCGGGACGCCCGCGACCAGGAGGATCGCGAGCATCATCCCGCAGAGCGTGATCGTCGTCCCGAGGTCAGGCTCGACCACGATCAGCCCGCAGAAGATCAGCGTCAGCAGGCCGAGGGGCTTCAGGAGCTCGCCGAACGTCCGCGGGGCGCGCCGGCGCGCTAGGTAGACGGCGGCGAAGAGACAGAGGGCGAGCTTCGCGAGCTCGGACGGCTGGAAGCTCGCGGGGCCGATGACGAACCAGCGGCGCGCGCCGTTGATCGCAGGGCCGAGCACGAGCACCGCGGCACAGAGGGCCAGCGCGGCGAGGAGGAGTGCCGGTGCGACATAGCGGAGCCGGTGGTAGTCGAAGCGCGAGGCCACGGTCATGAGCACGAGCCCGATGAACGCGTAGACGGCCTGCCGCTTGAGGTAGCTCATCGGATCGCCGTTGCCGAGCGCCGCCGAAGCAGAAGTCGCGCTGTAGACCATCACGAGCCCGAAAGCGACGAGGCCGAGCGTGACGAACGCGACGAGGCGCTGATCCGCGTGCCCGTCCCCCTTCATGCGAGCCCCTGCACGAGCGTGCGGAATGCGTCGCCGCGGGCCTCGAAGTCGCGGAACTGGTCGAAGCTCGCGCACGCCGGAGAGAGGAGGACGACGTCGCCGGGAGCTGCCGCCTCGGCGGCCTGCTCGACCGCCTTCTCGAGCGTCCCGGCATGTGTGAAGGGAACGCCTGTCACGCCGAGCGCGGACGCGATCTCCTCAGCCGCCTCGCCGATGAGATAGCCCCTGTCGCCGGGCTTGAAGGCAGCTGCGAGCGGCTCATACGACTCGTGCTTCCCGCGACCTCCGAGGATCACGTGCAGCCGTGCGTCGGGGAAAGAGGCGAAGGCCCGGAGCGCGGCTGCGACGTTCGTCGCCTTCGAGTCGTTGACGTAGCGAACGCCGCCGAGCTCGCGGACGAGCTCGATGCGGTGCGGAACACCCTCGAACGTGCGCAGGGCTTCGCCGATGGCGGCGTCGTCGATGCCCACGGCCCGCGCCGCCGCGGTCGCCGCCGCAGCGTTCTCGCGGTTGTGCGGGCCGGGAATGAGCGGCTCCGCCGGAAGCTCGTCGGCGGCCGCGAAGGTCACTCGACGCGCGGCGCCGGGGATCGAGCCGAACGCGCGAGGGACGACCGCCGTGTCCTCGGCCCCCTGGCGCTCGAACATGCGGAGCTTCACATCGGCGTATGCCTCGAAGCTGCCGTGCCGGTCGAGGTGGTCGGGCTCGAGGTTGAGGAGGACGGCGACGCGCGGACGCAGCGTCTCGACGTCCTCGAGCTGGAACGACGACAGCTCGCACACGACCCACGCGTCCGGCGAGGCCCCGCCGACGAGCGACGTGAGCGGGCGGCCCACGTTGCCCGCGACCTCGGCCGGCCTTCCCGCCGCCCGGAAGACGGCACCGAGAAGCTCCGTGGTCGTCGTCTTGCCGTTGGTTCCGGTGACGCCGAGGATCGGGTTCGGGAGGAGCCGCGCGCCGAGCTCGATCTCGCTCCAGACGGGGACGGCGCGCTCGCGCGCGACCTGGACCAGCAGCGTCTCACCCGGGACTCCCGGGCTCTTCACGACGAGATCGATCCCCTGTAGCAGCGTCTCCTCCTCGCGTCCGAGGTGAACTTCGACACCGCGCTCCCGGAGCCTTCCCGCGTCGATAGCCTCGTTGCGGTCGAACCCGACGACCTGAGCGCCCTCCGCAAGAAGCGCCTCCGCCGCCGCAACTCCCGAGCGCGCGAGCCCGACGACGAGAGCCCGTCTGCCGACCAGTTCGAACCGCCTCATCTCAGGGCTGGACGAAGTGGAGGAAGTCGCGGTAGAACAGCGCGAAGCCCGACGCGCAGAAGATCGCGCAGATGATCCAGAAGCGCACCATGATCTTGGTCTCCGACCACGCCTTCATCTCGAAGTGGTGGTGGATCGGCGCGATGAGAAAGACCCGCCTTCCCGTCCGCTTGAAGCTGACGACCTGGATGATCAGCGAGAGCACCTCGATGACGAAGATGCCTGCGATCAGCGGAAGGAGGATCTCCGTCCCCGTCACGACCGCGAAGCCGGCGATCGCGCCGCCGAGGGCGAACGAGCCCGTGTCCCCCATCATCACCTCCGCGGGGAAGGCGTTGTACCAGAGGAACCCGATCGTCCCTCCGATGAGCGCCGCCGCGAGCGTCGCGATGTCCAGGTACGTCTCGCTGCGCGCGCCGGGATCGCCGGAGCGGATCCACGCGATGCCCGCGATCGCGAGGAACGTGAGCAACATGATCACGACCGTGCCCGCTGCGAGGCCGTCGATCCCGTCGGTGAGGTTGGCGCCGTTCACCGTTCCGGCGATCACGAAGAAGAGGAACGGATAGAACAGGATGCCGAGGTCGAGGTCCAAACCGACCACGGGGACGTAGATCGAGGTCGTGAAGCTGTCGCTCTCCTGCAGCAGGACGGCAGCGACAACCGTGATCAGCGCGAGCCCGACCATCTTCCAGCGACCGGAAAGCCCGAGCGACCGGCGGCGCCGGAGCTTGAGGTAATCGTCGACGAACCCGATCAGCGCGCACGCGAGCACGATTAAGAGAACGGTCAGGCCCTCCGCCGTGTACTGCGAGAGCGCCAGGAACGGGATGACCGCCGAGGCGAGGATGAGGAGACCGCCCATGGTGGGCGTTCCCTGCTTCACCACGTGGGTCGCGGGCCCCTCCGCGCGGATCTGCTGTCCGAGGTCGCGCGTGCGGAGCACATCGATGAACCTCGGCCCGATCACGACGGCGGCGACCATCGCGATCAGACCCGCGATCAGTACGGGGACCATGCTCGGGCGAAATTCGTGATCTCTGCGGCGATGCCTTCGAGCCCGACCGCCCGCGACGCCTTGACGAGGACGGCGTCCCCCGGGCCGAGCAGCGGCCGGGCGACGTCGAGCACGTCGGCTGCGCCCTCGGCCCAGGCGACGGGCTCGTAGGCGCGCGAGGCCTCCCCCACCCCGACGACGTCGATGCCGAGGGTCGCTGCGAGCTCCCCGATCCCCCGGTGGTAGCTCTCGGAGCTCGCCCCCAGCTCGGCCATCTCCCCGAGGATCGCGACCTTTCTGCGCTCGCCCGCGTGCTCCGCGAGGTGCTCCAGGGCGGCACGCATCGAATCGGGGTTCGCGTTGTACGCGTCGTTGACGACGAAGCCCCCGCCCGGCAACGGCAGCTCCTCGCCACGCCACGGAGACAGCTCGATTCCGGCAACGCCCTCGGCCGCGCGGCCGAGCGGGAGCCCGAGCACGTCGTACGCATGGAGAGCCGCGAGGGTGTTCGTGAGAAGGTGGCGCTGTGTGAACGGCAGTGCGAGCTCCACCGTGGCGTCTCCGACGGTGAACCGCGTGGCCCTGTTCTCCCGGGCGACGTCCGCCGGGTCGAACCGGCGGAGGACGATGTCGCCGCGGCCGAGATGCGGTTCGAGCGCGTCGGCGTGCGCCGGCACGACCGCGACCCCACCGGGCGGCAACGCGGCGATCGCCTCGGCGTTCGCCTCCGCGACGCGCTCGACACTCCCGAGGAGCTCGAGATGCTCGGGGCCGATGTGGGGCACGACGACGAGGCTCGGGTGCGCGATCGCGCAGAGCGCGGAGATCTGGCCGAGCCCGCGCATCCCCATCTCGGTGATCAACACCTCAGTGTCCGGCTCGAGCCGGCAGACCGTGAGCGGAAGGCCGATCTCGTTGTTCAGGCTCTTCTCCGCCGAGACCGTCGGCACGTGCGGCGCGCAGAGCGCTCCGAGGATGTCCTTCGTCGTCGTCTTGCCCGCCGAGCCGACGACAGCGACGACCTGCGCGTCGCTGCGCTCGCGGACGAGCCTTGCAATCGCGGCGAGTGCACGTTCCTGGTCGTCGGGGACCAGCGTGCTGGCGCCCCGCGCTCGCGCCTCGTCGACGAACGCCACGCCGGTGTTCAGAGCGACGAAGAGATCGCCGGGCCCCACCTCGCGCGAGTCGGCCTTGACCGCCGTGATCGTGTCGGCGGGCTCGCCGCCGCCCAGCGCGCCGAGATCGAGCCGCGCGATCTCCTCGAGCCGAACCGGGATCACCGCGCGCCCCGCAGGAGCTCGCGCGCGACCTCGCGATCGTCGAACGGAGTCACGACGCCCGCGACGTCCTGGCCCTGCTCGTGGCCCTTGCCTGCGACCACGACCACGTCTCCGTCCTCGGCGAGCGAGATCGCGCGACCGATCGCGCTCCTGCGATCGGGGTCGATCTCGACGTCCACGCCCGATCCCTGCAGGACTTCCTCGATGATCGCGAGCGGTGCCTCGGAACGCGGGTTGTCCGAGGTCACGATGGCGATGTCGGCGAGCTCGACCGCGACCTTCCCCATGAGCGGGCGCTTGCCGCGATCACGATTCCCTCCGGCGCCGAAGACCACGATAACGCGCCCTCGCCCGAGGTCGCGCGCGGCGCGCAGCACCGTCGCAAGCGAGTCCGGCGTGTGCGCGTAGTCGACGACCACGGCGAAACCCTGACCCTCGTCGATCGCCTCGAAGCGGCCCGGTACCCCGGTGACGGCTGCGATGCCCTCGGCGATCGCGTCCTCGTCGACGTCGAGCAGGAGCCCCGCCGCGACGGCGCCGAGAACGTTCTCGACGTTGAAGCGGCCGCGCAACGGCGTCTCGATGTCGATCCCGCCCGCCCTGAACGAGCTGCCGTGGGGACGAACCTCGAGCCCGTCCGGTCGGATCTCGGCCTCGTCGGAGAGCCCGAACGTGACCACCGGCGCGCGATGGAGGTCGCTCAGGTGGTCGGCGAGCAGCCTGCCCCAGTCATCGCCGACGTTCACCGCTGCCGGAGGCGGCTGCGGGCCTGTGAAGAGCCGGCGCTTCGCCTGGAAGTAGTCGTCCATCGTCCCGTGCAGATCGAGGTGGTCCTGGCTCAGGTTCGTGAAAACGAGCGCGTCGAAGCGGACGCGGTCGAGGCGGCGGAGCGCCGCTCCGTGCGAACTCGCCTCGACGGCAGCGCTGCGGTCTCCCGTGTCGAGCATCTCGCGGAAGAGTCGCTGCAGATCGATCGCCTCCGGCGTCGTGAAGGGTGCGGGTCGCTTCTCGCCGCCAACGCGCCACTCGACCGTGCCGACGAGCCCGGGCCTGCGACGAGCCGCGTCGAGGATCGCGCGCAACAGGAAGGTCGTCGTCGTCTTCCCGTTCGTCCCGGTCACGCCCGCCAGCTCGAGCTCCTTCGTCGGCTCGCCGAAGAAGACGTCCGCCGCGACCGCCATCGACTCGCGCACGGACGGGACGAGCAGCTGAGGGACGCCGACCTCCAGCGGTCGCTCGACGACCACGGCGACTGCGCCGCGCTCGATCGCCTCCCACGCGAGGTCGTGCCCGTCCACCCGCTCCCCGCGCACGCAGAAGAAGACCGCACCGTCGGCGACGCGACGCGTGTCGTAGGCGAGGTCGGTGACGTCGACCGGCCGGCCCCCGGTCACCTCGCTGGGCGCGAGGGCCCGGATGAGGGCGTCTAGCTCCACGCGCAGAGGCTAGAGAAAGCGCCGCAGGCCGTTCAGCGTGTCGGGCTGGTTCCCGGCGCGTCCTGCGGGATTTCGAGGCGCTGGAGGTTGAAGCGGGCGATCTCGCGGAACGCCGGGGCGGCGACGACACCGCCGTAGATGTCGCCGTGCGGCTCGTCGACCATGACCATGATCACGAGCCTCGGCTTCGTCGCGGGGACGAGACCGACGAAGGACGCGACGTATCTAGAGGTCGAGTACGTTCCGTCGGGATCGATCTTCGCCGCGGTGCCCGTCTTGCCGGCGACGGTGTACCCCGGGATCGCGGCCTCGGTTCCCGTGCCCTCGAGGACGACGCCGCGCAGCATGGAGAGCATCTGCTCCGCGACCCCGCGCGAGACGACGCGGTGCCCGCGCGCCCCGCTCACGGAGTGACCGTCGATGCGATCGATGAGATGGGGCCGCACGAGAACTCCGCCGTTCGCGATCACCGAATACGCCCGCGCCATCTGGACCGGCGTGACTGCGATGCCGTGCCCGATCGGGACGGTGCCGATCGTCGATCCCGACCACTCGTCCACTGGAAGGGCGAAGCCCGCCGACTCGCCCGGAAAGTCGATGCCGGTGCGCTTCCCGAAGCCGAAGCGGTCGACCCACGAGGCCAGTCGCCCTGCCCCGAGGCGTTCGGCGATCGTGATCGTTCCGATGTTCGACGACTGCTCCACGATCTGCTTCACGGTCAGGCGCTCCGTCCCGCGGATGTGCGCCTCGTGGATCACGCGGTCGGCAACGTGGATCGTGGGCGCGAGCACGAACGACGTCCGCGGCGTCACGACCTTGTCCTGGAGCGCAGCCGTCACCGTCACGAGCTTGAACGTCGAGCCCGGCTCGTACGTATCGGTGACCGCGCGGTTGCGCCTGCGGTCGGCACGCGTGGTCGGGAAACGGTTGGCGTTGAAGCGTGGCGCCGTCGCCATCGCCAGCACGGCCCCGGAGTACGGATCCATCACGACCGCCGTGGCAGCCCGCGCGCCCCACCGGCGCACGGTCTCCTGGAGCACCTCCTCCGCGTTTGCCTGGATCTGCTGGTCGATCGTGAGCCGGACGCTCTTCCCTGGTGTCTCGGGCTTGGTCTCGACGACGTCCAGCGCGCGGCCGAACGGGTCCTTCACGATCGTCTGGCTCCCGGGCTTGCCGGCGAGCGTTCCCTCGAGCGAGCGCTCTAGCCCCTCGAGGCCCTTGTTGTCGAGACCCGCGTATCCCAGAACCTGCGCCGCGACCGGCCCTTGCGGGTAGTAGCGCAGCTCCTCGGGGTAGAAACCGAGGCCCGCGAAGTCCAATGCCTCGAGGTTCGTCGCCTTGCGGGGATCGGCCTTCCGCGCGACGTAGACGAACCCGCGCGAGCGGTCGACAAGCGTCGGATAGAGAGCGGCGGGATCAAGGTCGAGCTGCTTCGCTGCCGCGAGCGTCAAGTCGCGCGCGTCGTCGACCTGCCGCGGGTTCGCGTACACCGTGGTCGCGAGCCTGCCGAGCGCGAGCGGCTCGCCGTTCCGATCCACGATCGTCCCCCGTGCGGCGGGGACGATCACCGTCTCGCGATGCTGGCGAAGTGCCATCGCCGCGTATTCCGGTCCTTTCACGACCTGGATCCACGCGGCACGCGCGAGTGCGGCTCCCAGGAGCACGAGGAACCCGGCGGCGAGCAGGGCGATGCGGCGGTTGGTCGCCCCGGCCTTCACCGCGGCAGCTGGATGTAGGTCGTGTCCTCCGGCTCGACCTCGCGGAGTCCGAGCTCGCCCTTTGCGAGGCGCTCGACGCGATTGGTCGCGGCCGCGCTGGAGATCTCGGAGCGGAGCTGCGCGATGTCGTTCTTGAGATCGGTGCGTTCGCGACCCGCTTCGTCGAGCTGCAGGTTCAGCCGGAGCACGGCAACGTTGATCGCGACGACGCCGGCGAGCAGCAGTGCGAAGAGCGCGATCCAGAGGACGCCGCCGCTCAGCAGCCAGGTGCGGCGTCGCGCCGACCTGGCGGAACGTGCCCGTGGAGCGCGAGCCGCCTGCGCGACGCTCGACATCAGGTGCGCACCGCCACCCTCAGACGCGCCGAGCTCGCGCGTGGGTTGTCGTCGATCTCGTGCGCCGACGGCCGGATCGGCTTCGTCGTGAGAAGGCGCGCCTCCGGCTCGCGCCCGCAGACGCAGATGGGGAGCTCGGGCGGGCACACACATCCCTTCGCGCGGTCACGCAGGAACCGCTTCACGATCCGGTCCTCGAGCGAGTGGAAGCTGATGACGGCGATCCGCCCGCCGGGCCGAAGCATCTCGAACGCCGCGGGAAGGCCGACCTCGAGCGACTCGAGCTCGTGGTTCACCTCGATCCGCAGCGCCTGGAACACGCGCTTGGCGGGATGTCCCTCGCCGAATCGCGCCGGAGCCGGTCTCGAGGCGCGAACGACGTCGACGAGCTGTCCCGTCCGCTCTATGGGCGTCTCCTCGCGACGGCGCGCGATGCCACGGGCGATCGGCCGCGCATAGCGCTCCTCGCCGTACTTTCGGAAGATCGTCTCCAGTTCGCGCTCGTCGTACGTCGCGAGCACGTCGGCCGCGCTGTGCTCCTCCGACGGGTCCATGCGCATGTCGAGTGGCGCATCGGTCGCGTACGAGAAGCCACGTTCCGGTCGATCCACCTGCATCGAG
>Ga0307296_10001764_pt1 | contig 10951 bp, 8 predicted proteins | sample ER_DNA_153_FD_194467 | JGI IMG/M metagenome (GOLD analysis project Ga0307296, IMG submission 194467) | Bulk soil microbial communities from the East River watershed near Crested Butte, Colorado, United States - ER_DNA_153 | ecosystem: Environmental > Terrestrial > Soil > Floodplain | place: USA... | reverse complement strand
GACGAACGCCCCGCGCCGGCGACACCGGCGGGAGAGCGCGCCCGCAATGGCGGCGCGCGTGCAGCGCGCCTCTGGGTCGGCCTCGCCCAGGCAGCGCTCGCCGGCCGTGAGACGGTGACCGACACTCGCCAGCCACCAGCTTCGACGGCGGTGCCGACACACGCACCAGGACCGGCGGCACAGTCCAGCGGCCCAGCGCCGGCACCGGCTCTCTCGCCCATCGCCGAACAACTCACTCCAACGGGCGACGCCGAAATCCCAACAGACGCTGCGACGGACGCCGCAACGGAGAGCGAGACAGGCGCGGCAGCCGCCGATCCGCTGGCCGTTGCCCGTGCGATCGACGAGCACCATCGTGAGGCGGCATACGACCAGGTAATCGTCGGCTACATGCTCCAGATCGCCGACGAGCTGAAGGGCGCCGAGGGCCGCGAGGCGACCGTGCTTCGCACGCGCGTGTCGAAGATGGTCGGTGCGATGCGACCCGAGACGCTCAAGACGCTGCTCTCGATGGGCAACGACGCCGCGCAACGGCGCAGGTTCGTCCTCGACGCGACGCAGGGCATGGCGGTGAATGCGGTCGTCGACCTCGTGCGGGCCGCCGCCGGCGCGTCGAACCAGACGATCTCGCACTCGATGCTGCGGCTTCTCTCCAAGCTTGCCGTGCACGCCGGCGAGGACACTGGCTTGCGGCGCGCCGGGGCCGACGCAGCCCTTCGCGAAAACGTGCGCACGCTCGTCGGGCAGTGGACGCTCGAGGATCCCAATCCGGGTGCCTATCGCGAGGTACTGGAGGGCATGTCGAAGGCGAGGCCCGCGCCTACCTCCGTACGATCGGCAGCGTACCCGGTCGAGGACGAGCGGCTGCTGCAGATCGCTCTGGAGATCGGCGTCGCGGGCGACTCCACTTGGCGGGCGCTGGAGGGGATGATCGCGCGCCGGCGCCTGAGCGCCGTCGTCGCCCTGCTCGACCGAGCGCCAAGGCCTAACGTCGCCGAGCAGATCTGGCAGCGGCTGGCGACGACGAAACGGCTGCGCGAGTTCCTTGACGGAGCGGAGCCAGATTGGCATCCGCTCGAGCGGATCGTGTCGCGGCTCGGGCTGGGCGCCGCTGACGTTCTGCTCGACCAGCTCGACAGCGGCATCGACCCGCGTCGGCAGGCGCACGTCATCACACTTCTCGCGAACCTCGGCGGCGACGTCGGCGCGGCGGCCGCGCGACGTCTGCCGCAGGCCGTGCCCGACATCCAGGCGCTGTTGCTCGGCCTCATCGGCCGCCTCGGTGCGCTACCAGAGGGGTTCGCTGCCGACGACTGGACGCGCAACCGCGCGCCAACCGTCAGGCGCGAGGCGATCAAGCTGCTGCTCAAGCAGCCCTCGCGACGCGAACACGGAATCACGCTTGGGCTGAGGGATTCCGACGACAGGGCGGTGCTGCTCGCGCTCAACGAGGCGTCGACCTCGTGTCCAAAGTCGGCGCTGCCGATCATCATGAACCGGGTCGACCGCGACGACATTCCGGCGCCGCTGCGCGCGCTCGCCATCCGCACAGTCGCCGGCGTCCGTTCGCCCGATGTGGTTGACTGGGTGCTGCGATTCGTGATGATCGGTCGCAAGCGGTTCTTCGGCGGCGAGCGGCTGGCGCCGAAGACGCCCGAGTTCCTCGCGGCGCTCGGTGCATTAGGTGCCTACTGGCGCGGCGACCCGCGTGCCGACAAGACGCTGGCCCGCGCGCTCAAGCACACGGATCCCGAGATTCGCACCGCGGCGCAGACGCTGCCGCGGGCGCACCAGAGCGTGGCGACCGGATGAGCGAGCCACTTCGCGTCCTGACTACGCTCGCCAAGGCGCTCTCGGCGATGAGCCTCTATACTCCGGGCCACCCGGCGCGCGAGCGCGCGGTAGACGTCGCCTTCGAGGAGCTACAGCGCCTGCAGGGGGACGACGCGAACGCGCAGTTCTCCTTCCTTGGCGACGAAGTGGTATACGGCCAGGCCGTTCTACGCGAGCTCGACGGATGGGACTGGGGACGTAAGCTCGCCAACATCGGCGTGCAGCGCCTTGAGTTCGTGGACATCGTCGGACGGGACGAGTACGTGGAGTTCCTCGAGGACCTGCTGGCGCGGATGACGACGACGGCGCTGCCGAGCACTGCCGAAGCGCGCCCGACGCGCCGGACGAGCATCAAGTTCGGCGCGATCGGTATTCGTGGCGAGGCGTCGCTGCCCAAGGAACCACTGTCTGTGCGCGGCGAATCGGACCGGATGATCTACGACCTCGGCGCGGAAGCGGACGCCGTGCGATGGATGCACGACGAGGTGTCCTCGCGAGGCCAGCTGCCGTTGATCGAGGCCGAGGCGATCGTGCGCTCGCTCTCCGTCGCGATGCACGGCGACAGCCAGATGGTACTGCCGCTCGTGCAGTTGAAGGAGTTCGACCAATACACCACGACGCATTCGCTCAACGTCAGCGTGCTGACGATGGCGCTCGCCGAGCACCTCAAGCTCGGCGCCACCGACGTGAGGGCGTTCGGCGTCGCCGGCCTGCTCCACGACCTCGGCAAGATCCGCATCCCGAAGGACATTCTCGTCAAGCCGGGCAAGCTCACCGACGAAGAGCGCGCGGTGATGCAAAAGCATCCCGTGGACGGCGCGCGGCTGATCATCTCGAGCGACAAGAACCTCGACCTCGCCGCGGTCGTCGCGTACGAGCATCACATCATGCTCGATGGTGGCGGCTACCCACGTCCGCACTTCCATCGTGGTTGCCATCAGGCGAGCGATCTTGTTCACGTCTGCGACGTCTACGACGCGCTGCGCACCAAGCGTCCGTACCGAGACGCCTGGGAGTCCGTGAAGGCGCTCGCCCATCTCGAGGAACGCGCCGGGGTCGAGTTCGAACCGCGCGTGGCGCGGGCGTTCGTGGAGATGACTCGCGCCTGGGAAGAGCGCGTGGCGACAGCCGATTCGAAGCTAGCCAGCCAACAGGACGTGACCTGAGTCACTGACTGCAGGCGGTGGGCGGTAGGCGGTGGGCGGTAGCTAACCGCAACTACCGGTAGCCGGTAGCCGGTAGTAACTGCAACTACCGACACGCACGGCGAATACGTGGTGTGTGCAAGTCCGGCGGCGGCTGGCGTCTCTCAGCATACCCTCTTCAGAGACGACAAATGCGCCCCAATGCTTCGTTCACGCTGTGCCTTGCTCTAGTTCTCGCGCCCACGACGCTGTTGGCTCAGGGTACGATCCTGCCGCGCCCCTGCCTGCCGATGCGCATCTGCCAGCCGCGTCCCATAGGCGCGGTCGAGCGAACCGCGAGCCACGTTCGCGTGACGCTTCAGGATCGCGTGCTGCGCTACGAAGTCGAGGAGCGTTTCGTGAACCGCGGCGGCACGATCGCCGAAGCGGACTACGTGTTCCCGCTACCGAAGAACGCCGCGTTCGAGGACCTCAAGCTCTCGATCAACGGTGAGCTCGTGAGTGGCGAGACGATGGACGCCGGCCGTGCGCGCGGCATCTATGAGGAGATCGTCAGGCGAATGCGCGATCCGGCGCTCGTCGAGTGGATGGATCATGGATTGCTGCGCGCGCGGATCTTCCCCATTCAGCCGGGCGAAGAGAAGCGCGTCGTGGTGCGCTTCCAGGCCGTCGCGCCGCGTGAGGGCGATGCGCTGCGTGTCGACTATCGGCGCGGCGCGGACGTGTCGTCGCCGCCCGTTCGCATCATGCCGGTGGATGACATGCGTCGCCTCGACGACACGCGCGACGATGCTCGACGCTACGATGACGGTGAGCGGGAGACGTTCTCGCTGACGATGCCGGCGACGTCCGCTTATGGCACCCCGTACTCACCAACTCACCGACTGGTGCGCCGCGAGCGCGACGGCCGGTTGACGGTCGAAGCCGAGGGCAGCACACGCGACGTCACGGTGCTGATTCCGCTGCGCAGTGCCTCGGAACCGGCCATCTCGTTGCTCGCGAACTCCAATGGCCGCGACGAGCGCTTCGCGCTGATCACGCTCACGCCACCGGCACGGTCCGGCCGCAGCACGCCGCGCGACGTGACGTTCGTCCTCGACGTGTCGGGCTCGATGAGTGGGCGCAAGATGGCGCAGGCAAAAGCGGCGGGGCATCAGCTGCTCGCCTCGCTCTCGTCTCGGGACAGATTCCGGCTAATCGACTTCTCGACCGATGTACGGACGTTCCGCGACGCAATGGTGTATGCAACACCGGAGAACCTCCGCGCGGCGGGTGAGTATCTGGACGGACTCCAGGCGCAGGGCTCGACCAACATCGCGGGCGCGCTCGACGAAGCACTCTCGTTTCGCGCGAACGACGAGCGCCTGACGCTCGTGCTCATGCTGACCGACGGTGCGCCGACGGTGGGTGAGACACGGCCGGAGGCAATTGCCTCGGCAGCCGCGGCGAAGCGTGGCGACGCGCGAGTCTTCACGTTCGGGGTCGGAGCGGATGTCAACGCGATGCTCGTCGAGCGCCTGGCCCTCGAGGGCCGCGGTACGGCGAGCTTCGTCAGGCCGGAGGAGAACGTCGAGCGCGCCGTGTCCGTCGTCGCCAGCAGACTCACCGACCCGGTCGTCACTGACCTGCGCGTGCGAGTCGAGAGCAACGGCGGCGATCGCATTCGGCTCGACCGTCTGATTCCGGCCGACGGCGTCGACCTCTTTGCCGGCGAGGATCTCGTTCTCCTGGCGCGTTATGACGGCGACGGGGACGCGACGCTGCGCTTCACCGGCCGGAGCGCGAACGGGCCGGTCGAGTGGAGGCAGCGCGTGCGCTTTCCCGAGCGCGACCGGGACAACGTCTTCATTCCGCGCCTTTGGGCGACGCAGCGCCTTGGCTGGCTGGCCGCCGAAAAGCGGCGCGCCGGCGGCTCGCGCGAGCTCGACGACGAGATCCGCTCTTTGGGCGAGCGCTACGCGATTCCGACAGAGTTCACGTCCTATCTCGTGCAGGAGCCGGGCATGGTCGCGCAGGGCGACCTGCTGCGCCAGGAGCGGCGCCAGATGGCCCCTGGTGTGATGTCGAAGCGTGACCGCGCTAATGTTGGCGGGAGCGTAACGGCTGCACCGCAGACGAGCATGGACAGCTTCGACGCCGCAAAAGTCTCGTCCGAACAGCGCGCCGCGCGATCGCTCGAAGCGGCGGATGCAATAACGTCGACGACTCGTGGCGACGCCACATCGCGCCGCATCGGCGATCGCGTCATGATCCTCGTCGACAGCGTGTGGACGGATGCACGCCACACGACAGACCGCCGGACGGTGAAAGTGCGCGCCTATTCGGACGCCTGGTTCACGCTCGCCCGCGAACTGCCGGGTGCGAAGGACGTGTTCGCGCTCGGGGACCGTGTGATCGTCGACGGGAAGAGCGTCGCGATCGAGATTGTCGACGGTGGCGCGGAGCAGCTCGACGCCGCGCAAGTCGCCGCCATTCGGGCGCAGTGGTAGACTGGAGATCGACATGGACGACGACGCTGGCCGCCTCTTCCGAACCTACCACGCCACGCTGGTGCGTTACCTCACGCGCCGGCTGGGCGACCGGGACTGGGCGGAAGAGGTCGCGCAGGAGACGTTCGTCCGCGCACTGCGGCAGCGAACCATCGCCAACGAGCGCGCGTGGCTGTTCACAGTCGCCAACAACCTCGTGCGCGACGAGGCGCGGCGGGATGCGCGGCGCCGCCGGCATCTCGTCCTCCTCCGGGCGGAGGAGCGGGAGCGTGAGCTCGCCGAGCCCGAGCCGACGTCGATGGAGCGCGCCGAAGAGGCCGCGATGGCGCGCAAGGCAGTCGACGCGCTCGCCGAGCGCGACCGACTGGCGCTGCTGATGCGCGAGGAAGGACTGGACTATCCGGAAATCGCCGAAGCGTTAGGCCTGTCGGTCGGGTCGATCGGAACCACACTGTCGCGGGCACGGAAACGGCTCGTCGAAGCATATGAGGCGCTTCAGAAGAAGAGCGCCGCGGGAGAGGGACATGCAGCATCCTGACGAAGGAACCATCCACGCCTGGCTCGACGGCGCGCTCTCGCCCGCCGAGGCGCGCGCGTTCGAGGACCATGTCGCCGGGTGCACCGAGTGCGAAGCCGCGGTGGCCGCGGCCCGCGGCCTGCTCGCCGCGTCGTCGCGAATCCTGTCGGCGCTCGACAACGTTCCAGCGGGCGTCGTCCCGACGTCCGGCGGCACGCTGGCGGAACTGGTCGCCCGTTCGTCGCGCGACACGAATGCACCCGGCCGATTTCGCGCCACACGGTGGCGCGCCGCCGCGGCGCTCGTAGTGGTGGCCGGTGCTTCCTGGCTCGTTCTCCATCCGCAGCCTCGGTCGGTTAGCGATGTCACAACGTCCGAGCAGAAGGCGGTCGCCGTCGCGGTCGATTCGGTAGCAGTCGAGACGCCACCGCCACAGGTCGCCGCGGTCATTCCCCAATCGACCAAGCCAGCAGCGCCGTCCAAGCTGAGCTCCGCACCAGGTTCGGATCCGACGGCGAGGCGAAAGTTAGTGCCGCGTCCGACGGAGACCGTTGCGTCGCGAGGTGACAGCCTCGCCAGCAGAGGACGTCTCGGGTCCAGTGTCGGCGACCAGTTTGGAGTCGCGCAAACACAGGCACCATCAGCAAACGAGTCGCGCTCGGCTGCCATGCCCCGTGTGGCAGCTGAAGTCGTGGCGCCTGCGCGAGATGCCGCAGGCAATGTCGTCACGACCGACATGATGGAGCGCCGCGCCCAGTCGCTGGCCAAAGCGGACATGCGAGCGTTGCGGCAGGAAACACAGTCGGTCGAGAAGGATCAGGCAGCGATCGACTCGGTGCTCGCCGCCGATTCGGCGCGCAGCACGCAGGTACAGAGTTACGCCACGCTCGGTGCGGCGTCGGGCGGCAGCGCGGCGAAGATGCGCGGAGCCACCTCGGCACCCTCCGCGCAGGCGCCGCTGCCTCCGGCGTCGAGGCTGCTCGATGCAAGCAGCACCATCGACCGTGCGGCAGGCTGCTATGCGATCGAGATGACGGGCTGGAGTCCCGAGGATCAAACGGATCGTGGAACTCCGTCGCTCCTCCCGGCGCGCATCGAGCTGCAGCGGGCGATCGGTCTGTCGGGCGACGAGCGAGGAAACCGCCTCGCCCGTCCGGCTCCCGGCCAGCCGGGACTCTCGCCTGGCGTGATCGGATTCTGGAAGCCGCTCGGCGGCGACAGAATACGGGTCACGTTCGCCGACGATACGAGCTGGGTCGCGTTGACGCTCGCCGTTGCCCCGGAGTCGATGCGCGGTCCAGCGCGCACCTACAGCGCGTCATCCGGCCGCCTGCGGAGCACGGAAGTAGAAGCCCGCCGCATACTCTGTCGGTAGTCAGCGCCTACCGCCCGCGGTTATCGCGCGTGCTCCTCGCCGCAACCACTCGACGAGCTCGGGGTCGTCGGCGATGGCCTCTTCGCCAACCACCACCCACGTAGTCATCGACTTCTCGTTGTCCGGGGCGAAAGGCGACACGTGCGGCTCGGCGAGCGCCGCCTCGTATTCGCCGGGCGCAAGCTTGACGATCAGCCCATCAGTCCAGGCGATCGCGAAGGTCGATTTGCCGAGCAGGAATCCCCGCCCACCGAAGACGTTCTTCTGTCGCGCGCCGCGAATTCCCGCCGTGCCGAGCAGATCCTCGATGCGCGCGACGAGTCCGGCATCGTAGCTCATCCGAGGAAGACGTCGGCAGTCAGCAGCACGCGAAGACCCGCACGAAGCGATGCTGCGTCGGGCTCCAGGCGATGGCATACGTCTCCTCGCCTCCCTTGAAGTAGCGGAACGACCTCGCCGCGCTGAGCTCCCCGACCAGAGAATCGACGAGTGCGGACGAGACCCTCGTACGCTCCATTCCTTCAAGGCCCTCTCGTGGCAGCGAAGACGTATCGGCCACCGCGTGCGTCGCGCGCCATGCATGCTCGCGCAGATCGTAGTCGATCGCGTCACGAAGCGCCGCCGCCGCAGCAGGGTCCGCGCGTGGCGTGCGCGTCGGCCCGACTCCGAATGCGCTGTCGGCGAGCACGGCACGCAGCTGTTTCTTGATCTCTCGCTCGCGCAGCGCCGGTGTCACGCTGTCGCCGTGCAGGTACTTGAGATAGGCCGATGAATTCCATCGCGCGACATAGAGCAGACTGTCGCCCACGGTGCGGATCTCGAGTCGCACGTCGAGCGAATCGACGCGCGGACCAGTGGCCGAGACCGTGAGCTGCTCGCCAGTCCCGTCGCCGGTCAAGTCCTCGTGGCGCTCGATGCGCATGCGCCAGGTGCCGTCAGCTCCTCGGGTGAGCGTATCTCCGGACGACGTCCCCTCGAGAGCGAGGCGAGCGGAGTCTGCGCGCGCCGAGTCCACGGCAGCGCGATCGCGCGCGCACGCGGCAGCGACGATCGCCAGCGCGAGGGCAATTGTGAATCTCATCGGACGTGCTCCGGTGATGGCGGCCATGCTGGAAGATGTGTACGGTATGGGGGCGACGCAAAGAACGGGCTGCCAACCATTCGTGGCTCCAGTCTGTCTCATGCTCCGAGATCGACATCGATCACCTTCAGTCCGGCATCCCATGGCCAGCCCACTGTCTACCCGATGCTTCACGCCGCGCCTGACGATCGCGTCGGCGCTGCTCCTCTGCGTTGCCGCCCCCACCCTTCGGGCGCAGCGCCATCGCGAGGGAGTCGCTTTCGGCGACACCGCGGCATGGATCGACGACTGCCTGGACGAGACGCGGCACAGCTACTATGACAACGACGACCGCGAGCGGCATTGCGAGGTGCGCACCACGACGGTGCGCGCGGGTGGCGGCACGATCTCGATGGACGCAGGTCGGAACGGCAGCATCTCGATTCGCGGCGGTGATGTCGAGACGATCACGGTGATCGCGAAGATCGCCGCCACGGCGAGCACGCAAGGCGAAGCGGACGCAATCGCGAAGCAGGTGAAGATCAACGTCACGCCGACGCAGATCACGTCCGACGGCCCCGATCAGACGAACCATCGCAACTGGTACGTGAGCTTCGACGTCATCGTCCCGCGCGCTGCGGCAGTGATGGCGCGAACGCAAAACGGTGGCGTCTCGCTGGAAGGCCTGACAGGACGCTCCGAGGCCCACGCCGTGAACGGTCCGGTGAGCATCCACAACATGTCCGGCGAGGTTGTTGGCCGGACGCAAAACGGTCCGGTGGTCGCCGATCTGCAAGGGACGAAGTGGCAGGGCGTGGGGCTCGACCTCCAGACGACGAATGGACCCGTCGATCTGCGGATTCCCGACGGCTACAACGCGCACCTCGAGACGGGGACGGTAAACGGCCCGATGCGCTTCGACTTTCCAGTGACGGTGCAGGGTCGCATCAACCGCAGGCTGAGCTTCGATCTCGGCAGCGGCGGTCCGACGATCCGCGCGGTGACGACGAACGGCCCGGTAGTTGTGCGGCGGACGTAGCTTCGCACGGCTGGCGGGAACACACGGCGGGCCGGGCACCGGAAGATCGGGGCCCGGCCCTCCTCATACATGGTGAGGACTGCAGGCGTCTGCGGACCTGAAAAAAGCAACTACAACTGGAGGCGTAACGGCAACTGCAAACTGCTATTACCACAGAGGCACAGAGGACACAGAGAACTGCATCAAGCCTGTAGTCGCATGCCTGAAGCCGTTATCGAAAAATCAGTCGAAGCTTCGATAGTCTTTGAAACTGCGCCTGCTCCGTAGTGCCGTACCTATATCCCACGTCCCTTGTCGCAGTGTCGCAAGGTCGCTCAGTAACAAGATCCGACGGGTGTGCCTTCTCTGTGTCCTCTGTGTCTCTGTGGTAAGAAGCAGTTTACCGGGACGCCGGTACCGGGACGCCGTTACCGGGACGCCGTTACTCGATCGCCCTCACTGCCCACCACCAGCAGACGTGCTTCGTGGCGACGTCCGTGCGCCGGCCGATCGCGTACGGCGCGCAAGACGGCGCGACCGGCAACGATGGCGCCGAGCAGCATCGGCAGATAGAACGTGTAGAAGCGCCACCAGACGAGCGACGCGCCGAGCAGGGCTGGCGGGATGACGCGGCCCAACGTCGCGCGATAGACGACCTCGATCACGCCGCCGCCTCCTGGTGCCGGCGCCACTCCAGCCCCGTAGGAGAGGGTCAGCGGCCAGAGCACGAGCGGCGCCAGCGGAACACTGCGCGTCGCCGCGAAGACGAGCGCCGGCAGGATGGAGATCCGCGCCACGACGTGAAGCACGGAGATGAGCAGCGCACCGACCAGCCAGCGCGTGTCCGCCGTGCGCGCCGCGCGCATACCGTCGCGCAGTTGGCGGATAGCTCGCTGGATGCCACGCCATCTTCCGGCATGGAGTCCGATGGCGTCCGCCCATGCTGGCGGAGGCCCGTGCGCGCGGCGCCGGGCGAGGATCGTACCTGCGATGATCGATCCGATCACGAAAACCGCGTAGCCCCCCACTACGCCGACCATGCTGGCGAGCGCGCCACCCCCATGCGGAAAGACGATGACGAGCAATACGGCGACGATCGCCAGCGAGACCGCCTCGAGCGCGAGCTCGGTGAAGAGCAGCAGCAACGTGTTCGCGGTACCGACCCGCGCCTCGGAGAGAATGAGGAATCGCGCCGGCTCGCTCCCCGAGCGCGACGGCGTGATCGCCGCGCCGAAATCGCCACCGAGCGTGGTACGGATTGCCGGGCGAAGCGCCAGATGGAAACGCAGTGCCCGCGCGCACCACTTGAGCTTCACGGAGCGCGCGAGAATCTCGACGCAAGTCAGCAGGAGTGCGGCCAGGTGCGCTCGTCCGGGGAGCGACAGCGCACCACCACCGTGTGGCCAGCTCGAGACCACGACCCAGAGCGAAATGCCCACGGCCAGCGCGAACGAGAGCGCGACGAGCAGCCATCGCTGAAACGACATTCGGCAAACCTATCAGCGCGTCGCAGT
>Ga0307296_10001763_pt1 | contig 10953 bp, 14 predicted proteins | sample ER_DNA_153_FD_194467 | JGI IMG/M metagenome (GOLD analysis project Ga0307296, IMG submission 194467) | Bulk soil microbial communities from the East River watershed near Crested Butte, Colorado, United States - ER_DNA_153 | ecosystem: Environmental > Terrestrial > Soil > Floodplain | place... | reverse complement strand
CAAGTTCTGGCTCGCGATGCGGGTGCACGGGGCGGCGGCGTTCGCGGAGGCGATCGAACGCAACCTGGCGCAGGCGCAGCTGCTGTACGACGCGGTGTCAACGCGGGACGACTTCGAGGCGCTCGCACCGCCGAAGCTGTCGATCGTCGCGTTCCGTCACGCCCCGGCGGGTGTCGACGACATCGGTGCGCACAACCAGCGGCTGTCCGAGGCGATCCAGGCCGACGGGCGCGTCTGGATGTCGAGCGCGCTGATCGACGACGAGGTCTGGCTCCGCCCATGCTTCGTGAACTTCCGGACCACCGAGGAGGACGTGCTCGACGTGGTCGAGATCGCGGCCGAGATCGGCGAGCGCCTCGCCGCGGGCTGAGGGCCGTTCGCGCGTCTAGACTGCTCACGCCCGAGGACACAGAGGGAGCGCAACCGAAGATGACCGACCCGCTGGTCGGCGTCGTGATGGGATCGGCGTCGGACTGGGACACGATGCAGCACTGCGCGCAGCAGCTGGAGGCGTTCGGCGTCCCGTTCGAGACCCGCGTGCTGTCCGCCCATCGCACGCCGAAGGAGCTCGCGGCCTGGATCGAGGACGCCGAGTCCCGCGGCGTGGAGGTCTTCATCGCGGCCGCGGGCATGGCGGCGGCCCTGCCGGGCGTGGTGGCCGCCCACACCACGCGGCCCGTCCTCGGCGTCCCGCTGGAGTCGAAGCTCGCCGGGGGACTCGACTCGTTGCTCTCGATGGTCCAGATGCCGGGTGGGATCCCGGTCGGCGTGCTCGCCGTCGGCAGGGCCGGGGCCGTGAACTCGGCGATCCTGGCCGCGCAGATCCTCGGGCGATCGCACCCCGAGTTCGACGAGGGTGTCCGCAAGCACCGCGAGGCCAAGGCCGCCGAGATCCTCGCCGACCCCGACCCCTCGCAGGCGTAGTCCCGCCCGGATCGGCGCCCGCCGCGGGAGGCCCCTTCCGCCGCACGATGTCTCCTCGGTACCCTTGACCCATGGCCACCGCCGTGTGGACGGGAACCCTGTCGTTCGGGCTGGTCACGCTCCCCGTGCGGCTGTTTCCCGCGACACAGCCCAAGGACGTGCGCTTCCACCTGTACGACCGCGAGGGCCGTCGCATCCGCTACCAGCGCGTAGTGGAGGCCGGGGCGGAACCCGCGTCGGATCGGAACGAGCTCCACCCGTCCGACGCCGCCGGGGAGGACACCACCCCCGCGCGCGAGGAGCGCTCGGATACCACGGCGTCCGTCGACAAGCCGGTCGCGTGGGATGACGTCGTGCGCGGCGTGGAGACCGACGAGGGCGAACTCGTCACGGTGCCGCGGGAGGAACTCGAGCGGATCCGTCCCGAACGGAGCCGATCCATCGACATCCAGGATTTCGTCGAGCTCGAGCAGATCGACCCCGTCTACCTCGACAAGAGCTACTACGCGATCCCGATGACGCCCGAGGCGACCAAGCCGTACGTCCTGTTCCATCACGCGATGCGCGAGGCGGGGCGGATCGGGATCGGCAGGTTCGTGCTGCGGACCAAGCCGCACCTCGTGGCGATCCGCCCGATGGAGAGGGTGCTGGCCGTCGAGACGATGTTCTTCGGCGACGAGGTCCGGGACCCGGCCGACCTCGCTCCCGACCTGGACGGCGTCGAGGTCGGCGAGCGAGAGCTGGACCTCGCGGTGACGCTCATCGAGACCCTGAAGACGGACTGGGATCCCGACGTGTACGCCGACACCTACCGGGACGAGCTTCTCCGCATGCTCGCCGAACGCACGCCGACCAAGCGCGCCGCCGAGGAGCCGGCCCCGGCCGGGGGCTCCGCCGTGGAGGAGCTGATGGCCGCCCTCAAGGAGAGCGTCGCCGCGGCGAAGCGCGGCCGGACCCGCAAGAAGGCCGCCGGCTAGGCCGGGTCTAGCCGAGCGCCACGTCGACCAGGATCAGTTCGCTCGTCGAGCTCGCCGCGATCTCCGCGCGTTCCTCGTCCGAGATCTGGGCCGCCGACCCGGTCTCCATCCGCTCGCCGTTCACCCCCACGTCGCCCTCGATCACGTAGAGGTACGCCCCGCGTCCAGGCGCGAGCGGGTGCTCCACCGAGCGACCGGCGCTCATGCGGGAGACGAACACGTGCGCGTCCTGGTGCACGAGCACGGCGTCACCGTGGTCACCGCTGATCGCCTTCAGGAGGGTGTCGGTCCGGTCCTCGGTCGTGAAGACCTTCTGCTCGACGCCGGGTGGCAGGCCGCGTTCGGCGGGCATGATCCAGATCTGGATGAACCGCATCGGCTCGGTCTCGGACGCGTTCTGCTCCGAGTGGTACGCGCCGCGCCCGAGGGTCATGCGCTGCACCGAGCCCGCCGGCAACGGCCCCGGAGGCCCGCCCACGTTGTCCTCGTGACGGAACAGCCCCTCGACCACGTAGGTCAGGCCCTCGATGTCGCGGTGAGGGTGCATCGGCCACACCGCGCCCGGCACGAGCCGATCGTCGTTGAACACCCGCATCGTGCCGAACGACGTGTACTCGGGGTCGACGTACGTGTCGAACGAGTAGTGCCAGCGGGCACGGAACCACCCGCCCTCCACGTCGGAGATCTGGTCGTCCCTGCGGATCCTCAGCGTCATCGACCGCTCCCGAAGCCAACCTACCCCGGATCATGCAGCCGCGTGAAACGACCACTTGTGCGGAACGATCCGAACGATGGAGTGACGCGAAAGGGGTGCCGTTGCCCATCTCCGCCCTCCGGTCCGGATCGCCGGTGCTGCGGAATCCCGCCAATCGCAACCGCGCCGTCCCACTCACGTTCGAGCAGTTCCAGTACTCGTTCGCCAACGCGGTCGGCGAGGGCGAGGCGAAGCAGCTGTACGACACGTTCTGCGTGCCGGCTCCGGGTGAGCCGCTCTTCCAGGCGGCGGCCGCCAACCTGAACCCGTGGACGGAAGACAAGGTGGACACGAAGAACCCGAAGCGTGGGCCGATGCTGATCATCTCGGGGGAGCACGACCACACGGTCCCCTGGTCGATCGCGAAGGCATCCTTCAAGCGCGAGAAGCGCAACGCCGGGGTGACGGAGATCGTGAAGATCCCCGGCCGTGGCCACGCGCTGACGATCGATGGAGGTGGCGCGAGGTCGCCGATACCGCCCTGGGGTTCATCAAGAAGCACGGCTGAGCGCGGGTTTGACGAGAGCCGGGCGTTGACGCATCCTGCTTGCCCCCAGATGAGCTACCGGGAGGCTCACGGATGACCGCGGAACTCGAGCAGTACGAGAAGCAGCACGACCCACTGCCGGCGCTTCGGCAGCAACTCGCCAAGGAGTTCGAGGGGATCGTTCCGAGGGATCGGATCGACGAGGCAGCCGAGCGGGCGATCGGTGACTTCAAGGGAGCCCCGGTCCGAGCTTTCGTCCCGATCCTCGCCTGGCGTCGAGCACGCGCATCCCTCACGGCGGAGCCTGAAGAGCGCGTCGGGACAGGCACCTCGACCTGATCGCGCCGATCGTCCGGATTCGCTCGGCCGAAGTCTGCCTGAAGATGGCGTAGCGGTGCGTGCTTGGGCGCGAGTCGAACGCGCGAACGAGCTGCTGACCTGCGGAAACGCAGGTCGATCGTGAGTGCAAGCCGTTTCTGTTCATCGGCCGGATCTTCAACCACTCACCTCGGTTTGAATGACATCCCGGGTGGGCTTTACGGTCTCGGCAGCGACGAGGACGTCGCGGGATTCAGACCGCGACGGGAAGGCGGCTGGAAGAAGCCGGGGTGGGGACGCGCAGGTACATCCTCCGCAAGGTGTTGCTGGCGCTGCTGACACTTGCCTTCGTCATGGTCTTCAACTTCTTCCTGTTCCGCGTGATCCCGAGCGATTCGCTGGAGCTGCTGCTCCAAGGCACGACCGCGATCAACCCAACGAACGTCGAACAGTTGACGCAAGACCTCGGCCTGGACAAACCCTTGCCGCAGCAGTTCCTCATCTATGCGCAGGACACGCTCATGCTCAACTTCGGGGACTCGTTCTCTTTCCAGGGTGAGGACGTGAAACTCGTGATCTACGACCGCCTCTGGCCCACCGTGCTCCTGGTCGCCACTTCCACGATCGCCTCCGCAGCGATCGGGTTACTCATCGGCATCTACGGCGGGTGGCGCCGCGGCAGCAGGTTCGACGTGGGGTCGCAGGTGTTCACCTTGTTCGTCTACTCGATGCCGGAGTTCTGGTTCGGGATCCTGGTGCTGATGGCGTTCGCCCAGGGGGTCGGGCCGTTCCCCTCGCTCTTCCCGGCCGGGGGGTACGCGACCCCGGGGGCGGACCTCACAGGCTTCGCCCACGTGGCCGATGTCCTCAACCACCTCGCGCTCCCGTGGTTCGTCCTCACGATCGCCTTCATCGGCGAGTACGCGCTGATCATGCGGAACTCCCTGATCGATGTGATGAACGACCACTTCGTCACGACTGCTCGAGCCAAGGGCGTCCGGGAGAAACAGATCCTGTGGCGCCACGTCGTGCCGAACGCGCTCCTGCCGACGTTCACGATCGTGCTCCTCTCGCTCGGGTTCGTCTTCGGAGGGGTGATCGCGATCGAGTACGTGTTCTCCTACCCCGGACTGGGCTTGCTCACTGTGCGGGCGATCAAATCGCAGGACTTCCCTTTGCTCCAGGGCCTGTTCCTGCTGTTCTCGGCCGTGGTGATCGTCGCGAACCTCGTCGCCGACATCCTGTACACGTACCTCGACCCGAGAGTTAGGTCCGGCTGAAGCGCCCAAGCTGTAGCTGGAGCGCCGACTGCGTAGGCGTCTGGACGCCCTCGGCCCAGCACCCCGCGCCGAGCTACTCCGCGTCCTGATACTCCCCGACTTCGACCGGGCCGAAGCGATCCGGTTCACGCAGGGACCTGCTCGCCGAAGTCCGCACACTGCGCCGGATTCTCGATCGCAGGGTCGATGTTGGCCAGACAGTCCCAGGTCGAGGGGATCGTCGGGGGCGGCGAGCCGATCACGATCGCGATCTCCTCGCCCTTCTTCAGGACGATGGTCGAGATCGGTTGCGTGTAACTCGTGCCGTCCACGTAGGCCTTGAGCTTCGTGTCCGGGCCGCAGTAACCGCCGATGCAGCCGTTCGTCAGCCGCACGCCCCACTCCGTGAACAGCATCCCGACGGTGAAGTCCTGGTCCTCCGGCGCCTCGATGTGGATCAGCCCGCTGGTGGCATGCGTGTGGAGCGGCGAGAACAGGCTCTGGTCCTCCCGCCCGATGCTCGAGGCGACGGGCTCGGCCTTCCCGTTCACGAAGATGTCCACGTGCGAGTGGTAGTGCACGGTCAGCGACTCGGTGGACGAGGAGGGCAGCCCCGCGGCGTCGATGCGGGCCGCGACGTTGTCGGGGTTGGGCCAGGGAGCCGGCCCGGTGTTGAGCGTGAGGTTCGAGCCGCCCGAGCAGGCAGCGGCGAGCAGGGTCAGCGCGAGCACCATGAACGAGGAACGGAGACGCATCCTGAGCGATTCTAGGAGTCCACGACACGCTTCAGGGTCACTTCGCCGAGGAGAGAACAGGCGAACTCAGAGTCAGTGCCCGCTCAGAAGATTCCCGCCGACTTTCGAGAGTTCAAATGGCCTCTGACCTGCAGAAGTGCGCCGGGCAGGACTCGAACCTGCGACCCGCTGCTTAGAAGGCAGCCGCTCTGTCCAGACTGAGCTACCGGCGCTTGACCCGCATGTTCGTCGTCCTAGGCTCTCGCACAGAGGCTACTCAGCGGCTGCCAAGGGGCATGACTGCTAACCGAGTGGGGCTGAGTTCCTATGACGGAGATCATGACGGGAGTGTAACCCTTGGCATCCTGGCGGAGGACTGGCAGCGGCACCACCAACCCGCTAGAACTCCTCGTGATCGTCCGAGGCGTCTGGAGGCTTTGCGCCCCATGGGGCTGGCCGGACGACGACGTAGTGATAGATGCTCCAGCCGATTATCACCAGCGGAATCAAGATCAAGACGACGTTTGACACCTCAACGCCTGCGATCACGGCCGCGATTAGCCCAATCCCCGCCACGATGGCGAACACACCGAAGACCTTCTCACCAGTCCGTGCACGGACTTGGGTTACCCAAGAACGAGGCAGCTACGCGGGAGGCTGCCCGCGGTCCACCTCCCGCAACATGCCGACCGGCACCGCCCGGTAGCGTCTGGTCCTCCTCGCAGTCGATCAGGAGTCGGCGAAGGTGCGGTCTGCGGGTTCGCCGGAACCTCGTTGACGACCGAGGTTCTCCTCTGGACGATTCGGCGCATCGCGGTGGGTCTCGGTCTTGTGCTCGTCCTTCTCGGCGTCGCCATGCTGGTGAACTTCGCACGCATCGATGCAGTGGCAGCAGAGACGGTTCCCCTGACGTCCGATCACTTCGACGAGATGGCAGGGCGCGGCGTTCGTCGTGTTCGGTATAGCGGTTCTCATTGGCGAGGTCATCAACCGCACTTGAAGCGCGGCTCGGCCCTCGATTCCCCCCTAACTCCGCGATCCGCTTCTCCTGAAGCGCAGGGCCGAGCCTCGCTGCGATGGTGACTTTGCAATGCTTTGCGGGAGCCCCGGATCGGCCTGCGTCTAGCCCGTTGGTTTCGGCGGTAGTTCCTGTTCGAGCTCCGGGATGCCGACGACCTCCTTGCCGCGTTCACGAGCAGCCTCTGGATTGGCCTGTTGCCGGATCTCGGACGCCTTCATCTCGGCGCGGCTGCTGACACGTTCCCAGTACCCACGAGCCGTCTGGATGCCACCACCACCGAACGCAACGATCGCCACGCCCACGATGATTGCAAGCATGGCATAGAACAGCCCATTCACGATCGCCGGTGCGATCTCCAGCTGATTCAGGGCCGCGAAGATGCCGATCACGAGGATGGCGACGCCCGCCCCTCGGGCGATCCATTCGCCGCCCGAGACGGCCCCAATGGCCGCGGACAGGACGTCGGTCACCACCTTCGCCAGCGCGGCGACGATGACGAGGATGACGACGGCTGCGAACAGATTGGGCAGGTAAGCGATGATGCCCTCGATCAGATCGCTCACCGGATTCGGCCCGAACACGCCGAAGGCAAGCTGCAGTGCGATCAAGAAGATCGTCCAGAAAGCGACCACGGACAAGATGTCCGAAGCATCGAATCGCGATCGCTCTAGGGCCGTCTTCAGCGCGCCTCTCTCCACCCAGCCGTCGAAGCCGACACGCTCCAGCAGCCGATCCACCAGGCGAGCGACGAGCTTGGCAACGACGTAGCCGATGAGCAGGATCGCGAGGAATCCAAGGAACTTGGGAACGAACGTAATGATCCGCTCCCAGGCTTCGCTGAGTCCGCTCTCAATGTCGATGGCGAGCATGTTCCGTCTCCCTCCGCCGATCGATTCGATATCGGGATGACTACCCAGACGACTGGCCGGTAATCGGAAGCGAGGATGAATCGGGGTCAACGCCAAGCGGTGCAGAAAGGGCAAGTCGGGCAGGATGAGGTGCGGCGTTCGACAAGACGCTGCTCTCGATGCCCCTAGCCCCCGCGCTCGGTCTCCCGGAGCATCCCGACCAGCACCGCCCGGAGCGTCCGGTCCTCCTCGCCGTCGATCAGGAGCTCGGCGGAGATTGTGCGGGTCTTGGGCTTCCCAGGAGGAGCCGATCGATCGGCCCACTCGACGTCAAGACTGGACGCTGAGCCAAAAGAGGCCAGGTTCTCCCCCTTGCGCTCTACCACCAGCATTGGCTGTGGATAAGCTTCCCGCGTGGGTGATGAACCACTCGCCGAGATCGACCGAACCATCTCCGCGTTGCAGGATCCTACGCGACGTCGGATCCTCCTCGACTTCTACGTACACCAGGCCGAATGGACGACGGCCGAGGTCGCCGAGGCCGTGGGCGTGCACAGAACCGTCGCTCATGCACATCTCGAGCGGCTTGTGGCACTCGGGTACCTGGTGTCAGGTCAGCGACGAGGCACGTCTGGCAAACCCGCCAAGCTGTACCGGCTCACCGGGCGGCAAATCGAACTCAGCTATCCGGTTCGACGTTTCGCACGGCTCGCGGCGGAGCTGGCCCAAGCTCTTCGCGGAGTGTCCGAGGGGACCGGCGCGGCTCGGCAAGCGGGACGGGTGTATGGTGCCTCGCTGGTCACCAAGCCCGCGGACTCGCCCGAATCCGCGCTTCACCAACTCGCCCCGCTAGCTGCGGAATACGTGCTCGCTGACGGTGAGATCGTCGCACGGAACTGCATCTTCCGTGAGGCGTGTGAACAGGCCCAGGACATCGTCTGCGAGTTCCACGCCGGCATCCTCGAGGGCGCCTTCCAGAAGGCAGGGTTGAACCTGAGAACGGCAGCGTTCCGCGACTACGCAGAGAAGGGTTGCTCATATCAGGTCTTGACCGGACGCGCTTCGACCTGATAAAGAGGCTTGCTAACCTCTAAACCCTCCATAAGGCCATCGTATGCATGACTCCGGGTCGCCAACGAGAGGTCCTCCTTCCATCCTCCGCCTCGTGATGAGGGAGTGATGAAGAGAGGAGGAGGACGATGGCTGAGCCGAGCCTGTACGAACGATTGGGTGGCGCATTTGCAATCGCTGCGGTGATCGATCACTTCAGCGATGCGGTCGTCCAGAACCCCATCGTCGGCCAAGCATCGAAGAACCCTGAGCTTCGTGAGTGGCATACCAACCAGCTGGACAGGCTGCCGGGGCTGAAGTTCATGCGCACCCTGTGGGTCTGCAACGTCGCCGGTGGACCCCTCTCGTTCACGGCCACGAAGCCGGGGAGTACCGCCCTCGGGCTGGAAGAGGCCCATCGCGACCTCCACATCACCCCCGAGGAGTTCGATGAGGTCGCGGCTGAGCTGGGACGCACGCTCGATCACTTCCGGGTACCTCCGCGTGAGAAGGATGAAGTCCTGACGGCCTTCGCGGCGCACAAGGGGGAAGTAACCGAGGGATCGATGGCTTCTGCCTGAGAGAGTCCAGCATTCCACTCGAGAGGGTCCTGAACGCTCGCGCAACCTGATGTGACTCCCTGCCGCCATCGATTCATGCGACGGTGGCATCGGGAGGAGTGGACATGGTCGTTCTGCGCCACCCTCGGGGCGTTGTCGCCGCGCCGCGGTGGTGGCTTTCAACCTGCTGATGTTCGTCCTCGCGGCGATGGGCTCAAGCCGATGGCTCGCCAGAGTAGCATCCGAGACCATGCCGGCGGAACGGAAGCCCGCGTCGAAAAAGACGAAGACGACGAAGCCGAAGACGCCGACGATGCCGGAGGTCGGGCCAAAGACCGTCGAACGTTTCGACCGGCTCGCCGAGACCTTCGTCGCGCGCGGCGCCACGCGTTCCCAGATGTTCGGGATGCCAGTGCTGAAGGCGGACGACAAGGTGTTCGCGGGCACGTTCGGCGACGCGATGACGTTCAAGCTCGGGCCCGACGACCTCGAGCGGGCGCGCGCGCTGACCGGAGTCGAGTCCTTCGAGCCCATGAAGGGTCGCCCGATGAGGGAGTGGGTGCTGGTCCCGCTCGCGCACGCGACGCGCTGGTCCGATCTCGCGGAGCGGGCCTTCACCTATCTCTCGTAAGCGCCCTAGAGGGACGGCGTGTCGAGGATCTTGCGGGTGCGCTTGGCCATGCCCTCGAGCAGGCGGATCGCGATGTCCGGTTCCTTGCGTAGGAGCTTGCGGAACTCCGATCGCTCGATCCGTACGGTCTCGAGCGGCGTCTCCGCGACGACGGTCCGGGTCCGCGAGTCGCCATCCAGCAGGGAGAGCTCGCCGAAGAACTCGCCCCGCCCGAGCTCGGCCTCCTTCTTCCCGCCCGGAGTCTTGCCCGCGACCACCTTCGCCTTGCCGTTCGTGATCACGTAGAACGCGCGGCCGGGGTCGCCGGCCTTCACGATCACCTGGCCCTCTCGGTAGATCCTCTCCTCGGACAGGGAGGCGACCCGCGAGAGGTCGAGGCGCGTGCACCCCTCGAACAGGGGGACCCGCCCGAGGAGGTTGACCATGGGGCGTCGCGCGGTCGCCATGGGGGCATCGTCCCAGCCGTCGGCCCGAGGCGCAAACGGCGGCCGTCTGGTCCGAACCGCGACGCTAGGATGGCCCGATGGCGCGGACCGTCTCCTCCTTGATCGCCGGCCGAGCGCGCGAGGACGCGCCGGGCGGCACCCAGGAGATCCCGAACCCGGCCAGGCTCGACGAGATCGTCGCGACGGTCGGCCTGGCCGATGCCACGACCTTCGTCGAGGCCTGCGCCGCAGCTCGGAACGCGCAGCGCGACTGGGCGCGCGTGCCGGCGCCCGTGCGTGGGCGCGCGATCCAACAGCTCGGGCGTCTCGTCGAGGACAACGCCGAGACGCTCGCCCGGATCATGACCCGCGAGATCGGCAAGCCGATCGCCGAGGCCCGGGGGTCGGTCCAAGAGGTCGTCGACACGTGCAACTTCTTCGTGTCGGAGGGCCGGCGTCTCTACGGGATGACCGTGCCGTCCGAGCTCCCGGACAAGCAGCTGTTCACGTTCCGCAACCCGGTCGGCGTCGCGGCGATCGTCACGGCGGGGAACTTCCCGGTGGCGGTGCCCTCCTGGTACCTGGTCCCGGCACTGCTCTGCGGGAACGCCATGGTCTGGAAGCCAGCCGAGTACGCGCCCGCAACCTCGGAGGCGCTCGCCCAGCTGTTCCTGCACGCCGGGCTCCCCGACGGCGTGTTCAACATGGTGCTCGCCGATGGCGCCGCGACGTTCGAGGGGCTCTCGCAGGCCCTCGACGCGGGGTTCGTCGACAAAGTGGGGTTCACGGGGTCGAGCGACGTGGGGCGGCGGCTCGGTGAGCTCTGCGGCCGGCACCTCCAGACGCCCTGTCTCGAGCTCGGCGGGAAGAACCCGCTCGTCGTGATGCCCGACGCCGACCTCGATCTCGCGGTCGAGGGCGCGCTGTTCAGCGGGTTCGGGACGGCGGGGCAGCGGTGCACCTCG
>Ga0307296_10001761_pt1 | contig 10953 bp, 11 predicted proteins | sample ER_DNA_153_FD_194467 | JGI IMG/M metagenome (GOLD analysis project Ga0307296, IMG submission 194467) | Bulk soil microbial communities from the East River watershed near Crested Butte, Colorado, United States - ER_DNA_153 | ecosystem: Environmental > Terrestrial > Soil > Floodplain | place... | reverse complement strand
CGTGATCAGGGCGATCCCCAGAGGGATTGTGACGATAGCGACGTACCATCGCCAGCCGATGCGCCAGAGCAGCAGCTTCCGGCCAAGTTCGGCAAGACTTCGCCGTCCGCCAGTCAGCGCGACAAACACCACTGCCGCAAGCGCTGGCATATAGGTCCATCCACGCCCCAACCAGTGGGCCCAGTGGCTATCGAGCAGTCCCCGACTCTCAAGTGCCCTGGGCACCCAGACAATCCAAGTGGCGAAGAACACCAGGCCGAAGAAGAAAACCAGAGAGACGATTCGGGGCTTCGGTGGTGCCGTTGTCCCTGCGGTCGACGTAAGCTGCGCGGTCATGACTGCCTCCTTGATGTGTCCTGATGCGGAGAGCGCGGGGAGGGTGAGACGCCCAGTACCCGTCGAGGACGACGCTATTGATCCCGCCCTGTTGCCACATCAGGGCAGGCCCAACCCCCCGAGTAGGTGCTAACACTCTTAGACCTGCCTGGTAGCGGTGCGACGATTGACTTATGGGACAAACCGTCGTCGTGGTCGACGATGACCCAGGCTTCCGGTCGCTGGCCGGGCGACTCCTGAACGCGTCCGGCTTCGACGTCGTCGGCGACGCGGCCGATGGGGAGGAAGCGCTGACGGTTACCCGCCGACTTCACCCAGACATCGTTCTGCTCGACGTTCAGATGCCCGGGCAAGACGGGTTCTCCGTCGCTCGCCAGCTTCTGCGCGAATCCACCTCCCTGGCTGTGGTTCTGACCTCAGGTCGCAGCCTGGAGGATTACGGACACCAGATCACCAGTTGTGAGGGGATCGCGGGCTTCCTGCCCAAAGACGAGCTGTCCGGTCCTGGCCTACAAGATCTGATTGATGGATAGCCGTGAGCCGCCAGCGGGTGTGGATTCTGGCCACCTCCGTCGTGGCCGCTGGTCTCGGCGCGGCAGCTCTGTTGATCTGGGGCGGCTACAGCACAACACCAACGCTCCTAGGCATGACTCTCGCAGTGACCCTGGCGGTGGGATGGTCATTTTCGGTGCTCGGTGTGATCGCGGCGGTGTATTGGCCCAGCAGCCGGACGGGTCTGTTGATGATTGGGGTGGGTCTTGCTTGGTTCGCGCGGGCGATCGGGGCTGTAGACAGCCCGTTCATGTTCAGTGCTGGAGCGCTCATCGGCTCGCTCTATTTGGCCATCCTGGTCCATCTGATGGTGACGTATCCCACCGGACGACTTGTGAGCCGCGGTCAGCGACTGGTGGTCGCCGCCGCCTACATCTGCACGATCCCGCTCAACTTCGTAGGCCGTTGGCTACTCACCAGTAGCGGCACGTGCCGGGACTGCCGCTTCAATCTGCTGACCACCGGCGGTCAATCCGGCGCACCCGACGCTGGCCATCTGATCCTGTTCGTGCTGCTCGTATGCGTCACGCTGGCCGTGCTGGTGTTTATGGCTGCCCGCTGGCACGCGGCGAGTCCAGCTATGAGACGCAGCCTTGCCCCGCCGCTATGGGGAGCCCTCACGATTCTCGGCGTGGTCGCTGCTCATCGGATCGGCACCATACTTCATCTCACCGGCCCCGCGTCGACGGTGCTTGCCTGGTTGCCGCAGGCGGTCCTGGTTCTCTGGCCGATCGGGTTTGTGGTGGGGATGGCCCGGACCAGGCTGGATCGGTCTACCGTGGCCGATCTGGTGGTCGAACTCGATAGCGGCGTGCCGTCCCGGGGTATGCAGGCGGCATTGTCAGATGTTCTGCACGACCCTTCCTTGCAGCTGGCTTTGTGGTTGCCCGATCGGCAGGTCTTCGTCGACGAGAACGGTCGCGTCGTTGAGGCGCCAAGCGAAGGAGCCGGGCGGGCCGTCACGACGCTCAGAAGGGAAGGCAACGTAGTCGCCGTCTTGGCACACGACCCAGCCCTCGCCGACCACCCAGCTCTGATCTCCGCTGTCGCGGCGGCGGCGGGCATTGCCCTGGACAATGAACGGCTGCACCAGCAGGCACAGGCACATCTGGTCGAAGCCCGTGCGTCTAGGACGCGCCTCGTCGCGACGGCAGACGCCGAACGTCGCCGGGTAGAGCGCAACCTGCATGACGGAGCCCAACAACGGATGCTCAACTTGATGCTCGCGCTGCGGCTCGCCAAAATTCGGCTCGGCGCCGAAGCTTACGACGAAACTGCGGAAGCGCTAGAAGAGGCGACCGAGCAGCTGACACTCGCACTTAGCGAGCTTCGGGACCTTGCCCGCGGCATCCACCCGGCCATCTTGTCGGAGTCTGGCCTTGGGCCTGCGCTGCGGGCATTGGCTCAGCGCTGCAGCACTCATGTCCGGCTTACCGACGCCCTCAACGGTGAACGCTTCGGAACCGGTGTCGAAGAGACGGCCTACTTTGTCGTTTCCGAAGCCCTTGCCAATGTGGCGAAGCATGCCTGCGCGTCCGAAGCTGCGATCGGTCTTCGGTGCGCCGACCAAGCCCTGCTCGTGGACGTCACCGACGACGGAATAGGAGGAGCAACGCTGCAGCAAGGCGGAGGGCTGTGCGGGCTGCAGGACCGCGTCGAGGCTTACTCCGGCCACCTGACGGTTGACAGTCCGGCAGGTCACGGCACGCACATCCGGGTCGAACTACCGTGCGCATAGTGCTGGCCGATGACGCGGCGCTATTCCGGAAAGGCGTCGCGAACCTGCTCCAGGAAGCCGGCTTCGACGTAGTCGGACAAGCAGAGAATGCGGATGACCTCCTGGCCCTTGTAGGCGAACATCAACCCGACGTGGTGATCGTCGACATCCGCATGCCGCCGACTCACACCCTGGAGGGGCTTGAGGCGGCAAAGATCATCCGTGCGCGATATCCCGCGGTCGGCGTGCTCGTCCTGTCCCAGTTCGTTGAACCCCATTACGCCTTGCAACTCATCGACAACGCCGAGCAGGGAGCCGGCTACCTTCTCAAGGACCGGGTTGGAGACATTGAAGAGTTGGCAGACGCAGTACGACAGATCGCTACTGGTCGCCTCATCATCGACCCTGCAGTCGTCTCTCAATTGCTCAATCGTTCCCGACGCCGTGACCCCCTGGACGCTCTCACCGACCGAGAAAAGGCCGTCCTCGCCCTGATGGCTCAGGGGCGGTCCAACCACGCCATCGCCAACAGTCTGTTCGTCACTGAAAAGACCGTGGAAGCGCACATTCGCGCCATCTTCATCAAACTGAACCTCAGCCCCACAGCCGACGATCACCGCCGCGTCCTTGCGGTGATCACATACCTGTGGAACGAATGAAACAGCAGGCTGACGTGACCCTCGTGTGATCAGGGAGTCCGCAATGAGTCCGCACTATCACGTCTAACTCCTGCGGCTTGTCCAGCGGCATTACTCGGACCAGTGCGCTTTGCGGCCTGCATATGATCACGTCTTTCGCTTAGCCTTGCTATGGGTCTGACCACCATTTCGGCCTGTCCACCGAAATACGCTCAAGTGCAAAATCCTTATTTTCAAGAAAAATTGGGCGTCAGTGGACGTTGGCGGACCCGCTGCCGATGTCTGGGGGTCAAGGGCCCGCGGGTTCAAGCCCGGTGAGACATGGGATTCCCTGAGTCTGTGGAACTACGCCACTCAAGCTGCATCTCAGGAGATGACCGCTCGACCAGCTGGAAGCCGTAGGGAATGCGAGTCTCTTGTCGATGAGGGAAGCAGGTATGGGCAAGCAGACATTGAGGCAGGCAGCGAGGCTGGCAGCATCCGCGGTGCATGCGGGCCCAGCAAGCCTACCGAAATCCACCGGTGTCTATTGATCTTGATTACGACCTTCGAGAGCATTCGATGAACGCTTGCTCGGCATCAGGGCGCTGTGCCTGCTCTCGAAGGTTCGCCAGTAATTGATCGATCGGCGCGCCGCACTTAAACATGGCCGTTATTGCGTTTTGCCCCGCGGTCCGTGCATGCCCTGGTCATCGCGGCGCCCGATCTTCCGATAAGTGATCTCACCCGAAATCGGGTGGTAGCAAACTTCCTCGTACGAGTTGTCCGGGCGGTTCAGGGTGCGCTCGACGTACTCCCACTGCCCGCGCTGGCCTGAGTATTCACTGTTGACCCAGCGCCTGAAGAATGGGCTCTCGCGCCCAGAGTCCGGATCGCGCCCTACCAGGTTGATGACCTTGCGCTTGATGCGCTTGTGCTGTCCGATCGCGGCAGCAGGCCGCAAGCCGCCCGGCGTGTGCACTGCAACCATGAGGCCATCCGCTCCGCAATCCGGGCAGACGGAAAGGGTGATGGCTGGCGGGTATTCCCTCCAGCAGCTGGCGCACTGAACGATCATGATTTCCCCGAGTAGTCGAAAGATTGAGGACGGCCTAAGCGAAGCCGCCGAACTTCGGTCCAGTAACGATGTACGGAACGGCATCGGCGTCGTTGGACTTACGGATGCTCAGAACCTGCCTCGATGGGGCCTGACCGACTTCCTTCCCGGCAGCATCCTTCAGGATGTATGTGCCATCTTTGAGCTCGTAATCCGTGGCCTCGCGGATGCGCTCGACCGACTTGTTGATGTAGCTGATGATGACCATGGAACTGGTCCTTCCCCGAGTAGTGGAACTTGCAGCCCCAATAGTACAGCTGCTGTAGGAACGAACCACATCCTTGTAACTACGAAGCTTCAACCAGCCTCCTGCGGCGGCTCCTGATAGTTGATCTTGGCAGCATCTTTTGCCGTTGGGCTGATCGGGACGGAAACGCTCGGGCCATGACCGCAGCATCCTTAAGGGCTTCGGGACCGTAGTTATGGACTGGCCACCGGCAATACATCAGGTAAAGGAACATCGAATCGTTTCCGGTCGCGACCCTCAACTAGGCGCTCGGCTGACAGCGACGCTGATTACCAAACTGCTTACCAATCGACTCGCACAATCGCGGTCAACGGCGGACTCGGGTGACCAATCGTCAGCCTCAGGGCGGGTCCATCTCACCGGCCAACTGTCGATGGCATGGAAGTGGTCAGGGGTTCGAGTCCTAAGCTCCACAACCTAAGCTCCACAATCGGCTTCACCCGAACGCCCTGCTCGCCGGCGCGAGGGTGTCTGTCGCTCGGGATGCCGGTTGCAGGGGAGCTGCGAGATGGTGTGCGCCGCCGGCCAGCGGACGGCCGATTCGTGGGCAATCCGCCGGGAACTATTGCCGACGTCCTTCGCTCACTCGAGCGCGTTCGAACCTGGAGCGGCTGCTCTACCCGCTTAGCAGTCGTGCGACGATTCGCCGGTGAGCGTTGCGCCCGACAGCGACTATGCGCAGTTACGTCGCGAGCTCGATCGACTGCGCGCCGAGAACGCCAGACATCAGTATCTCGGTCGATGGCTACACAAGCTCAGCGTCACTGCGCACGCCGATAGCGCAATCAGAGGCGGCAACGTTCGCTAACGGATGGCTAACGAAAATGATCAAGGCCCGGTTGCACTTACAGCAATCGGGCCCTGACTAGGGATTTCGTTGTAGCGGGGACAGGATTTGAACCTGTGACCTCTGGCTTTCGTCAGCACGTTGCCAACTACTACCGGTCAAGTCGGGACCAAGCCAATTCATGCTTGGTGGTGCGAAGTTCCGCACCTCTGACATCTCCGACTGTAACCCAGAGCTGCTCGTTGGTGCTGTTCGTTCTTGGACCGTAAACGGCCACCGGTCGAATCGCGGCTCAAGCTTCGATATCAGCGACTACCGCTGACCACCTCGGCGATCTGGGTCACAATCTCTTCGATGGATGACGTCTCCGTACTGCTCGCGACCTTGTCTGCGAGCGAAGGGCTGAATGCGCGGACTTGGTCAGCATCCAGGCCATGCCATATCGGCAGCAGCGACTGCTCCCCGGCGACCGTGCGCGTTACAAGTCCGTCGAGCTCGTGATTGGTCCATCCCTTTGTGAAGAAGGCCTCAGACAGAACAACGACGCCAAAGCGGCTCGACCGAATGCCCTCGTCAATCTTTCGACGCAAGCTATGCCCGATCCGCATTTCAGCTTCGTCAAGCGAAACAGTGACACCCAGCCGTGTAAGCGCGTCGCGTAGTGGTCGCGCCACGTCAGCTTTGTCTTCGCTGGCGTGGCTGATGAACACATCCCAGGTTTGTCCGCCAAGAATGTCGCCCTCGGGCTCTTGGGGGTCCTCCCGGACGGTGACGTGGGCGGCTGGGTTTTCTTGCGCTGATCGCGCGGTTGGCAGGAAACCGCGTGGAGGAGGTTCAACGGCGACACTTGCCTGGATCCGTCCGGCTGATTCGGGCGATGCCTCTCGCTCCTCGCGTCGTCGCCGCCTACTGATTCAGTCGTGCCCTGGCAGCGACGATCTCCCGATTGTCGGACTGCAGGCTCCCACGCCACCCAGCGTTCAGGGACGTTCGATGCCATCGAAGGTGTGAAGGACCTCGATTGCGTGAGCGGTGGGGTCGTCGGGGGTGTTGCCGATGCCCTTTGTGGTGGGCTCTTCGGATACGGCGGTCCACAGCTCGTCGGCACGTCCGGAGGCCAGAGTGAGCAGCGCGTCGCGGACGAAGGTGTCGCGGATGATTTGCTCATCGGTGGCGCCGGGTCGCGTTTGGCCGACGATGCCGTACATCTCGGTGCCGTGGACAGCGGGCGCTCCTTCGACGGGACCGACGGAGAGCAGGTGCGCGTTTCCGCCGGCAGCGGCGTGCGCGAGCGCTCCGCGGACCTGGGGCAGGGTGAAGGAGAAGTCGGTGAGCAACGCCCCGCGGACCTGGACGGGGGTGCACCCGTCGACGTCGTATGCGGCGATGATCTTTTGGGCGCGGCTGCGTGGGATGCGGTTCCGGTCGGAGAATTCCGTCACCAGAGCGTCGATGCTGCCGGGATCGAAGTCTTCGGTCCGGTGCAGCACCCACCAATCGGTCTCGGCAGTGGTGTTACTGAAGAGGATGTCGACGTCGCGGTGGCGCCCGGACTCGAGGACTCTCATCGGGTGATCGGTAAGGACACCGTTCGGCTGGGTACGGTCATCGACGACCGCGATGACATCGCTGTCGACCCCGTGCGCCGCGCCAGGGTCGGACGATTGTGTCTTGCTCATCGTCTCGGCGAGCAGGTTCGCCTCGACGGTGAGCAGCTGCTCCGGATCGTCTTGAATCCCGAGTGCGGTCAGGACTGCGGCCGCGCGCTTCTCGGCGCCCCATGCGGGTACCTGGCGTGAGGGCATGCCGGAGAAGGCGGCAAGCTGGTGGTAAAGGCCGTCGGCTGAGGGGGCGGCAAGCAGTGCGAGGGTGGAGAAGGCGCCGGCGCTGTGCCCGGTGACGGTGACGTTCCCAGGGTCACCGCCGAAGCGGGCGATGTTCTCCTGCACCCACTGCAGGGCGGTGATGATGTCCTGCAGGCCGAGATTGCTGGCCTCTTCGAGCGCGCCGGCGTACTGGGAGAGGGAGAGCCACCCGAACGGGCCCAGTCGGTAGTTGATGGAGACCCCGACTGCCCTTCCGGTTGCCGCGAGGCCGGACGCATTCGAGGTGGTCTGCGTGTTAGCGCCGAGCACCCATCCGCCACCGAAGACGTACACGACCACAGGGAGGAGCTCATCGCCGATGTCCTCCGGAGCCCAGACGTTGAGGTTCAAGCAGTCCTCGCTGAACCCGTTGTCGGCTTCGAGCCAGCTGGTGTCACCGGCCTGGAGCGGTGCGGGTCCTTTCTGGTCGTAGGGCAGGTCTGGGTTGAAGGGAAGCAGGTTAGGGCGGCGGAAGCGTTCGGCGGTGGCATAGGGGATGCCCAGCCAGGCGCGAACCGGGTGTTCGTGCGTAAGGGTGCGGGTGTCGGTCATTGGGGTTCCCTTCTCGGACGATCAATCAGTGGCGAGGTTCGTGGAGTTGCCGTCTGAGGAGGCGCTGGACCCTGTGGCTCGCAGGCTCGCCCAGTGGCGGAGGCGTTCGGTGATGACGTGTTCGTATCCGCCGGTAGTCGGTTCGTAAAACGTCTCGCGTTGCATGCCGCTGCTTTCCCAAGAGGGTCACCGGATGTCCCGACCGAACGTGACTGGGTCCACCGGTCGCTTCGCTCGCGGCAGGTTCTCGACGACGAGCAGGTACGAGTCCGTGACCAGGTCATCGATCAACGGCTTCGACAGGTCGCCCGAGGGGCGCAACGTGATCCAGTGCTTCTTGTTCATGTGATAGCCGGGCGTGATGCCCTCGTGCTGTTCCCGAAGCGCCTTGCCGTCCTCTGGATCGGTCTTGAGGATCACGATCGGGGCTCCGGTGACGTCGGTGAGCAGCATGAACACCTTGCCCCGAACCTTGTAAACATCCCAGTCGGGCCCGAACGGGTGCTCCAGGTCCGCGCTGGGGAGCTCTTGGACTCGCTTACGAGCATGCTCCTGCAGTTCTTCGCCGTTCATGCGATGCCCCTCGTCTTGGACTAGATTGAAATCGGGTACGTACAGGCGTACGCACTATCAGTATGTACGATCGTACGCACTAAGTCAAAGGTTGGAGAAGGACATGCGCCGAGGAAAGCCGAACGATCCCGGACGTCGCGACCGGATCTTGCAAGCGGCGCTCGAGGTCATCAGGGACGGTGGCATTGGCGCGGCGTCGTATCGGGGTGTCGCCGCGCACGCCGGGGTTCCGCTCGGATCGATGACCTACTACTTCCCCACCCTCGAGGGCCTCATCGTGAGTGCGCTCGACACGACCCGCAGCGATCTGGAACCCCGGTACGCGGCCCCCCTCCGCGAGGCCAGGACGCTCACAGACGTCGTCGATGCCCTCGTTGAGGCGACGATCGGCGCCACGAGCCCGACCCTTGACGACATCCGCCTGTACGAAGACATCCGTCACCACGGCGCTCGCAACCCGAAGATCGCAGACGTGCTGCAGGCTGTCGAGGACGATGCCCTCGTGATGCTCCACCGCGTGGTCCCAAACAGCACCGCGATCGCGATCAATGCACTGCTTTGGGGATGGTGGAGCCATCGCCTGGCTCATCCCGACACTGCGCTGGACGAACTCGCCGTGCGCCAAACATTCGAAGCCCTCGTCGCCCTCCCTGCCCCCGGCCACCCATTCCACGAACAGGAGCAGAACCATGCCTGAGACGATGCGCGCCATCCGGCTCACCGGGCCCGTCGACATAGACGGCCTCACCGTCAGCGACGTGCCCATCCCCGAAGTTCGCCCGGGATGGGTGCGTATTCGCGTGATGGCGTTCGGGGTCAACGAGTCCGAGGTCACCAGCCGCAAGGGAGAGTCCAGTCCCGACTTCTCCTTCCCTCGGATCTTGGGCATCGAGGCCGTCGGCGTCGTCGATGCCGTCGGCGAGGGGGTCGACCTCACCCTCGGGCAGAAAGTCGCCACCATGATGGGCGGCCTCGGCCGGACCATCGATGGCAGCTATGCCGAGTACACCCTCGTTGACGCCGCAAACGTGATCCCGTTCGACACGGACCTGGGATGGGACGTGGTCGGCGGCCTCCCGGAGATGCTGCAAACCGCGCACGGCTCGATCACCACCGGGCTGGGGCTGAAATCCGGCCAGAGCGTCCTCATTCACGGCGGCACCTCCACCGTGGGGTTGACCGCTATCGCGATCGCTCACCACCTCGGCGCCAAGGTCATCGCGACAACCCGGAATCCCGCGAGATCCGAGCTCCTCACCCACGTCGGCGCCGACCACGCCCTTGTGGACGACGACAACCTGCCGGACGCGATCCGCGCGATCGCGCCAGAAGGTCTGGACGCCGCCCTCGAATTCGTGGGAGCCAACGCTCTCCCCGACACCCTCTCCCTCATCCGCCCAGGCGGCGCCGTCTGCTTCGTCGGCGCCTTGAACGGAGCCTGGACCATCCGTGACTTCGACCCGTTCACCATCCCCACCGGAGTACGGCTCACCAGCTACTCCGGCGAAGCCGAAGACCTCCCCTCCAACGCGCTGAACTCCTACCTGCGCGCCATCGAAGCCGGCACATTGAACGTTGTCGTCGCCAGCGTCTATCGAGGGCTCGACAAGGTGGGTGCCGCACATCACGATCTCGAGTACCGCCACCGGCCTGGGAAATGCGTCGTCGTCGCGTCAACAGCTTGAGACTGGCCTACCTTGCGCACTGAGATCTCACGCAATGCACGATCCGTGCCTGGCTATCGGAACGAAAGCTTCAGCGGATGCGCGAACGACTTTCGATGGGTTTCCTTGGCTGGTTCAAACCAGAAACCATTCAGGCTCGGTTCCCCACGAGGAACCGAGCCTGAAATTGGTAGCGGGGGCGGGATTTGAACCCGCGACCTCTGGGTTATGAGCGCCCGGATCGTGCATGTGACGGCTTTGCTGCCGCAGACGCATCGTCTTCTTGGTCTGCCGGGCCTGCGGGTCTTCAGGGGCACAGTGAGACGTCGCGCCATCCCGCGCTGCGACGGGCGTTGTGGTGGCGAGCGCCTAACTACAAGCCAAACTGCTGGAGTTTCTGCTTTATCGGGATGGCGAGGTGCTGCAGGTCGTAAGTTGTGCCTAAACTGTGCCTGCGGGGCTCTGCAAAATTTAAACTTCCTAGTCAGAGTGGGCCCCGTGGGACTCGAACCCACAACCTACGGATTAAAAGTCCGCAGCTCTGCCAATTGAGCTAGAGGCCCCATCTGCTATCGCCTTTAGGTCGCTGTCAGCATCCCTTTGGCAGAGTCCGAACCTACCGTATGCCCCACAGACGGTAAGCGAGGATTTGGCTGCGGCCTAAATGTTGCGGACAGGACATCCTTGACGGCATCAACGGTGATCGTGCGGGAGGCTAGAACCATGACCGACCAGACCCCGAACGCCCTGATCCGCGACCTTCACCTGCACACCCACCAGCCGCCCCGGCGGGAGGCGACCTGAGATGGCCCGCGACGTCCAGATCACTTTCGACTGCGCTGACCCGGCCGGGTTGGCAGCGTTTTGGGCCGAGGCCCTTGGCTATCACCTGCAGGACCCGCCCGAGGGCTTCGAGTCGTGGGAGG
>Ga0307296_10001759_pt1 | contig 10957 bp, 12 predicted proteins | sample ER_DNA_153_FD_194467 | JGI IMG/M metagenome (GOLD analysis project Ga0307296, IMG submission 194467) | Bulk soil microbial communities from the East River watershed near Crested Butte, Colorado, United States - ER_DNA_153 | ecosystem: Environmental > Terrestrial > Soil > Floodplain | place... | reverse complement strand
ACCATCCGACGCCGCACGCCCACTCGTGGTATGACACACCCATCCTTGGGCAGCCGCACCAACTGCGCCGACTACTGCGGACACCGCGGACGATTCCCGCCCAGACCTTCTGCCCAAACGTGAGTGCCGTCCCAAACAGAGGTTGCCGCGTCGATCGACGCCTAAGCAGTCTGCCCCTGCGCATGCGTTATTTCGGGCCGGGGGGCCCGACGAGGAAAACGCGGGCGGCGGGCTAGCGGCATCACGTATCCCTGTGCCAGCTCTTGGCGAACGCCAGCATGGCTGCCTCGCGGGTTGGCTCGTAGCCGTGGGTGGGTGTGCGGTCTTCGTGGTAGCCGTAGGTGAGGGTCCAGACCCACGGGAACTGTGCGTCAGCGGACAGCATAATCCGACCGACGATGCGGTCCTCGCAAATGACGTCGTACACCTCACCGGGACTTGCCGCAGCGCGCTTGAGGAGGAGGTCGGGCATGGTGACGACATGATGCGGCCGTTACGCTCCGGGGCCAAGGCTAATGCCGCTGGTTCAGCTTTACGCCCGCCTCCACCATCCCTAAATTCGGAACATGCCCCCGTTGCGTCCGCGTACCCTGCCGTCCGGCTTCATCCCGCCGTGCTTGCCCACGAAGGCCCCACGACCGCCGGCCGGCGCGGTGTGGCTGCATGAAATCAAGCATGACGGCTTTCGGGTTATTGCCCGCAAGGACAGCGCGCGGGTGCGGCTCTACAGCCGGCCGGGCAACGATCTGACGCGGCAGTTCCCGCTGATCGCCGAGGCTCTGGCGCGGCTACGCTCACGCTCCTGCATCCTCGACGGCGAGGCGGTTGCCTGTGACGAGAAGACCGGCATCGCCTGTTTCGACCGCCTCCGCCACCACCGGGTTGGCGACCGCGTGTTCCTCTACGCCTTCGACCTGATCGAGATCGGCGGCGATGATCTACGCCGTGAGCCGCTCGAGGTGCGGAAGGCGACGCTCGCATCGGTGCTGGCCAGGGCCGGTCCCGGCATCCGGTTCAATGAGCATCTCGACTACGATGACGGTGCGGCCGTCTTCCAGCATGCGTGCAAGATGGGGCTCGAGGGCATAGTGTCAAAGCGCAACGACGATACGATCCTGACCCTCACCGGAACCGGCTAACGGCCATATCTTCGGTCCGCAGAGCACAAGCGCTCCCTGCATCATCGCGGCGTCGAACTGCAGTCAACCGGCTGGCTTTTTCCTTTCGATGTGCCGCCGCAGTGCCGCGATGCGTACCTGCCAGCGCCCTCCAAACGCCGACGCCCGGCACCGTCCTGCACCACATCGCGGTTGTGTCGCGCGCAAACCCGGTCCTCGCCCCCGCGCTGGTCGTGTCGATCAATGCGTCCGCCAGGTCGTCGGCAGGGGTTGTAGTACTACTACACTCGTCGGCTGCCTCCGCACCGACCACCGCGGCCCTGAGCTCGAGCACTGCGGTCAAGATTGCATCGATGCGCTCGAGCAGATCCGGCCCGGCCATGGCGCATCACTGCGACCAGCTGCCGTCGAGGTCGTCGGCCCATTCGGCGCCGCCGGCCGCCCGCGCCGCCTCGAGCAACTGGCGCTTTTTGCCGATGCTGTCGCCCGGCCTCGAATGCAAATATCGCGCTGCAACAACCGCCGCGCGATCACGACGACGCGCACTGGCGCGCGGGTTGTTCAAAACCCGCAACAGGTACTGAAGCGGCGAAATCCCCTTCGTTTCGGCTGCGGTCGCGACGTCTTGCGGTAGGGGTAGCCGGGGCTTGCGCTGGCGGTCGGTAGGGGGTCGAGGCATGGTCAGATCCTTTTTAATAGAGGAAAAAATCTGCGCGTGAGGAAGGGCGCGGGTATAGCGGGAGGAGGTCTCTGATCTTCAACCACCCCCCCCGATGGCTCAATCACTTCAATTGCTTCGCGCGAGGCTTTCGTTTCTTGGGTGAGCCCGAGGCATGCCATTGCTCAGTCCTTCCTTTGCTGTGCTTCCGTTGTCGGGCTCTCCGGCAGCAACCGTCGGCCTCTTGCGAATTGCATGGCGGCTACATCAGCGCCGCCGAAGGATATCCAACCCGCATTGAACGGACACACGGTCAGATCGCCTTGCGTGAGCGGGCGACCGAGCCTCTTCTCGATGCAGTCGAGACATAGGAACGCGTCCGGCTCGGCGACCGTGGCCCACAGCTCGTCGTGCAACATCGGCCCGGCCGGCAAAGGGAATTCGCAATCGTCGCAACACTGGTGCCCGTCATGGGTAAAACGGCGCCAGCGCAGGCCGGGGAAGAATTTCTTGATGCCTTCCGTGATCGGATTGAGGCCGGTCTTAGCTTCGATTTCTTTCGCCGTTGCGGACACGAGTTGCACCCACCCGATAGTGAACTGAAGAACACGTTTATTCCTGAAACCCCATCCGCCGAGTGCAACTGAGAGACCGTCCGAAGTCATGTCGATGGTGCCGTCAGCCTGCCGGCGGAACCAATCCCGGGTCTCCGGCTGCATCGGCATTTCCCAGATGTCCTGCATGATCTTGCGGAGCACGCGCCGATGCCTGGGGTGAAAGAACACCCTTGCCACCTCGCGGGAACTGACCACGAGCCGACCGTCGAGCACGGACCAATGGAGCTTGAGCTCCGGCGCCAGCGCGAAGATCGGATCGGGTGGGGGCAGAGCGGTGACGGCAGCGGTCATGGTGTCCTCCTTCCTTCGGTTGCCGGCGTCCGGCCGGCGCGGTGTCGTTTCATTCACCCCGATACCGGGGAACCGGACAAATCGGACAAACCGGACAAATCGGGGCCATTCCGACCCGGACAAAACGGACAGACAGGACAGGGGTCTTTAGACCCCGTCCGTTTTGTCCGGTCGTGGCTGACCGGAAGCCGTGTCCAGATCAGACTGGCCATGCGTAAGGCTCCCAGATGCCGACGAGGCTTGAGCCGGCCAGGCATTCCTTGGCGCGGATGAAAGCCTTCTGCCGACTGTCCGCCTCTTCGCCGCCCAGGCCGCGGCGCCAGGCGTAGTCGCGCCACTGATCGAGGGTGACGACCTGCACGCTGGCGGGTATGTGAGCATTGGCCGCGCGCTGCCCGCAGTCGGTGACAGCGTCACGCAGGGCGTTCAAGGCGAGCGTGGCGTTCTTTGGAATCTTCACTGCCCGCTTTGCCGCCTTGGCGGCCGTCGGCGCTTGGTCCTCGACCACCACTGGCGCGGTGACCGGATCGCCGTAGCCATCGTCCTGATCGATGATGACGGACTTCAGGAAGAAGGTGATGCGCTGGCCTTCCTCATGGTCGCTCGACTTCACCACCTCGGCGAGCCGCGTGCCGTCCTTGTTGACGACGTGCACCGTGGTATCGACGGCCCCAAGCAACGCCCCATGCCCGCGCATGCGTTCCTTGCCGTCGACCGGCTGATGGTGCGTCAGGGCGATGTGGACGCCGATGGCGGACTGAATGCGGCTTATATTGGCGATCAGGGCGCCCATATCCTTGGGCGAGTTTTCGTCGCCGCCGCAAAGCGCGCGGCTCACGGTGTCGACGATGATCAGACCAGCTTCGCAACCATGGCGCCGCGCCAGGTCCTCGAGCGTGGCGACGATGTCGGCAGCAACCTGCGGGTCGCGGAAGTCGAGCGGCCCGCGGATCACCTTGAAGGGCAACTGCTCTCGGGAAAGGTCGTGTTCGAGCCCCCAGGCAATGGCGCGGCGTTGCACCACGTTGGCGCGTTCGAGCGCCACATACAGCACAGCACATTGTTTCACCTGGCGCCCGTGCCAGGCGCGGCCGACCGCAACGTACAGGCCGAGGTCCTCGATGCCCACCGACTTGCCGGAACCCGGTTCGCCATACCAGACGCTGATCTCGCCGATGGCGAGGAGATGGTGCACGAGCCAGACCTTCCTGCTGCTCGTGCTCAGGTCGGCGAATTCGGTGCCACGCAGGATGCGACCGCTGTGTTGCGGAGTCTCGTCGGACGCTTGCGTGCCGTTGTCGATCCAGTCGGGCGCCTGGTCGACCAGTGCGTTGAAGCCCTCGGCGGTGCCGCCGGCGGCGAACCAGTCGCTTGCGTCGCCCTTGTCGGCGAGGCCGGGCAGCGCCAGCAGGCGGATGCGCGCGGCCTTACCGGCAAGCGAGCGGGCTACTTCTTGCGCATGCTCGTGGCCGTCCTTGTCATTGTCCGGGATGACGATCACGTCGGCGCCGGCCAGATGCTCGGCAAAGGCCGGGTCCCACTTGTGCGCACCACCCGCATTGCAGGTCGCCGGGATGCCGTGGCGGGCGAGCGTGAGAACATCCTTCTCGCCCTCGACCACAAACAGCCGATGTTCCAGCGTCAGCGTCTCGATGAGCTCGGGCAGGCGGAACGGCACCTGCCGCACGCCTTTGACGCTCCACACCCAGCCATCCTTCACCTTGTTCGGTGGATCGTCCGGTCGTGCTCGGCGCCGCTGGCGAAAGGACTTCGGCTCGAGGCGGCAGACCTGGAACAGCAGCGTGCCGGATTCGTCGGTGTAGTCGTAGGTCGCGACGATCTTGAACCGCTTCGGGCGATCGTCGTCTGTGTCGCCGAATCCGTGCTGCTTGAGCCACTGCGGAATTTCCCGCACGCCCTCGCGCTTGAGGAAATCTATGACGCCGCCGCCTTCCTTGGCCTCGTGGTCGAACCAGGTGCCCTTGCCGACATCGACACTGCGGGCGCCATTGGTGCCCCAGCGCAGTTCCTTAGGGCTCGAGTGGCGGCGGTTCGGCTCGCCCCAGAAATGCCGGGCGACATCGGGCATGATACGGACAAGCTCGGCGGCGGCGGTCATGACGCCTCCCGCACCGGGAGCCCGAGATTCCATGCCAGCCAATGTGCGTCTTCGAGCGCCGATCGCCGATCGCCGTGAAGCCATCCGTGATCGCGCGCCAGCACGAGCCAGCCGCCCTCAGCCGCTTCTCTGATAAAAATCGCGGCCGCGTTGCGCGCTGGGAATCGGATGATGTGCGCGCTCACGATGGGTTCCTCCACTTAGCGAGGATCGTCTGCAGCGACTCCTGCTCTGCCCGGTTCACCAGATCGCAGCGCGCCCACGCGATCGGCTCGATCTCGCTCTTGATTGCTTCCTCGACGAGGGTGCGGAGATCGTTGGGGTCGAGTGCGTCCAGTTCCCAGCACCGATCCCCGAAATGTCGGACGAACCACTTGTGCCTTGGGTCCTTCCGCTTGTCGGACGCGGGGAACGGCGGCAGGCCGTCTGTTTGCTCCCGCGTCAGCGCAATGCGCTTTAGGGTGACGTGATCGCCGTCATATTTATCGAGCCGATCAGGGAGATCGTGCTCGGACATATAGAGCCCGCTCGGATCGTAATCGCCGACGTACAGGACGATCAGGTCGCGGCCGTCATCATCCTCGGCTACATCGTGGATCGTGGTCGCGCCGCAGAACCCGTGCATGACGCGAAATCCGACCGCGTACTTGTCAAGTATTGGCTGGAGTACTCCGCGCACGGTTCCTTTCTCGCTCCACACCTCCACGCGGTTCGGCTGCTGTGTCCAGAAGTCGCGCCGGTATGCCCCGCTCACCGTGGCGGCAAATTCTTGGGGATCATCCCAGACGGAGCAACGCTCAAACTCGCGAGTCTCGTCGACGACCCACGCCCACGGGATGACGCCCTGCTCGCGGGCCTCCCGGAGTAGCCGGTACACCCGCTGCATTTCCGCACGCGTCATCGAGGCAATCAGGCCGCGGGTGAACAGTTTGTATCCGACGCCTCTGCCGGTGATCGGCTGTGCGGCTTCGGCCGCCGAGTACATCGCCTCGATCAGATCGAGCGACCGACGCGCCATGCCCCGGACCTTTTTGGAACGGGTATCAATTTGCTCGGCTGCGGTCATGGCTGTGTCCCCTTGCTTGCGGTCTTGGCCGCTTTCGGGCTACACAGCGCTGCCAGCGACTGACGTAGCCTGATGGTGGTAGGGGCGCTCGGAGTCGAACCGAAGGGACCCGTGGTTTGTAAGGACCTGGCCCCGCTAACCTGCCGCCCCCAGAAACAAAGCGCCGCTCCCAATCCCGGGGGCGGCGTTCTGTTAGGCGGCAATGATCTCGCGGCGTAGCCTGGTCATCTCGGCGTCAGTCACGCGACGGCGGCCACACCACATTTCGGTTCGGATGTCGCCACGGCGAGCGGCGGCATAGACCCGGTCATACGGCCAGCCGAGCTCCTCGGCCGCTTTCTGCAGGTCGCGGCTGAGCCCGCCCTCGCCGAATGTCTCGCGCAGCCTCTCAATCTCGGCCGGAGGGATGATCAACACGCCGTTGAACTCGAGCGTCTTTAGCTCACCGGAGAGATGAGCGCGGCGAAACTCGTGCTCAGGCCGCTTAAACCGACGCGCCCCGTCCTTGAGACGGACCGGACGGCCCACAGCCGGATCGACTGTCGTTTCACTGGGTTGCATGGATGAAATCCTTTAGCTTCAACCACGCCACTATGGATAGTTGAGCGAAAAAAGCCGATCAAGCCGCTAAATGAGCGTCTTGCGCTCCTGCTATAAATAGGCTAGCAACTACGCAAGCCCTAGCGCAGGGAGCCAATTCAGTGAAACGCGAACGACTGTATTTTTCGGGGACACGCCGGCGCGCGGCGAGCTACGTCGGAGTGAAGATCGAATCAGAAGAGCGTCTGGAGGGACAGCCGACCATTATCAGCCGCTTCGCCATGATCGCGAGCGACGGGCAAGGCCAGCGCTACGAGCTCAACAGGCCGGACAGCTTTTGGCGAACATTCGGCGAGGTCGACCTGGCCGACCGGCGCCAGGGGCTCAGCTTCGTCCGGCGCTACGGTTGCCCACTCGGCGTGCTTGGCACCACGTCAGCCGATTATGACCTGAGTCTATGGCTACCGGCGCAATTGCCGCTGCGCGCTGCCGCGCAAGTCTGGTTGCCGGTGGATGCCGCTGGCATCAGCCACTGCGACATGACGCGCAACGAGCTTGCCGCCCGCGCCCTGGTCCGAGACACGCCCAAGGAAGTCTGGGACGAAACCCGGTTGGTGCCGTCCGATGCAGATTCTATTGAGCCCCAGCCGCGCGCGGTGACGTTGCGGGCCTTCATGGTGCTGTCTGCGCTCTACGACCTGCGCAATGCCAACATGATGAGGACGTGCTCGCAGTGCGGCTTCTGGTTCACGGTGCGCCGCGCCGGCGCGCTCTACTGCTCACAATCCTGCAACGTCACCGGAATCAAGGTTTTCAAGGTTCGGGCCTGGAAAGGAACAGCTAGCCATGGCGACGACTCGCAGACTCAAGACCAAGGCCGGAACGACGATCTATCAAGCGAGGTGGTCCGTGCCAGGCCCGGCGGGGAAGCGCCAGCAGCGCACGAAAAACTTCGAAAACGCAAAGGACGCAAAAGCGTTCGCCGCGCGTCAGACAACCGAGGTCGAGCGCAAAGGCGTCGGCGACCCGCACAGACGTAGCTTCGGTTCCTACCTCAAATCTTGGCTGGCGACTTTGCGCGACCGCGCGGAACTGTCGCCAGTAACAATCGACGGATACGAGCGCCATGCCGCAATGTTGATGCGCGAACTCGGGGCGATTCCGCTCGAAAAGCTCACCGCCGCCGAGATCGAGGCAGGTCTCGGCCGGCTGCGCCAAGGCGGCGGCAAGGTCCAGAAGCGGCTCAAGAAGGGTGCCATGGCCGACAGCCGGCCGCTCGCACCCCGTACCGTGCATCACGTCTTTTCGGTCTGCCACAACGCGCTCGAGCAGGCGCGGCGCTGGCGGCTTGTCGGCGAGAACGTCGCGCGTGACGTCAAGCCGCCCGCGGTTGGTAAGTCGCAGGCGACGGCATACGCGGCCGCGGACATCGACAAGCTCTATGACGTCACCCATAGCCCGGAGATGATGCTGGCGATTGCTCTGCTTGCCACCACCGGCATGCGCCGCGGTGAGCTGCTGGGGCTCGCCTTCGACGCAATCGACATGGCGAACGCCACGATCACGATCAAGCGCACGGTGATCGAAGCGCGAATGGACGGCGTACGCACGCGGATCATTCGGCCGATTGCCAAGACCAAAGCCTCGCTGCGTACCTTCTCGATCGCGCGCGAACTCGTCGACATGCTGATCGAGCACCGCAAGCGGCTGCTCGAAACGGCGTTAGCCTTGGGCGCGACATTCGCGCGCGATCCGCTGTACCTGTTCCCCGGCACGGACGGGCTGCCGATCATGCCGTATCTGATGACGCAGCGACTCGATGCCGTCCGCAAGCGGGCAGGGGTGAAGGGTGTCGATCCCGTCCACGGCTTTCGCCACGCACACGCCACCATCCTCCTGGCATCCGGGACGAACCCAGTGGTGGTGTCGAAGAGGCTCGGACATTCGAGCCCCGCCGTGACCTTGAGCGTCTACGCGCACGCGCTCCCGCAAAGCGACCAAGCCGCAGCGGAGTCGGTCGCTCACCTGATCCGCAAGAGCGGGCCGAACGAAACTTGAACGTACTGTTTCGAGTCCACAGCGAGTCCACATTTTTTTGAAAACCAGGGGCACAGCGGGGCAAATTGGCGGGCAGGCAGGCAACCTCGTGGCAGCCAAGCCCTTGAAATTGCTAATCCCGTGCTCAAGGCCGCAAACAGCCGTATGCCCGCTTTTCGTTTGCTAAACCGTTATACGGTCTAAAGCCGTATCAAGGGTTCGAATCCCTTCCTCTCCGCCAGCACATTGCTTTAAACCTTTGGTGCTGAACGATAAATCAGTCCTGAGGGCTTCTTTGGCCCCCAATCGGTCCTTACCAGGATGGATGATCGTTTAAGAACTGCCTCCACGAGGCTGCCTCGGTAGGCGATCCACGTCGTCGTGAGCTTCTTGTCGAGCTGGCGCGCGAATGGACCGAGGACGCCGAGAGGCTTGGCGTAGATGCGATCGACTGAGCGGGAGGTACGAGCGCTACCGCTCGGGCCTTTTCGGCAGCTTGCCGATGCACTCGATCGTGGCCTTGTCGCCCTTGATGCCGTTGCGCGCCAAGGTCGACCGAAAGCCAAAGGTCGGGCGAGGGGGAATGATCTTCTCCAGCCGCCGAGGGTCACGAATATAGGCGTTCTCGTCAGGGTCATCCCACTGCACGATGATGGTGCCGCGGACCTTCACCAGCACCTTGGACGGCTGGACGCCGCCCGATCGGCATTGGCGGCGCTCACTTCCGAGCCGATCGCGCAGATGGTTGGATGTACGGCGGCAAGAGCGAGCGGTCGGATGAAGCCCCCGCTCCAGAGCACGGAGCAACGGACATGCGGTTAGATGATCACTTTGGGAGCGACTCGACGTTACAACGCAACGAGCGGGTCAAGTTGGCGGCGTCGTTCTGGAATAATACAGGAGCAGGCATGGTCATTGTCGGGATGGCTGGGGCATTTTTCTTAGATAAACCCCCTGGCACTTGGGCCAAAATCGGTATTGCGATAGGCGGACTTGTGCTTGGCTGGTTTTGTTATTCAATCGCCAGCAACATTCTCACGTACTTGCACACACTGCCCGAGGAGCGTCGCTAAGCAGAGGGGCTGCATCAGATGAGCAGGCTCGCGGCCGCGAGGACAATCCCCGTGACGAATAATGCCATACAGGAGAACAGCAGAAAATCGTAGACGACGTTGCCCATGATTGCCCCCGTGCTGCGCCAAACGGCAGCGGCTTGCCCCCGACCCCAAGCGCATCCCCGTACCATGACCAAAACTGGCATCGCCAGCCAGGATAGATGACTTAGGCGGCCGCTGTGGCGACGGCGCAACACTCGTCAGGCCACCATCGCATCGACCTCGGGCGCAGGCCTGCGGCAACAGCTATCCGGCAGCGGACCGGGCAATGAGGACGGCGGCGGCGCCCGACCAGCCCTCATCGCGAGATAGGCCGCGGCAATCTCCCGCCGCGCGTGCGCCCCTTGATCGCAGTCCAGACTCGGAAGGTTGCCGGTGGGTTCGGCCATGGTGCCCCACGATGGCCAAGAGGTAAGCGGCGATCAGCCCACGGTCTCTGCCCATCTTTCGGCCAGCCAGGCGCCCACTCAAAAATATGCACGCGATTGACTGGGACGTGCGCTTGTAATTCGCCCTTCCCCGTTCCGCCCGGCTTGCGAGCCGGTGCTCACCTGCCGCTCGCCAGCTGCTCGCGGTTCGGTGAGATTCCGCCATTTTGTGACAGCGATCACAGGCGGGGGGTGGGTTCTGTGTGAGGTTCAGGCACTTTCACACGGGACGGAAGGGACAATCCAATGCGTAAACTCGAGATCATCGGTTTGGCTATTGTCGCCGCGACCGCATTCGGCGTCTGGTCGGCCTCTACGGTTGCGCAGTCGAGGGTTGGGAAGGCGGATGTGCTTGCGGCGTCGGCTCCGATCTCACCGCATGTGATTATGGTGAAACTGGGCAGTAGCCTCCCGTCGGAATACTGGTCGCATCCTTACTGAGCGATATCGCGGCTTCCGAGCCACTTGCTTCTGTGGAGAGGTGCTTCAACTGCTGTGGGAGGATCCGTTGGACCTCACAAGTGTGTTTGCGTGGTTTGCGCAAGAGAGCATAAGCATCGCTGAGCAGGCGAACGAGCCGGAGCGGCGAGAGACCTTCACTCAGTTGGCGTTGCTGTGGGCGACTGCTGCGCAACAGTGCAGCGGCGGAGCACCGGCGATGCAATCTAAAGCCCCGGCTTAGCCATTTCCTCGACGGTGCGGAAGCGGCGCTTCATCGCGCGCGCCCGGCGACCGCGATGGGAAGAACCATGACAGATATTGCCGAGTGGCTAGCATCGATCGGTCTGGGTGAGTACGCCCAACGCTTCGCCGAGAACGCCATTGACCTCTCGGTCGTCCGCGATCTTACGGAGCAGGACCTCAAGGATCTCGGCGTCCTGCTGGGGCATCGCCGCAAAATGCTGCGCGCCATCGCGGAGCTTGATGGGGTGGCTCCTGCACCGACCGAGACGGCGACCGAACCGGTG
>Ga0307296_10001757_pt1 | contig 10966 bp, 10 predicted proteins | sample ER_DNA_153_FD_194467 | JGI IMG/M metagenome (GOLD analysis project Ga0307296, IMG submission 194467) | Bulk soil microbial communities from the East River watershed near Crested Butte, Colorado, United States - ER_DNA_153 | ecosystem: Environmental > Terrestrial > Soil > Floodplain | place... | reverse complement strand
CGTCGTCGAGGTGGTCGTGGTCGCCGCCGAGATCGGCTCGGTCGAGAGCGAAGGATTGTCGTCGCTGCCGGAGCCGAGGCTGGCGAACGTCCCTGCCGCGGTGACGCCTCCCAGCAAGAGGGCCGCGCCGATGATCATGAGCAACTTCTGCATCTGTCTCACTCCTTGGTAGTGGTCGCTTCGGTGTGACCACACCCTCGCCCCAGCCGTCTGAAGAGCGGGCAAATCCGGGTTAAGGCTTGGCAAAAAGCTTCCTGGCTATACTGCGCGGCCGGTCATGGCGGTTCCGAAGCGAAAAACGTCGAAGTCGCGCCGCGACAAGCGGCGTGCCCAGCACGGCATCTCTGCGCCGCGGCTGAGCGTCTGTCCGAACTGCGGCTCGCCGACGCGCCCGCATCAGATGTGCCGGACGTGCAAGACGTATCGCGGCCGCGAGATCGAGCCGCTCCGCCCGCTCGGCCAGTAACGCCGTGGTCCGCGTCGCGGTGGACGCGATGGGAGGGGACCGGGCGCCCGACGAGATCGTCGCGGGCGCGCTCGAGGCCGCGTCGAGCGGGATCACGCCGGTGCTCGTCGGCCCGCCGGGGCTCGACACGGGAGGTCTCGAGCTGGTCGAGGCGGCGACGGTGATCGCGATGGACGAAAAGCCGGGCGAGGCCGTCCGCGGCAAGCGAGACAGCTCTCTCGTGGTCAGTTGCCGGCTGGTCCACGAGGGACGCGCCGACGCCGCCGTGTCCGCCGGCAATACCGGCGCCATGCTCGCAGCCGGGCTGCTCGAGATCAGGCGCCTCCGCGGAGTCAACCGCCCGGCGATCGCGGTCGTCCTGCCGGCGAAGAAAGGGCCTTCCGTCCTGATCGACTCGGGCGCCAACGCCGACGGGCGCGCCGAGCACCTGCGGCAGTTCGCCCACATGGGCTCCGTCTTCGCCGAGGAGATCCTCCAGGTGCGCAACCCGGAGGTGCGCCTGCTCTCGATCGGCGAGGAGCCCGAAAAGGGGAACCAGCTGACGCTCGAGGCGCATCGCCTCCTAGCCGAGGACGACGATCTCAACTTCAAGGGGAACACGGAAAGCCGCGACCTGCTCGAGGGCGCCGCTGATGTGATCGTTTGCGACGGCTTCACCGGCAACGTCGTCCTGAAGGCGCTCGAGGGGACGATTCGGAGCGTCCTCGCCGCTCTCCGCGAGGAGATCAAAGCCAGTAAGCGCGGAACCTTGGGTGGGTTGCTGATCCGCCCCGCGGCGCGTGCCCTGCGCGACCGGCTCGACCCCGACACGTACGGGGGCGCCTACCTGCTCGGCCTGCGCGGCCTCGCGGTTATCGCCCACGGGAACTCCGGCCGCCGTGCAATTGCGAACGCAATTCGCCTCGCTGCGCGGGGTGTCGAGAACGACGTCGTCGGACGGGTCCAAGAACGCCTTGAAACGGGCGTGTTAGCATCCGCGCGCTCTGACCCCGAACCGGCAAGGTAGGTGAAATGGCAGCATCGCGAGAGGAAGTTTTCGAGCGAGTAAAGGAAGTGCTGAGCGAACAGCTCGGTGTCGACGAGAGCGAGATCAACGAGGAAGCCTCGTTTCAGGAAGATCTCGACGCCGACTCGCTCGATCTCGTCGAGCTGATCATGGAGCTCGAAGACCAGTTCGGGATCAAGATCTCCGACGAGGATGCGCAGAAGATCCAGACAGTCGGGCAAGCCGTCGACTACGTCTCCTCGCACCAGTAACCGCAGCCGGCTGGCCCGTCTGATCGACGGGCTGCCGGAGGATCGCCTCGACATCGTATTCACGCACTCGTCGTGGGCGCCCGACCGGGCGTCCTCGTACGAGCGGCTCGAATTCCTCGGCGACAGCGTGCTCGAGCTCGCGATCGCGCGGACCCTCTTCGACGAGTACCCGGATTTCTCGGAGGGCCGACTGGCGAAGATTCGCTCCCACGTCGTCTCGAGGGCGAGCTGCGCCGTGGTGGCGCGCGAGCTCGATCTCGGCGCCCGGCTGGAGGCCCGCGGCCGCGAGCGGATCCCCGCGGAGGAGCTGGCGCGGTTGATGAAAAACCGCAACGTGCTGGCCGCGCTGCTCGAGGCTTCACTCGCGGGGCTCTTCCTCGAGCACGGCTTTGCGAAGATCGAAGGCGCGATCGTCGAGGCGTTTTCGGGACGAATCGAGTACGCGCTGACAACGCACGTCGACCACAAGACCGAGCTCCAGGAGGCGCTCGCCCAGCGCGGGAAGTCGGTCAGCTATTCCGTGCTGGACGTCGACGGGCCGCCCCACGATCGCACGTTCACCTGTGCCGCGAACGTCGATGGCGAACAGGCGGGGATCGGGCACGGACGCTCGAAGAAGGCTGCCGAGCAGGCCGCGGCGCAGGAAGTCCTCGCCAAGCTCGGCGTCACGAGCTGAGCACCATCCGTCGCCGCGGCTAGGTTTCGGCTCGCGTGCATCTGAGCGCGATCAAGCTGCGTGGCTTCAAGTCGTTTCCCGACCCGGTCGAGGTCTACCTCGAGCGGGGCGTTGCCGTGGTCGTCGGGCCGAACGGTTCCGGCAAGTCGAACGTCTCCGATGCGCTGCTGTGGGCCTCGGGCTCGTTGTCCCCCTCCGAGTTGCGCGCGGAGAAGCCGGACGACGTGCTGTTCGCCGGGTCGGCCGGGCGGCCGCCTGCGGACTGGTGCGAGGTCGAGCTCTTGTTCGACAACGCCGACGGTCAGTTTTCGGAGCTCGAGTTCAGCGAGATCGCCATCACCCGCAGGCTGCACCGGGGCGGGGAGGGGCAGTACCTCGTCAACAAGGCACCGGTGCGCCGCACCGACCTCGTCGAGCTGCTCGCCGACGTCGGCCTCGGCGGAGGTCACAGCTCGGTGATCGGGCAGGGCCGGGTCGAGGAGATCCTCTCGTCGAAGCCGGAGCAGCGGCGGGCGCTGCTCGAGGAGGCGGCGGGGCTCGGCAAGTTCAAGGCTCGCCGCCATCGGGCCGAGCTTAAGCTCGCGCGTGTCCAGGTGCAGGCCGAGCGCGCGCGGGATCTCGAAGCCGAGGTCCGTAAGCGGTTGCGGCCGCTGGCGCTCCAGGCGACCGCAGCCGAGCGCGCGGAGAAGCTGAAGGACGAGATCGCGTCCGTCGAGGCGCGGATCGCGGCGCTCGAGCTGGAGGAGCTTGCCGGGGCGGCTGCAGAGATCGAGGAACGACAGACGGCCGTGGCCCTGGCGCGAAAGGCGGCGAACGCGAAGCTCGAGGAGCTTTTGGTCGAACGCAACCAGGCCGAGGAGGATCTGGCAGATGCCGCCGGTCGTCGCGAGGAGGCGACGGCGGCGCTCTACCGGCTGCGCAGCGCGGCCGACCGGCTCGAGCTACGCCGCGAGGCCGCGGAGTCGCTGGTCGAGCGCTTGCGCGCAGAGCCTTCGGCGCCGGCGCTGTCCGCGCACGACGAGCGGCTCCGGACCACACGGGAGCGGCTCGACGCTGTCGAGCGGGCGCTCGCAGAACGTGAGGGGCTGCCGCCTGCGGCACGGGCGCTGGCGGAAGAGGGAGCGCGGCTGGCCCTGTCGGAGTTGGAGGTCGTTTCCGGCAGCGAGCGTGCCGTCGCCGCTGCGCTGGGGCCGCGCGGCTCAGCCCTGCTCGCCGACGATGCCGCTGCGGCTCTGGGGATGTTGGAACAGGCGCGCGCCGCCGGTCTCGGGAATCTCACCGTCCTGATCGGGGCGCGGCCGGCCGACCTGGTGGAGCGCTATGCCGTGGTTCCGAAGGAGGAGCTGCTCGCCTCGACGATTCCGGCCGTGACGGCGGAAGGTTTCGGCTACGACCCGCAACGCGGCGAGATCTGGTTTGCCGGTGAGACGGCCGAAGCGGTGTGGCTCGAGCTCGAGGCTCGGCGGCGCGGGCTCGTCGTGGAACTGGAACGTCTACAAGCAGGGCCGGCGGCGGTGCCGGCCGCGGCGGATCCGCAGCTGGTCGCGGCGGGGGATCGCCTCATCGCGGCGCTGACCGGCGCGGCCGAGGCCGGCCGGCGGTTCGAGGCGGCGTTGCGCGCACGGGTCGACGCGGGCGGGTCGCGGACCGGCGATGCCGCAGGCTCGCTGCGGGAACTGGCGGCGCGGGAGGCGGAGTTGCGGCGCGGAGCCGCGGAGGTCGGCGAGCGAGCGGCTGCGATCGACGTCGAGCTCGCCCGGCTCGACGCGGAGCGGTCGGCGGCCCAGCGGCGGTTGGAGGAAGCCGGCGCCGAGCCAGCCGAGGGTGACGATCGCGAGGCGCTGGCTGAGCGCCTGATCCGGCTCGAGCGCCGGCGGGAGACACTCGGCGCGGTCAATCCGCTTGCGAAGCAGGAGTACGAAGAGGAGAAGGAGCGGCTGACCGAGCTGGCGACGCAGCGCGACGATCTCGAGCGCAGCCTCGCGGAGCTGGAGAAGCTGCGCAAGGAGCTGACCGAGACGGTCGAGCGCCGTTTCGAGGAGACGTTCGCGGCAGTGCAGCAGCACTTCGCCGATGTCGCGAGCACGCTTTTCCCCGGCGGCGAGGGGCGGCTTCGTCTGAGCGAGGCGGACGAGGACGGAGCGGATGACGGCAGCGAGCCCGGGGTGGAGATCGAGCTCCGGCCGGCCGGCAAGCGGGTGACGAAGCTCTCGCTGCTCTCCGGCGGGGAGAAGGCCCTCGGCGCGATCTCGTTCCTGTTCGCACTGTTCCTGGCGCGGCCGTGCCCGTTTTATCTGCTCGACGAGGTCGAGGCAGCGCTCGACGACACGAACATCGGACGGTTTGTCGAGCTGCTGCGCCGGTACGCGGACCAGGCGCAGTTCATCGTGATCACGCACCAGAAACGAACGATGGAAGCGGCCGACAGCCTCTACGGGGTGACGATGGGCACGGAAGGCGTCTCGCAGATCGTCTCTCGGCGGGTGCCGCAAGAGGCGCCGCTGGCCGCGACGGCCTGAGCTCCGCGAACCGGCCAGCGGTTCATAGAATCACGGCCATGGCTCGCAACGACATCGTGCTCGGCCCGCTCTTCACGCTCGGCGCCGTCTTGCTCGGGCTCGGCCTCGTTCGCCGTTCGCTGCCGCTCGCCGGTGCAGGGATCGCCGCGATCGTTGCCGACCAGCGTCTCCCGGCCGCGCAGCGCCTGAAGAACGCGCTCGCGCCCGAGTGAGCCGCACCTGGGCGGAGCTGCTCGGCGACGCCGGCGGCGACCAGGGCGAAACCGAGGCGGACGCGAGCGGCTTCTTTTCCCGTCTGCGCGACTCGCTCGGCAAGAGCCGCCGAGCGCTGACCGAGCAGATCGCCGCGACCGCGTTCGACCCTGCCGACGAGGCTGCCTGGGAGCGCCTGGAGGAAGCGTTGATCGCCGCAGACGTCGGCGTCCCCTCGACCGCCGAGCTCGTGCGGCGCCTCGAGGCCCGCGGCGAGGTGGGCGACCTCGGCGAAGCTCTGGTCGACGAAGCAACGACGCTGCTCGGCGAGCCCGGCAAGCTCGACCTCGACGGCTCGCCCAGCGTCATCCTCGTCGTCGGCGTCAACGGCACCGGCAAGACGACCACGATCGGCAAGCTCGCCGAGCGCCTGCGCGAGCACGGTCGCTCAGTCGTCCTCGGCGCGGCGGACACCTTCCGCGCGGCAGCCGAGGAGCAGCTCGAGATCTGGGCCGGGCGGGCGCAGGCTGATTTCGTCGGCGGCGAGCGGGGCGGCGATCCGGCCGCCGTCGCCTACGACGCGATCCAGACGGCGAGCGAGCGCGGCCGGGACGTCGTCATCGTCGACACCGCGGGCCGCCTCCACACGCAGACGAACCTGATGGAGGAGCTCGCGAAGGTACGCCGGGTGATCGCGCAGAAGCTCGAAGGCGCCCCGCACGAGACCCTGCTCGTCGTCGACGCGACAACCGGCCAGAACGGCGTCCAGCAGGCGCGGCTGTTCGCCGAGGCGGTCGGTGTCACCGGCGTCGCCCTGACGAAGCTGGACGGCTCGGCCAAGGGCGGCGTGGCGATCGCGATCGCGAACGAGCTCGGGCTCCCGGTCACGCTCATCGGGGTCGGCGAGGGGCTCGACGACCTTCGTCCGTTCGACCCGGAGGACTTCGCAAGGGCGCTCTTAACCGGGTAGGTGCTCGAAAACGGGGTCGAACGGCGACGCTTGCTCGCCCGGCAGGCCGAAGCCGCAGATCGCGAGCACGCCGTCCCGGTAGCCGTCCAGGCCGAGCTCCTCCTCCGCGTCCGCATTGTTGATCGCCGCGGTGACGAAGGCACCGAGACCGAGCTCGGTGCAGACGAGATACAGCGTCTGGCTGAGGTGCGCGGCGTCCATCAACAACGCGGCGAGCGCCTTCGGGTGGTTGCGGTACTTCCAGAAGGTGCGCTCGAACCGCGCGGCCAGGATCACGAGCGCGTGGGCGTCGGCGAAGTACGTCTGGCCGCAGACGAGCCTCGCCGCCAGCGCCCGCCCCGCGCCGCGATCCATTGAGACGAGCCGTTCGAGCACGTGGTCGCGGCCGTCGTAGTGATAGAGGCCGGGCTCGACTCCCTCCACCCCCAGCAGGAGCGGATACGCCTCGACCGGGTGGAACCCTCCGGCCGAGGGGCTCGTCCGTTTCAGTGTGGTGATCTCACCGTGCAGCCGTGCGTAGCCGTGGTAGCCGAAGACGTAGCGCAGCACCGTGGCCAGCTCCTCGAGTGGCAGCGCCCGGTCGGGATCGAAGCTCCGCGATGTGCGCCGCCGCAGCAGCACGTCGTAGAGCTCACCTTCGCGATCGCCTGCCGGAAGCGCGATCCGCTCTCCGCCGACCGCGTGGAAGGCCGGCGGCGGCAAGCCGTACTCGGCCACGAACTCTCGCACCGCCTCGTCGCTCGGCGGCAACAAGTCGCCATCCTGCTCACGTAGGTCGACACCCCGCCAACGCGCAATGAAATGGTAGACCGCGGACTCGAGATTCCAGTTCAGCGCGGTGAGTTGCTCGTCGCGGCGACGAAGCTCCGCGAGCTCGCCCTCGGGCTCGTCCACGAGCAGCACGCCTCGGAGCGCGAGCGAGCGAGCCCGCTCCTCGTCAGCCGACTCCACCCATTCGGTCGAAGGCGTCGCGAGCACGAACTGGAGCTCGTCGGTGGTGAGCTCGACCGTCTCGCCGCGCAGGATCGAGAAGGCCCCGACCTGCCTACGGATGACCTGCTCGACGCGGCCGCGGAGGAGCTGCGCGATGTCGAGAAACGGAAAGTCTTCGGAGAAGAAGCAGACGAACCGCGGCCGCCTAATCCGGGGCATCGACGAGCGGCATCGCTCCGAAGCAGGCGGCGAGCACGAAGAAACCGAACGGTTTTCGGTCCTTCGCCACCAGCCTCAGTGCCTGACTCTTCAGCTCGGCGATCTGCTCCGGCGGCGGCAGCGTGATCTTGTCGGGGAGCGACGCCTCCGCGACTTCGATCCCTCGCTCGGCGAGCGCCCGCAAGGCCGATCGCTTGCTGCTCTGCAGCTGACGCCGCAGCTTGCTCCGTGGGTCGGCGAGCTCGTCCAGAGTCTTCAGCGCGTCTCGCCGGCTGATTTCGATCCTGACCCAGTACTCGGTCACGAGTCCTCCCTCAGTCGCCAGGCGGTCAAGTTTGACGGATTGCGCCGGCCGAGGCGAGATTGCCCTTCGTTTCGTAGAGCTCGAGCGCCTCGGCGCGCGCCGCCGAGGCCTCCTCGTCCCGGCCGAGCAGCCGCATCGTCTCCGCGAGGTCGGCGAACGCGTCGGCCCGGGTGTTAAGCAGATCGGTGTCCTCGAGCAGCTTCACCGCCTCCTGGGCGAACTTGGTCGCCTGCCTCTCGTCTCCCTGGTGGGCCAGGACTTTCGCCCTCGTGCCGCGCCAGATCACCTGTGAGGCGATGTCGTCCGCCGACGCCGCAGCGTCGCTCGCCCGCGTCATGTACAAGGCGTCGTCGTAGCGGCCGAGCTCGTACAGCGGCTTGGCGAGGAAAGCTGCTGTGGTCGAGAGAAAGGCGCTGTGGCCCACAGCCGCCAGCGCGTCGTAGCTGAGCCTCAGCTCGTGCTCGGCTGCCTCGAAGTTTCCGGCGAGCAGCTCGACCATGCCGGCATACATCCGGAGCGATGCGAGCAGCGTCGTCAGCCCACGGTCCTCGAGCGTGCTCGTCGCCTTGACGTAGTGCTCTCGAGCCTCGTCGATCCGGCCGGTCATCGCCTCGAGCACGGCGAGAACCAGGCTGACGTTTCCTTCGACGACGGCCGTGCCGTGGCCGCGCTCGAGGATGCCGCGGCAGACCTCGATCGCGTCGCCCACCGGGCGAGGCCCGACGAGAGCCGCCGGAGCCATCAGCGCCAGGATCGACGAGATCTCGCGCCGTTCGTCTACGCGCTCGGCATGGACGAGCCCGCGGGCGAGCACGTCCTCCATCTCCGCGCAGTGGCAACGCAGCCACTGGACTTCGGCCACGTGGAGCCATGCCCGCGCGAGGCCGACGTCGTCTCCGCCCGCTTCGAAGACCTTGATCGCGTGATTCGCGACGCGGAGCAACTCGTCGGTCTCGACCCCGGGGTCGATGAAGGTTCTGAGCGAGGAGCGCTCGAGCACGGCGCGGCAGCGGAGCCGCTCGTCGCTCGCCGCCTCCGCCTCGGTGAACGTGCGATCCGCGTCCTCGAGCCGGCCGGTCTCGCGAAGCGCGAGCCCCAGGTCGATCAGAACGGCCGCCCACTGCTCCGAGTCCGCCTCCAGCAGAGCCGCTGCGCGCTCGAGCAGGGAGACCGCCGCCGAGAAGTCGTCGCGGCCCAGCGCCCGGCGGCCGGCGGACGCCAGCACGCGGCCTGCGCGGCGCGCGAGCTCTTGCAGCGATTCGTCGGGCTGGGCGAGCTCCGACCGCGCGAAGTACGCCTGCTCCAGGTGGTAACCGACGACCTCCTCCTCGGCGTGGGAGTCGCGGATTTCGAGCCAGTCCGCGAGCTGCTCGTGGAGCTCGGCGCGGACCTTCTTCGGAACCGCCTCGTAGGCGGCCTCGCGAATCAGGATGTGCCCGAACCGGAAGACATCGTCCTCCCCGCCGGCCGACGTCTCGGGGACGAGGAGCTCCTTCCGGACCAACCCCATCAGCGGCCCCGCCAGCGGAGCCCCGAGCGCCGGCTGCGAGAGCGCGGTCACTGCGGCGCGAGAGAACTCTCGGCCGACGATCGCCGCGCGCTCGATCACAGCGCGCTCGACGTTGTCCAGCTGATCGAGCCGCGCAGCGAGCAACGCCTGGATCGACGGCGGGATCGGCGGCTCGGACTCACCCTCGTGATCCGCGAGCATCGCCGCCATCTGCTCGAGGAACAACGGGTTTCCTTCCGCGGCCTTCGCGATCCGGGCTCGTGCCTGCGAGTCGGCATTCAGCCCGTCGAGCAGCGATTCGGCCTCATCCGAGGCGAGCGGCTCGAGCACGAGCGAGTCGGCGTTCGGCCGCGGGTTCAGCCAGGCGGATCGTAGCTCGACGAGATCCGGACGGGCCACACAGACGAGCAACAGCGGTCCCTGCAGCCAACCGAGCAGGTACTCGACCAGGTCCAGAAGCGCCGGCGCCGCCCAATGCACGTCCTCCAGGACGAGGACGAGCGGCCGCCGTCGGCCGAGCGACTCCAGGAGCCGCCGGAACGCCCAGGGGGTGTCGGCGGCGGACGCAGATCCCGGCGCTGCGCCGATCGCGCTGAGCACGCGCTCGACGACCAGGGCGGCGTCCTCCTCGCCCTCGAGCGACTTGGCCAGCCCCTCGGCCCCGCCGAGCGTCCGAACGATCTCGCGAAACGGCCAGAGGGTGATCCCTTCGCCGTAGGGGAGGCAGCGACCCTCGAGCACCGCCACGTCTGAAGCGGCGGTGAACTCGGCCACGAGCCGGGACTTGCCGATCCCGGCCGGCCCGAGGATCGTGAAGAGGCGGCACGACTGCTCGGCTTCGACCCGCCGCAGTGCGATCTGTAGGGCGGCGAGCTCCTCCGGCCGCCCGACGAACGGGCGGTCGAAGGCCCGTGCCACGCCTGCCGCCAGCCGGTCGACCGCCTCGAGTTGAAACGGCGCCACGGGCTCGGCCTTGCCCTTGACCGGGAAGGACTGCAGCGGCCCGGCCTGCACCGCGTCCTTGACGAGCGGGTAGGTGGCCTTGCCGATCAGGATCGTCCCGGGCGGCGCCGCCTGCTCGAGCCGCTTTGCCAGGTTGACGGCGTCGCCGGTGACGAGCGTTTCTCCCGAGCCGCGATCGCCCGCGACGACCGGCCCGGTGTTGACGCCGACGCGGAGCTCGAGTGGTGCCCCGTAGCGCTCGCCGAGCTCGTGGTTCAGCTCCGCGACGCGCTCGAGCATCTCGTCCGCGGCACGAACGGCCCGCAGGGCGTCGTCCTCATGGTTGACGGGCACGCCGAAGACGGCCATGACGGCATCGCCGATGAACTTCTCGACCGTCCCGCCGTGCCGCTCGAGGATGCGGCGCATCTCCTCGAAATAGCGCGACATCACCGTGCGCAGTGTCTCGGGATCGAGTTGCTCGCCGAGCGCCGTCGACCCGGCCACGTCGGCGAAGAGCACCGTGACCGTCTTGCGGACCTCGGGCTGCGCGACCGCCACGCTCGCCAGCGGGCTGCCACAGGCGTGACAGAAGCTCGCTCCCGCGGCGTTGTCTGCTCCGCATGAGCGGCATGCAGCCACGACCAAGTCTAGGCCGGTGCGGCCGCGCCCCGAAAAGGGTTGGTTAGCGCTCGAGCGCGAAGGCGATGTTCACGGTCGTCCGGTATGTGGTGATCCGGTCACCTTCGACGACTGCGCTCATCGAGACGACATCCGCGCCCGAGATGCCTCGCAACGTCTTCGAAGCTTCCTGCACGGCCGCGTCGGCGGCCTTCGCGAAGCTCTCCGGCGATGAGCCGATGATCGTGATCACCTTGGCGACGTCTGCCATTTCGTCCTCCCAGTTCGTTTGCCGGCAGAGACTAACGCCGCAAAGGGCCTATACCCTGGACGCGTGTTCGACACCCTCTCCGATAG
>Ga0307296_10001756_pt1 | contig 10967 bp, 11 predicted proteins | sample ER_DNA_153_FD_194467 | JGI IMG/M metagenome (GOLD analysis project Ga0307296, IMG submission 194467) | Bulk soil microbial communities from the East River watershed near Crested Butte, Colorado, United States - ER_DNA_153 | ecosystem: Environmental > Terrestrial > Soil > Floodplain | place... | reverse complement strand
CTTGCTCATCAGCTCGCTGACCCTGGCGGCAGGGTCTTTGATGGTCTTCACGGCGCCCTCGTACGCGATCTTCATAGACGGGACATGAGGGGCGATCTCCCCGTGGCGACGTCGCAGCTCAGCCAGCGCGTGTCGCGCGTCGTCGGGCGAGACCACGCCGCTCGTGATCTTCTTGCGAAGTCCCCTGGCCTCGGCGATCACGTCGCCGAGCGCCTCCGCGGCGTCACTGGCCGCGGCGGCCGCTCGTTGAGCTGAGTCGTACGCCTGGTCCTCGATCCGCCGCTCGATCTCGGCATCAGTCATGCCACACCGCCCATCCGGCCGAACTCGTACTTCTGCTTGAGCTCCTCCCGCGACTCCGCATAAAGCGCGTCGCGCTTGGCCTGCTGCTCGATGAACGCCACGAGAGCGTCCTCGGTCTCGCGCAGCTCCTGGTCGGCGCTGGCGCTGAGGCCATCGAGGCGGGCGAAGTCGATCTTGCGGACTCGCCGCGACTGCCGCCGGTGCGGCTGTTGGCCGGTCGGCAGCCCTTCGATTGTTGACATCTGGTCTCCTCCCTTGGACGCCGTTCGGAGATCGGGAATCGAGGTCGGCGAACGGGTCCCGCTACGGCGTCAGAGGCGGACCTGAGCGCCTGACCTAACCCCATGGAGAAAGGGGATTTCCACAGGTACGTATATACCGGGTGGGGGTATTACCAGATCAAACTATATCGGGAGAGTGAATGCTCGTTATGGCTGGACATTGGCTCAACCCATCAAGCACTCGGCCATTTGCGTCGGTACTGCGAGCGCAGCGTAGGTTCGGCCCCGCAGCGTCGCCATCCAACCGAAGGAGCCCTATGACCGCGCCCGTGCCCAAGGAATCCCCCGCCCCGCCCGACGAGGGCCTCACCGATCTCCTGAGCGAAATCCGCCTGCTGGTGCCCGGCACGCTGATACTAGTGGCCTTCCTGATAGCCCTGCCGTTCAATTCTGGCTATACCACGATCAGTCGGCTAGACAACGCGGTATACGTGGCGTTGTTCATTTGCGCGATGATCAGCCTGCTCATCTTCATCGCCCCGGCGGCCCAGCACCGGCTCATGAGCCCCCTGACCGACAGGGCGGCCTTCAAGCGCTCGGTCAACCGCCAGGTCATCATTGGGCTGATGCCGCTCTCGGCGGCCATTACCCTAGCGACGTACTTCGTGATCACCAACGTGGTAAGCCGCCTAGTCGCGGGGATTGTGGCCGGCATCGTGGGGCTGGCCATTGCCGTCCTGTGGTGGATCATGCCATTGAGCAAACGCCGGCGCTGAACTCTTTATGACAACGACGAGGGATACCTGCTGCTTCGATTTCAGGCGACCCGTCGGCATCCGGGATACTGAGCCTGAACAGGTGCGGGTCCAGTTCGGCGCAGTCCGCGATGTCACTCGGCGTTAATGCTGGATTTGCGGCCGCGGTCAGCTATCACTCCCTGACCGGCGGCTCCTATATATCAAAATCTGATCGTCCGTACGCCGACCGCCCGAGCCAGCATCTGCAGCTCGCTCCGTCGCACGTCGCGAGCCGCGGCAGCGGGATGTCGCAAACCTTGCACCATCGAGATCTGCCAGGCACGCGCCAGCTCAAGAAGGCCTCTGTGCCCGGCATGTTGTGCCTGCTGGCGCCATACAGCTACCACGTTCCCGCCTAGGGTGTGTGCCTGTTGGCCCTCGCGAAGCACGTTACAGTCGGCGGCGGCAACGGCCAGCGCAGCGGATGGCACCTGGCCGACCCGAAGGTAGGAGGCCAGGGCCGTGCACGCGTGCGCGACGTCAGCCCGCGCTCGGGGTGCGGAACTTCGTCGTCGGTATTGAGCAAGCAGTCGGGCGACGGTTGCCATGATCAGCACGCCTGCGGTGGCGAGTACGGCGCCCCGTGGTCCGCCGAGATAGCCCACGGCAATGATCAGGCCCAGCAAGATGATCAAGATTGCGAGGATCGTCCATGACCGCCGCAATGGCAGGCGGTCCCAACTTGATGCATCCCTAAGAGACGCAGAGGCTGAATCTGATTGCAGTCAGCGGGAACTTCGGGTTCTTTGCCCCGGTTCTGGCCAAGGAGGCGCCGGCAGTGCTGGACGCAATCGCCCAGTACTGGCCTGTGGCGGTCATCAATTGGGCTGGCTGCAATCGCCTTCCTGATTGGCTACCTCCTGTTCGGTGTGGCCATGACGAAAACGGCCCTGCCTCGCTGGTCCGGCGTATTCGTTGCTGTGGGCGCTCCGGCCCATTTGCTGGGCTTGGGCATTCCCTCCTCGTTTCAACGGCCGCATAGCCGGTTGCCATCCTGGGCAGCGTGAGCCTTGGGCTCGGCCTGGGGTGGTCCGGCTATCGGATGTGGCGCGCACCGGCCCCTTCGGATTTGCTTGTTTCAGATAAGCCGACGTGAGTATGAGCACCGGATCCTCGCAGAATCCTGTCGCCAAGCCGTCCGGCACTCCGCACCGCGTACGGGTGATCATCTTTCGGGTCGTTGCCACACTCGCCGGACTTTTCTTTGTCGTGGCCGTGGTGCTGATGGCATCTGCGCCCTGGGTGCTGCTGCAGCCCGATCAAGACGTCCGTAGCGAACTGAATCGCTGGTTCCTCACCGTTGCCGGCAGCGTGGACGCGATCACCGCGGGTGTCCTGCTCGCGCTTGCGCAGCGACCGCGCCGGACACTCTTGGCCGTCGAGCTGGTGGGCGCAGTCGTCGTGGCCGGTGCGATCATCCTTCCCTTCCAGCCATCCTTCGCTGCCATCCTCGCGGTTGGTGTGGTCCCGCTCATCGCTTATCCGTACTGGCGTGACGTGAGGATGGTTCCATCCTGGTGGGCCGGCACGTCCCGCGCATTGGTCATCCTCGCTGCGTTGGCGGGCGCCGCGCTTCTTGTCACGGCAGCCCTCGCCCTACCGCGGCAGATCGGCGGAACGGACCCGGCAGCTCGCGGGGGCTGGTGGTTGGACTACGCCGAGCATGCGACCGTGCTCGCACTGGCTGGTGTCCTTGCGGCCAGCCGCGGGCCTGGCTGGCGCATGCTGAGAGGTCTGTGCAGCGCGGTCTGGCTATACCTCGGACTGGTCGCCGCACTGGTTCTCCCACACCACCCCGGGTCCTGGGGTCGCATCGGCGGCGCCGCGGCACTTATGGTCGGCGTCGGATTCGGCGTCGCCACCTGGCGCGGCTCCGAACGTGAAGTGACCGGCTCGCCACGCCGTACCCAGCCATAGAGACAGAGGTGACGAGATAGGCACGAAGCGGAGGAAGTGAATCGTGTCGGTGTGGCGTCGGCGGGCATGTTGCTGTTGGCCGGGGTATTCGCTGTGCAGTACGCCCAGGGGTCGGCGCTTCGCGGGTTTCATGATGGGAGGCTCGAGGCGGCTTATTGGAGCGAGAAACCGGTGATCTTGTCGGCAGGACTGGGTTTTGACAACATCATCGGACCGCCCGAACTGACAACGGAGACCGTCCGTGATGCCGGTGGGTCCTGGTACGAGGGGCTCACCTGCGGGAGCGGTGAGGAGCCGCAAACCAGATCGTTGACGTCGGCTGCCACCGTGGAGACGATCGAGCGCGGCTATCGGCGCTATGCAGACTACGACGACGGACTGCCGATTGTGTTTGGCTGGCCCGTCGCGACCGAAACCGTGGATCCGACCGACTTCAAGTTCACGCTGAACTCGGATGAGGTCCCTTTTCCACATGCCGCCGGAATGAGCCCGAACTGGGAGTACAACGAGCGCAACACCGTCGTCGTGTTTGGCGACCTCGGCGAGCGGAAGAAGAACACTGAGGCAGGCGCCCGGTTCCCAGTGAAGCCTGAGATCGTCGCCGACGAAACGCCGCTACTTCTTGTCGGGCCCGGCGGCAAGGAGGTTAACGGGGTCTTCGGACTTAAGCATGGTTTGGATGCCAGGCCAGCTCCACCGGGACGCCCTGACCCACGCCCGTTCGTGTCCCGAGCGCGCTCCCCTGGTGCCTCAGCGGGTCGACCGGAGGCTGGGACCGGACTTGATCAGGCGGGTCGTGTCAGAGTTCGCGGACGGAATGTCGTCCACCCGGCTGGCAAGCCGCTACGGCATCGGCAAGGGAACGGTTCTCCGGCTGATCAGAGAGAAAGGAATCACTGTACGAAACAGAGGCCAGCGCTCTGTTCGTCCGTAGCGGCGGTCTTACCACGATCTGATTGTGGAGCACTGCGAAGTCGCACCTGCGGCAAAAGCGGGGCGCGCAGACACAATTTCGACTTCTTGACCCGCGCGAGCGCGTGTTTCCATGCGGGACCGCTGACGAGTGTCTACGCTGGCGGGACAAACAAGGGGGCTGGAAGATGAACATGAAGATCACTGCGCTCGTGCCGGGGGTGCTGGCAGCGGCCGTTCTGCTGATTGCGACGCCCGCGTGGGCCGCAGGCGGCAACACCGGCTTCGGCTTCAACGCAAAGGGCATCAGCGGCTTCCCAACCGGTGCCGCCTCGCTCACCGGCGGCGGTGCGTACAACCCGGGGACCGGTTTCGCTAAGTCCGCTGGCGGCTTCCGGTGCACCAGCGACGTCGGCCAGGGCCCGCTGGCCGGGTGTCTCACCGGCGAGGGCGTTCGCTGGGACACGGTCGAACTGCGGACAAGCACGACCTTCAAGTGCACCGGGTCAGCGGCGGAGCCCACGAAGACCGCGGTCACCGATGAGAACACGGCCGTGCTCCTCGCCGACTTCTACCGCGCCGGTGACGGTATCGACGAGTCCTTCACCGCGCAGATGATCGTCTCCGCCGACGACATCGCGCCCGACATCGCCGGGACCCAGAACGTCTGGATTCAGGGCGTCGGCTGCGCCTCGGCAATCACGAACTTCAGCTCCTGAAAGGCGACCCGGCAGGAGGAGATCACGAAACGGCCGAGCTGTCCGGGCTCTGACCCGCCGTCGTTCCTTGCTCACGGGAGCCGCGGCCGGAGCGGAGCGATCGGCGCCAGGCCTTCACCTAGCCCTTCCGGCGAACAGGTGGTGCCACCGTGGGACCATTCGGCCGCGGTATCTGCCCAGTGATCACGAAATTCCTCGCGCCCACCCGTGGATAGTAGGCGTCACCGCGCGCGCATCGCGGCGGTCTTCCCAGCATGTCAAGCGATCCCGCTTTGCTGCGCTGGCGGGCCAAGTACACGCGGGCGCCCGGCCAACCCTCGTACCGCAGCGGCGCAGTATCCCTACATCTTTGGGATGGACGTGCGATCTGTGCTGTCAACCATCGGTGTCCCGACCCTGGTGCTGCACCGGTCCAACTTCTCCCTTGCCCCATCCAGCACGGTCGCTACCTCGCCGACCACATCCCGGCGCGCAGTTCGTCGAGATCGCCGGAGCGTTCCATCGGCACCATGCGCCTCATCGGGACCAACAACGCGTACTAATTGATGATGTTGGCGCACGCGAGCAGAGCGATGCCGCCAAGGGCGACGGCGCCGATGCGCTTGTCGCCAACTTCTTAGCCAGCGGTATTTAGGGCGATGGCCGCGAGGTCATGTGTAGAGCGTGAGCACCCTGGGTTTTGGTAGGTTTCATCACGGGGCAGAGGCTCGTTTGCCACTAGGAGGATTGCGGCCAGAAATTAGGGGTCAGCAGCGCCGCGATATTGGCACATCGTCCGATTTCTGGTTCGCCGGATCGCCATAGCCTGCAGAAGACCCGCCCCAACCCCAAGGAGCACATCGTGCGTGCAACCTCCACCACGCGCAACCTCCGCCGCGGCACTGTTTCGGCCGCCGGCCTCGCTACGCTCACACTCGTCCTCGCCGCGTGCGGGGGCGGCCCCTCGACCTACGGCGCCGGTGGGTATGGCGCTGCACCGGCCAGTCCCAGCGCAGCAGGCACGGCTGCCATCGTCGATCTTCATGATTCCAAGCTCGGCCAGATCATCGTCGACGCTCAGGGCCGCACGCTCTACCTCTTTGAGGCCGACAAGGGCGGCAAGTCCAGTTGCGAGGGCCCATGCGCCACCGCATGGCCGCCATACCTCAGCAACGGCGCGCCGCAGGCCGCCATGGGCGCTACCGGCGGCTTGGTGGCCACCACGACCCGCGCCGACGGCACCACCCAGGTGACCTACGGGGGTCACCCGCTCTACTACTTCGTCGGGGACAAGGCAGCGGGCGACCTAACCGGACAGGACATCAACCAGTTCGGCGCCAAGTGGTACGTCGTCGGTAAGGACGGCAAGAAGATCGACACCGATTAAGAGGAGCCATCTCCTCAGGCCTCCGGTGACACGACGCCGAGCCGGTGAGCGATCGTGGCCGCCTCCACCCGATTAGTGACGCCCAGCTTGCTGAGGATGTTGGAGACGTGCAGCGTGGCGGTCTTTGGGCTGATGAATAGCGTCTCGGCGATCTGCCGGTTCGTCCGCCCGGTCGCCACCAGGGCGAGAACCTCTTGCTCACGGGCGGTGAGTCCGAGCCGCGCGAGTGGCGACGGCGGCTCAGCGGTGATTCGGGTTGCAGCGTCTGCTCCGAGGCTGAGGCGGCCCCGCCGGGCTAGGCCCTCGATCTCGATGCTGAGCGGTAGGGCGCCCAAAGCAGTTGCCGTCGCGTACGCCGTACGCAGCGACTGCTCCGCATGCTCGTGGGGGACACCAGCCAGCAGCAGCGCCTCGGCCTCGCGCCAGTGGGCGTAGGCGGCAGGATAGGGCTCGGTCAGCTGCTCCCATGCCTGGGCGGCCGCCGTCCACAGGCCGGGGTCGCTGCGGCCCTTGAGCCGCGCGAGCTCAGCCTCGCCGACCGTCGCGTACGCCTTGGTGGGGGGCGTGGGGACCACACCATTTGCTCGCTCGGGCGACATCTGAGCGCGCAGCTCGACGCCTAGGGTGTCGCCCAGGCGGCACGCCTGGAGCACCTCGTCCGCGTTGCGGCGCGCGCGGGCCAGCTCGGCACGATCCGCCGCCGCGCGCATCCCCAGAACGTACAGCGGTGCAGCGAAGGCGAGGTTCCCGCTGGCAACCTGCAACCCCTCAGCCACGGCAGCCTCGGCATCAACCAGCCGGCTTTCCAAAAGGGCCAGCTCTGCCGTCGCGACGAACAGTGGCGCTGCGAACCAAGGCTGTTTGACGGTATGCAGATAGACCTCACCAGCCTCCGCGAGATACTCCGCGGCCGACTCGGCACGACCCCTGCCGATATCCAGCTGGCTGCGGGCCGAGCAGATGGAGACTCTGACGGCGGCGAGCTCGGGGGCTACCCGTTCGGCCGCACGACGCAGCAACACGTCGGCATCGTCCCAGCGACCCTGCGCGAACCGCGCACGCCCGGCGGTCGCGGTCAGGAACGGGCTGTGCCACCGCCCCAGCCCTCTGCTGGCCGCCAGTTCCGCGCCCTCCAAGGCCACCATGGCCGCAGCCTCCAGCTTTCCGAACGCCTCGAGCAGCCCGGACAGCGTTGCGTAACAGCGCGCCACCTGATCCACCCTGCCGACCGCCTCGGCGATCTGACGGGCCTCCGTCAGCTCCCGCACGCCGGCCTCGAGGTCGCCGAGAAACGCCAAATCCACTCCCAGGGCTCGACGCGCATCCCCCTCCTGCGACACAGCGTCGAGCTGCTGGGCGATCTCGATCGCCTCCTCGCACAACGCCCGTGATTCCCGATGGTGGCCTTGCCCCATCAGCGCCTCACCAAGGGCGGCCATGACCTGCGCCCGTTCGGCTCGCAGCGGCAGCGCGGGCACCAGGCGTACAGCCGCCTCGTATTCCGCAATAGCTCCCTGACCACCGGTCGCGTGGAGGTACCCGCCGAGCAGCGCGTGCAGCAGCCCGGCCCGTACGGGGTCCGCCGCCTCGTCGACACCGGCGACAGCGGCCCGGGTCAAGGTAATGGCCCGGTTGGGGTCGCCAGCCAGATAGGCCGACTCGGCCGCGTATCGCAGCACCGCTGCACGGTCAAGGCCCAGCTGCTGCTCGGGATCGGCAACCTGATCCCACAGCTCGAGAACGGTCTCGAAATGACGCATCGCGTCGGCGAACCCGTACGCCGCCTGAGATTGCAACCCGGCTTCCATCGCCGCAGGCAGGGCCTGAGCTGGGTTGTGAGCCCGGACCCAGTGGTAGGCAAGCCGGGCCGACGTGGCGCCGTGGCTGGGACCAGCAAGATCGGGGCGCTCGCTGAGTACCCGGGCAAAGGCCGCATGCAGCTGGGCGCGCTCTCCCGGCAGCAGGTCGCCGTACAGCGCCTCCTGGGTGAGCGCGTGCCGGAAGGCGTACGTCTCGGAAGCAGGGTCGGGGACGAGCACCTGATGAGCGACCGCGAGGCGTAACGCAGCGAGCAGGTCAGGCTCGGGAAGGTCGCTGACAGCGGCGAGCAACTCATGCTCCACAGGACCGCTCCCCGCGGCAACAATCCGAAGCGTCGCCTGCGCATCCTCAGGCAGGATCTGGACGCGGCTCAGCAGCACATTTTCCAGCCTCGGCGGGAGGTGCGCGTTGCCGCCTCGCTCGCGAAGGGCGGAAAGCAGCTCCTCGGCGAAGAACGCATTGCCCTCCGAACGCCGGTAGATCCGCTCGACCAAATCGTCCCCGGGACTGCTCCCCAGGCTGGCCTCAAGCAGGGCCGCGAGCTCGGCGCGGTCGAAGCGCTCGACGTCCAGCCGCTCTACCCGCTCGCTCCGCTCGAGTTCGGCCAGGAAAGGACGCAGGGGATGGCGACGGTGGAGGTCATCTGTGCGGTAGGTCAGCACAAGGAGAAGGGCCGCGCGCAGGTTGCGCACCAGGAAGGTCAGCAGGTCGAGCGTCGAGCGGTCGGCCCAATGCAGATCCTCAATCACCAGCACCGTCGGGGACCGTTCCGCAAGGCGCTCCAGAAGACCCAGAAACGCCTCGAACAGCCTGGCCTGGGACGACGAGCCCACCATAAGAGGGGCCGATGTCGACTCGTCCGCGTGCTCGGCCGGGCCGAGCTCGGGCAGCATGCGGGCCAGCAGTGCCCGGTCAGGACCGACCAGCTCCGCCAGAACCGCAGGCTCGAGACCTCGGCCCAGACCGCGGAACGCCTGGACCAGCGGGCCGTACGGTAGCGATCCCTCGCCTAGTTCAATGCAGCCGCCGAGTAGTACCCTTCCGCTGGCCTCCTGGACCTGCTCGGCGAACCGCGTCACCAGCCGGGTCTTGCCGACGCCGGCCTCGCCGCCAACGCAGAGCGTGACAGGATCGCCGACCCGGACGGACTCGAAAGCGGTGTGCAGACGGCCGAGCTCAGCTACGCGACCGACGAAGTGCGACGCCGCGACGGTCCCCGCCATGGCGAAGAGTATGCGCCGTGCAGCCCCAGATTGGAACCGGCCAATAGCCGGCTGATCACCCACGGCGGGCGAGAGCGTTTTCCCGCCCGTCAACTCGCTGCCGTCGCCTGGCATCAGACCCACCGCCCAGCTAAGTTGAAGGTCGTTGCGGAGCACGCAGTGCGCACGTCACGGCCAGTGCGATGCCGGAGGTCTGGCCGAGTCTGGCGTGCTGCCCGGCGTAGATCCGGCTCAAACCCGCCTCTCTCAGCGCTGCCGAGAAGCTCGAGCGCTGCCGTCTGTGCGATCTCATTCCAGTAGTTCTGGATCGGCGCGGCCCAGACGTTGGCGACCTGGGTCTGATCGGCCGCACGCGCCGCACTGTGCACCTCGCCCTGCCGCTGCACCTCCTGTAGCGCGGCGGTGTACGTCACTGAGGTCATGATGGCCAGATTCCGGGCTGGATGCACGGTCGCCGGCTGAGCGCCGGGTGTGCGGATGATCTGCAGCAGCGTCCGGTTCCATCGGATGACCTGATCCACAATCGGTCGTGCCGCCGCTGCTGGTGACGCGGTAACCGAGCGCTCGGCTACCACCGTCGCGGACATCGCAGCGACGGTGAACAAGAGTCTCTTGAGAATCATGAAGCAACACCGTAGGTCTCATAGCTCGCCGGCGAATCGGACGAAGCTGCTAGATATTGAGGGCTTGAGCACCCAACCCCTGCGCGCGGGGCGTCCTAAGCCAGCCCTCAGCGTTCGCTCTGCACAGTTTCCTTGCGGTCTGCATACGTTATGTGAACTGTGCAGATCGTCAGCAAACTCAAGCAACCAGACTCCATCGCCGCGATGCGAGAATGCCAAGACTTGCCTCTGGCCGATCGGCAGTTCACGGCCCGTAGCGTTCCGTCCGTGGCGATGGCCGCATGAAGACGGCCCGGTCGCGCCGGACATTCGAGTTGCCCAACTGGTGCGCTGAGGGAGCAGGACCTCGAGGTCTTGGGTGAGCTCATCGAGGCCGGCAAGGTCAGCCCTGTCATCGACAGGACCTTTCCGCTGAGCGAGGTAACCCAGGGATTCGATATCTGCTGGAGGGCTACGGCGGCGGCAAGATCGTCATCACCTTCTAGGGGTCGCGGGGCCTGCTTGTAGCCTCCAGGTCGTGGTCGACGACGGACGATAAGCCGCTCCCATTGCATGCCGGCGACGAGCGGACCGTTGGCCAGCGGGTGGCAAGAGTGCTCAGCGAGCAGGCTGATGTAGGGCGAAGCTGGCCACCCATCTGGCATTCGTGGAAGGGGATACACATTCATCCGGACGACCATAATCTCGCCGTGCAGGGTCAGCTTAGGCTGCGTGATGATCACACGTTCCGTTGACGCAGCCGACGCTGCCAGCCGGGCCAACCGAGGTGTGGGTTTGCAGGCTGGGCCGAAGATCGAGGCGTTCTGGTTTGGCTCCCAGGTCGCGGTTGGGGGCGGACTCCATGGAGGTCGCCGTCGCAGGTTCGATAACGCGAGCTGCGACAACAAGCCCAGAGAGCGCCACAACTGCCCCGACTGAACAGGTAAACACCGCCATCAAGCGAACCGCGGCTGCCTACGGCTCCGCCTACGTGGACCTTCGCGCAGCATTCAAGGGCCCGGACTACGCGTTCGACGAGACGCACTACCTGTCCAATGACGGCGATCACCCGAATGCGGCCGGTCA
>Ga0307296_10001754_pt1 | contig 10974 bp, 13 predicted proteins | sample ER_DNA_153_FD_194467 | JGI IMG/M metagenome (GOLD analysis project Ga0307296, IMG submission 194467) | Bulk soil microbial communities from the East River watershed near Crested Butte, Colorado, United States - ER_DNA_153 | ecosystem: Environmental > Terrestrial > Soil > Floodplain | place... | reverse complement strand
GCAGCGACAACGACCTCCGAGACCGAGCCGGCGACGTCGGCGAGGACCGGAATCTCCATCTTCATCGACTCCAAGATCACCACCGGATCGTCGGCTGCCACCGTCTGGCCGACCTGCACCTCGACCTTCATCACTGCCGCGACGAGTTCGGCGACGACGGTATGGCTCATGTCGCCATCGTAGGGTTCGCAGCAGGGCGGTTTCGATTGCACTCTGACAGGCCCGCCAGATTCGCCTCCTTCGTCGCTCGCGTACCCGGCAGCCAGACGCTCGACACCGCTCAACCGCGAGCTCCTGCAGTCCGCGAAGCGGTCCGTCGTCATAGTGGAGTATCGATAGGCTCGGATTCGTGAATTTCTTTGGGGGCAAGACCTCACCTAAAGCCGCACCCAAGCCCGGATCATGGGCGTTTGCTGAGGACTACGTCGATGAGTCGGAGCAGGCTGGACATGCTCGCGACAAAGCCGAGCAACTCGGAGTGGCGCCGATTGGTCGGGGATCGGCTACGGCACTGACGTTCCTCGCCAAAGTGGTGCAAGCGAGGACTGTTGTTGAGGTCGGCACCGGATCAGGGGTATCGGGTCTAGCACTGTTTGCGGGAATGCAGCCGGACGGTGTGTTGACGAGTGTCGACATTGAGCCTGAGCATCAACAGGCCGCTCGTCAGGCATTCTTGGCTGTCGGCATACCGACGCAGCGCTTTCGGTTGATCTCCGGTCCCGCGCTCAGCGTGCTGCCGCGGCTCAGTGACGGCGCCTACGACATGGTGTTCGTTGACGCGGACAAGGCGGAGTACGCGGAGTACATCGATGAGAGTCTGCGGCTGCTCCGACGTGGCGGCGTACTCGCAGTCGACAACGCACTGTGGCACGACCGGACGGCGGACGGCAGCAACATCGATGCCGAGACCGAGGCAATCCGTAACGCTCTGGACGCAGTCAAGGACAACGAGGACCTCGTGGCCTCGCTCCTCCCGGTTGGCGACGGGCTACTGGTCGCTGTCAAGCGATGATCACCGATCTGTACGCCGGCACGTTTCGAGGCGTGCAGTCGGAAGCGGTGCCCTAGGCTCGTGCGCTTGATCGTCCTGGGCGAGCGGCGGTAACTGCGCTGGTGGGCATCCATGGCCCTCCCCACCAGCCTCGTACGCCCAGGTCGTGCAGCGTTACCGCCTCCATGCCGGCCTCGGTGAGCCAATCCGCGTAGTCCTCGGCGTGGCTGATGTCAGCGATGATGATCTTGCCACCCGGTTCGAGTACTCGAACTGCTTCGGTGATCGCTCGCCGTCGATCTTCGCGAGCCTTGAGATTGTGGATAGCAAGGCTGGAGACGACGAGATCGAATTGTCCATCGTCGTAAGGCAATGTCGTGATGTTGCCGGTGTTCAGTTCGACGCGATCCTCCACGCCGCAGGCTCGCGCATTGTGTTTGGTGGCCTCGATGTCGTTGCCGGACTGGTCACGGCTACGCCACAGGTCGATGCCGGAGACCCGGCCCCTGGTCAACCGTTTGGCAAGGCTGACCAGGACTGCGCCCCGACCACAGCCAAGATCAACTGCGCATTCGTTGCCTCTCAGCCCAGCATCGTCGAGCAGGTCGGACCACCAGGCGAACTTCCCGTACAACGTCGTGTACAAGTAGCTGAACACACATAGTCCGAAGAACAAACCGAAGATCACCGCCACTAGACCGGCCACCAGGCCATTGGTGATCATCAATACCACGCCGATGATCACCAGGAGCAGGGCAGTTCCGCCCAGTGCGAGGGGAACCATGGGAGCGTCAACTCCGAATGTTCCACCCTCAGGTTTGCCTGCCTCCTGGCCCCCCGCCGCTGAGGCAGGCGGGTTCATGTCGGCGAGACGGTGACGCCCTTGCCGACCACCGTGATACCACCTTCGGAGACGGAGAAACCGCGGGCTTCATCAGCTTCGGGGTCAACCCCCACCTTTGCGCCATCTGGTACGACGACGTTCTTGTCCAAGATCGCACGATGGACCACGGCGTTATGTCCGATGATCACGTGTGACAAGATCACTGAACTATCGACTTTGGCGCCCTCGTGAACTGCCACGTTGGGCGAGAGCACCGAACTCTCGATCGAGCCGCCTGACACGACGCAACCGGGACTCACGATCGAGTCCAGCGCGACGCCCTTGAGAGTGAACTTCGCGCCAGGCATCTGCACCGGGTAGGTCCAGATCGGCCAATCCAAGTTGTAGAGGTTGAACACTGGGTCAACCGAAACCAAATCCATGTGCGCTTCGTGGTAGGCATCGAGCGTGCCCACGTCGCGCCAGTAGGCCTTGTCACGCTCAGTCGAGCCCGGGACCTCGTTGGCGGTGAAGTCGTACACCAGCCCCTCGCCGCGACTCACGAAACTCGGGATGATGTCGCCGCCCATGTCGTGACGAGAGCTGTCATCCTCAGCGTCCGCGGTAAGCGCTTCGATCAGCGCGTCGGTGGAGAAGATGTAATTGCCCATCGAGGCGAATGAAGCATCCGGATCGTCTGGCAGGCCTGGTGGGTCGGCCGGCTTCTCGAGGAAGTCTTTGATCTTGTTGTCGGCCCCGGCGTCGATCACCCCGAAGGCACTCGCCTGGTTACGCGGCACCCGGATGCCAGCCACCGTGCAGCCGAGGCCGCCATCGATGTGCGCGTCGAGCATCTGGGATACGTCCATCCGATAGATGTTGTCCGCGCCGAAGACCACGACGTAGTCCGGTTCCTCATCGCCGATCAGGTTCATCGACTGATAGATCGCGTCAGCACTGCCCTGGTACCACCGCGGCCCGAGGCGCTGCTGCGCTGGCACCGGAGTGACGTAGTTCCCGAGCATGGTCGACATGCGCCAGCTCAAGGAGATGTGCTTGTCCAGCGAATGCGACTTGTACTGCGTCAAGACAGCGATCTGTCGCATCCCCGCGTTTGCCAGATTCGACAGGACGAAGTCGATCAAGCGGTATGTGCCACCAAACGGGACTGCCGGCTTTGCTCGATCCATCGTCAACGGCATCAGACGTTTGCCTTCGCCACCAGCCAGAACGATCGCCAAAACCCGTGGACGCGCACGCATGAGTTGAACCTAGCCCATACCTGCCCTTGGAGGCACTGTTCTCGGCCATCATGTGGTCACAACTCCTGCGCTGTGGAACGATGCGAACTATGGCCCAGGCAGACACTGATCGACTGTCCATCTCGTTGCTGACCCGGGAGTATCCACCATCGATCTACGGTGGCGCTGGCGTGCATGTCGCCCAGCTCGTGCCGCAGTTGCGCAAGCTCATCGATGTTGATGTGCAATGCATGGGTGAGCCGCGTGAGGGTGCCACGGCGCACCCTGAGAATTATCCGGAAGGAGCCAACGCTGCGCTCCGGGTGTTTGGGGCGGACCTCTCGATGGTGGCAGCGATTCCTCAGGTGGACCTGGTTCATTCGCACACCTGGTACGCCAACCTGGCCGGCCACCTTGCCGGTCTATTCCACGACATTCCGCACGTCGTTTCAGCACACTCACTGGAACCGCACCGTCCCTGGAAGGCCGAGCAGCTCGGTGGCGGCTACCGGCTCTCGTCGTGGGCCGAGAAGACCGCCTTCGAAGGGGCGGATGCAGTGATCGCCGTCAGTGCCGGGATGCGTAACGACACATTGGAGTCCTATAACGATCTTGATCCAGACAAGGTGCACGTAGTCAAGAACGGGATTGATACCGAGGAATTCAAGCCCGATGCAGGCACCGACGTCGTCACCGGGCTTGGTATTGATCTTGATAAACCGTCCGTCGTCTTCGTCGGCAGGATCACTCGGCAGAAGGGTCTGATTCATCTGGTGCGCGCAGCCGAGAAGTTCGATCCCGACACCCAGGTCGTGCTACTCGCCGGCGCCCCGGATACGCCAGAAATCGCGCAGCAGATCGGTGATGCTTTTGGCCATCTCCAGTCCACTCGCGGGAACGTTTTGTGGATCGAGGAAATGCTGCCGCGCCAACAGGTACGCCAGGTGCTGTCGCACGCGACGGTGTTCGCCTGTCCATCCGTGTACGAGCCGTTGGGCATTGTCAATCTGGAAGCAATGGCCTCCGAGACCGCAGTCGTCGCTACGGCGGTGGGCGGCATCCCCGAGGTCGTGGTCGACGGCGTAACCGGATATTTGGTGCCGTACGACCCCGCAAAGGCCGACGATCCGGCCGCGGTTGCGGCCTTCGAAGAAGATTTCGCAGCCAAGATCAACGCCGTGACCAGAGACCCCGACAAAGCGAGGGCCTTCGGGCTCGCCGGGCGGCAACGCTGCATCGATGAGTTCGACTGGTCCAAGATCGCCGCCGAGACCGTTGAGGTCTACCGCCGCGCACGTGAGGTTCACCAAAGCTGAGGGTGAAGCGATGGTGCGGCGGCGCAGGTTAGCGGCCCGCTACGCCGATCGCAGCGTCGCAGGCCGGCTGCTCGCGGAGGCGCTGGTTGCCGAGGCCGCGCTTGAGAAGCCGGTCCTTCTGGCACTACCGCGGGGCGGTGTGCCGGTCGCAGCGGAAGTGGCGGCCCAGCTGAACGCTCCGCTCGGTCTGATCTTGGTACGCAAAATCGGCGTCCCAGGCCGCAGCGAGCTTGCGATGGGAGCCCTGGCAATGATCCACGGTCAGCTCTCCGAATTCCGCAACGATGAGATCGTCGATGGATTAGGTATCTCGAGCCAGGCGTTCGAGGCTGCGCGCAAGCGCGAAAGGGTCGAGCTCGAGCGTCGCGCCAGCCTTTTTCCGTACCGCGATATCCGTGTCGCGGATTCGACAGTCATCGTTGTCGACGACGGCCTGGCAACCGGCTCGACCATGCTGGCGGCGGTCTCGGCTGTCCGGGTGCTTCGGCCGGCCGCGGTCGTCGTCGCCGTTCCGGTGGGAGCACGACAAGCCGTGCGGGCTTTGCGGGCGGTCGCAGATCTGGTCGTCTGTCTCTCCGCTCCCGAACCATTCATCGCGGTCGGCGCCGCGTACCAGGACTTCCGGCAGCTCAGTGACGAGGAAGTTGTCACGATCCTCAATCAGTTCTCCTCGTGAGCCCGCCCGGCTCAGTTGACGTCGAGCTCCCTACCACCGGTCAGCAACAGGAGCTCCCGGTAGGTCAAGGGGAAGACCGCGTGCGGAATGCCACCTGCGGCCCAGAGCTGATCGAAGGCAGCCAACGCGCGATCGACGATGGTGGGAATGGGTTGCGGATGACCAACGGGCGCTACGCCGCCGATCGGCTGGCCCGTGTGTTCGCGTACGAAGTCAGCTGAAGCACGGCGCAGCTCAGCCCCGAGCTGCGCGCCGACTTTGATCATGTCGACCCGATGTGCGCCACTGGTCATGATCAACAGCGCTGCCCCGCGATCGGTCGCGAAGATCAACGAGTTGGCGATGGCGCCCACCGGACATCCGAGATATGCCGCCGCAGCGCGCGCCGTAGTGACGGCCTCGTCGAGCATCTGAACACGACCCGGCAGCCCCGCAGCTTGCAGGATGTCGTTGACGGCCTCGCAGTTCGGGTGCATGGCGGTCGTTCTCCTTTCGCGACGTCAGCTGGTCGCCATGAGACGAACAAAAGGACCTAGTCACTGCGACCAGGTCCTTTTGCGTTATTAGCTGTTGATCTATCCAACGACTTCTTTCAGTGCGCCCGCAAGCTCGGCCGCCTCATCGGCGTTGAGTTCCACGACGAGCCGACCGCCACCCTCGAGCGGAACCCGCATGACGATCCCACGTCCCTCTTTGGTCACTTCCATAGGGCCGTCACCCGTCCGCGGTTTCATTGCTGCCATCGCGTCGCATCCTCATCCTGTAGTGATCTGGCAACTTGCCGGGTCAATTATTCCGTATCACCTAGTCCTACCATCCTCGGGTGCTGGCTTAGGACCTTTCCGCAGCGGGATTGGAGTCGGGCCAGGCCGGCGGTGGCGCGTAGCAACCCGCCACATGATCGTCCACCAGCCCGACGGCCTGCATCATCGCGTACGCCGTGGTCGGGCCGAAGAAGCGGAAGCCCAGGCCCTTGAGCTCCCGTGCCAGCGCAACTGATTCCGGCGAGGTCGCGCGCCACTCTTCCGGACCGGGTCGGCGGCGGTCGAGCACCCGATAGCTGAGGATGAGCTCGGCGAACTTCGGACCAAGATCGATAACGAGTCGGGCGTTCTCGATGGCTGCGATGATCTTGGCTCGGTTACGGACGATGCCGGGATCGCTCAACAGTCGTGCAACGTCGTCCTCGCCGAAAGCGGCGACCAGCCCTGGCTGAAAACCCGCGAACGCTCGGCGGAAGTTCTCCCGTTTGCGGAGGATCGTGATCCAGGACAAGCCGGACTGGAATGCCTCCAGAGTCATCCGCTCGTAGAGCCCCTGCACGCTGCTCACCGGCTTGCCCCACTCGTCGTCGTGATAGGCGAGATACTCGGGGGCGGACAGCGCCCATGGACAGCGCAGCAAGCCATCAGGGCCAGGAGCGGCGGCTGTGATCATTGCGCCTCCGCGATCGCTCCAAATGCCCGCAGGCTGCTGGCAAAACCAGCTCGCATGACCGGGAGCGCGAGCCGCCCAAGCCACTCGACGGCGCGGCCGCCGGGCAGCGAAAAGACCTCAATGCAGGAGACGGTGGTTTTCCCGTCGTGGCCGATCAGCCGAAAGACGCCTTCACCGGTGAAGTGCGGGCCAAGATGCAAGATTTCCAGCTCTGCTGCTTCATCGGCAGGTGGGGACCAGCCGGTCACGATGAAGCGGTCCAGCAAACCCAGCGGCAGCCGACCGACCCGGACACCTGACAGCGCCTCGACTCGCACGCCAAGCCCGACGCTGCGGTCACTGGTCAGCGTGACCGTCGTCAGCGGAATCCAGCGGGACTGCCCGGCCCAGTCGACGAGCACCGCCCAGGCGGCATCAACGGGAGCATCAACCTCGGCTGAGACCTCGAGCCGGACGCTCACCTAGCTGTCCCGCCGCCGTCCTGACTGGCCGCCCTCCCGGGGTGCTGGCGGGAACTCTGGGGGTGTAAATGCACCTGTCGCCTCGACCGAGTCGAGAGGAAGAATCGCCTGCTCTGCCGCTCGCGCCGAGGCCGTTGACTCCAGGCGCCGTTGGGAGACCGTGGCACCCTCCGCGAACTCCGCGATCAACGCGTCACGTTCGGCGATCTCGAGGGTGAGCCGATCCAACAGGTCATCCACCTGCGCCATCGCGTAACCCCGCAAAGTGATCCCGAAACGGATGCTTTTCAGCTCCTCCGCCGTCAGAGCCCCACCCGTAGGCAGGTCCTGCCGGTAGGTGTCATAGACGGGATCCCTGCTCATCTGCCCCATCCCTCCCGCGGCTGCCATTGCGGCGACGCCTAGTGCTGCGACGGCGACGACAGCGATCAACCACTCCATGGGTGAATGCTGTCACGCTTCACAAGGGCTGTATCTGATTGCTCGCTTCGCTCGCTGCGATATTCGCTTGGTTGCTATTCGGGACGGCGCGGCGGCGGGAACGCCGAGTGATTCGCCAGCATCAGGTTCACTGCTTCGTCCGCATCATCGGTGATCGTGAAGGTCTCGAGATCCGTCACTGAGATAGTTGCCCGGCCAACCGCGACGCGTCGCAACCATTCGAGGAGACCGCTCCAGTACTCGCGGTCGAGCAGCACCACCGGAAACTGGGTCACCTTCTGAGTCTGGACCAACGTGAGCGCCTCAAACAGCTCATCGAGCGTGCCGAAGCCACCCGGCAGCACCACGAAACCTTGGGCGTACTTGACGAACATCGTCTTGCGTGCGAAGAAGTAGCGGAAGTTGATGCCGAGGTTGACGTAGGGGTTGAGGCCAGACTCGAACGGCAGCTCAATGCCCAGACCAACCGAGACTCCACCGGCCTCGGCCGCTCCTTTGTTGGCGGCCTCCATGATCCCCGGACCGCCGCCAGTGATGACGGCGAGACCAGCCCGGACGAGTTGGGCGCCGACACGCTCAGCGGTGGCATAGAGCGGATGGTCACGCGGCGTACGGGCGGATCCGAAAACACTGACCGCCGGGCCAAGCTCCGCAAGGGTTCCGAACCCGTCGATGAATTCTGACTGGATGCGCAGCACCCGCCACGGATCGGTGTGTACCCAGCCGGTGGCGCCGCGACTCTCCAGCAACCGCTGGTCGTCTGTCGAGTGCGTCGCGGTCCGCTCGCCGCGTACCACCGGGCCCTCCACCCGCCAGCGTCCGGGTTCCTCCATCAGGCCACCTTCTCACCCATCGGATGTGCGCGCTGAGCTTGTCGAAGCGCGACTCATGCCCTTCGACAAGCTCAGGGCACATGCTCACTCTTAGATCCCGCAAGGGTCAGCTCAGCCAGCGCAACAGGGCGTCGCGGCAAGCCACGACCTCCTCAGCGGGGCAAAACTCGTCGTCGGCGTGCGCCTTGGTGGGATCACCTGGTCCGAAATTGACCGCTGGGATTCCCATTGAGCTGAAGCGTGCAACATCGGTCCACCCCAACTTCGCGCTCGGCTGACCACCGACGGCACGCAGGAACTCTGCGGCAGCCGGCTGATCGAGGCCCGGTCGGGCACCTGCGGCGACATCGAGAACCTGAACGGAGTAGCCGTCCAGGACTTCTCCTAGGTATGCCTCAGCCTGAGCCGGGGACTTGTCGGGGGCAAATCGGTAGTTGATCTCGACGACGCATCGGTCCGGGATGACATTGCCGACGATGCCGCCTGCGATCCTGACCGCGTTCAACCCTTCGTGGTAGGTCAACCCATCGACCTCGATCTGCTCTGGCTGGTGGGCGGCCAGCCGCTGCAGCAGGCCGCCGGCATCGTGAATGGCGTTGTGTCCCATCCAGGCACGCGCAGAATGCGCGGCAACACCAGTCAACTCAACCTGCAGCAGCATGGTTCCTTGGCAGCCGCCCTCGATTCGGGCATTGGTTGGTTCACAGAGCACCGCGAAACTGCCTTGCAGCAGCTCCGGATACCTCCGTGCGATCCGCCCGAGACCGTTGCGATGCTCCTCGACTTCTTCGTTGTCATAGAACACCCAGGTGATGTCGCGCTGCGGTTCCGCAAGGGCCGCGGCGACTGACAATTGGACCGCGACCCCACCCTTCATGTCGCAGGCCCCGCGACCCCAGATGATCTCTCGGCCTGTGTTGTCATGTGTCGTCCACGACGGCAGGTTCCCCGCAATAGGCACAGTATCCAGATGACCGGCGATCACCACCCGCTCGGAGCGACCAAGTTCGGTGCGCGCGAGGACCGCATCCCCGTCGCGCACTACGGTCAAGTGGCCGTACTGCCCCAGCGCCTGCTCCACCCGATCGGCGATTTCTGCCTCGTCGCCGCTGACCGATTCAACGTCGATCAATGCTCGCAACAGTTCGACAACATCACCAGCCAGGTCCAAACGCGCAGACACGAGCGGCACCCTACAGCGTCGGTAGGCTCGGCCCATGACTGACGCCACAGCTGCCCCCCGCCGGACTGCTTGGGGCTGGGGTCTCGCCTCGATCCATGTTTCGGGTCAGGTGCTGGACAGCTACTTTCCGTCACCTCGGCTGGGCGTCGCGGACGACAGCGCCGCACCCCCTGCGCTGATCTCGGCGGTCGTAGACGACGACACTCGCGGCGTACGCACCGAGGTCGTCCTGGTGCAGATCGATCTGGCTGCGCCGCCGGCCGCCACCTCCGACGCATACCTGAGGCTTCACCTGCTCAGCCATCGGCTGGTGAGGCCACACGACCTCAACATGACCGGGATCTTCAGCTCACTCCCGAACGTCGTGTGGACCTCAGCCGGTCCGTGCGCCATCGAAGGATTCGAAGAGGTCCGCATCCGGATGCGCGCCCGCGGGGAACATCTCACCGTCTTTGGCGTGGACAAGTTTCCGCGGATGGTCGACTACGTGCTGCCTACTGGGGTACGCATCGCCGATGCTGACCGGGTCCGGCTGGGTGCCCATCTCGCCGAGGGGACGACCGTCATGCACGAGGGCTTCGTCAACTTCAACGCCGGCACCGTCGGCACCTCCATGGTCGAGGGACGCATCTCCGCTGGGGTGGTAGTTGGCAGTGACTCCGACGTGGGCGGTGGCGCCTCGATCATGGGCACGCTGTCCGGCGGGGGCACCGAAGTGATCTCGATCGGTGAGCGTTGCCTGCTCGGCGCCAACGCAGGAATCGGGATCGCCCTGGGTGACGACTGCGTTGTCGAGGCCGGCCTTTATCTCACGGCGGGCACCAAGGTGACACTGCCGAGCGGAGACGTGGTCAAGGCACGAACCTTGTCTGGTGAGAGCGGCCTGCTGTTCATTCGCAACTCGGTGACGGGTGCCGTCGAGATGCGTCGTCGGCAGCGCGGCGGAGTTGAATTGAACGCCGAGCTGCACGCGAACTGAGTGCATGTGCAATCCCGAACAGCCGGCGCTCTTGGCTGCCTCGTCGTCGCGTTCGTCTTCCTGATCGCTGGCGGCGTCGGAGCCTTCTGGTGGCTCCGTTCCCGGAATCTGACTGAGCCTGTCCTGGGCCAACAACGATGTGTTGCGACGGCCAACAACAAATCCACCGTGGTGGACCTCGACCAGGCCCACTTCGCGTCGATAATCGCGGGCGTGTCGGTACGCCGTGGGCTGCCAGCCCGCGCTGCTTCCATCGCCCTTGCGACGGCCTATCAGGAAACAGGCATCCGCAACCTTGACTACGGCGATAGCGACTCCGTTGGCCTGTTCCAGCAACGCCCCTCGCAGGGCTGGGGCACCAAGCAGCAGCTGATGGATCCGTACTATTCGACCGGGAAGTTCTATGACGCCCTTGTCAAGATCAAGAACTGGGAAAGTGATGACATCAACGACATCGCTCAGAAGGTGCAGCGCAGTGGGCATCCGGAGGCTTATCGCGATCATGAGGCCGATGCCCGGGTGCTCGCCAGCGCGCTGACCGGTCAGTCGGCGGCTGGATTCAGCTGCCTGGACCGAAGCGGTACACGCGGAGG
>Ga0307296_10001752_pt1 | contig 10982 bp, 10 predicted proteins | sample ER_DNA_153_FD_194467 | JGI IMG/M metagenome (GOLD analysis project Ga0307296, IMG submission 194467) | Bulk soil microbial communities from the East River watershed near Crested Butte, Colorado, United States - ER_DNA_153 | ecosystem: Environmental > Terrestrial > Soil > Floodplain | place... | reverse complement strand
CCGCGTCCGCCCTGCTCGGCGTCGCGCTCGTCCTGACCCAGCTCTGGTTCCCGACGCGCTACTTCGACCTCGCGCGCGGCCTCGCCGCCTTCCCCTCCTGGCTCGTGCTGGCCCGCGACCTGGTGCTGCTCGCGCTGCTCACGACCCTGCTGGTACCGGCACGCGCAGCGGCTCGCAGCTGAGCGCGCGGCCGTCGGCGTCGCACTCGACCACGGCGCCCTCGATCCGGACGCCGCCCGCTGCCGGCTCGAACCGGACCGGCATCCCCGTGCGCATGCGCGAGATCGCCAGCTCGGCCTTGACGCCGATCACCGAGTCGTGCGGGCCCGTCATTCCGGCGTCCGTGATCGCCGCCGTCCCGCCGGGCTGGACGCGCGCGTCGCTCGTCTGCACGTGCGTGTGCGTGCCGATCACCGCCGTGACGCGGCCGTCGAGCAGGCGGGCGACCGCGACCTTCTCGCTCGTCGCCTCCGCGTGGAAGTCGACGATCACGACGCGGGCGCTCGCCCGGGCCTCCTCGACCAGCGCGTCCAGAACCTCGAACGGGCTGACCGGCGTCTGCATGAACAGGCTGCCCTGGAGGTTGAGCACGGCGACCGGCGTCCCATCGGCCGACTCGGCAACGACCAGCCCCCGACCCGGTGCCTCGGACGAGAAGTTGGCCGGACGGATCACCCGCTCGGCGTCGGCGAGGTAGGGGATGATCTCGCGCCGCCGCCAGGTGTGGTTGCCGAGCGTGAGCACGTCGGCCCCGGCCGCGAGCAGCCGCTCGGCGAGGCGCGGGGTGACGCCCGCCCCGTCGGCGACATTCTCCGCGTTGACGACGCAGAAGCCGATCCCGAGCTCCTCCTTCAGCGAAGGCAGGCGCTCCTCGACCGCCGCCCGCCCGGGCGTGCCGAAGACGTCCGCGACGAAGAGGATCTTCAGCGCGGCCTAACTACGGAAAGGAGAGCGCGGCGGCGGCCGGGTGCACAGACATCGCGACGTGGTTCCCCGCGTTCTGCGTGTAGCGCGCCAGCGCCTGCTGCTCGACGCCGGTGAAGTTGGCGACCGTGCCGAGCTTCGAGGTCGTCGAGGAGACCGTCGAGCCGACCCGCAGGCTCGGGTCCGGCCGCAGGTGGGTGAGCGAGACGACGAGCGAGGGGCTGCCGCTCGGCTGGATGTCGATCCGGGCGCCGTAGGTCTTCCCGGCGAGGACGAAGGGCGTGATCCCGACGATCGTCCCGTCGACCGGCGAGTAGACGTCGGTCCCGGAGACCGAGCCGACATCGAGCGTGCCGGTCGAGGCACCGACGCCGCCGCCGATCACGTAGTAGCGGAGACCGCTGCCGCTACCGCCGAACAGGTGGTGCACCATCCGGCCTACGAACCCCTGGTTCGCCTGGTGGCCGACGGGGTCGAGCGCGAGCGCGCCGTCGCCGGAGGCGTGGTAGCCGATCGCGGTCACGCGGCCCTGGGCGATCGGCAGCTCGAGCCGGAGGGTTCCGTGCATGGCCACGACCTGGGGCTGAGGCGGCCCGGACGGCAGCAGCCGGGTGGCCGGCGCAGGCGCGGTCGTGGCGACGGGCGCGCGGCCGCCGCCCGACCCGAAGGCGGTCAGGAGAAGCGTGACGAGCGCGACTGCAGCGAGCAGGAGCAGGCCGACGAGTCGCCGTTTCCGGCGCGCGGCTGCGTTCTCCGCTTGCCTGCGCCTCACGGCTAGTGCATGCCCGGAGGGCGGTGGCATCCGCGGGACGGTAGCCGACCTCGGTTCGGGCTGCAACGCGAGGGCGCCGTCGAGCTCGAAATCCCAGTCCCACGCAGGCGGCCGCTCTCCACTGAGATGTACGACGCGAGCGCTACGATGGCGCGCATGACGGGGCCTCCTGCCGGGGCCGCGAAGATCCAGATCCCGCGCTGGATTCAGCTCGTCGGTCTCCCGATCTTGCTGCTCTTCCTGTGGGTGGTGGCGGGCGCCGCGCGTCACGTCGTCTTCCTGTTCCTCGTAGCGGCCCTGATCGCGTTCCTGCTGAACCCGATCGTGCGCGGGCTGACCCGGGTCTGGATCCCTCGCGGGTTCGGCGTGGCGATCGTGTACCTGAGCTTCGTGGCCATCGTCATCGCCGCGGCGATCGCGATCGGCACCGTGGTCGTTAGCCAGACGAAATCGAGCGCGAGCCGCGTGAACGACTACTTTACGGTCACTCACGGACAGGCCAACCGGACGCACGCCGACCGCGACGTCGACCGGTTCCAGCACTGGCTCAACACCCACCGCCTGGGGTCCCTCAAGGTCCGCAAGAAGGGCCACGAACTCGTCCGGAAGATCCAGAAGAAAGACGTTTCGAAGTACACGGGCAAGGTGATCTCGTTCGTCGAGGGCGCCGCGATCGGGACGCTCAAGTTCCTATTCAGCCTCGTGCTCGTGGTCGTGGTCTCGATCTACATCCTGCTGGACATGCCGCGGCTGCGGCGCGTGGTCGACAGGCGTTTCCCCCCGCACGAAAGCTCGCCGTCTCTCCTGCCGCGGATCGAGCAGGCGCTCGCCAGCTACGTCCGCGGGCAGGTGCTGCTTTCGCTGATCATCGGCACGAGTGCCGGGCTCGGGATGTGGCTGCTCGGAACGTTTGGCCGGGTGCCGGGCGCCGACCGTTATGCCGTCCTCTTCGGCGCCTGGGTCGCGATCACGGAGCTGATCCCGTACCTCGGGCCCTGGCTCGGCGCGATCCCGCCGCTGATCTACGCGCTGGTCGTGCATCCGATCTCGGCGATCTGGGTGGCGCTGCTCTTCCTCGGCATCCACCAGGTCGAGGGACACGTCGTCGTGCCGAACGTCATGGGCAGCGCGCTGCGGCTCCACCCGCTGCTCGTGATCTTCGGCCTGCTCGCCGGTGGCGAGATCTACGGCCTTCCGGGAGCGCTCGTCGCGCTGCCGCTGCTCGCTGCGCTGCGGGCGATCTGGGAGTTCTTCGGCGAGCGGGTGGAGCTCGAGCGCTGGCAGGGTGCAGGCCCCGTCCCGGTCGAGGTGGACGTCGAGAGCGCGCGGCCGGTGACGCCGCTGCCGCCCGCTCCCGAGCCGCCCGCCGCAGCGCGTCGTCGGTGAGCGACCAGCCGCTGCTCGCAGCCCGCGGCGCGGGGCGTCGCTTCGGCGAGACCGTCGCGCTCGAGGCGGTCGAGCTCGAGCTTCTGCCCGGGGAGGGCCTGGCGCTCGTCGGGCCGAACGGGGCCGGGAAGTCGACGCTGATCTCGCTCCTGGCCGGAGCGCTGCAGCCGAGCGAGGGCCGCGTCGAGCGGCGTAAGGGCGTGAGGGTCGGCTGGGCTCCGCAGCGCCCGGCCCAGTACGGGCGTCTCTCCGCGCGCGAGAACCTGGAGCTGTTCGCGAAGCTCGAGGGTGAGGCCGACCCCGAGGAGGCGGCCGCGCGGCTGCTGGAGAGCTTCGACCTGCCGGGGGCGCCGAAGCCGAGCGCGAACCTCTCTGTCGGCAACCGCCAGCGGCTGAACCTGGCGATCGCCTTCCTCGGCGCGCCCGAGGTCCTGCTGCTCGACGAGCCGACCGCGGCGCTCGACCCGGAGCAGCGGCGGCGACTCTGGGAACGCGTCGACGCGCTGCGCGAGGCAGGCGGCGCCGTGGTCTTCGCGTCGCAGCACCTCGGCGAGATCGAGCGTCACGCAGGCCGGGTCGTGGCGCTGCGCGACGGCCGGCTCGTCTTCGCGGGCACCGTCGACGAGTACGACCGCCCAGAGGCAGACACTCTGTCGGCATGACTCGCACCTGGCTGATCGTCCGGAAGGACGCGCTGGTGCTGCGGCGCTCGCCGTTCCTGTTCGGGATCCTGCTCGCCTACCCGGTCGCGATCGCGCTGCTCGTCGGCCTCGTCGCCGGCTACTCCAACTCGAAGCCGCGGGTCGCGCTCGTCGACGAGGACAATCTGCCCGCGACGGTCGTGATCGGCGGCAAGCGCTTCCACGTCGACCACACGATCAAGGAGGTGAGCCGCAACGTGAAGCTGGTGCGGCTCTCCGCCGACGACGCGCAACGGCAGCTGCGGACTGGCCAGGTCGTCGCCGTCGTGACCGTCCCGCCCGGGTTCATCTCGACGCTCGAGGGGATGGTGCGGAGCCCGAAGCTCGAGGTGCAGCTCTCCCACGGTACGATCTCATCGCGGGTCGACCAGCAGGTGCAGGCGCTCGTCTACTCGCTCAACCGCCAGCTGCAGCGCGCCTACATCGACACGAATCTCAAGTACGTGACGCTGATCCTGAGCGGCGGCAAAGGCACCTTCCTCGGCGAGCCGATCGACGTGATCGGCCTTGAGCGGTCGCAGAAGGTGCTGCAGGCGATGCCCCAGACGCGCCGCGTCCGCGTGCTCGAGGACTTCATCCACGACGCCCGTCTGGCGCTCGCGAACACCGGTGACGCCCTGCGCGCCACCGCTCATCCGATCCAGATCGCGCACACCGGCAACCGCGGCCGCACCTCGGTGCTCTCGGCGCAGGTGCAGGCGACCGCGATCGCGCTGACGATCACCTTCCTGGCGCTGATGCTGGCGGCCGGCTCGCTCGCCTCCGAGCGCGACGAGAACGTGATCGGGCGGCTGGCCCGCGGCCTGGTCAGCCTCGGCCACCTCGTCTGGGCGAAGATCGTCCTCGCGGCCGCGCTCGCGCTCATGCTGGGCGTGGCGATCGCCGTCGCCTTCGGATTGATCATCGAAATCGGCGGGGTGGAAGGGGGCGAGCCCTGGCAGCGGCTGCCCTTGCTTGTCATCGGGCTGGTGCTGGCGGGAGGCGCGCTCGGCGCGTTGGGCGCGCTGCTGGGGGCGCTGGCTAAGGAGGCCCGGTCGGCCTCGTTGGTCGCGCTACTCGTGGTGCTACCGATCGTCTTCCTCGGCCTGATCCCGGCGGAGGTGGTGCCGCCGGCCGGCTGGGCGAGCACCGTGCTCCCGTTCACCCACGCGGTCAGCTTCTTCCGCTCGGCGCTGTTCGACCTCAGTCCGTGGGGCGAGCTCGCCCGGCAGGCGCTCTGGCTGCTCGCGCTCGGCGGGATCTTCGGCGTTCTCGCCCGCCTGGGAGCGCGTAGATTGTTGGCATGAGCTTCCCTGCGACCCGTCTCCGCCGGCTGCGCCGCAGCGACCGGCTGCGCGCGCTCGTCCGCGAGACGCGGCTCGACCTCGACGACTTCGTCTTTCCGCTCTTCGTCGGCCCGAGGACGGAGCCGAACCCCGACCTGCCGCCGTTTGGCCGGCTCGCGGTCGAGGATCTTCCCACCGAGGCAGCGGAGCTCGAGCGGCTCGGCGTCCGCGCGGTGATGCTCTTCGGCATCCCGGACGAGAAGGATGCGGAGGGCTCCGGCGCCTGGGATGCCGAGGGAGTCGTTCAGCGCGCCCTGCGCACGCTGCGCGAGGCCTCGAGCAATCTCGTTCTGACCACCGACGTCTGTCTCTGCGAGTACACCTCGCACGGCCATTGCGGCCCGCTCGACGGCGAGGACGTCGACAACGACGCAGCGCTCGAGCTGCTCGCCCGGACGGCGGTGAGCCACGCCGAGGCAGGAGCCGAGATCGTCTGCCCGAGCGACATGATGGACGGGCGCGTCGCGGCGATCCGCGCGGCCCTCGACGATGCCGAGTACAGCCAGATTCCGATCGTCTCCTACGCGGCGAAGTACGCCTCGGCCTTCTACGGTCCCTTCCGGGACGCGGTCGACTCTGCACCGGCGTTCGGCGACCGGCGCGGCTACCAGCTCGACCCGGCGAACGTGCGCGAGGCCCTGCGCGAATGCGAGCTCGACGTGCGCGAGGGCGCCGATGCGCTGATCGTCAAGCCGGCGCTGCCGAACCTCGACGTGATCCGCGCCGTGCGCGAGCGCTTCGACCTGCCGGTCGGCGCATACAACGTCTCGGGCGAGTACGCGATGCTGAAGGCGGCGGGCGCGCGCGGCTGGCTCGACGAGCGGCAGGCCGCGCTCGAGTCGCTGACCGCGATCGTCCGCGCCGGCGCCGACCTGGTCGTCTCCTACTGGACGAAGGAGCTCGCGGGCTGGCTGTAGCGCTGGACCTCTGGGGGACGATCGCGCAGGAGGCGGCCGCCGAGAGCCCGCTCTGGGCGGACGCCCTGCGCCCCGCCGGCGAGCGCGAGCCCGAGCCGGTCTTCTCGCCGCTCGGCGAGGAGCGGTACGCGCTCGGGCTGGAGACGATCTACGAGGGCTACCTGCTGCACTACGGCCGCTCGCGCCTGTTCGCGCCGGCCGACGACGACACCGCGCTCCTGCTCGGCGACTACCTCTACGCGCACGGCCTCGTCCGGATCGCACAGGCGGGGACGGTCGAGGCGGTCGCCGACCTGGCGGCGCTGATCTCGCACTGCGCCCAGCTTCGCGCCGACGGCCTGCCGGGCGACGGCGAGGCCTGGGCTGCGACGGCGGCCACCCTCGGCGCGGGCCCAGCCGCCCGCTCCGCCTGGAGCGGTGACGCTGAGGCGGCGCTCGAGGCCCATCGCGCGTTGGTGAGTTAGCATCGCGCCCGTGTTCCCGCTCGCAGCCAAGACGGCCGCCGAGGAAGGCAAAGAGGTCATCGAGGCGATGCTCGTCGTCGGGCTGGTCTTCGTCGGCGTGATCGCGCTCGGCCAGTTCCTGCACTGGCTGCGCCACCGCCGGCGCCGCGCTTAACGCTTAACGCTTAACGCTTAGCGCTTCGCGAAGTAGCTGTGCCCGGCCTTCACGCGCACGTGCTTGTGCCGCTTGAAGTCCAGGACGTCGACGACGCCGCGCTTGACCTGCACGAGCGTTCCGGCGCAGGTGTCCTGCGTCAGCCAGATCGTCCCGCGCACGGTTGCCGAGGCGTTCTTGCCCTTCGTGCGGAACTTGCCCTTGCCCGAGCCCCAGAGCTTCCGCTTCTTCTTGCCGGCCGACGCGCTGTCGAGCCGCTTCGAGCAGGGGAGCGGCGCCGAGAGCGGCAGCGTCGTCAGCGGGTTCTTCCCCTTCTGCTGGAGCAGGAAGCGCCCCTGGTAGAAGTCGGCGGTCTGCGACTTGGCGCCTCCGGCCGAGGTCGTCAGGCGCACGCGGCCCTTCGTCGTGTCGAGCTCCGAGCCAATCGGGATCTGCGCGGCCTGGCTGAGCGGGACGAACGTCTTCGTGCCGGGCAGGCGCACGTAGACCTTGCCGCTCACCGGCGCGACGTTGGCGGTCTTCGCCAGCTCCGGCGGCGGCAGCTGCGTCGACCCGATGCTGCCGGACTTGAGGAAGACGTCCGAGTCGTAGATGGAATCCGAGGCGTCGGCGATCGCGAGCTTCGCGTGGTTCGTGCCCGGGTGGACGATCGCAAAGCAGGTGAGGACCTTCGTCAGGCCGTCCATCTCGGTGTCGTACGGGGCCGGGTTCGGGGCCTGGAAGTCGTTGTTGCGGTACAGCTCGGGATGAGAGTTCGGTGTTCCCCCGACCGGGTTGCCGTTGTTGATCGTGTTGATCGTCACCGGCTTGGGCGGGCTGCCGACGACGGCGCAGTTGGTCCCGTTGATGAAGAAGCCGAAGACGTCGTTGAAGTTCGTGTTCACGAACTCGTTGTACTCGTCCGAGGCGAAGACGTACTGGAACGAGATCGTCGGCGTGCTCGGCACGAAGTCGAACTCGAGCACGGCCGCATCGTTTGTGGGGAAGCTCGCGAGCTTGTCGAGGTCGGGGTCCCCGGGCGTGCCGTTGCTGGTGGTGGTGTTTGTGCGCGTGTTCGGGCCGACGACGCTCGCGATGTTGCCGCTGCTGAGGATGACTCCGCTGTCGAAGCCGAGCGGCTGCGTGCCCCCCGTGAACGTGCCGCCCGCGATCTTGGCGCCGGTGAACGTCGCGTTCGAGACGGTGAAGCTGGATGACACGAGCGCCTGCGCGACGTCGTTCGGCGAGAGCGTGTTCAGGTCGGTCGTCCCGATCGCCGCGCTCGCGGACGAGGTGATGACGGCAGGGATCAGCAGCGCGAACACGCACGCCGCAATGCGGATACCACGCACAAACCCTCCCCTCGTCGACAGACGATCGCCAGCCCATGGATCCTTAGCAGACTGTCGCCGCCGATACAAGAGCGGCGCGGCCTAGACTGGCCCCGTGGCGCCGCCAAAAGACCTCCGCGACTGGATCGCGCTGCTCGAGCGCGAGGGCGAGCTCGTCCGCGTTTCCGCCGAAGTCGATCCACACCTGGAGATCACCGAGATCGTCGACCGCGTCGTCAAGGCGGGCGGGCCGGCGCTGCTGTTCGAGAACCCGCGCTCCGAGCACGCGCTCCTGATCAACCAGTTCGGGACCGAGCGGCGGATGTGCCTCGCGCTCGGCGTCGAGAGCCTCGACGAGGCCGGGCGCCGGATCGGCGACGTGCTCGAGATGCAGCCGCCGCAGGGCCTGGTCGAGAAGGTCAAGGGCCTGAAAAAGCTGAAGTCGATTGCCGACTCCCAGCCGAAGCTCGTCCGGAGCGCTCCCGTGCAGGAGATCGTCCTCACCGGCGAAGAGGTCGACCTCGGCACGCTCCCGGTCCAGACCTGCTGGCCCGGCGACGCGGCGCCGTTCATCACCCTGCCCGCGGTGATCACGAAGGACCCGCGCACGGGCGGGCGCAACGTCGGCATGTACCGGCTGCAGGTGCTCGGCCCCAACACCACGGCGATGCACTGGCAGATCCACAAGGACGGCCGCGCGGACTACCTGCTCGCCGACGGCCGCATGGATGTGGTCGTGGCGCTCGGGCTCGACCCGGTGACGGCGTACACCGCGAGCGCGCCGCTGCCCAAGCACGTCGACGAGCTGATGCTGGCCGGTTTCCTCCGCGGCGAGCCGGTCGAGCTCGTCCAGGCGAAGACCGTCGACCTCGAGGTGCCGGCGAACGCCGAGATCGTGCTCGAGGGCTACATCGCCAAGGACGAGCTCACAGAGGAAGGGCCCTTCGGCGACCACACCGGCTACTACACGCCGCCCGAGCAGTTCCCGGTCTTCCACGTCGAGGCGATGACCATGCGGCGCGACGCGATCTACCCGTCGATCGTCGTCGGCAAGCCGCCCGCCGAGGACGCCTGGCTCGGCAAGGCGACCGAGCGGATCTTTCTGCCCGCCATCCGCATGACTATCCCCGAGCTCGTCGACTACGACCTGCCGGTCGCCGGCGCCTTTCACAACTGCTGCCTGGTCTCGATTCGCAAGAGCTACCCGGGCCAGGCGCAGAAGGTGATGCACGCGATCTGGGGGCTCGGCCTGCTCAGCCTGACCAAGGCGGTCGTGGTCGTGGACGAGTGGGTCGACGTGCACGACTACGAGGAGGTCTTCTTCCGCGTCTGCGCCAACGTCGACGCGCAGCGCGACATCCTGCTCTCCGAGGGGCCGCTCGACCATCTCGACCACGCGCCGACGCGGCAGTTCTACGGCGGCAAGCTCGGGATCGACGCGACCCACAAGGGCCCGGCCGAGGGCGCCAGGCCCTGGCCGGAGGAGATCCGGATGAGCGACGAGATCCGCCGGCTGGTCGACCAGCGCTGGGGTGAATACGGGCTCGGCGACGCCGCCGCGGGCGAGGACGGCCGCCGCGAGGCGTTGCGCCAACTGTTACGTCGTTGACGGCGCGAACCTGCAACGATTGAATCCAGCCCGCGAAAAGGCTCTCTAGGGAAGGGAAGGCGCGCCCGGTGGAAGACCCCAAGGGGGACATGGAGCGGCACCAGCCGCCACCCAGCTTGTGGCCCGTGGGGTTCGCAGTGGGCATCGTCTGTCTGCTCGTCGGCCTGGTGGTCAGCTGGCCGGCCGCCGCGATCGGAGCCGGGCTGGCCGCGGTCTTCGGCTTTCTCTGGGCCAGAGACGTGGTCGGCGGCCGCGCCGCGGAGGTTCCTCTCTCCGCCGACGAGGAGCCGTCTCTCGTCCCTCCGTTGCCCGAGCAACCGGGCGAGCGCTTCCCGCGCAACACCTTCCTGGAGGGCGCCACGCTCGGCCTGGGCGCGGTCATCGGCGCGGTCGTCACCCTCCCGGTGCTCGGCTTCGCGGTGCTACCCGCGTTCAAGGGGCAGCATCAGCACGAGGTCGACCTCGGCCCGATCGGCGACTTCCCTGAGGGCCAGTTCATCGTCGCCACCTTCCTCCGCGACCCGTCGCTGGGCGACATCACGCGGCGGACCGCCTACATCCGCAACAACGGCCTGCTCAACGGCGTCCCGAGCTTCACGTGCATCTCGAACCGCTGCGCGCACGTCGGTTGCCCGGTCCAGCCCGGCGGCCCGGTCTTCGACGACAAGCAGAAGACCGTCAAGACGGCGAACGGCGACGTGTCGCTCACCCCGGTGCTGCCGGCGGCCGGTTTCATCTGCCCCTGCCACGGCGGCTCCTACGACCAGGAGGGGAGCCGGATCGCCGGGCCGCCCGTCCGCGGGCTCGACCGGTACGAGTTCCTGATCCGCGACGGCCACCTCGTCCTGGGCAATCTCTACAGCGTCGCCAAGGTGACCGGCAGCGGCGCCAACGCCAAGATCACGAAAGCCGAGCTGCACGGCCCCGGCCAGCACGTCGACGGCCCCGAGGCCTGGCTCTACCCGTTGCAGCCGCCGCACTGATGCCGCGCCGCAAGTCAGAACGCCGGCAGAACATGGAGCGGATGGCGCTCTACCCGCTCGACTGGCTGGAGGAGCGCTCGGGCCTCGTCGGCGGCGTCAAGTACTTCCTCTTCCGCAACGTCCCGGGCGACAGCAACTGGTTCCACACGCTCGGCTCGGCGACGCTGACCGCGTTCCTCGTCCAGCTCGTGACCGGCGTGATCCTGGCGATGTACTACAAGCCGGGCACGACGACCGCGCACGCGTCGATCGAGCACATCCAGCACGAGGTCACGCTCGGCTGGCTGGTGCGCGGCATGCACAAGTGGGGCGCGAGCGTCTTCATCATCCTGATGTTCCTGCACATGGGGCGCGTGTTCCTGTTCGGCGCCTACAAGTATCCGCGCGAGCTGAACTGGATCATCGGCGTGCTCCTTCTCGCGACCGGTCTCTTCGAG
>Ga0307296_10001749_pt1 | contig 10986 bp, 15 predicted proteins | sample ER_DNA_153_FD_194467 | JGI IMG/M metagenome (GOLD analysis project Ga0307296, IMG submission 194467) | Bulk soil microbial communities from the East River watershed near Crested Butte, Colorado, United States - ER_DNA_153 | ecosystem: Environmental > Terrestrial > Soil > Floodplain | place... | reverse complement strand
TGTCGATCGCGAGCGGCCGGTTGTCCGCGCCACGGATCTTGCCGTCGTGGACGAAGTGGTTCGGCGAGTCCTCGCGATAGGCGTTGATCAGTCCGTTGCCGAAGTTCCCGACGAGCAGATCGCCCGCGAAGTTGGGGAACGTCGCCGGCGCCTTGGCCAGGCCCCAAGGCGCGTTCAGCTGGCCTCGGCCGTCGACGAGCCCGCCGAGCAGGTTCCCGTTCAGGTCGTAGACGTCGACGAAGCCGCGGCCGTCACCCGCGAGCTCGTCTTCGCCGTTTGCGTCCTGCTTCGCATAGGCCACGAACACGCGAGTGCCGATCACCTGGACGTTGAACGGCGCGAACCGGTCCGGCAGCGCCGGGTCGGCGAAGCCGCTGTTCGGCACCAACGTGAAGTTGGTGTCGATGACGTCGATCCGCTTGTTCTTGAAGTCGGCGGCGTAGAGCCGCGGGCCCGAGGGCGTGTCGGCGATCGCGAGGCCCTTGTAGATCGCGTCGACGTCGGAACGGTCGGCCACCTTGGTCGCCGTCGTTCCCTGCCCGTTGTTCCAGGCACGCACGAGGCCGTTCTCGGTGTCGAAGATGAACGACGCCTTGACCCCGCCCGGGAGCAGGAAGCCGGCGGTGCTGTTGAAGACCACACCGGTCACGCCGCCCTGGACCGTGACCACGAGCGCTTGCTTCTGCCCGTCGGAGCCCCGGTACAGGGTCGACTTGTTGGTGCCGTTGTCGGCGACCCACCACGGCGTCGTCGGCCCGGAGACGAGACCCCAGGCGTTGACGAGATCCGGGTCGGGCGGTTGTGCGGCTCCCGCCTGGTCGGAGACCAGCGGCGTCACGTGAAACGTCGTCGCCTGCGCCGCGGAGAGCGGCGAGACGACTGCCAGCGCGCCCCCGAGGACGAGCAAACCGATCATCAGGACCCTCGGGCGTCTGGTGAAACGAAGACCTTTCATCCCACGCTCCTTTCGGATTCCCCTTTTCGTGCCTACCGCGAGGAGCGTCAATCGGATTCGGAAGAGCCGGAGGTGGGACTCGAACCCACGGCCGCTGGTTTACAAAACCAGTGCTCTACCAGCTGAGCTACTCCGGCGCTGCGCTCAGCCTAGCGGCGGGCGTCCCTGGAGGACCTCGTCGATCAGGCCGTACTCGAGCGCCTCGGACGCGGTCATGAAGTGGTCCCGGTCGGTGTCGGCGGCGACCCGCTCGAGCGGCTGGCCCGTGTGGTCGGCGAGGATCTGCTCGACGCGCTTCTTCAGGTCGAGCACCTCGCGGGCGCGGATCTCGACGTCGGAGGCCTGGCCGCCGAACTGGCCCGTCCAGACCTGATGGATCAGGATCTTCGCGTTCGGCAGCGCGCTGCGCTTGCCCTTCGTGCCGGCTGCGAGCAGCACCGATCCCATCGACATCGCCGTCCCGACGCAGATCGTGCGGATGTCCGGCTTGACGAAGGTCATCGTGTCGTAGATCGCGAGACCGGCGTAGACGTCGCCGCCCGGCGAGTTCACGTACACGGAGATGTCCTTCTCGGGGTCCTCGGACTCCAAGTGCAGGAGCTGCGCGACGACGAGGTTCGCCACCTGGTCGTCGATCGCGGAGCCGACCATCACGATCCGGTCCTTCAGCAGGCGCGAGTAGATGTCGAACGAGCGCTCGCCGCGCGAGGTTTGCTCGACCACCATCGGCACGAGCGGGGTCACGCCGGCACCGCCGTCTGGATCGGCTCGAGCACGTGCACTGGCACGCCGTAGGCCTCGAGCCCTTCGGTCGGCTCGGTGACCGCGGACGGCACGAAGACCTCGACCGGCCGCGCGCAGGCGGCGCGCCAGCCGTGGCTGCCCTCGACGGTCGCGCCCCAGAGCAGCACGCGCCCGAAGACCCGCGACTCGGCGCCGACGTGCAGGTAGTGCTCCCAGGCGGCCAGCTCGCGGCCGGCGTGGATGCCGCACTCGCAGGACGGCGAGGGCGCCTCGTGCTCGTGCCGGAAGCAGCTCGCCCGGATCGGCTCGTCGACCGGCCAGGGATCGCCGTAGAGCACACTCACGAGCCGTCGCTCGGCGACGCGCCAGACCTTCCAGCCCACGGCCGGCCGCAGCGCGTCTGCCGCCCACGCCCGCTCGAGCCGGCCGATCCTCATTCCTCTTCGGCGAGCCACGCGAGGATCGCCTCGCGCGAGAACCGCCACTCCTCCCCAACCTTGCGACCCGGAAGCTCCTGCTTTTCGGCAAGCTCGACCACGACTTCCTCTTCGACCTGCAGCAGCCCGGCCAGCTGCGCCGGCGTCAGGATCTCCATCTCCGAGGCCGGCCGGAACGAGTGCTGGCCGACCGACCACTCCGCCCGCGCGCCACCGAGGGCATTGAGCATCGTGGGATTGTCCGGGTCGACGTACTGCGCCACCAGCCGCGTGATCAGCTCGCGCTTCGGCGCCCCGAGCGCATCAGCGGCGCGGTGCAGCTTCGCGGCCTCGGCCGAAGGAATCCGCACGAAGAGCGCCGTCTCGTCGTTCTGCTTCCGCGGTCGAGCCATCGCGGATATCAAGATATCAGATTGATATCTACTGCAAGACTTGCCGCGACTGCTGGTGCGCGAGCACCTTGCGCTTCACGCGCTGAAGCGCGTTGTCGATCGTCTTCGTGTCGCAGCCGAGCCGCTCGGCCATGTCCTCGTAGGACTCGCCTTCGAGGTAGAGCTTGAGCGCGTCGGCTTCGAGCTTCGAGAGCCCGCTTCCGAGCGTGAAGACGAGGCTTTGCAGCTCCTCGGTCGAGATCACGCACACCGACGGGTCGTCCACCGAAGGCCCGGGCAGTGCGTCGCCGAGCGTGCAGTCGCCCTCCGACTCCTGGCCGGCGGGGGTGTGGCTGAACGAGACGTACGAGTTCAGTGGGGAGTGCTTGAAGCGCGTCGCCGTCTTGATCGCGGTAATGATTTGCCGCGTCACGCAGAGCTCGGCGAAGCTGCGGAACGACGAAAGCTCCGGACTGAAGTCGCGCACGGCTTTGTAGAGGCCGATCAGACCCTCCTGGATCAGGTCCTCCGAGTCGCCGCCGGCGAGGAAGTAGGAGCTCGCCTTGAGCCGGACGAAGCCGGTGTAGCGGCGGATCAGCTCGTCGAGTGCCTTCTGGTCGCCGTTGCGGGCTCGCATGACGAGCTGGAGATCGGCGAGCTCTCGTTGGAGCTTCTGCGGCGTCTGGATCGTCTGCGCGGTCCGAGCGGGCACGGCTCCCCCTCGTTCGAGGACGGTGAGCTACAAGCCTCACCCTGAGGTTGAGGATCAAGATAGCAAGGTCCCAACACGTTTACAAGACCTTGCTGTTTTTCGGACTTAACCGGACCCTTGGCCTCTGCGGAGCTTCTCTAGTCGTTTTCGCGTCTCTTCGTCCACGCGATCCCGTAGCTGCGATCTACCCGGGTCCTCGTGACTCGGCTCGTCGAGGTCTTCCAGGAACGTTCGCGAGCTACGCTTCTGCACCTCTTGCCCGGAGGTGCCGCGGATCGCCGAGTCGGAGGAGACGAGGCACACGGACTCGCGCCCGCGATGCTCGGCCGCCAAACGCTCGAGCAGAGCGTCGGCGTGCTCGGCGTAGCGCACCTCGAGCGGGCCGTGGACGCGCTCCTCGCCCACGCCGTCGAACACGACCACCCCGCGCGCGCCGTTCAGCGCGACGAAGCTGGCGAGCCGGTCGACGAGCTCGCGCGGGTCGTCGAACGTTCCTGCGTGCAGCAGGTTGTAGCCGTCGAACAGGTAGAGCGTCGGCTCAGCCACGCTGGCGCCTCGCCTCGTAGAGCAGCAACGCCGCGGCAACGCTGACGTTCAGGGACTCGACCTTCCCGTGCAGCGGGATCGACACAGCGTCGTCACAGGTGCGCCGGACGAGCGGCCGCAGGCCCTTGCCCTCTGCGCCGAGCACGAAGACCGCGCCGCCGGAGAGGTCGGCCTGCCACATCGAGGTCCCCGCGTCGCCGGCCGCGGCCCAGATCCAGAGCTGCGGGCTCTTGATCTCGTCGAGGTAGCGGGCCAGGTTCTTGACCACCGCGACCGGCATGTGCTCGACCGCGCCCGCCGAGGACCGTGCGACCGCAGGCGTCACCCGCGCCGAGTTGTGCTCCGGGACGACGACGCCGTCCGCGCCGGCGCCGTCCGCGCTGCGGATCACGGCGCCGAGGTTGCGCGGGTCGGTGACCGAGTCGAGCACCACCAGCAGCGGCGCCTCACCTGCCGCGAGCTCGTGCGCGTCGGCGTAGCGGTACGGCTCGACTCGCGCGAGCACGCCCTGGTGATCCTGCGTGCCGGCCTCCGCGGTCAGCTCGCGCTCCGGCTTCGTGTGGAGGCGGACGCCGGCCTCCTGCAGCCACGGCTCCGCCTTGAGCGCCCGCTCGGTCGCCCAGAGCTCGCGCACCTCGCGCCGGCCGCGCAGCGCCTCGCGCACCGGGCGGCGCCCGTAGAGGAGCTCCGAGGTCACCGCTTCGGCACGAGCTGGAAGCCGGGCTCGGCGTCCACGTCGCGCACGATCCAGCCAGCCGCCTCGATCTCGTCACGCAGGCGGTCGCTCGTCTCGAAGTCCTTTAACGCGCGAGCCTCGAGTCGCGCCCGCGCGAGCTCCTCCAGCTCGACCGGCGGCGCCGCAACCTCGGCCAGCGACTCGAGCCCGAAGACCTCGAGCCCGCGCCGCAACAGCTCGTGGTCGCGCCAGCCGTGCATCACCGCGAGCGCTTCGGGCGTGTTGAAGTCGTCTTCGAGCGCCGCCGCGAAGGCGTCCCAGTCGCCGCCTTCGACGGAGTCGCCGCGAAAGACGTTGCGGAAGCTCTCGGCCTGTGCGGCCGCCTGCTCGAGCACGTCGTCCGAGTAGTCGACCGGCTTGCGCCAATGCCCGCCGAGGAAGTAGACGAGCAGCGTCTCGCGCCCCCACTCGTCCAGCGCCTCGCGCAGCGAGACGATGTTGCCGAGCGACTTCGACATCTTCTCGCCGGCCAGCCGCAGGATTCCGTTGTGCATCCAGAGCTGCGCGAACGGGTGCCCCAGCGAACGCGACTGCGCGATCTCGTTCTCGTGGTGCGGGAAGATCAGGTCGAGCCCGCCGCCGTGGATCTCGAACACCGGCCCGAGGTGCTCCTCGGACATCGCCGAGCACTCGATGTGCCAGCCCGGCCGGCCGCGGCCCCAGGGCGAATCCCACCACGTGTCCTCGCCCTCCTTGTGGGACTTCCAGAGCGCGAAGTCGCGCGGGTCCTCCTTCAGTGCCTCTTCCTCGTCCTCCTCGGACGGGTTGCGTGTTGCCTCTTCGTCCCCGTGGCGGCCCGAGAGCTTGCCGTAGTCCGGGAAGCTATCGACGCGGAAGTAGACGTCTCCCTCGGCGGGATACGCGTGGCCGGTTTCGACGAGCTGCTCGATCATCGCGACGATCTCCGGGATCGACTCGGTCGCCTTCGGCTCGACGTCCGGCCGGCCGAGGCCAAGGCCGCCGGTGTCCTCGACGTACCACTCGCTCGCGTCGGCGGCCAGCTTCGCGCTCGCGCCGGGGGCGGCCGCGTAGATCTTGTCGTTGATGTCGGTGATGTTCTCGGCCAGCGTCACCTCGTAGCCGCTGCGCTCGAGCCAGCGCTTCAGCCACATCGAGATCACGAACGGGCGCGCGTTGCCGATGTGGATGCGCTGGTAGACGGTCGGCCCGCAGAAGTACATCCGGATCGGGCCGGGCGGCGGCGGCAGCTCCTTCAGCTGCCTGGTGGCGGTGTCATAGAGCCGCATCGATCCTCCTCAAAGCCTCCTCGCGCGGAAGCGCCGCGACGACCGTCCAGAGCTCAGGCCCGCGCTCGCGCCCGGTGAGCGCGAGTCGCAGCGCGCGCAGGTTGCCACCGACGGCCTTCAGCTCGCGAATCGTCTCGTGCGGCTCGCCGCCGGCCAGCTCTTTGAAGCGCTCGATCGTCGGCCGCGCGTCCTCGGGGAGCGTCACCGGCTCTGGCTCGAGGATTTGGCTCGCGAACTCGCGTGCCTCGTTCAGATCGCGGGCGCCTCGGAGCGCCGGCGCGAGCTCGAGCGGCGCGCCGACGCGAGCGGTCAGCTCCTCGTCGGAGAGCCCGCCGATCGTGTCGGTCGCCAGCCGCCGGATCCGCGGCAGGTCGTAGTGGACGTCGTGACGCGGAATGCCGAGTTCCTCCAAGTACGCGCGCACGGCCTCCGCCGGGATCCCGGCTTCGCGCAGCTGCGCGACAGTCGCGCCCTCTGCCCGCTTGGAGAGCTTCTTGCCGTCCTCGCCCAGGATCAGGCCGTGATGAATGAACTCTGGCGGGGTCGCGCCGAGCGCCTCGAACAGCCGGCGGTGCAGCTCCTCGTTCGGACGGTGGTCGTTGCCGCGCACGACGTGCGTGATGGCGAAGTCGATGTCGTCCACGACGCTCGCAAGGTGGTAGGTCGGTGAGCCGTCCTCGCGCACGAGCGTGACGCCGTCGAAGCGCTCACCGAGCGACGCACCGGCCTCGAGGTGCCGCGCGCGCCGCGCGCTCTGGCGCACTGGGCCTTCGTCCCACTCGAGCCCGAGCCACTCGAGGTCTCGCAGCAGATCCTCCTCGCCGCCGGGCACGTTGCGCTCCGGGTCGGTGTCGTCGATCCGCAGCAGCAGCCAGTCCGCGAGCGAGCGGTTCGCGACCGCGCTGAGGGCATTGCCGACGTGTAGGGAGCCCGTCGGGCTCGGGGCGAAGCGTGCTCTCTTCATGGAATCGAGTCTAGAGCGCGATGGTGTAGCCGACGTCGATCGGCTTCGGCGGGAACGGGACGACCCGCGAGTTGCCGTTCTCGACCCAGCCGAGCCGCTCGTAGAAGCGCCGCGCGCGGTCGTTGTGCTCGAGCACCCAGAGGTGGCAGCGCGAGCAGCCTCCCGCTCGCTGCCGCGCGAGCACCTCGTCGTGCAGTGCCCGGCCGACGCCCCGCTTCCACCACTGCGGCAGCACGTAGAGGGCGTCGAGCCAATCGGCGCGGAGGGCGGCGACGCCCGTGGCGGCGCCGTCCTCGTCGGCGACGAGCACGGTCATCTCCTCGTCGGCGAGGAACTCGTCCCAGCGCTGTGCGACCACGCCGGTCGGGTATGGGTAGAGCTCCGGCGGAAAGATGTGTCCGTAGCCCGCGAGCGAGGCGTCGCGCTGGATCGCCGCCAGCGCCGGCGCCTCCTCCGGCCGCGCCTCCCTGATCACTCGATGAACTCGAGCGTCCGGTTCCAGGCGTCCTCCGAGGCGCCTGCGAACTCGTCCTGCTTGCGGTCGAAGAAGCTGTGCGGCGCGCCCTCGTAGACGACGAGCTCGTGCTCGACGCCCGCGTCCGAGAGCGCCTGCTCGAACGCCTCGTTGTCCTCGGCCGTGATGTTCTGGTCGGCCCCGGCCTGCAGGGCGAGGATCGGCGCGGTCATCTTCGAGACGAGTTGCGCAGGCCCTGGCGAGCCGTCAGCTGCGACGCCGGGCCGACCGTAGAACCCGACCGCGCCGGCGAGACCGTGACCAGCCGCCGCAGCGAGCCAGGATTGGCGGCCGCCCATGCAGAAGCCGACGGTGAAGACCGACTCGACGCCCAGCGAGCGCAGGTGCTCGACGGCCGCGGCGACGTCGGCCTGGACCTGCTCCGGCGTGACCGCCTCCACGTGCGGCCTGTACTCGAACTCCTCGCCGCGCTTCTCCGTCCCGGCCGTGCGGCCGAAGTAATCGAACGCGAGCGCCGGGTAGCCGCGCTCGGCGAAGCGCAGGGCCAGCTCCTCGTAGAAGCGGTAGAGCCCGCGCACGTCGGGCAGGATCACGACGCCCTTCGTCGCGGCTTCGTCCGGAGTGGCCAGGAACGCGGCGAAGCGGTTCCCGTCGCGCGCCTCCAGCACGAGGTCGTCGTGCGAGACCGCCGCGCCGGAGATGACCGGGATCGGCGGCGAGGAATCGAGGTCGAAGCACACGGCCGGGACGCAGTCTAGGGTCTCGCCGGTGAGGGAGGCGCTGCTCGACTGGTACGGCGAGCGCGGCCGCGAGCTGCCGTGGCGGAAGACGCGCGATCCGTACGCGATCCTCGTCTCCGAGGTGATGCTGCAGCAGACGCAGGCCTCGCGCGTGGTGCCGCGCTGGCTCGCTTGGCTGGAGCGCTGGCCGACCGCCCAGGCGCTCGCCGCCGCGGCCACGGCCGACGTGATCCGCGAGTGGCAAGGGCTGGGCTACAACCGGCGCGCGGTCAGCCTGCAGCGGGCCGCGCGGGTCGTCGCCGAGCGCGGCTTGCCCGACGACCTGACCGAACTGCCGGGCGTTGGCCCCTATACGGCGGCCGCGGTGGCCTGCTTCGCCTACGGGCAGCCGGTGCTGCCGGTCGACGTGAACGTCCGCCGCGTCCAGGAGCGCACGGGCCACGAGTTCGACCACACCTGCGCGCAGGCGCTGATGGACCTCGGCGCGACGGTGTGCATAGCCCGCGTGCCGCGGTGCGGAGAGTGCCCGCTCGCCGAGGGGTGCCCCTCGCGAGGACGACGCTACGAGCCGCTGCGCAAGCAGGGCCCTTTCGACGGCTCGTTCAGGCAGCGGCGCGCCGCTGCACTGCGATCCGTGCTCGCGGGCGATGCGCCGGATGACGACGAGGCCGTTGCGGCCCTCGCCGAGGACGGGCTCGTCCGCCTCGAGGAGGGGGTCATCAGCCTTCCGGAGTAGCGCGCTCTTCCCGCTCGTCCGCGGGTAGCTCCGGCGCTTCCTCCGGCATCGTCTCCGCCTCCGGAGCATCGACCTCGCCGCCCTCGAGGTCTTCGCCGGCCTCGCGCCGTGCCTCCTCGATCGCGTCCGTCTCGCCGAGCAGCTTGCGCAGGAATCTCACGGGTCAGTTCTCTCCGCCCGCGGATCCGGGAAACGCATGCCGCATCCAGACGTTGGGCTCGCGGTAGGCGCCTCGGTCATGCTCGCGGTCGATCTCGACCGGGACGAGCGCGCCCGACACGACGTAGCTGCCGCTCTCCGGGAACCGGAGGCCGGTCCACTCCTCCAGCTCGGCGACCGTGCCTTCGGCGACGAGCGAGTCGTGCGCGATCCCGAGCACCTCCGCACCGAGCCGCTCGTGCGCGCGGAGCCACGGGTCGAAGAGGAGCCCGTCTTCGCGGTGCCACTCGGCGTACCCTTCGATCGGCGTCAGCGGATAGAGATGCTTGAGGCTCGGCCGCACCGGTGCCACGAGGTCCCATCCTCGGGCATGCGCCAGGCCGCGCATGTGCTCGAGCATGACCCGCGAGAGGCCGCGCTTCTGGTGGTCCGGATCGATCAGGATCGCGAGCGCGCAGAGGCGGTCGGGCTCGCCCGCGCCGAAGCCCTCCCGAAGCGCGTCGCGCCAGCTCGCGGGCATGCCCGCGACCGGGATCGAGTTGCCCTCCGCGAGCAGCTCGCCGTCCTCGACGAGCGCGAACTGGAACTCGGTCCGCTCCTCGTAGAGCCGGCCCCAGTGCGCGTTCGAGATCGCGTCGTGGAAGACGATCTCCGGCCAGGCGCGGCGGATGTCGGCGAAGGCCTGGCTGCCACGCAGCTCCGCGTCGACCGGGACGATCTTCATCGCTCGAGCAGCGCGACGGCGACCGCGGCCAGCCCGTCGCCGCGCCCGGTGAAGCCGAGCCGGTCGGTGGTCGTCGCGCGCACCGTGACCAGCCCGGGCGGGACATCCAGTGCCTCTGCGAGCCGCGCCTGCATCGCGCCGCGGAGGGGAGCAATCCGGGGCTGCTCGCCGACGAGGACGCAGTCGGCGTTGGCGAGCTTCCAGCCAGCCTCACGCACGTCCGCGTAGGCGCGCGCGAGGAGGTCGAGCGAAGAGGAGCCCTCCCACTCGCCGGCGTCGGAGGGGAAGAGCGAGCCGATGTCGCCGAGGCCGGCAGCGCCGAGCAGCGCGTCGATCAAGGCATGTGCGATCACGTCTCCGTCGGAGTGGCCCGCGAGCCCGCGGTCCGCGTCGATCTCGACGCCGCCGAGCATGAGCGGCACGCCCTCCACGAGCGCGTGGGCATCGACGCCAATTCCAATTCTCATCCGAGCGGCTCCTGGCGGCGCCCGCGCCGTTCGAAGACGGTGACGGTCTCGTAGCCGACCTCGCGCGCGAGAGCGGCAGCACGGTCGACGTCGCGGCCGACATGCGCCGGCTGGTGGGCGTCCGAGGCGAGCGTGATCGGCACTCCGCGCTCGTGACAGGCGGCCAGCAGCTCACGATCGGGATAGACCTCGCCGACCGGCTTGTGCAGCCCGGCGGCGGAGACCTCGACGCAGATGCCTGCCGCATCGATCGCGTCGGCCGTCTCGACGTGCAGGTAGTGCGTCTCCTCTTCGGGGGCGCGCATCCCGAAGAACTTGATCAGATCCGGGTGCGCAAGGGAGTCGAAGAGGCCGCTGCGCGCGGCATTTCGCAGCCAGACGAAGTAGCGCCGCCAGGCCTCGGCGACGGGGACGCGATGGACAAGGCCCGGCTCCTGGTCGACCGGGAAGCCGTCGACGAAGTGGATCGAGCCGAGGACGTAGTCCCAGGGATAGGGCTCGAGCAACTCGGCGAGCCCGGCCTCGATCCCCGGGAAGTAGTCGACCTCGAGCCCCAGCTTGACCGGCAGGCCGCGGCGCTTCGCCTCTACGACAGCGTCCACGTACTCGGCCAGGTCGTCGCCGGAGCGCTCGAGCATCCAGGGAATCTCCCAGAGCCCACGCGTCTGGCGGAAGTAGTAGACGTGGTCGCTGAACCCGATCTCGTCTACGCCGGCCCTACGGGCCTGCTCGACGTACTCCTCGGCCCGCTCGGCTGAGTAGCGGCCGGCCGGCCCGTCGTCCGGCCCGCGCAGGTGCATGTGGTAGTCGACGAGCAAGCGAGCTAGGGCCCCGCAAGCCACGTCTCGACCAGCGCCAGGTCCTCGACGCTCGTGACCTTCAGGAGGCGTCGGTCTCCCACGACGACCTTCACCCGGCCGCCGCGCGCCTCGACCAGCGAGGCGCAGTCGCCGGCGCCGGAGACATCTCCTCC
>Ga0307296_10001742_pt1 | contig 11017 bp, 11 predicted proteins | sample ER_DNA_153_FD_194467 | JGI IMG/M metagenome (GOLD analysis project Ga0307296, IMG submission 194467) | Bulk soil microbial communities from the East River watershed near Crested Butte, Colorado, United States - ER_DNA_153 | ecosystem: Environmental > Terrestrial > Soil > Floodplain | place... | reverse complement strand
AATCGTGATCCGCGGAAACGTCATCGCCGACGTCGGGCCGGCGGCGAGCGTGCGCGTCCCCGCCGGAGCGCGCGTGATGCAGCTCGGCGGCTCCACGGTCATACCAGGAATCGTCGGCATGCACGACCACCTGTTCTACACCGCGGCCGGCGGACGCGCCATGCAAATGTCCTTCACCGGACCGCGGCTCTATCTGGCGAGCGGTGTGACCAGCATCCGCACGACTGGCGGACGCTCACCGTATGCCGAGATCAACACGAAGGAAGCGATCGACGCCGGACGCGTTCCCGGCCCCCGTGTGCATCTCACGGCGCCGTACATCACCGGTGGAACGGGCGGCTCGGCCGGCAGCATGGCCGAGATCAACAGCCCCGAAGCCGCGAGGAGATTCGTCGCCTATTGGGCACAGGAAGGCGTGGAGTGGATCAAGGCGTACACCGATATCAAGAGTGCGGACCTCAAAGCCGCGATCGAAGAGGCGCACAAGCGGGGAATCAAGGTCACCGGCCATCTCTGTTCGGTGAGCTTCCGCGAGGCGGTGGACCTCGGCATCGACAACCTCGAGCACGGGCTGCTCACCAATACCGACTTCGATCCCCAGAAGAAGCCGGACGTGTGCCCGCCGAATAGCCTGGTGCGCGTGGGCGTCGCGAGCATGACGAGTGATACGGCGAATTCCGTGATTCAAAAAATGGTCTCGAAGGGCGTCGGAATGACCTCAACGCTCGCTGTGTACGAGACCTTCTTTGCGAATCGTCCGACGAAGGACGAGCGCACGCTCGAGGCAATGAGTCCGGAAGTGAGAACGGCCTACATGGCGATGCGCACCAACATCGACACGGCCGCGACCCCGGTGCTCACGGCGGCGATGCTCAAGAATGCGATGGCATTCGAGAAAGCGTTCGTCGTGGCGGGCGGGCGACTCGCGGCTGGCGTGGATCCGACCGGCATCGGCGGCGCCCTCGCCGGATACGGCGATCAGCGCAACTACGAGCTCCTCGTCGAGACGGGGTTCACGCCGGCGCAGACGATTCAGATCATGTCGGCCAACGGCGCCAAGATTCTTGGAGTGTACGACAAGCTCGGATCGATCGAGCGCGGCAAGCTCGCCGATCTCGTTGTCCTCGACGGGAATCTTGTGAGCGATCCGAGCGTCATTCGCAAAGTCACGACCGTATTCAAAGATGGCGTCGGCTACGACTCGGCGAAGTTGATCGCTGCGATCAAGGGGCGTGTCGGCATCGACTAAAGGTCAGCGCTTGGCGGGCGCGTAAGTCGCGAGGATTGCGCCCGTGGTCGTCACCCGGCCGTCAACGAGTCGCAGCGGCCTGAGCGTGCCATCGTTGCCGAAGATGCGCTTGCCGCCGCCAACGACGAGCGGGTCGACCATCATCCGGAACTCGTCGACGAGGTCGTGCTCGATCAGCGACTGAACCAGCTTGGCGCTGCCGATTACGAGGAGATTGCCGCCGTCTTCCTGCTTGAGCGCAGAGACAACGGAGGCGATGTCGCCCTTGACCACCGTCGAGTTCTCCCAGGCGAGGGGGTCCTTGAGGGTCGTGGAGACAACGTATTTCCGCTTGGTGTTCAGCGGCTGGGCGAGGACCTGCTCCTCCGCGGATGCTTTCGGCCAGTGCCCCGCGAAGTTCTCATACGTCCGACGCCCGAACAGATATCCGCCGGCCTCGCTCAGGTTCTTGACCACCCAATTCCTCGACATGTCGTCGAAGTAAGGGAGATGCCAGCCGCCGTGCTTGAAGCCGCCGCTCTTATCCTCATTGGGCGAGCCCGGCGCCTGCACCACGCCGTCGAGACTGATCCATTCCTGTACGACCAACTTACGCATCTTGGACTCCTTTCCGGTGGAGCTTCTTGGTTTTCGTCAGGTCCTGGAAGCGCACGAGGAGTCGAAGCTCGAGACATCGTTTCCTTCGCGCTTCCACCACGCCTGACTCCTGTCGGCACGCGTTACCTGGTACCACATGATGGTCCGGCTCTCGGACACTTCGTCCGTGCTGTTCCAGAACGGCTGGCCGTGTCCGAGCATCCCGCGATACCACCATGTCCTGAACAGCTCCCGCTCGAACACATACAAAGTGTCGCCTGCTGGAAACCGCACCGTATCGGGTCTTGGTCCATGAGGGCCATCGATGTCATAGCTCTCGGTGATTGCGTAGGCTTTGCTGAAGACGACTTTTAGCGGCGCCAGTATGTGCAGGTTCGAGTTTTCAACTGTGAACGTATCGCCGGCGGCAATTCTTCCAGCGATTGTTGCTCCAGCTGAATCCGCCCTGTAGAGCGTTAGCTCGCGGCAGGCGCGCGGATGCCATGGATAGTAACAATCTTCCGACTCGCAGTACCCCTTGATGATGCGCGGGAGGGAGAGCCGTGGAGCAAGGCTGTCGAACGCGCCGAAGTTCATCGGTCTCCCGTTGACGTAAGTGACACCACCCTTCATTGCACTGTCGGGAACAACCCGAGCGGTGATCGTGTCCGGATTCGGCAGAGGACCTCTGTACACCAGTACGGTGTCTTCCGCTGCGCTCGCTACTGGGCTGCCGGAGTCGCGTGCGCGTGTCGATTCAATGGCCGGCCGGGTTTCAGTCTGTGCGCACGCCACGCACACAAGGGGAAAAATCAGAAAGCGCATCATACCAAGACGAGCACCTTGGTCATGCGGTATCACGAATTCTAGCCCGCCTCGACAAGCGTAGCGAGTTGGGTTGAGCTCACGCCGGAATCGGTGAAGTCCGATTGATCTCAGATGGATTTCGGCAACCCAATACGAGCACTTTTCGAACCGTCGCCGTGTTCGGAACTTGATTCCACGATCGGGCAAAACGCTTTACACCATCGAGCTCAAAGCTCAAGCCGCAGTGCTTTGGCAGACTGATAAACGGCCCGCCTTCACCGTAGCCGAGGTACTGGACAGCCTGCTGTCGGATCTTGGCAACAGTCGATCCAACGCCGAGCGAGTCGTCGGTTCGGAGCCGCGGAGACAGCACCTCGAGCCTCCACACCTTGTCATTCACGACCGTTCCTTCAACTGTGTCACGCCCGAGACGGACGGCGATTCGCCTTTCAGGCATCCCTTCGGCGCCGAATTGAAGGGTTGTGTCTCTAATGACATCGCATTGTTTGTGTACCTGCTCGGCGGTCGCTCCGATGCGGAGATCACCGATTCCGTTTCCCATCAGCAGCGGTTCGCGTCCCGGACCGCAGGTTGAGGCGGCAGGCGTGTCACCAACGGGGGAACTGGCACTGTCCTGAGCGCCGATCGCTGTGGATGAGTCAGGGACCTGTTCCATGTCGCGCTTGCTGTCGGCTTTGCAGCTCGCAAGAAGGCCGATGCATAGACAAGCACCTCGAACTGCCAGCGACTTCACTTCGTCGCCTTCTGGCAGGCGACAGGAAAAGCGCCGAGCACTAACAGAGCGCCCAGCGCGATTCGAGTCAAATCAGCCGGCAAAGGCCAGGACCTGCTCATCCGCTAAGGGTTCGCCGCCAGCCTCCTTACCGCCGCCGCCAATGTTTGGACCTTGCTGGCGTCCCTCGAGCCGTTGGCGTCACCATCCAGCTGCGCCGCCAGTGCGCTCAGTGCGCCTTGCCTCTCACTTGCCGATCCACTCTCCGCCGCGGTCAGTGCTTTCCTGACCGCCGAAATCCTGCCGGAGCCGAGTCCGTTCGAGCGCTCGAGCTGATCGATGTATGCGCGCGCCAACGCGAACGACGGCGGCCACACGAACTGCTGCTGGCCCTGAGTATTGTAATAGTCGAAGTGAACCGTCTTCGCCGCGTCGATCTCGTTCTGCGATATGAACGCGCTCGGCGTCAGCTCGAAGATGTCGAGGCCGCGGGTGATCTCGGAGCTCACGATCACTCCGTTGTACCAGTAAGCCGACCACGAGCCACTCAGCTTGAGTGTGGTGTCAGCCGGCCCGCGATCGAAGTAGGCAATCTCACGCGGGTGCGCCGGGTCGGTCCAGTCGAAGACGGAGATGCCTCCCTGATACCATGCCTGCCCCATGATGTCACGGCCGGGAATCGGAATGAGCGAGCCGTTGTGGGCAACGCAATTCTCCACGCGCGTCTGTGGAACCGGAAGCTTGTAGTAGCTCCGGAACTGCATGGCGCTCCCCGAAACGGTGAAGATCGCGTCGGCGCCCCACTCCTTTGGATCCGTCGAGCGACACTTTGCCTGCATTCCTCCGCCCCATTCGTCGGAGAAGAGGACCTTGCTGCCGTCGTTGTTGAAGGTCGCGGAATGCCAATACGAAAAATTGGAATCCGCAGCCGCGTTGAGGCGAACCGGATGCGCTGGATCGCTGATGTCGAGTAGCAGGCCGTAGCCGCCGCACGCACCGCCCGCTCTGCCTATCGCCGGGTACAGTGTGATGTCATGACACTGGCTTGGCCCTGGCCGAGGACCATCCGTTGGGGAGGGAGCCGGACCGACCAGTTTAGCGACGATGCCGGGAAGGTCCTGTCGCAACTTTGCGCTGTCGGCCGCCGTTGGCGCGCCGGTGCCCCCGCGCGCCTTGACGATCGCATCCAGCTGTTGGGCGACGAAAAAGCTGGGCGCGACCTGTTCGTCTCCGAAAATCGTCGCAACGAATCCTCCATGCGCCTTTGCGTATGCTACCTCCTTCTTGTGCTCGGCTATATCGATCGCTGTTTCACCGTGACTGGCCGGCCTGGTGAGTCCCTGAAAGATCCGCGGCGATGTGACGACCGCTGCCTGCTCGGGATGAGCGAGCGGCACCTTGATCACTTCGATGCGGAAGAGGGCCGAGTTCGGGTCTTTGTCCGGTGAAAGGTTCACGCACCCGGGCAGCTCATTCGGCGATCGAACGCCACCGGAGCCGGAGATGTAGACGTAGACGTTGTCGGGATCTTTCGGATCGACGAGCAGGCTATGGGTGTGCGATCCGCGGCACGTCTGGACATTGCCGACGTTTTTCGGATTACTGAGATCGCTGATGTCGAAGATGCGAATCCCGCGCAGACGATCCTTGCTGACTGTGTCCTTCACACCCTGCGCTCCGCAATCGAGTCTGGCGCTCAGATCCTCGCCCGAGACGAACAGCAGGTTCCGGTATACGGAGACGTCGCTCTGTGACGCCGGACACACGTAACCCTCTCTGAGCGTCGGCGCCTGGGGATTGCTGATGTCCCAGACCTGGTAACCGTTGAAGCTCCCCTGAAAGACGTTGTTGCCCATGAAGGCCAGGTCGCTGTTGATACCGCCGAGGAACTTCTCCGAAGGTTTGGTCTTAGACAGCACCCTCAGATTCCACACGGCCTCACCAGCATCGAAAGCGCCGGCGCGCAGTCCGATGCGGGGATCGGGAATCGGCGCCGAAGAAGAGTAGGTCCCGCGCGGACTCGAAGCAGTGCTGGGCGGGTAAGTCGCGCACCCCACTACCGCAATGACAATCGCGGCCAGCGCTGTGGGATAAAACGAATCCACCATCGAGGGAGAATGGCGGCGGATCGAATTACTGAAGCTCATTTTTGAATTCCTCTGAACAGGGAGGGTGTCGAGTTTCCAACTGACAGGTTTATCGTGCGTCGGGCTGGAATATGGTCGAAGCGAGCATTTTCTGCATTCGCTCTATCTCCGTCGTCTGATCGGCGGTGATATCTGACGCCATCTTGAAGACGGTGACGTCCTGAGCGGCCCCGTTGGTGGCGAACAGGTCGTTCACCATCGTGACTGCCCCGCGATGGTGCTGGATCATGAAGGTGAGAAAGAGCCGGTCGAACTCTTTGTCGCGAGCCTGGTCGAGCTCCTTCATCTGGGCCTCGGTGAGCATTCCCGGCATCAGCATGTCATGCTCGACGCCGTTCATCATCATTCGCATCCCAGTCGCACGCGCTTCGGGCACTGGCTGGTGGCGATCGCGGAGCCACCTCTGCATCGCGGCGATCTCGTCCTGCTGGGCATTGATGATCCGCTCGGTGAGAACCAGAAGGGAGGGGCTGGCACCGTGGGTAGGAGCCCACCTGGACATCACGATCGCCTGTGCGTGATGGCTAATCATGCCGCTCATGAACTCGATATCAGCTGCTGTATAAGCGCGCTGGGTATTGGGGGTTGTGTCGGTGACGCTCGTCCGGGCGACGGGAGCGATGGCTACTTGCGCCGATGGCTGATGCTCGGCCGGACTCGCGGCGGCGCAGGCGGCGACCACGGAGAGGGCGAGCAATGGAGCGGGGGTGGTTCTCAGGGAGATTCTCATGGTAGGGCAGGCTAACCAGCTAGTTCAGGTCCAGGGGCAATTAACATGCGCACAAGGCGCGCAATCCAATAGAGCTTGTTACCCGCAAGATTCGTTACACGGCTGCCGGTCGCGGCTGGTACGCACGGCCGAGCTCACCCGCCACAAGGAGGAGTGCAGCATCCAGGAGCAATAGGGCTGTCGGCAGCATGAATCCCAGATACGCGATCTGGACTGCCGCGATCGAGATCGGGGTGAGGGCAGCAATTGCGAGTAGCGCGCGGCGGCGTACGATGTACAGCGGCGTTACGGCAATCGCGAGGAGCGCCGAGATGATGAGGCTTGCGCCGCCAGCGACCCACGCTGCCGCCATGAGGGGTCGTAGGTCCGTCGGTGTCTGCCCCACGACAGACGAATACCCGCTGAGATGAAAGCCAGCCGTTGCGAAAAGAACCCCGGCGCCGATAGCTGCGGTCACGCTGGCTACTCGTTGTTTCGTCATCGCCTCAAGCCCTCAGTGTGAGTAGAATCATCACCATGTCTGCCCTCAAGATACTGCGCATTGCCGCGCTGGTCTGTTGCTGTTCCGCGCTCACCGCCAGTAACAGCGAGCCGAAGTTCAGGGTCATCGCTTTCTTTACTGCCAAAGAGGATCAGGCACATATCAGCTTCGTGCATGAAGCCGAGCGATGGTTTCCGGAAATGGCGGCGAAATACAATTTCGGCTTCGACACCACATCAAATTGGCACAATCTGAATTCAGACTTTCTTTCCAGGTATCAGGTAGTGGTGTTTCTGGATACGCGCCCCGAAGATCCTGCACAACGAGCCGCGTTTCAGAGGTACATGGAGCACGGCGGAGCCTGGATGGGATTTCACTTTGCCGGTTTTGCTCTGACACCGTCAGCGTATCCGGCAAACTGGGACTGGTATCACAACACGTTTCTCGGCGCAGGATCATACGTCAGCAACACCTGGAGACCTACGTCCGCCATTCTACGAGTCGAAGACCGCAGGCATCCTGCGACTCAGCATCTGCCTGGGACATTCAAGTCCTCGCCAAGCGAGTGGTACCGATGGGAGAAGGATCTGAGGAAGAATCCCGATGTAGATATTCTACTCTCTATTGACTCAACGAGCTTTCCGCTGGGCACCGGCCCAAAACTGCATGAGATCTGGCACAGTGGGTACTATCCCGTGGTGTGGACGAACAAGAAGTACAAGATGATCTACCTCAACGTGGGTCACAACGACATCGACTACGAGCACAAGTACGACACTACCAACAAGACGTTGTCGTATACGCTGAACAACCCGATTCAGGATCAGCTGATCATCGACGCTTTGTTATGGTTGGGACAAGGACAAGCGCGCAGCCAACCGCCGGCCCGCCGATAGCACGCGGCAGGTAGTCTTCAGTTGCACTTAGGATTTCAACTGATTCACAACACTTTCCAGAGCGTCAAGTCTCTTCTTGAGTGAGACATTTATAGCGAGCGAACACAGAAGGCCTATCCCGGTAGCGGCAATCAAGAAAGCGTGATGATTGATGTAGTAGCTGACTGGATGATATTGACTCCAGATTCCCCAACTCAGACTAAAGGACGTGGTGAGAATTCCAATAACCGCGAGGAGGGAAGAGGCGAATCCTAATTTTGTTGGTTCCATGAATGACCTCCGGTCGAGTCAGTTCCGCTCCCCCCAGCCAGTGGTGAAAAGAATCGACGGGATCGTGGCTATGCACGAAGCATCGGGAGCTTGGAAGGGATTCTGGAAGAACTGCATCAGAATCGAGAGGTGGCAGCCAGGGGGCCGAGCGTCGTGCCCCTCATTCGGGAATTCGTACAGGTATGCGTGACTGAGCGTCGCGGCGATGCGGCGCGCCTGCTCCGTCGGGGTCCGGTCGTCGAACCGGCCGGTGAGAATGAGTGTCGGGATGTCGCTTCTAACGGGCTTGTGCTCCGACGGGTCGGCAAAACGCGTCTGCCAAATCGGGCAGTCGTTCAGCTGATCGCTGCGAAAGGCCGGGTGCGCAAGGGCGTTCGCCGAATCGCGCGCCGCGCGAAATGCGGGCCCGTATATGTCGTAGCAGTTCACGAGGTGAATGAGAACTTGCTGGTTGGTTGCTCCGGCGTTGTTGTCGTAGCCGGCGAGAATTTCCGCGGCGCGTGCTCGGTCGCCGCGCCGTAGCTCATTCACGAGCAGCGGAAGGCGGGCGAGCCGGCCCGGGCGGCCGAGTATGTCGTTGCGGATCGAGCTGACCAGGCGCTTGCCATCGATCCAAACCGTGTCGACGACGCCGTTGTCGCGCTTGACTGGCGCTGGCAGAGGATTTCGCGAGAGCTCGTCGTACAACGCATAGAAATCGTCGCCCACATTCGGAAAGGCAGCGTTGCACGACGCCTGGACGGCGCATTCCTTCCACACTCGCTCGATCGCGCGTTGAATCGAGAGCGCGACCTCCGCGTGTCTCTCCGGACCGAGGGTGACCGGACTGGCCATCACCACGCTTCGAATTCCACGTGGGTTCTGGCGCATCGCCTCCTGCGCGAGTCGCGCGCCGTAGGAGCTGCTGAAGACGTCCCACGTTGTGTAACCCATGGCCTTTCGGAGATCGACCAGATCGCGTGCGCTTGCCGAAGTGCTATATGCGGCCGGGTCGATGCCCTGCGCGCGCAGCGAAGCGACGCACGCACGATCGCGAACGTCCCACAGTTTGTCGCGTTCGGCAGTTGTGTGGAGGCGACGCGCTGAGTCCTCGATTGCGCCGTAGTCGGGGCACAGCTTCGGCTCCGAGTAACCGGCGCCGCGCTGGTCATAGATCACGATGTCGCGCGTCCCCGCCATGGCGTTGCTGGCGGCAAACGGCAAAAAGATGCGAAGTCCGCTGAGGCCGGGGCCGCCATGCAGCATGACGAGCGGCGTGGTGGTGGGGTTCTTCGCGCGCACGACCGCGACGGCGAGTCGCACCGTTCGGCCGGTTGCGTGATCTCGCATTTCGGGCACTACGAGCCAGGCGCATTCAAGCTGAATGTCGCGCGCCCACTCGCCGCGCTCGAAGGGGCACTCGCTGCGCTCCAGACGTGGAACACGAGTCTGGGCGGAAAGGGAAGGCGCAGCACCGAGAAGAATCGGCGCTAAGAGTGCAGTGATGACAGCACCCGGACGTCCGTTACGCACCGGGCATCTGCAGGATGTGGTGGCGGACGTGCAGCTCCTGAAACCTCGCGAAGTCTGCCACCGGCACCGCTCCAAAAATGGTGCTCGCGACCTTCTGGCCGCTCGCGGTGCGCGCGCGACAGGCCTGATCGAACAAGGTGAGGGCACCCTGCAGCCGATCACGTCCGTCAGCCGGCGTCCCCGGCCCGGCTATGGGAACGAAAGCGTCGATGGCCTTCATCTTCGGAAAGTCATTCCTCCGGAGGGTCCGCTTGAAGAAAACGATCCGGAGGATCGGGCGAAGCAAGTAGGGCATCGTGGGGAATCTGGACGGCCTGCCGTCGGCGACGTTAGCCGACTCTTCCATGATGCGAGCAACATGCTCAACGACCTGGGATGGCGACCATTTCCCCGGCGCGCGCGGCTTGGTCCACGAGGCTCCCGCACGGTCCGCGGCGGCGACGAGCTCGCCGACTGCAGCACGGAGCTTTGCCAGTGATCGGTCTATATCGGGCATTTGATCTCCAAGCGTGTGACCGGAACTTTCCGAAAAATGCCTGTCAGGTGCTACGTTCGTTAGACAGCAGCGCTGCGAGGTCTCGCGCGCTGTGGGTCCAGGCTGCAGTGTATAGCATGCGCATCTGCATTCACAAATTCGTCGCCGTGGCGCTGGCCTTGGGTCTCCCGCACTCGGCTCACGCTCAGGCAAGGCGCCCCATCCTCGCGGTGTTCGCTCATCCCGACGACGAGCGCGTCATCGGTCCGCTGCTGTCACGACTCGCGAGAGAAGGACGCGAGACCTATCTTGTCATCGCGACCGACGGCTCAAAAGGAGTTCGCGATTTCGCCCACATTCCCGCCGGACCAGAGCTCGCCGCCGCACGCGCCAAGGAGGCGGCGTGCGCCGCCAACCGACTCGGGGTGCGGCAGCTTCGCATCCTCGGTCTCCCGGACGGCGGCCTCGCGTCGTTCGAGGCCCTTGGCAAGCTGCGGTCGGCGCTCGCGGCGATTATCGATTCGCTCAAGCCTGCTGCGATCATCACCATCGGTCCGGATGGAGGTACCGGCCATCCCGATCACCGGCTTGTCGGCAATGTCGCGACGCAGATCGTACAAAGCGATGCGCGCTACGCGAATATCGATCTGCTGTACGCGTCACTGCCGACGGAGCGGCTGCGCACCGCACCGCGAGCAAATCCCACTGTGAACGGCACGGCGGAAGCGCTGCTCACCGTGCGCGTGCCGTTTGAAGCACGTGACCTCGCGGCGGGACGCGAAGAGTTCGCGTGTCATCGCACCCAATACGCGCCCGCGGAGATGGACTCCGTCAACAAGTATCTCGCGCACGCGTGGAACGGGATGGTGTGGATGCGCCCGTGGAATGGGACGCTGCACGATCCCGCGCTATTCAAACGCTAGCGACTCAGCCGCAGCAGATCTCCATTCTTGTTGTCGACGATGACGAGGATCGCGCCATCGGGTGCCTGTACGACATCGCGGATGCGCCTGCCCATGAACAGACGCTCCTCGACGCCGACGCGCTGCTCACCGTCCAGCTGCAGACGGATCAGCGACTGCGTCGCGAGACCTCCGGCGACAAGACTACCTCGCCACGCCGGGAACATCGCGCCTGAGTA
>Ga0307296_10001741_pt1 | contig 11017 bp, 10 predicted proteins | sample ER_DNA_153_FD_194467 | JGI IMG/M metagenome (GOLD analysis project Ga0307296, IMG submission 194467) | Bulk soil microbial communities from the East River watershed near Crested Butte, Colorado, United States - ER_DNA_153 | ecosystem: Environmental > Terrestrial > Soil > Floodplain | place... | reverse complement strand
CGCGGAGCCTGTCAAGCCTGCGGCCCGACCCGAAGACCAGCGACCAGTAGATCGGCAGCGCGGCCCCTGTGTTGAGAGCCAGCGCTAGGAGTGCGATTCCGCCCGCGCCAACCAGCCATGGCTGCAATGGCGTGGTGCCGCCAAAGCCCAGCTGAATGCCCCAGACGGCGGAGGCCGTGATCAGCCCGATCAGAGCGGGGACGCCGAGCAGGAAAAAGGCGGCGAAGCTGACGATCACCAGCGCGAGCATCAGGGCCAGCATCGCCACGATCCCTGCCAACGCAGCTGCGGCGACAGTCACGCCGCTGGGTGATGAGGTGCTCGCAGCGGGGATTGCATCGATCGGCGCGGGGTCAGTCACGGTAGCGGTTCCGGCCGCCTGCACATCAGACCACGAGTGCCAGTGCGCGCTCGACGACACCGTCGCAGCAATCCCGGCCGGTGCCAACGCCAGCAGCAGGCCCGCGGCGATCGCCGCGGCGTTGCGGCGCAGGAGCGCCACTGGAAGCCAGACACGGCGTGAGCGAGTCCGTCCAAGACCTGTCTCCATCAATCGTTCTCGGTCGAAGGTCACGCCACAGAGCACAGTGAGGGCAAGGCACGCTGTGATCGGCAGCAGCAGTGACGCAGGTGCAAGCGGCGAGCGGAAGACGAACAGCGCCAGCGGCAGGTCGGCGACTGCCGCCGAGACCGGCGAGAGGAGGAAGGACCAAGCGCCTCCGGCGGCACCCTCGCGAGGGAAGAGCATGAACCCCAGCATCCGGCCCATGGCTGCCCAGTAAGCGGTCACCGCCGCCACGAACGCGAAGACAGGAAGCAGATCCCATGGAGCGGGTTGTCCAAAAAGAGTGAGCAGAGTCATGCCCGCAGCCATCCAGAACGTGACCCAGACGGTGCTGACCACAGCGCCCGGCAACACCTCGAGCCAGATGAGCGAGGGATCGTCGACAGGTGTGTACAGCAGCACCTCCAACGATTGCTGCGCCTTTTCCCACCAGATGCCGATCGAGCTCTTGATCGATTCGAGAAGCGCGAATGACATGAAGAACAAAGGCAGGAGAAGGCCTGCTTGCAGCGCGGTGCCGCCGGCGAACTTTTCAGCGACCTGGCCTGCAACACCTGGGAGCTGGCCGAACAGGGAGGTGCCCGCGACAAGCAGGAGCACGAAAGCGTTGAGGTACATCACCCAGCTCAAGTCGCCTCGCCGCCACCAGGAGCTGACGTAGAAAGGAAGAGAGTGGCGGAGTAGGGCGCCCTGCGAGCGCAGCGAGGCGAACATTCGAGGAGCGCCAATTCCCGAGATCGACGGTGGCGCAGGCATGGGTGTCGGCGACGGTGCAACGGGCTCGGCCATCGCCTTCAGGTAGACCGATTCGAGGCTCGTCTCCACCTCTTCGAGCTCGTGGAACGGCGCATGCTGGGCGGCCAGACGACGCTGCAGCTCAGCGGCGAATGCTGCGCGATCGGCGATCGTGGCCTGCCAGGGCAGCGTGTACGTAAGGTGCTCGTCGTCGAGATGGTGCTCGACGGCGTGCTCCCTAAGCCAGCGCCGCAAAGGCTGTGGGTCGGCAGGTTTTCCGCTCAAGTGCGCCGAGAGGCGCCGTCCTTTCGCAGCTTCCTGGCGCAGATCTTCGAGATTTCCGTGGGTGACGATGACGCCTTTTCGCATGATTGCTATGCGATCTGCCATCAGCTCGGCTTCGCTGAGGACGTGCGTTGTCACTATCAGCGCAGCCCCTCGCTCCCTCTGCTCCCCGAGGTAGTGGCGCATGTCAGCCGCGGCGACCGGGTCGAGGCCGGCGGTCGGCTCGTCGCAGAAGATCCAATCGGGTTGGTGCAGCGTGGCTCGGATCAAAGCGACCTTCTGTGCCATTCCGCGCGAGTAGGCGGCGAGCACCGTGTCAGCGCGGTCGGCGAGGTCGAAGCGTTCGAGGAGTTGGGCAATCCTGGCGCGGCGTTCTTTTTCCGGAACTCCGTAGAGATAGCCGAAGCGATCAAGGTATTCAGGAGCGGTGTTTCGCCCGTAAAGCCTTGCCTGGTCGGGCACCACACCAAGCCGGGCGCGAACCGCATCCAGCTTTTCGGGGAGACGCAGTCCGTCCAGCTCGATAAGGCCCGCATCGGGCCGGAGGATCCCGCCGAGGCAGCGCAAGGTGGTGGACTTGCCGGCCCCGTTCTGACCAAGCAGGACGAGGAGCTCGCCTTGCTCCACGTGCAGGTCGACGCCATCGACGGCGCGCACGTCTCCGAAGCTCTTGCGAAGTCCTTCGACCCGAATCACGTTTGGATACTAGTGGTGCGTCCGATGCAGCCGGATTGCAGTGCTAAATTTTTTCGAACTGGTCGACAGGTACGACGAACACTGTCGCACCGCCGACTTGAACCTCGACCGGGAATGCGGCGAGAAGGTCGCCGGGCTCGGCGGTGGGCAGCACAGGAGTGAGATAGCGGCTGCGCTCGCGGCAGTTCTCGCGGATGATCTGAACCGCCTCCGGCACCCTTGCATCCTCGATTCCGACCAGCATCGTCACATTGCCCTGCTGCAGAAAGCCGCCGGTGGTGCTGACTCGCGTCGAGCTGATGCCCGCCGAGTTCAACGCCTCGACAGTGCGCTGCGCGTCCTCGCCCTGCACGACTGCGATGACGAGCTTCACGAGAGTGCATCCACCGCCGGAGTCACGCGGCTCATCACTTTGTGATGCAGCGCTTCGCGGGACTCGTGAGCGTCGAGACGCGTGAATCGCTCGGGTTCCGCCGTGGCCAGGCGTTCGTACTCGGCGGCGACGCGATTGTGGAATTCGATCGACTCGCGCTCGACTCGGTCTGCGCTCTTGCCGGCGCTCAGCTGCCGTTCGCGGCCGCTCTGGACCGGCAGTGCGAGGAGAAATGTCATGTCGGGTCGCGGAAAAGTGGCCGGCCAGATCACCGGAACGCCGCGGCCCCCGCCCTGGTAGGCGAGTGTCGAATCGTGGTAGCGGTCGGCGATCACTATCCGGCCCAGGTTCAGCGATGGCGTGATCAATTCGTGGAGGAGCTGCCGGCGAGCGGCCATGAAGATGTACATCTCGGCCTCGCCGTCGATCTCCATGCCGCTGAAAAGAAGCAGCTGTCGCATGCGCTCGCCCAGCTCGGTGCCGCCCGGCTCGCGAACCACCACAGGCTGGCGGTAAGCAAGCTTGGCGCCGAGGAGCTCGACCTGCGTGGTCTTTCCAGACCCCTCTGTGCCTTCAAATGTGATGAAAAGGCCTTTACCCATTAGATGTGGGCTGTCTCTTCAGGCGTCGGTGTGATTCTTAGGCGGCGCTGCGGCTCCTTGCCCATGCTGCGAGCAGAGAGCTCGTTTTCGGAGACGAGCTGGTGCTGAAGCCGGCGCAGATATGCGTTTTGAGGCGAAATCTCCACTGGCCGTAGAGTCGTCTTCACCGCTTTGATCGCCGCGGCCGCCTCGGCCAGCGCCCGCGAGGTGGCTTCGTCCTTCTTGTCAACGCCGTAAATCCGCGACAGCGCGTCGCGTACCTGCGTGGCCGAGTTGCTCTTGAGGATGTGGATCGGCAGGCCGCGGCTCTCCGCCTGACGCAGGCTGTCAGGGCGCCTTCGGTAATGGTTCTTCAGCGTCAACACCGCGCCCGCGCCGTCGAGGTTTCCGAGCACCCGCACGGGCAGCTCGAGGTCGCGGATCGATTGCTCGACGTGGTGGCGGCTCACGCCGTACGGAAATATCCCTAGGGGCTTGGCGCTGGAAGCTACCGCAGGCGTTTCCGCGACAACGGTCGGCGCGTCGACGTTAGAGATCACCCTGCCCTCGCGCGTTCGCAGCCGGATCTTGGGCGAAAGTAATGGACCTCGCAGCGCGGTGTCGACGACCTCCGCGAGCGGCATGTGGATCGCAACTCGATCGCGGTCCTGGATCTCCACCAGCACGTCAAACGTTGGGGGGGCCTTTCGCTCGAGCACCGACTTTTGTGTGCCTCGGCGCCGGGCCTCCTCATCGGACAGGGTGACGCTCTGGATGCCACCGAGAAGGTCGTTCAGCGTCGGGTTGACAAGTAGGTTCTCGAGAGTCTGGCCGTGCGCAGTCGCGATCAGCTGCACGCCTCGCTCCGCAATAGTTCGAGCCGCGCTAGCCTCCAGCTCCGTGCCGATCTCATCGATGACAATCACCTCGGGCATGTGGTTCTCAACGGCCTCGATCATCACGGCGTGCTGGAGGAGAGGAGTCTTGACCTGCATTCGTCGCGCGCGGCCGATACCCGGGTGAGGAATGTCGCCGTCACCTCCAATCTCGTTGGATGTGTCGACGATCACCACCCGCTTACGCAGCTCGTCGGCAAGTAGCCTCGCGCACTCGCGAAGCATCGTCGTCTTTCCGATTCCTGGTCTGCCGAGCAGCAGAATGCTCTGACCGCTGACGACTATGTCGCGGATGATCTCGCCGGTCCCGGTGACCGCACGACCTACGCGCATGGTCAGGCCGGTGATGCGTCCAGACCGGTTGCGGATCGCCGAGACGCGATGCAGAGTGCGCTCGATGCCGGCTCGGTTGTCGTCCCCGAACTGGCCGACGTTGTTGGCCACGTGCTCGAGGTCCGAGGCGGCGACGGTGCGGTCGGCAAGCAGGACCTCGCGGCCCGGCACGCGTGCTTCAGGCTCCCGACCAAGGTCGAGCACTATCTCCAAAAGCTCTGTGGGGTCCGTGCGCTCGTGCAGCGCACGCGCAAGGTCCGTGGGCAGCGCGCGTGCGAGAAGCTCGACCTCCTCGTCCCAGTTGGCGGCTCGTGCTGAGAGGTCGGGTTTCATCCGAAAGAAGGCACCAGGCCTTTCTCCCTTACAGGCACCCGCACCGCCAGTTCCTTGACCAAGAGTAGCTGCGTCAATAACACGCTGAACCCACGCCCGCGCAGGGCGTCGATCATGTTCGAATCATAGTGGCGCAGGCTCGACCAGGCTGGCCGCTCCGACTCACCTAGCAGCGACAGCCCAAGGTCTGCGAGGTCCCCAGGAAGCGACGCCTCGGGCAATGCCATGAAGCTGATGGTGTTCGGCCGAGCCCCAGAGCTGAGCTCGGCCTTCACCCAGCCAACGAGCTCGACCCTGTCGACGACCAGCTCCTCCTTCTCCGAGCCGCGCGCCGCGAGCCGTCCCGTCCAACCACCGTGGAGCGCCCTCCATTCGCGATAAGTGGGCGCTTCCACCTGGGACACCTCCTGTGGCGTCACTTTTCGGTACAGCTGATACAGCAGCCGGTTGTCTCCGCGACGGACCGGCCGCGCACCGGTTGGAAAATTCTTTGAACGCATCTCGGGCTTGTCCGCATATACGACAACCTCTGTGGCGTACTGGCGAAAACCTCGCAACCTGAAAACTGGAAGCAGCGGGTCTCGCTCAGGAAGCCTGACGAAGAGCCTGTGCGCGCCCCGGTCGAGCGCCTGGTTGCAGAGGTGCTCCACCAGCGCCGAAGCCACCTCGTCGGTGTCGGCCCCGTCCGCCACCTGCAGGTTGAGCACCTGCAGCACAGTCGCGCGCGGCAGATCGAGGCCCAGCGGCTGCCCGGACGCCTGTATGAAACCGACCACCTTGCCGCCGTCTTCTGCGACGTAGATGAGGGTCTCCTGAGCCAACGGCAAAAGCGCTGACAGGGTCGAGCTCAAAACCGTCCACAGCCTGGCCGCAGGCGGCGCCTCCTCGCTCAAGCGCGTGTCGGAAGACCTGTGCATCTCCTCGATGCGCGCCAGGTCCAGCAGGCCGGCAGCGCGAAGCTTCATGAGCCCAAAGCCATGCGCACGAACTCGCGGTGCAGCCGGAGGTCTTCGGTCAGCTCGGGGTGGAAGCACAGCGCCACGATGTGACCCTGGCGCACTGCGACGGTGCGACCCTCGTGGGTTGCCATTACCTCGACGTTGCCCGTCGACTCGACAAGCGGAGATCGGATGAAGACACCCGGGAACGTCTTGGCTCCCAGGCCGGCGATCTCGAGGTCGGCTTCAAAGCTGTCAACCTGGCGGCCATAGCCGTTGCGGCGCACCGCGATATCCAACAGATCGAGGCCGTGCTGCTCAGCCATCCCGTCTGTGACATCCCGCGCCAAAACGATCATGCCTGCGCACGTCGCGAGCGTCGGCAGGCCGCCGGCGATCGCGGCGCGCAGCGGTCCGAGCAGGCCGACGCGCTCCATCAGCATCGTCATCGTCGTGCTCTCGCCACCAGGCAGCACGATCCCGTCGAGACCGTCAAGGTCCTGCGCGGATCGCACGACTCGCGTCTTCGCGCCGCTTGCCTCGAGAGCGCGAACGTGCTCGGCAAACGCCCCCTGCATCGCGAGGACCCCGATGAGGGCTTTACGTTCGCGCTTCGGAGGCCGGGGCTTACCAGCCTCTGGCAGCGAGCAGCTCTTCCTTGGGGATGGCGGGAATCTCGAGCCCGTGCATCGCCTTCCCCAGGCCGGCGGAAACCTCGGCGAGGATCTCCGGCTTGTCGTAATAGGTGGTCGCGGCGACTATCGCCTTGGCACGCTTCAAGGGGTCCTCTGACTTGAAGATGCCGGAGCCGACGAAGACCCCATCGACACCCAGTTGCATCATCAGCGCGGCGTCCGCCGGGGTGGCGAGGCCGCCGGCTGCGAAGTTGACGACAGGAAGGCGACCCAGCCGCTGGCATTCAACAAGGAGGTCAACCGGCGCGCCGAGCAGCTTGGCCTCGTGGACGAGCTCGGCGTGGTTCATGCCCTGAAGCTTGCGAATGCCTGCGCTGACCGCGCGAGCGTGACGGACCGCCTCGACCACGTTGCCGGTGCCTGCCTCGCCCTTCGTCCGGATCATCGCCGCGCCTTCCGCGATGCGGCGCAATGCCTCACCCAGGTCGCGACAGCCGCACACGAAGGGGACCTTGAACGGGTGCTTGTCGATGTGATATTCCTCGTCGGCCGGGGTGAGCACCTCCGACTCGTCGATGTAATCGACCCCAAGCGCCTCGAGAATCTGCGCTTCGACGAAGTGGCCGATGCGCACCTTGGCCATGACGGGGATCGTGACCGCCTCCATGATCGAGCGGATCAGGGTCGGGTCCGACATCCGTGCCACTCCGCCTTCCTTGCGGATGTCCGCAGGCACGCGCTCGAGTGCCATCACCGCGCAGGCACCTGACTCCTGGGCGATCTTGGCGTGCTCGGCGGTGACCACATCCATGATCACGCCGCCCTTGAGCATCTGCGCAAGGCCGGCTTTGACCTTAAAAGAGCCCTTCACCGCCTTGTGCCCGTTCTTAGACCCGTTGCGCTCAGCCATTAAGAGGATTCTACGCGCGGTTCCTAATATCCTCCCCGCTTCGCGGGGAGGTGGCCCGGAGGGCCGGAGGGGGCGGGGCTAGAGTCTCTCCAGCACCAGCGTTCGCTTGCTCGCGTACTCGTCGTCGGACAGCAGCCCATCCCGATGCAGGCGCGTGAGCATGTCCATCTCCTCGAGGGTATCGAGAAGTGGAGCCATCGTCCGCCGCGCGAGGTACGCCTCGGAGGCAGTGCCGGCTTCCTCCCCGCGGGCGTCGAACTCCCTGATGAAGAAGAGCGCCTTCACAGCGGAGAAGGGAATGCCGAGCTTCCGGACCGGGCTGGAGGCCTGCTCCGCGTGAAGGTGCAGAACGACACCATATCGGTGGCGCTCGAGAGTGCCGTCAAGGTGGCCCCGGAGGACCTCCCCGTCGAGGAACCTGATCGCCACCTTCCGGGCCGGCGTCTCAGACGCCAGCTCCGGGTCACGAGGAAGCTCGACCCACTTGACAGCCGTCAGGGGGATCCAGGCGGTCTCGTTGTTGTCAAGGCCCGTGGCATCGTCGACCTCGACCAGGAAGTCGGGCTCGTCGAAATCGAGGTCGCGAGCAACCCCTTCAAGGGTCTCATCATCGAAAAACCTGACGACTACCTTGGCCATCTACTCACTACTCTACTAACCCTCACGTGACAGGAGTCCTGCGCACCGCTCGGCGGCCGATCCGCCGCGCGCACTTGACGCACACCGCAAGATGGATGCGTACGGCCTCCGCCTGAGGTCGCCGCAGCTTCCCGGCGAGGTACGGTGCCAAGAGTGGAACCGCCTCGTCATGGGTCAGCTCACCCTCCCCCTCCGCCGATATGAACTCCTCCTTGAATCTCAGGCGCGCGCGGTAGAGCAGAGTCTCGACAGCGCTCTCTGACATCTTGAGGGACCTGGCGATCTGGCGATAGCTCAGATCCTGCAGCTCGCGCAGGGTAAGGACGAGACGGTACTTCTCCGGCAACCGCTGAGCGACCGCCCACACCTGGCGTCGAATCTCGTTGGACTCCTGGACCAGGACGGGGTCGAAGCCCTTTGAGGTCGATGGCAGGCTCGCCAGCAGGTCGGCGTCGTCGTCGTCGCCTGCATCCACCCGCAGATCGCGCTGGCGCCGTCGCAGCTCATCGAAACAGAGGTTGCGAGCGACCGTATGAACCCACCCTCCGAAATTGAACGAATCGTCGACCCGATCCATCTGGCGGAGCGCCTTCATGAACGTCTCCTGCGCGATGTCCTCAGCAAGCAGCGCATCTCCCAGCTTGCGGCGTACCAGGCGGTAGATCGATGCGACATAGCGCCTGTGCAGCTCCTCGAATGCGTGCACGTCGCCGCTGCGATACGCCTTGACAAGCTCGACGTCCGTCGGCTCGAGCCCGACTTTGGCCTCGCTTTCGGTAGCGTCGGTCACTTTGGTCCCAACAAATCTCTAACGGCGCGGACGGCGGCTCGGGTCAGTGCGGGTCGGGGATCGTGCATGAGGTCGTCAAGATTGTCGCCTTCCTGGGCGAGGACCTCGATGGCGGTGACTCCTTTGTCCATCAAGGTCTCCCAACCCTTGCCCTTGATTCCCGCGATCAGTACTGCGGGGATGCCTGCCGCCTGGGCCCTTTGTGCAATCTCGCCTGGCGCTTTGCCGTAGGCCGTCTGGCTGTCGACCCGGCCTTCACCGGTGATCACCAGGTCAGCTCCGTGGAGCGCGCTGTCGAAGTTGCTCGCCCCGACCACCAGAGCGGCCCCCGGCACCAGCTTCGCCTCAAGAAATGCCATCAAGCCGGCACCCGTCCCACCCGCGGCCCCTGCGCCTGGGATGTCAGCCACCCGTTTGCCAAGCTCCCGCTCGATCACCTGGGCGAAGTGCCCCAGCGCCTTATCGAGCGCCGCAACGGTTATCGGATCGGCCCCTTTTTGCGGTCCGTACACGTAGCTGGCGCCCTCCGGACCGGTCAGCGGGTTGGTGACGTCACAGGCGACCATCACCCTGACCGAACGCCAGCCGGGATGGAGCTTGCTGCCGTCGATTCGGTCAAGGGCCTGCAGAGCAGCCCCGCCACGAGGTAGCTCGCCACCTGCACGATCGAGCAGCCGGTAACCAAGGGCCTGGGCCATGCCGGCGCCTGCATCATTGGTGGCCGAGCTACCGATGCCGGCGATGATCGTCTCTACCCCCGCCTTCCTTGCCGCCTCCAGGAGCTGGCCGAACCCGTACGTCGAAGTCTTGCGGGCATCGCGAGCCGCCGCCGAGATCAGGACGTATCCGCTGGCTGAAGCAAGCTCGACAACGGCTGCCTTGCCTTCGTCGATAAGACCGTATGAAGCCAGCACAGGAGCGCCAAGCGGACCTTCGACGTTTACCCATTCGTAGGTTCCTTTGTGAGCGCTGACCAGAGCCTCAACGGTCCCTTCGCCGCCATCCGCGATCGGTATCTCGACAACCTCAGCGTCAGGGAACACCTCGTGCACCCCGTGCGCGATGGCATTGGCAGCCTGGGTGGCCGAGATGCTGCCCTTGAATGAGTTCGGGGCGACGATGATTTTCATCGCGGCCTAGATTTCCGCACTCAGTAGACGGGGATCGTCCAGTCCTTGTACTTCGGCGTTTCGCCCCGAACTGCCCCGAAGTAGATGTTCTGAAGCTCCTGCGTGAACTCGCCTACCTTCCCGTTGCCCACGGTCCTGCGGTCGACCTCGATCACCGGCGCGACCTGGGCGCCGGTGCCGCAGAGGAGCAGCTCGTCACACGTGTACAGCTCCGTCCTGTCGATGCTTCGTTCGATCACTGGCAGGCCGAGCTCGTCCTTGATCAACCCGATCAACAAGGTCCGGGTGACGCCCTCGAGGATGTCGTCGGTGACCGGTGGGGTAACGAAGGCGCCGTCTTTGATCATGAAAAGGTTCTCGGCCGAGCCTTCCGAGACGTGGCCGTCGACAGTGAGGACTATCGCCTCGTCGTAACCGGCTTCATTGGCTTCTGACTTGGCCAGCGCAGACTGGGCATACGCGCCTGTGACCTTGGCTCGTGCCGGGAGGGACTGGTCAGGCACGCGCCGCCACGTGCTCACCATGCAGCGGAGGCCGCCCTCGATCTCGACGTAGTTGCCGAAGGGAATCGCATAGATGAGGAAGCTGTGCCCGATGTTGTGAAGGCGCACGCCGATCTCCTCGCTGGCGGTGAAGAGGAGGGGCCGGATGTACACGTCCGACTTGAACTGATTGCGCCGCAGCACCTCGATGGTGAGGTTCACCAGCTCCTCGGTCGTGTGAGGAAGATTGAAGCGCATGATGTTCGCGGAACGCCTCAGGCGGTCGAAATGGGCCGGCGCCTGGAGGAGGTGAAGCTGCTCCTGCTTGGGGTTCCAGTACGCTCGGATGCCCTCGAACACACCCGTGCCGTAGTGGAGGGCATGGGTCATCAGCCCGAGCTTGATGTCGTGGTAACGGCCGAACTCCCCATCGAAGTAGACCCATGTGTTCGGATGGACGACGGGCTTCTTCGCCCCTGCCTTCGCTTTTGTCTCCACACTCATCTCGGTCGTAGTGTACGGGTGGCGGGCCAGGCCGAAAAGCACTGCTTCCCGCCGGGGTGGGGCTGGAGGGCCGGCCGAGAGATTTGGAGATCCAGGGGTCCCTCCCATGGCTTCGCCATGGGGGCCCCAGTCGAAGGGGTGGCCTGGCTGGGAGCTACCTTAAGGGGTCCCCGCGCCGTGGTCGCGCGGGGG
>Ga0307296_10001740_pt1 | contig 11023 bp, 4 predicted proteins | sample ER_DNA_153_FD_194467 | JGI IMG/M metagenome (GOLD analysis project Ga0307296, IMG submission 194467) | Bulk soil microbial communities from the East River watershed near Crested Butte, Colorado, United States - ER_DNA_153 | ecosystem: Environmental > Terrestrial > Soil > Floodplain | place: USA... | reverse complement strand
AAGCCTGACCATACTGTGGTGTCCGGATAGACTCTGTCCGTAACGGTTGAATGTCGTCTCCCGACAAAATAGGGCGCGCGCCAGGAAATAAGACACCTCAGATGATGGACCCGCTTCATCCGATGGGACGTATCGGTAGCCCGGAGGAGGTAGCCGAGCGCATCGTCTGGCTGTGCTCAGGTCGGGCGGCCTTTGTCAGCAGCTGAGGCAAGGTTTACGATCGCGCCGCCGCCATTCCTCACCATCTAGTCAATCTCGTACTTGAGGCAGAGGAAGTGCCCGTGGCATTCACCGACATGACCTTGTCGAAATCCTCTTCCGATTGTTCAGCGAGGAACGATTCTACCTTCGATACCGGCGTTGTTGCACGCGCGGTCAAGTCGACCAAAGGCTGCCACGGCGCTTGCGATCAGACCCTCGACGTCCGCAGCGTCGGTGACGTCTGCTTGAACAAAAACTGCGTCTCTCGCCTTTTGTCTTTTGAGAGCAACCGTTTCGCTGCCTCCATCGCCGTTCAAATCGGACACAACAACCTTGGCACCTTCGTCTGCAAATTTGAGCGCAGCAGCACGGCCAATCCCCGCCCCCGCGCCGGTCACAAAAGCTACCTTCCCAGACACAAGGCCCATTGGCTCTCTCGCCGCCCCAATATTCAAAACTCATATAGCCGTGCAGGATTGTCCGCCAGCATGGGCTCGGTCAATTCAGCCGAGCCAACCGCCGCCATGAAACCATCGACCACCGTTTCGTAGCGAAGGCTGCGATAAACTCCCAGCACGTTGCTACCGAATTGCTCGTTGTGTGGTGGCGTGTGGGGCCAATCGCTGCCCCAAACACAGCGGTCGGGAGCGGCCGCAAGAATGGCAGCTAGCCAAGCGGGATCCGGCTTGGTTGCGAGCGGGTCTGCACTCACGCGGTAGGGTGCCGAAAGCTTGATCCAGACATGCGGCATCTCCAGCAACTTCAGCAAAATGCGGCTTTCCGGCTGGACAGGATCAAGGCCACCGTAGACCCCGTAGTGATCGATCACCACCGGCACGGGGGACTTTTCGAGCAGCGTTGCGTTCTCGGATAGCGTCGAAAGCGGTGCGATGACTTCGATGTGCCAGTTCAGTTCGTGAGCGATGCCAGCGATATCCGAAAAACGATTTGTCAGCGGTGCCTTTTCGCGCAAGGGACTGTAAAGATTGATGCGCAGGCCGCGAACGCCCTGTTTGGCATAGGTCGCAAGCGTACGCGCGGAGGTGACACGCGGATTGATAACCGCAACTCCACGCCCACGGCCGGCCAAAGCGTCGAGACTTTCAAGCAGCAGACTGTTGTCGACGCCATAGAAGCTGGGTTGCACGATGACAAAACGTCTGACCGCGCGGGTCGCCGACACGTTTTCAAGCTGCTTCAGTGTGGCAATGTCGGCCAGATAAGTGCGTTCAGCGGCCTGCGGATAACGGTCTGGCGGTCCAACGATATGAACATGGCTGTCACAGCGCACGGTGCTTCACGCCCGCAGCCGCGCCGCAACGGCCTCGCCGGTTTCGCGGGTCCCAAGGCGGCCGCCGATGTCGCCGGTCGATTCTTTGGCGCTGATCGCCGCCTCGACGGCCTTTTCGATCGCGGCGGCCGCTACCTGGAACGCGTTAGCCTTCCTGCGGCGGCCATGCCAGGCAAGCAGCATTGCGACTGATAAAATCAAGGACAGCGGGTTCGCCACGTTTTTCCCGGCGATATCGGGTGCTGAGCCGTGCGCGGCCTGCGCCATACCATGATCGGTCCCGGCATTGAGCGAAGCAGCAAGCCCCAGGCTGCCTGACAATTCAGCGGTCAGGTCGGAAAGAATGTCGCCGTACATGTTGGTGGTGACGATGACGTCGAAACGCTGCGGATTGCGCACAACATGCGCCATCATCGCATCGACAATAACATCGTCCACCGCGACGGCAGGAAAGTCCTTCGCCACTTTCTGGCATGACTCGATGAACAGGCCATCGGTGACCTTGAGCACATTGGCCTTGTGCACAATGGTGACGCGCTTGCGCCGGCTCATCGTCAGCTCAAAAGCAGCGCGCGCAATGCGCTCGCTGCAAGCGCGCGTTATACGACGTAGCGAGATTGCGACATCTTTCGTTACCATCATCTCGCCACTCCCCGCTTCCATGTTGCGGTCGGCATAGAACCCTTCGGTATTCTCTCGCACGACGATCAGGTCAAATTCACCGCAGCGCAGCGGAAATCCGGCGTAAGTCCTGGCGGGACGGATATTCGCGAACAGATCCAGACTTTTCCGCAGCATCATCGAAGGATTGATCTCGCCACGTGCGGGATCCTTAAACTCGAATGTGGAGGTTGGGCCGAGCACCACGCCTTCGGCACGACGCGCCTTCTCGACGATGTCTGCGTGAATTGTGCTGCCATGAGCGCGCAAGCCGGCGTGACCGATCGCGGCCTCCTCGATATTCAAATGCAAATCAAAACGGTCGGACACCGTGCGCAGTACAGCGAGCGTGGCAGCCGTGATTTCAGTGCCGATGCCATCGCCAGGAAGGACAAGAAGATGCATGAGATGAATTCCAGACGAGCGGGGCCTACATCATCCCCCATTCCCTCGCAAAGAAAAGGGCCGCCCAAGGGCGGCCCTTTGATTTGTGCAGCGGGCGTTACTCGGCCGCCGGCAATGCCGGGGCGGCTTCCTCGGGCTTGGCCGCCGCTTTGGCAGCATCCTTCTCGCGTTCCTCGAGGATGAGCGCATCGCGCTTGGTGGCGACTTCGCGCAGGCCGTTCATCATGGCTCCGGTGCCGGCTGGGATCAGGCGGCCAACGATGACGTTCTCCTTGAGTCCGTCGAGCGTGTCCGCCTTGCCGTTGACGGCAGCCTCGGTGAGCACTCGCGTCGTCTCCTGGAACGATGCTGCTGAGATGAACGAACGCGTCTGCAGGCTCGCCTTGGTGATGCCGAGCAGAACCGGATGGCCGGTTGCGCCCTTCTTGCCCTCGGATTCCACACGAGCGTTGATCTCGTCGAGCTCGATCCTGTCGATCTGCTCGCCCTGCAACAGCTCGGTGTCGCCGGTGTCATCGATTTCGACTTTCTGCAACATCTGGCGAACGATCACCTCGATGTGCTTGTCGTTGATGTTGACGCCCTGCAGCCGATAGACCTCCTGAATTTCGTTCACGAGGTAGGCCGCCAGTTCTTCGACGCCCTTGATGGCGAGAATATCGTGGGGAGCGGGATTGCCCTCGACGATATAGTCGCCCTTCTCGATCACGTCGCCGTCCTGAAGGTGGATGTGCTTGCCCTTCGGGATCAGATACTCCTTAGGCTCTTCACCCTTGGCCGCCGGTTCGATCGTGATGCGGCGCTTGTTCTTGTAGTCCTTACCGAACCGTACCGTACCGCCGATCTCGGCGATGATTGCCGCCTCCTTCGGACGACGCGCTTCGAACAGTTCCGCTACCCGCGGCAGACCGCCGGTGATGTCGCGTGTCTTGGCGCTCTCGGTCGGGATACGGGCAATGACGTCGCCCGCTTTCACGTGGCCACCCGGATCGATCGAGATGATGGCATCGACCGCGAGCTGGTAGCGAGCTTCGCCGCCGCGGGCGAGCTTGAGGATCTTGTTGCCCGACTTGATGACGATGGCCGGACGCAGGTCCTGCTGGTTGCGCGAAGAGCCCGTGCGCCAGTCAATGACGACGCGTTTTGCGATGCCGGTCGACTCGTCAAGCTGTTCTGACATCGACAACCCGTCGACCAGATCCTCGAACTCCACATTGCCTTCGACCTCGGTCAGGATCGGCCGCGTGTAGGGATCCCACTCGGCGATGCGCTGACCGCGTTTGATCTTCTCGCCGTCCTCGACGCGCAGTCGCGCACCGTATGGGATGCGGTGATGCGCTCGCTCGGTGCCGTCGGGGTCGACCACCGCCACCACCATGTTGCGCACCATCGCCACCACCTCGTTGTCCGAGTTTTTGGCGATGTTCTTCCCCTTGAACTTGATCTTGCCGTCGAAGTTCGATTCGATGAACGACTGCTCGGAGATCTGCGCCGCGCCGCCGATGTGGAAGGTCCGCATGGTGAGCTGGGTGCCCGGCTCACCGATGGATTGCGCAGCGATGACACCAACTGCCTCACCCATGTTGACGGGCGTACCGCGGGCAAGATCGCGCCCGTAGCAGGCGCCACACACACCGTTGGCGGCTTTGCAAGTCAATACCGAGCGGATTTTCAACTCCTGAACGCCGCCAGTGGTGATGACTTCGACCTCAGGCTCAGTCAGTAAAGTTCCGCGCTTCGTCAACGTCTTGCTGCTGGTCGGGTCTTTCACATCCTCCGCCGTGGTGCGGCCAAGGATACGACTGGCGAGCGATGCAACCACGGTGCCGGCATCAATGATGGCGCGCACTTTAATGCCGTTCTTCGTGCCGCAATCTTCTTCCGTGATGATGCAATCCTGCGCCACGTCAACCAGACGTCGCGTCAGGTAACCAGAGTTCGCTGTCTTCAAGGCGGTGTCGGCGAGACCTTTTCGGGCGCCGTGCGTCGAGTTGAAGTACTCGAGCACCGAAAGACCTTCCTTGAAGTTGGAAATGATCGGGCTCTCGATGATCTCGCCCGACGGTTTCGCCATCAGGCCGCGCATACCGGCGAGCTGACGCATCTGCGCAGGCGAACCGCGCGCCCCGGAGTGTGCCATCATGTATATCGAATTGACCTGTTGATCGCGACCTTCGGAATCCTTCTTGGTAGAAGAGATTTCGCGCATCATTTCTTCGGCGATGCGGTCAGTGGACTTTGACCAAGCGTCGACCACCTTGTTGTACTTCTCGCCCTGGGTGATCAGGCCGTCGTTGTACTGCTGCTCGAACTCTTTTGCGAGTTCGCGCGTCGTCTCGACAATCTTCCACTTGGACTCCGGCACCACCATGTCATCCTTGCCGAACGAGATGCCGGCCTTGAACGCGTGATAGAAACCGAGCGCCATGATGCGGTCGCAGAAAATAACCGTCTCTTTCTGCCCGCAGTGGCGATACACGGTATCGATCATCGACGAGATCTCGCGCTTGGTCATCAAGCGGTTGACGATGTCGAACGGAACCTTCGCGCTCTTCGGCAGTACATTGCCGAGTACGACGCGACCCGGTGTCGTGTCGTACCACTTCTTGAACGACTTGCCGTTCTCGTCCACACCTTCCCAGCGGTATTTAATCTTGGTGTGCAGGTTGATGACTTTCTCATGTAGCGCATGGCCGATTGCGGCCATGTCGCCGAAAGTCTTGCCTTCGCCAGGCATTCCTTCGCTCAGCAGCGAGAGATAGTAGAGGCCAAGCACGATATCCTGCGACGGCACGATGATTGGCTGTCCATTCGCTGGATGCAGGATGTTGTTAGTCGACATCATGAGCACGCGCGCTTCCAACTGCGCCTCAAGCGATAGCGGGACGTGTACGGCCATCTGGTCGCCGTCGAAGTCGGCATTGAATGCCGCGCAAACGAGCGGGTGCAGCTGAATCGCCTTGCCCTCGATCAACACCGGCTCAAAGGCCTGGATGCCGAGGCGGTGCAGGGTCGGAGCGCGATTGAGCAGTACCGGATGTTCGCGGATCACCTCGTCGAGGATGTCCCAAACCTCCGGCTTTTCCTTTTCAACCAGCTTCTTAGCCTGCTTGACCGTCGTAGAAAGACCCTTGGCATCGAGCCGCGAGTAGATGAACGGCTTGAACAGCTCGAGCGCCATCTTCTTCGGCAAGCCGCACTGATGTAATTTGAGCTCAGGACCGACCACGATCACCGAGCGACCAGAATAGTCGACACGCTTGCCGAGCAGGTTTTGCCGGAAACGGCCCTGCTTGCCCTTGAGCATGTCGGCCAACGACTTCAGCGGGCGCTTGTTGGCGCCTGTGATGACGCGGCCGCGCCGACCATTGTCGAACAACGCATCGACCGCTTCCTGCAGCATGCGCTTTTCGTTGCGGATAATGATGTCCGGCGCCCGCAGCTCGATCAGCCGCTTCAAGCGGTTATTTCGGTTGATGACGCGGCGATAGAGATCGTTGAGATCGGAGGTGGCGAAGCGTCCGCCGTCGAGCGGCACGAGGGGCCGCAGATCGGGCGGGATCACTGGCACGACCGTCAGGATCATCCATTCCGGCTTGTTGCCGGAAGCAATGAATGCCTCGATCAGCTTGAGCCGCTTAGCAATCTTCTTCTTCTTGATGTCGCTGTCGGACTCCGCGAGTTCGGCGCGCAATTCGCCCTGCATCTTCTCAAGGTCGATACCCTTGAGCATCTCGCGGATCGCTTCCGCGCCAATCGTGGCCGTGAAGCTGTCGGTGCCGAATTCTTCCTGCGCCTTGAGGTATTCGTCCTCAGACAGGAGTTGGCGGTCCTTGAGCGGAGTAAGCCCCGGTTCAAGCACCACGTAGTACTCAAAGTACAGAATCCGCTCGAGATCCTTGAGCGTCATGTCGAGCAAGAGCCCAATGCGGCTCGGCAATGACTTCAGGAACCAGATGTGCGCAACAGGAGCCGCAAGCTCGATGTGGCCCATCCGCTCGCGCCGCACGCGCGACAGTGTCACCTCAACGGAGCACTTTTCGCAGATGATGCCTTTGTACTTCATGCGCTTGTACTTGCCGCACAAGCATTCGTAATCCTTGATCGGCCCGAAGATGCGCGCGCAGAACAGACCGTCGCGCTCTGGCTTGAACGTGCGGTAGTTGATCGTCTCGGGCTTTTTGATCTCGCCGTAGGACCAGGACAGAATCTTTTCCGGGCTCGCGATTGAAATCCGGATCTGGTCAAAGACCTGAGCCGGAACCTGCGGGCTGAAAAGATTCATAATCTCTTGATTCATTCGTCTTCTCCTCGACCGGGGAACCGCCGATTCCCCACCTGTCGTTGAAAGTTCAACCGCGGAGCGGTGCCCTCACCGCTCCGCAACCTGTCATTACTCAGCCGCCTCGGCCGTCTCCGGACCCTGTCTCTGCTGCTTCGAATTGTGCAGATCGACGTTGAGACCGAGCGAACGCATTTCCTTGACCAGCACGTTGAAGCTTTCCGGAATGCCGGCCTCGAAAGTATCGTCGCCGCGCACGATCGCTTCGTACACCTTGGTGCGGCCGGCCACGTCGTCCGATTTGACCGTCAGCATTTCCTGCAAGGTGTAGGCCGCGCCGTAGGCTTCGAGCGCCCACACTTCCATTTCGCCGAAGCGCTGGCCGCCGAACTGCGCCTTGCCGCCGAGCGGTTGCTGGGTGACCAACGAGTAAGGACCGATCGAACGGGCGTGGATCTTGTCATCCACCAGGTGATGCAGCTTCAGCATGTAGATGTAGCCAACCGTAACCTTGCGATCGAAGGCCTCGCCGGTGCGCCCGTCGAACACGGTCACCTGACCGGAATGATCGAGGCCCGCGAGGTCCAGCATCTTTTCGATGTCGGCCTCTTTCGCGCCGTCGAACACCGGGGTGGCGATCGGAACGCCGTGACGAAGGTTGCCGCCAAGCTCGATTAGGCCGTCCTCGTTCAACGACTTGATGGTCTCGTCGTCGCCGTAGACCTTCTTCAGCATGTCCTTGAGCGGCCGCGCGTCGTGCTTGGAATTGTAAGCATCGACCGCCTGTCCGATCTTGAGTCCGAGGCCTGCACAGGCCCAGCCAAGATGTGTCTCAAGAATCTGGCCGACGTTCATGCGGCTCGGCACGCCGAGCGGATTGAGCACGATATCGACCTGAGTGCCATCCTCAAGGAACGGCATGTCCTCGACCGGCACGATCTTGGAAACAACTCCCTTGTTACCGTGACGGCCGGCCATCTTGTCGCCGGGCTGGATCTTGCGCTTCACCGCGACGAAGACCTTCACCATCTTCATTACGCCTGGCGGAAGCTCATCACCCCGCTGCAGCTTCTCGACCTTGTCGAGGAAGCGCTGCTCGAGCAGCTTCTTCGACTCGTCGTACTGTTTGCGGATCGCTTCGATCTCCGCCATCAACTTGTCGTTGGGCGAAGCGAACAGCCACCACTGCGAGCGCGGGTACTCGTCCAGCACCGTCTTGGTAATCTTGCCGTCCTTCCTGAAGCCCTTCGGACCGGCAATGCCAGTGCGGCCTTCGAGCAATTCGGCAAGCCGGCCGTAAACGTTACGATCCAAGATCGCCTGCTCGTCGTCGCGGTCTTTCGCGAGCCGTTCGATTTCTTCACGCTCAATCGCGAGCGCACGCTCGTCTTTCTCGACGCCGTGACGGTTGAACACGCGTACTTCGACGACGGTGCCCTGAACGCCAGGCGGCACGCGCAGCGACGTATCGCGAACATCCGAAGCCTTTTCACCGAAGATGGCGCGCAGAAGCTTTTCTTCCGGCGTCATCGGGCTTTCGCCCTTCGGCGTGATCTTGCCGACAAGAATGTCGCCGGCATGGACTTCGGCGCCGATGTAGACGATGCCCGCTTCGTCGAGGTTCTTAAGCGCCTCTTCCGAAACGTTCGGAATATCGCGGGTGATTTCTTCGGGGCCCAGCTTGGTGTCACGCGCCATCACTTCGAATTCTTCGATGTGGATTGACGTGAACACGTCGTCTTTCACGATCCGCTCGGACAGCAGGATCGAGTCCTCGAAGTTGTAACCATTCCATGGCATGAACGCGACGAGCACGTTACGGCCGAGGGCGAGTTCACCGAGATCCGTTGACGGACCGTCGGCGATGATGTCGCCCTTGTCGACACGGTCGCCGACCTTCACCAGCGGACGCTGGTTGATGCAGGTGTTCTGGTTCGAGCGCTGATATTTCATCAGCCGATAGATATCGACGCCCGGCTTGGTCGGATCGGTCTCGTCGGTGGCGCGGACAACGATACGGGTCGCGTCCACCTGGTCGACGATGCCGGTCCGGCGTGCCGCAATCGATGCCCCCGAGTCACGGGCGACGACACCCTCCATGCCGGTGCCGACGAAGGGCGCCTCAGCCCGCACAAGCGGAACTGCCTGACGCTGCATGTTCGAGCCCATCAGCGCGCGGTTAGCGTCGTCGTTCTCCAGGAACGGAATGAGCGCCGCCGCAACCGAAACGAGCTGCTTGGGCGACACGTCCATGAAGTCGACCTTCTCGCGCGGCACCAGATGCACGTCGCCTGCCTGCCGGCAGACGATCAGATCTTCGGTGAAGCGACCGCGATTATCGATCGCCGCATTAGCCTGCGCGACCGCGTGGCGGGCTTCCTCCATGGCAGAGAGATAGACCACCTCATCGGTGACGCGACCGTCCTTGACCTTGCGATAAGGCGTCTCGACGAAGCCGTATTTGTTCACCCGCGCATACGTCGCAAGTGAGTTGATCAGTCCGATATTCGGACCTTCCGGTGTCTCGATCGGGCAGATGCGGCCGTAGTGGGTCGGGTGCACGTCGCGCACCTCGAAGCCTGCCCTTTCGCGCGTAAGACCGCCCGGGCCGAGCGCCGACAGGCGCCGCTTATGGGTGATCTCCGACAGCGGGTTGGTCTGATCCATAAACTGCGACAGCTGCGACGAGCCGAAGAACTCGCGCACCGCGGCCGCCGCCGGCTTGGCGTTGATCAGGTCCTGCGGCATGACGGTGTCAATATCGACCGAGGACATGCGTTCCTTGATCGCGCGCTCCATGCGCAGCAGGCCGATCCGATACTGATTTTCCATCAGTTCGCCGACCGACCGCACCCGGCGATTACCGAGATGATCGATGTCGTCGATCTCGCCCTTGCCGTCGCGCAAGTCGACGAGCGTGCGTATCACCGAGATGATGTCGTCGCGGCGCAGTACACGCATCGTGTCGGGCGCGTCGAGGTCGAGCCGCATGTTCATCTTCACGCGACCGACAGCCGAGAGATCGTAACGCTCTGAATCGAAGAACAGCGAACGGAACATCGCCTCGGCGGTTTCTACCGTCGGAGGTTCGCCCGGCCGCATCACCCGGTAGATATCGAACAGCGCGTCCTCACGCGTCATGTTCTTGTCGACCGAAAGCGTATTGCGGATGTAGGCCCCGACATTCACATGATCGATGTCGAGCAACGGCAATTCCTTGTAACCGGCCTCGATCAGGATCTTGAGGTTCTTCTCGGTGATTTCTTCGCCGGCCTCCATATAGATTTCGCCGGTGCGGCCATTGGCCAAATCCTCGGCAACGTAATGGCCGATCAGTTCGTCATCGGTCATGCGCAGGGCCTTGAGGCCCTTCTCAGCAAGCTGACGCGCCTGACGAACGGTGAGCTTCTTGCCTGCCTCCACGACGACACGGCCGGTGTCGGCGTCGACGAGATCGTTGACCGCCTTGTAGCCCTTCAACCGGTTGGCATCGAACGGCACGCGCCAGCCGTCTTTGGCGCGCTTGTACATGATGTGTTTGTAGAAGGTCGCAAGGATCTGCTCGCCATCAAGACCGAGCGCATAGAGCAGCGACGTCACCGGAATTTTGCGCCGGCGATCGATACGCGCATAGACAATGTCCTTGGCGTCGAACTCGATGTCGAGCCAAGAACCGCGGTACGGAATAATGCGGGCGGCAAACAGGAGCTTGCCCGACGAATGGGTCTTGCCTTTATCGTGGTCGAAGAAGACGCCCGGCGAACGGTGCATCTGCGAAACGATGACGCGCTCTGTGCCGTTGACGATGAAGGTGCCGTTATTGGTCATGAGCGGAATGTCGCCCATGTAGACATCCTGCTCCTTGATGTCTTTGACCGAACGTGCGCCCGTCTCTTCATCGATATCGAACACGATCAGCCGCAGCGTCACCTTGAGCGGCGCGGCATAGGTCATGCCGCGCTGGCGGCACTCGTCGACGTCATATTTTGGCGGCTCAAATTCGTACTTCACGAATTCGAGTTGGGACGAATTGGAAAAATCGGAAATCGGAAATACCGATTTGAATACGGCCTGAAGACCCTCGTCGGGTCGGCCGCCCACCGGCTCCTTCACCAGCAGAAATTGGTCGTATGATGCCTTCTGAACCTCGATGAGGTTCGGCATCTCCGCCACTTCCTGAATTG
>Ga0307296_10001739_pt1 | contig 11024 bp, 4 predicted proteins | sample ER_DNA_153_FD_194467 | JGI IMG/M metagenome (GOLD analysis project Ga0307296, IMG submission 194467) | Bulk soil microbial communities from the East River watershed near Crested Butte, Colorado, United States - ER_DNA_153 | ecosystem: Environmental > Terrestrial > Soil > Floodplain | place: USA... | reverse complement strand
ATCGGCTACGGCCAGCGCGCACTGATCGTCGCGCCCGCCCGCGCCGGAAAAACGATGCTTCTCCAGGCGATAGTCGAAGGCGTGGCAATCAACCATCCGCAGGCAGCCCTCCTCGTTTTGCTCGTCGATGAGCGCCCCGAGGAAGTGAGCGAGATGATCACCTGGGGCTATGGCGAGGTTGTTGCCTCCAGCTTCGACATGCCCGCGGTTCGTCATACCGACGTTACCGAGATGGTGCTGGAGCGGGCACGCCGACTCGTGGAGCTAGGCAAGGATGTCGTCATCGTGTTGGATTCGATCACACGTATGGCGCGAGCCTACAACACCGTCGAGCGCGGCACCGGCCGTACGCTTTCCGGCGGACTCGATTCTTCCGCGATGGCAAAACCGAAGGCATTCTTCGGCTCCGCGCGGTCGGTCGCTCCGGAACACGGCGGCGGATCGCTGACTATAATTGCTACCGCCCTCGTCGAAACGGGATCGCGGATGGACGACGTCATCTTCGAGGAATTCAAGGGTACCGGCAACTGCGAGATCAAACTGGATCGCTCACTTTCCGAGAAACGGATCTTCCCCGCCATCGATGTCGCGACCAGCGGCACGCGTCGTGAAGACAAGCTCTTCCGTCCCGATCAGCTAGAGCATGTCTATACACTCAGACGCGGTCTCCAGCAAATGCCATCCAGCTCCGCGATGGAATGGCTTATCAAGCGCATCGCTGCGACCCCAAGCAACGACGCGCTGCTGGAAGGGCTATAGACAGGCTCGGTCGCTTTTTCAGCGCCCCCCCCTCCTCGCCGTCCTCGGGGTCGGTGTCGGGGTCGCGCTCCTCTTCGTCCCTGCGGAGCTCGCGTCGCAGGCCGCCCCGGCAAAAGAGCCGAGCAATCCAGAGGTAGTCAACCTCACCCTGAAGGACGTGCACGTGGTGAACAGGAGCGAGCTGCTCCAGAACATCTACACCACCGCGTCGTACTGCAACAGCTTCATCCTCAAACCGTTTTGCCTGATCAGCAAGTCGAAGTACTTCTTCACCAAGAAGTATCTCGATCGCAAGGAGCTGGGGCGCGACGTCCTGCGCGTTCGCATCTTCTACTGGAAGCGCGGGTACCGCGAAGCTGAAGTCGACACCGCGGTAGTTCCCCGGGGGAAGAACAAAGTCGGCGTCACCTTCTTCATCAAGGAAGGTCCGCCGACCATCATCTCCGACATAATCGTCACACAAGCCACGCCGCTCCTCTCCCAACGGGAGATCAACCGGCGGCTCGCGCTCGGCAAAGACGGACCGCTCAATCTGATCAGGCTCGACTCATCGCGGGTCTTTCTGCAATCGAGCCTGTACGACAAGGGATACGCCGACGCCGAAGTGGACACCGCGGTCGTCATCGACAGCGCCTCACGGAGGGCCGTGGTGACGTTCACGCTCAATCCGAAATACAAGACCACGGTGGAGGACATCGTGGTCAACGGCAACGAGGGCGTGAGCGAGCGCACCATCAGAAAATCGCTGACGTTTCACATCGGCGATCTCTTTCGGCGTTCGGAGATGCTCCGCAGCCAGCGCGCGCTCTACGAGTCGAATCTGTTCCGGCGAGCGGCCATCGAGCCGCGTCCGCCGATCGATATCGCGACACCCGACTCCGCGAAGGTGATCGTGGTGACGGTGCAGGAGTCACCGCCGCGAGAGGCGCGCGTCAGTGCCGGTTTCAACACTGTCGATTTCGGCCAGGTCGAGGGACGATTTACCCATTACAACTTCATGGGCGGAGCCCGGCGGTTCGACATCCAGGCCGCGGTGGGAAACCTCCTCGCCAGCTCGCTCAATGGCCGCGGCATCTTCCGCAATGCTTCCGTGCCGCAGACCAGCGGTCTGGCGCGATACTTCGTTCCGACGTACAACGCGAGCATCGATCTCAGGCAGCCGTGGTTCGGTTCGCCGCACAACGAGCTGGCACTGAGTCTCTTCGCGCACCGCCGCAGCGCACCGGGCATCTACGTCGATCGGGGTTACGGAACGAGCTTCACCTTCACGCGCGACGTCGCCGACAGAGCGCCGGCCAGCGCCAACTATCGCTTCGAGATCAGCAAGGTCGACGCCGGCGATGTGTACTTTTGCATCAACTACGGCGTCTGCGATCAACCGACGCTCGAGGCCTTGCGCGGAAATCAGAAGCTCTCGCCATTCACGATCACGTCGACGATAGATCGCACCAACGATCCATTCTCTCCCAACAGGGGCTTCCGCGCCAACGGGAGCGTCGAGCACGCATCCGCGTTCACGATTTCCGATTTCCGCTACAATCGCGCGAGCGCCGACGGAGCCGCGTTCTATCAGGTCCGGCGCCGCGGTGTGATCGGGGCGCACGCACGAATCGGTTGGGTGAGCCCACTCGGTAGCGCGGACCAGGCGCTGGGAGTAGCCGGGACCGTCGGAGGAAATGTTCTTCATCCGAGAAAGCGCTTCTACGCGGGTGGATCGCATTCCGTGCGCGGCTTCGGCGAGAATCAGCTCGGCCCCCGTGTCCTCACCGTGCCGATTGGCAACCTTCAACGGAATGACAGCCTCAATGTGGCGTGCACGAGCGGGACGGACGTGACGACGTGTGACCCTGCCGTCCTCAAGGATCGCGATTTCGAGCCCCGGCCGCTGGGCGGAAACTTCGTCGTAGAGGGGAGCGTCGAGGCCCGTTTCCCGGTGTGGCGGGACCTCTTTGGGGCGGCTTTTGTTGACGGCGGAATGGTCAGGCAGAAGTCCAATCCGGCCCTTCCCAGGCGCAGGGCGGCCATAACTCCCGGATTCGGCTTCCGCTACCGCTCACCTGTAGGCCCCATTCGTGCCGATATAGGGCTCAACCCCGGGACAACGGAGTCCCTCCCGGTTGTAACCGAGAGCATCGTGAATGGACAGAGAACGCTCGTCACACTCCAGCAGCGCCGCAGCTACTCTCCGGCTGGCGGTGGTGGCATCCTCAAGAGGATGGTACTTCACCTGTCTATTGGCGAAGCGTACTAATGCGTAGGTGGTGGGTGCGCCTCATCGCAGTCCTTGCGGTGGTGGCGTTGCTGCTACTGCTCGTCACCGTACTGATCACCAACAGCGACTGGGGTCGCGAGCGTGTTCGCCGCTACGTCGAAGGGCTGATCCAGCGAAACAGCCACGGCCTCGTTCACATCGGCAGCGTCTCCGGAAATCTGTTGCACGGAATCACGCTGCATGACGTCGTGATCACAGACAGCTCCCGCGCGCCCTTCGTCAAAGCGGACGAGATCTGGGCCAAGTACAGCCTCGGTACACTGCGCGGCAAGAAGCTCGAATTCAACGACGTGAAGCTCGTCCGACCGATCATAGTGATCGACAAGCATCCGGGCGGAAAATGGAATTACGACCGGATTTTCCCGCGCGACACAGTGACGCGCACCGGGGTGAAGAAAACCGGCTGGGGAACCTGGATCCGTTTCAGCAACGTCACCGTGGTCGATGGAGATTTGACCGTGCGGTCCCCATGGGATCCCGGCCCCACGACAATCGCCGAGCGTGCGGACAAAGTTCGAGCTGCGCTCGGGCCAAATGGCAGATTGCAGATCCTGCAGGTCGCCAGGGGCTACCAGAAGGAATCGACCTTTCATCACATCGACGGATTGTTCCCGCTCGTGCGGCTCGAGGATCCAGGATATAAGAGTCGACTGATCGATGTCGCGGCGCTGAAGATGGTCGCGGAGCCGTTCCGCCCACCTGTCGCCGACGTGCGAGGATTGACGGGAAGGTTTGAGTTCACCGGCGATTCGGTATGGTGGAAGGGCGCCCGTGTGACGTTTCCCGCGACGCGCGCGAGTGGTGACGGACGCTACTACATGGACTCGGGCGATCTGCATCTGCGCCTTCACGGCGATCCGGTGCGGCCCGCCGATATCCGCTGGGCGATGCCCAATCTCCCCGAGAACGGATCCGGAAAACTCGATTTCGGGCTGGACTGGACCGGCAAGAAAAGCGTCTACCTGGCCCAGAACATGGACGTGACGCTCGAGGGTTCACACGTCGCCGGTCAGATCGAGGCGACAGTGACCGACACCCTTGCGTATCGCAACGCGAATCTCCGCTTCGCCAACCTCGATACGCGGCTGCTGACCAAGCTCTTCCCCGCGATGAAATTCCCGCGTCCGCTGACACTCACAGGTCGAGCGGCTTTCGACGGTGGCCAGCACGCGCTCCGCATAAATGGCGACGTCGTTGTGGACGACCGGCTCTCGGGCAGGAGTCATCTCGTCGGAAATGGAGTGATGGGTTTGGCCAACGGCGTCTTCAGCGCGCGCGATCTGCACGTGCGGATGCTGCCGCTGCAAATGGGACTCGCCAGAGCGATCGCTCCTTCCATCAAGCTGGGAGGCTCCGTGTCGGGTACCGCGACGCTCAACGGCTCGAGCGCCGCCATCATGACGGCGCAAGGTGACGTGACGCACGTCGAGGGTGGAGCAGTCTCGCATGCCACCGGACGCGCAGCGATTCGCGCGCGCGGAATGCCGTGGTTCGACGTCGACGCGCGCATGCACCCCCTTGCCCTCGCGACGCTGGGCCGGTTCATGCCGAGCGTAGGACTGCGTGGCACCGCGAGCGGCCCGGTTCGGCTGAAGGGGAACGAGAACAATCTCGCGATCAACACGCAGCTCACTTTCCCCGACGGCGGGTTCCTCGACCTCCGTGGGACGATGGATCTCGCGAGCAGGGAGACTGGCTACAACCTTGAATTCAACGCCCGGGAATTCAACGCGAGCAGCGCCATCGCCAAGGCTCCGGTAACCTCGATCAATGCAGTGGGCTCGGCGCGTGGCCGCGGGACCGACCCGGCGACAATGCAGGCGCAGATCGTCGCCGATGTTGCTGCTTCGAGTGTGGACACCGTCTCCGTCGATAGCGCGAATGTCAGAGTAGCGATCGCGAATGGGATAGCACGATTCGACACTCTGGCGGTCGGCCTGCCGCAGGGAATCGTGGAGGCGAAAGGCACGATCGGGCTCGCGCCCGGCCACGACGGAACAATGTCATATCACATTGCGATCGACTCCCTCTCCCGCTTCGCGGGCCTGATCTCCAGGGATACGAGCCTGGTCCGTCCGCGCCCCGGGATTCTAGCAGGGAGAATCGCGCGCGCGAAAGCGGACTCATCGAGGATCGCGCGCGCGACCGAGGTGGAACGGGCGATAACGGGCCGCGCAATACCTCGCGCCGCGGTTGACACTCCGCAGACTGTGCGCAAGAACGACCTCTCGGGCTCCGTGCGCGCTGACGGCGTCGTCACGGGCAACATCAGGAACTTTTCCGCCAAGGGAACTGCCTCGGGCACGAACATCGTGGCGCAGGGGAACACCGTCGGCGCGTTCACCGCCGACTACGACTGGATCAACGCGCGCACTCCGCAATCACAGGTGAGGGTGAGCACGCAGGCGAGGGCGGTGAGAGCGGCCGGCTTCGATCTCGACAGCGTCGGTGCGAAGCTCACTTACCAGAAGCCAAACGGCACCGCGCAAATCGTCGTGAGTCAGGACAACGCGCGCGCGTACACCGCCGACGCGGCCTTCACTCTCGACAAGATTCGCAACGAGCTCAAGCTGAATAATCTCCGCCTTCAGTTCGACACGAGCGTGTGGGCAAGCACCCGCGTCGCCGCGCTCCACTGGGGACAGGCGGGCATCGATGTCGAGAATCTCGAGCTGCGCAACGGTCCCAACGGACGCATTTATGTGAACGGCTTGATTCCGAAACAGGGCAACGCGAATCTCGACATCGCCGTCGACAACCTCAATGTCGGCGATGTCATCGCTCTCACGCAGAGCGGGATCAACGCCAGCGGCCTCATCTCGCTCAACGTGCACGCGACTGGAACGCTCGACAACCCACAATTCAAGGGAGCGTTTGGCGGCACCGATCTGGTCTACAACGGAGCGACCATCGCGGAGGTTCACGGGAACGTCGAGTACGCAAACCAGACATTGACCGGGCGCGCCGAGGCGACGCGATCAGGCAGTCAGGGTAGTACTCTCGCGGGAGAGCACGAGCCTTTCCTGATCGCGGAGGGAACCGTTCCGATCAATCTCGCGATCACCGGCGTCACGGGATCGAGATTTCCCGCCAATCGGCAGATCGCGCTCAACATCAATGCTGACAGCCTGCCGCTCGATCTTATTCCGCAATTGAGTGATTACGTCTCGAACGTGAGCGGTCACGCCAGCGGCTCGTTCAAGGTCGGCGGCACGCTCAACAAGCCTCAGCTGACCGGTCAGTTCGCACTTCACCAAGGTCGGGCACACGTCATACCCGCCGGGATCGATCTCAATCAGATCGAAGCGTCCATCCGGATGCTAGGTGATTCCGTCGTGATCGACTCGGTCGCTGCCAACAACAAGGGACGCATGATCCTCACCGGCGGAATCGGGCTCGGCTCGCTCACCGCGCCGAGCTTCGATTTGAAGCTGCGCGCCGACAACGCGGAGGTCCTCAAGAACAAGAAAGGGCAGCTACGTGTCAGCGCCACCCTCGCGATGGTGGGGCCCTTCAAGGATGCGCACGTCACAGGCAACGTGCGGATTCGCGAAGGCGTGGTCAACATACCGCCGCCCGATAACAAGAACCTGGTCGGGCAGGGCGATCCCGCTCTGTTCAGCGTTATCGACACGGCAGTGATGGCCGATAAAGAGCTGTTTCCATCGCAGTCGCCACTGCTCGCGAACCTGCGGATGGATGTGAACCTTCGCGTCGATCGCGACGTCTTCGTACGCTCGCGTGAAGCGAACATCGAGGTCTACAGCGACGGCGACCTCGGTGTTCACGTCAATCGCGCGAAGGAGACGCTGGTGCTCGACGGGGTGCTGCTCAGCGAGCGCGGCGAGTACACGTTTATGACGCGACATTTCACCATCAAGCGTGGGTCGGCGACGTTCATCAATTCGACCGAGCTCAATCCTACACTCCAGGCAACCGGCGAGTACCTGGTGCGACAGCCGAACCGGGAAGCCATCAACATCCAGATCGTAGTCGGCGGAACGTTGAGAAACCCGAACATTTCTCTGACGAGTGATGCGCAACCGCCGATCCCGCAGAGCGATCTTCTCAGCTACCTCGCCTTTGGCCAGTCCTCGTCATCGTTGGTGCAGCTCGAGGGGTCGGGTCTCACCAATGGGTCGGGGGGCACCAATGTAGTCGGTGCCGGTGCCGCGCTCGCGAGCAAACAGCTCGCCGGCGTCGCAATCGGTGTCTTCGCTGATCAGGTCGCCGGCTCGGCCGCGCAATCACTCGGCGCTGATGTGTTTACCATCACGCCCGCCGACGTGCAGACCGATGTCGGCAACTTCCTCCGCGCCACACAGTTTGAGTTCGGCAAATACATCAAGTCGCACTCATTCGTGGCGATAAAATCGCCGCTCGACCCGAAGGCACTGCAGCGCCCCGGCGTGCAGGTCGTGCACCGCTTTGGCGGACTCCGCGGTTACCGTCTCGAGACCGGCGTCGACACGCGCTACCTGTTGCGGGAGCCGACCCTGCAGAGAGATCAGAACGTCGCCACCACCAGCGCGTTCGGAGCGTTTCTTATCAGGGAGTGGCGCTTCTAGACCGAGCTACTGGAGTGCGATGGAACCCGCACGATGCTCGGCGTCAGCCTCTACGAGTGGTGCCAATTCGCGTGCGCACCACCGCCTGGCTGACGTCACCGCTGCATGGTCACCGTGCGTGTTGGCTTGCTCTGCGAGCAGCGTTGCTGCCTCAGTGCGCGCAATCGCAAAGGCGAACCCACGGGCGCCTGCTTGCTGAAATTCGGTTCCTGCACTTTGCGCGCGCGTCGCGTATTGCTCGATGCGCAGCACGGCTTTCAACGTGTGCTCGACACATGAAGAGAGTCCTGTCACCTTAATGCCACCGAGCCGGCTCCTCACGTCGGCCGCCCAGACACTGAGCACATCGCTTCGCTCCATTGCGCGCAGCGCGTCGAGGCTGAGGATGTTCGTCGTGCCCTCCCAGATCGACAGCACCTGCGCGTCCCGCAACAGCCGAGGGATTCCCGTGTCCTCGACGTAACCGGCGCCACCGAAGGCCTCGAGCGCCTCACTGGCGACCGCTATCGCCTGCTTGGCCGTGTAGAGCTTGACCACTGGAATCAGTAATCGCAGCAGCTGCGATTCGGATTCAGTCGCGTCGCCACACTCGTCTTTCCCGAGCAGCTCGACGACGCGAAAGGCCAGAAGAAAAGCTGCGCGCAGCTCCAGTTGCATTTCGGCCAGCGTCTCGACGTGGAGTGGATGCTCGATGAGTGGCTTCCCAAATGCGCGCCGCCGTCGGGCGTAATCGCCCGCGAGCGCGATTGCCCGGCGCATTCCCGCAACGCCGGCGACCGCGTTGTACACGCGGGTAATATTGAACAGCGTGGCGATCTTGCGAACGCCATCGCCCGCGCCGCCCACGAGCTGCGCGGGAGTGCCCTCCAATTTGAGTTCCGCGGTGGGCAATGCTCGCGTGCCCAGCTTGTCTTTCAGACGCTCGACTTGAATGTTGCGAAGCATTCCGTCGTTGCCGCGAAGATTGATGAGGAACACGCTCAATCCGTGACTTCCAGCTGGTGAGCCTTCGATGCGCGCCAGCGTCATCGCTACCTGAGACGTCGTCGCCGAGGTGAACCACTTCGAGCCGTAAAGGCTGTAAGTGTCACCCTCCTCGCACGCAGCAATCGTCGACGTGGTTCCAACATCCGAGCCGCCGGTGCGCTCGGTCATCCACTGCCCGGAAGTCCAGAACTGATTCGGATCGCGTGAAGTCAGATGGGCGAACACCGGCTGCACGGTTTCGTCGCCATGGACCTCGAGGAACCTGGCGGCGCCGTCTGTCATGGCCAGCGGGCAACTGTACAACGCGGACGAGGGCGCGAAAAGATAGAGCCGCGCGAACTGATGGATGCGTGAATGCGCGCCGTGCCTGCGCTCATAGGCAGTGGCCACAATTCCTTCCGACGCCGAGATGTGGTCTAGCTCGCGCCAGGCATCGCTCGTCTCGATTCGATCGACGCGACGTCCCCACGCATCGTACGGCACGTGGCGGGGAGGCGATGCCTCCGCAGATTCACCCAGCGCGAGAATATCCGTGGCAGCGCGGTGGCCCAATCGCCGCAGGTCGGGCTCGATCTCGGCGAGCACGTTCGCGGGCAATCGCCAACGCAGGTACGAGCGGAGAAGCGCGTCGTCGTCGTACTGATTGCCGAGCCTGGGCGGATCCTGAAAGAACTCGGACATAGGGCCGTCTATTCCCCGTTGTAGTAAAACGTATCCAGCCTTACCCTTTATTGTATGTGCGGACGCGCGACGGTAATCAACCCGGACGGCATCACCGAGAAACTCTACGGCTTCACGAGAAAGTTCGTGCCGACCGACTGGAAGCCGCGCTACAACCTGAATCCGCACGAGGACATCCCGGCGGTCTACTACGATCCGTTTCTGAAGGAGCGAGTCCTCAGGACGATGCACTGGAATCTTATACCCTCCAAGCTCGAGGGCAGGGACAACGTCGTCTCCTTCGACTCGCAGTACTCGACCTTCAACGCGAGAATCGAGACGGTCGCATCAGCCCCGAGCTTTCAACAGTCGTGGCGCAGCCAGCGGTGCCTCGTAGTGGTCGACGGCATCATCGAATGGGTGGGAGAGAAGAAGCGCAAAGTCCCCCACCTCATTCGCCATAGAGACCGAATTCCATTCGCGATGGCGGGCCTGTGGAGTCGCTGGCACGACAGTGCAGATGGCGAAGAGCTGTGGTCGTGCACGGTGATCGTCAAAGACGCGGACGACTGGTACAGCAAGTTTCACGACCGGATGGCTGTGCTGCTCGCCCCTGAATCCTATGAGGAGTGGCTCGATCCACAACGGAAGAAGGGACAGCTCGAGCTGCTGACCAGATCGGCGTACCATAAAAATTCCGAGCTGGAGTTCTTTCCGATCTCCACGCTGGTCAACAACCCTCGCAACGATTCGCCGGAATGTCTGGAGCTGACGATTCCGTCCGAGCCTGAGGATATCGAGCTGCTACTCGACCTCTAGTCTGCCTCCTCGGCCGCCCTAATCAGATCCAGCGACCGATACGAGCGAACCATTGCCGTCGTCCCGTGGTCGAGAGACCATACTGCAGGCGGATCGGTCCGATTGGCGAGTCCGCGCCGATTCCAACCCGCGCGCCGAATAGCCACGTACCTTCGAACGCGCGATCAGCGCTTCTGCTCACCGTTCCGGTCATCCCTGTGACTTGAGTGTTCAGCGGTCCATACAGATGACGCGCGGCGTCGAGCATGTACGACGCCGTCCATGTCCCGATGGACTCCCTCACGTTCAGACCCGGGAATCCTTCGGTTCCTCCTAACAGGAACCAGGCACTGTATGGCGCTTCAACACTCGTTGCGCCAGCGCGGATGGTGCTTGTGAATCGCGCGACGCGGGTGCTCGTGATCAGGGAGAAACGCCCGCTCGCTCTCCTGTAACGCTGATTCCACTCGAGATCCAACCGGCCGAACTGCCGCCTCGTTTCGTCGCCGTGATCGACCCGCAACGCCACGCCGATTGGGGTCGCCGTGCGTGCTGAATCGGTGAGTCCGCCGTGCCACCGCCGAATCAGCGGTCCCGTCTGCACTGTCCACATTGGACTGACGGGTACATCCACGCCGATTTGCAGCAGCTGTTCCAATACGGTCGGCAAGTCGACTTTGGCGGACGGACCGCTCGGGCTTTCGGCGAAGAATGGCTCGTTCTCCCGAGCCACCATGAGCAAAGCGAATGGACTGACGGAATACCTCACATCGGTATCCGATCGGCGAAGAGATATGAATCCTTCCTGACGACGGGTGCCCAGTGTCAGTCTGCCACCACTCTCCAGCGCTGGAAATCCCCGATGAAGGATCGCGTGTCGATTGGCGATCGCGACCCAGGCCTGAGCGCCGAGATCGCTGTCGTAAGCGCCTCCCACCCCAATTGTCCGTTGGTCCGCCCATCGTATGATCGGATTGAAC
>Ga0307296_10001738_pt1 | contig 11025 bp, 15 predicted proteins | sample ER_DNA_153_FD_194467 | JGI IMG/M metagenome (GOLD analysis project Ga0307296, IMG submission 194467) | Bulk soil microbial communities from the East River watershed near Crested Butte, Colorado, United States - ER_DNA_153 | ecosystem: Environmental > Terrestrial > Soil > Floodplain | place... | reverse complement strand
CGATGCAGGAAATTCGGATCGGTGAGCACCGTGAATGAACCCAAGCGCACGATCACGGTGGCGGTGCCGATAAAGGTGATGCCGTCCATGAGGCTTCCGATCTGGTAGGCGGCGTTGTGAACGGCCCATTCCCCAACGAGGCATTCGGAAACGGAAAACCGAAACGATATGGACGCTGGCCCCACGATGGGCCTTTTACGGCGAGATCTCTTACTGATCGCGAACGAGTCGTGCGACCATCACTGCAGCCGCGGAGCCCTGTCACCTACGGACCGTTTCTACGGGCTCTGGTAGGCGCCCAGGCACTGACGGGAAGCTGGCTCAGACGCAGGTAAGGCGATGAGGTTGGCATCCAAGGCGCGATACGTCCACACCTCCGAGAAGCGCTGCTCATCCAACATCAGGGGCGCCATGACCTAAGGAACGGAGCCGGACTGGCATGATCCGGCGAAACCGATGGCTGCGATCTTGCTCGCCACGGGCGTGGTGGTGGAAGCCGTTTTGATCCGGCTTGGTCAAACGTACGGCTCGACTCCTGAGGACGACCTGATCGTGCGCGAGCGCGAACATCGCATCGAGGTCGCGGCGGTTGAAGACCTCATACATAAGCAAGGCCAGATCTAGGTTCTCTCGCGACATCTGCCCGCCCATTATCGGGCGAGCCTCCTGGTAGCCGGGCGCCGCCAGAGACTCCTGGGGCTTATCGCGGAGCCAGATCGTGCCACTGTAATAAGGAGTCGCCTAATGCTTTCGTCGGCTGACTTATTGGAGGCAGGCGGTCCGGCGCTGGCTCGTAAGCCGCGCGCCGCTGGTTAGATGCGACGCGCTCCGCTGCGCCGACCGAGCTTGCCTCGGCCTGTGGTGCGACCCTACGATCGTCAAGTGCGGCCGCGACTTCTCGGCGGCGCGATCGGCTTGAGCCCCCGCAGGATGCGGCGTCTGCGGCTGGCCTTGGTTGGTGCCGCCCTCGCTGCCTTGGCGGCCGTGCCGCCCGCCGCTCCGGCCACGGCTAAGCCGCCCGGCGGACCCGACCCCGCTCCCCTGACCGCTCCACAGACGCCGCCACGGCCAGCCCCGGAGGTCGCATGGGTCGAATTCGGACCGTCCGGAGCGGTGCTGGCCAGAGCGATTACGAAGGCGGCGGCATGCCCCGAGCTCACGGTGGACAAAGTGGCGGTGCGCATGGAGGAGCGGGCGGCGCCCAGCCCGCCCGACTACCCGGTCCGCTCGTGTGAGGCGATGCTGCCGCGGCACCCGAAGCGCGTAGCACTCGCCGGTCAAAGGCTGCCCCTACCGCCCGACCGCCCGCGGCGGATAGTCGTCGTGGGCGACACCGGTTGCCGGCTCAAGGCCGTGGACGGCTTCCAGGCCTGTAACGACCCGCGGGCCTGGCCGTTCGCCCGCGTCGCGAGAAGCATCGCGAAGTGGCGTCCGGACGTCGTCATCCAGGTCGGGGACTACCTCTACCGTGAGGAGCCCTGCCCGCAGGGCAACCCCGGCTGCCAGGGCAGCCCCTTCGGACAGAACTGGGCCACCTGGGATGCAGACTTCTTCACCCCGGCGGCGCCGGCGCTTCGAGCGGCGCCCTGGCTCTTCGTCCGCGGCGACCACGAACTGTGCAGCCGGGCCGGACCCGGCTGGTTTCGCTTTCTCGAGCCGCGACCCATGCCGCCGACCTGTCAGGACCTCACCGCGCCCTATTCCGTGAACCTCGGAGGGGCGGGAATGCTCATCCTCGACACCGCGCTGGCCAGCGACCGGCCTCCCCTTAATCCCGATCCCTACGCCTCCCAGTTCGCGGCGCTCCAGGCGATGGCCGGCTCGAACGCCTGGCTGCTCGCCCACAAGCCGATGTGGGGCCTCCTCCCCGACTCGAGCGGCGCCAGCCTAACGGTGCTAAACCCCACCCTCCAGACGGCGTCGGGCAACTCGCTTCCGCCCAACGTGCAGCTGGTGGTCACCGGGCACATCCACCTCGCCGAGGTGCTCACCTTCACCGGCGACCGGCCGCCGCAGATCGTGGCGGGAACCAGCGGCACGCTTCTGCTCCCGCAGATCACCGCCCCGCTCGTCGGGATGGACGTGGCCGGCGAGAAGCTCGCCACCGCCACGACGCTCGCCCGGCACGGCTACTTCACCTTCGTCCCCGGCCCGCAGGGCTGGGCCGCGACAATCCGGGACGTCGACGGCAAGGCGATCGCGCACTGCCAGCTGCGCGGCCGCTCGACCGCCTGCGCGCAGCCACGGCGCTAGACAACCAGATCCGGGGCGGCCCCGCGAATACGCCCGCCGGCGACAACGTCGATTCAGGCGGCCATGGCCTACAGGGCAAGCGCGAGCGCCTCTCCGCCGTCGGCGCACGGCTCCAGGTCAGACCGCACCAAGGGAAGGCTTCGAGGAGCACGACGATATTCCGAACCGCCACGTAGTCACGTCGAAGTCCAGACGTCAGAGCCCGTCTGCCGCGCGGCGCTCCGACCATCCGTCCCGCGCCGAAGTCGACCCCACCACATCTCCTTTGCGCGAGATGCGACAGCGCCACGTAGGTCAAGCCGGCGCTGTCGCGAATCCCCCAAGGTGACCGGTTGGCTGCGTGTTGCGCGCTCTCTCGCTACGCGGAAAGCGGCAAGCGAGCACGCGATGGTGGGTCAGGCGCTCGCTGGTTAGGAGCAGGATCACCTCAAAGCTGTGTGCCGACCTGCGTTTTGCCACGTTGAGTACGAGCGTAGGTGGCCGAATTAGAAGCTGTAGAAACGATCACTTTCGTCTACCGGCGCGCGGATCGCCACCAACGCGAAGATGTGGTGAGCCCCGGCGGCTTAACAGCGGGCAACCGCTGGGCCAGCTCCTAGATTCATAGCGTCCGGCCCTGGACGCCTCTTACTATCCGGCGATCAAAAACCGACCAGTAGGCCGGCGAGATCTGAGGTCTTCCGTACGGATCGATCCGCTACCTGCCCGGTGCGAGCCTGGCGTGCTTGGCTCGACGCTTCAGGGATCGGTACTGGCCCCGCTTTCGGGCTGTCGATCGGCACGGACGTATGCGGTCAACGCGCCTCAGCGATCGAGCCGTTGCCGACATGCTCAAACGTCGTGCCGCTGCTGTAGGCATCGACGGGCTGTTCGCTGGACATTCACTTCGATCAGGCTTCGCCACCGAGGGTTACGCCCAAGGCACTCCCGAGCTTGCGATCATGCGTCACGGTCGCTGGAAGTCACCCACAGTCATGCGGGGCTACGTCGAGGAGGGCACCATCTGGACCAACAACGCTGCTGCACGGTTAGGCCTTTGACGCGACAGCAGAAGACTTCTGGGGAAGTGATAATCGGACGTCTTAAGATTCGTGCCCTCCCGTATGGCTTTTCAACGGAGCCAAGAAATAGTGCATATGTGGCTGTGATAGTGGCGCCAGGCCGAGATGGCGGGCCCACGCCGGCGTCGGCCCATTGAAGGCAAACCCCGCATCAGCGCCGGTCGGCCAACCGTTTGACTAGCCGCTCAGCGGCGTACTGGCTCCGGGTGCCTGCCACCTCGGCGTATCCGGGTTGACGGATCACATTGTCGGCCGCAACTTCTTGGGAAAAGCCAAGACGGCGATGGGCGCGTAGCCGGACTGCCGAATCACGGTCATGGCGGTCAGGAGTGAGGTCCAGACGTCAGGTCCGGGAACGGTGAGATGCAGCTCCAGCTGCCCTTTGGTGTTGATGGTCAGCTGGGGCTGGAACTCCAGGAGGCGGTGATTTGAGTTTCCGTCCAGGTCGGTGACGAAGTCGTCGCGAACAACAAAGTGGTCGAACCTGGCCCGCACCTCGTATCCACACGCCGGCGGCATGCCTGGGCTGAGCGGGTGCGGGCGGTCCGATGCGGCAATGGCCAATTCTTTCTGGATCGCATGTGTGTCATGCCGTCACGCGCGCTTGGGGGCGGTGGGCGGTGTGGCTATGGCTTTCAGGTGTGCGTCGACGGTGATGCTAGACAAGGGTGTAACCGCCGTCGATGACGATCGTCTGACCGACCACGAAGTCGGAGTGCTCGCCGCACAGATAGTTCACCAGGGGCCCGAGTTCCTCGGGTCGACCCATCCGCCGACTTGTATGGGATCCGCGGGATGCGGGCGGATTTGGCCTAGCGTCTCGTGATGGTTACCGGCCAGTCTGACTCGCCATCCGCCTGCCGCTTTCGGGCTGGCTCTAGCTGGGTTATGTCGAGCTGGCCGGTGCCACCCTCGTGGACTGACTCAACAGAGGACTGATCAACTTCAAGTCGGCGTGTCGTCCGCGGTTCATTAGAGGTCGGAGGAATGGGGTTCAGCATGGTCATCATCGGGGTTGATCCGCACAAACGGATGCATATGGCGAGCGTCGTCGAGCCCACCACGAACCGGCGGATCGCGACGTTGGAGATTACGGCGTCGCTGGCTGGTTACCGCCGGCTGTTGAAATGGGCAGGCGGGTTCAGTGAGCGGCGTTGGGCGGTGGAGAACGCTCGGGGTTTGGGGCGGCACCTGGCGCAGTGGCTGCTGGCTCGCGGTGAGGTGGTCGATGACGTACCGTCGACAGGGGCACGGGTGCGCGAGTTGTCCCGCGGCGGGCGGCGCAAGAACGACGTCATCGACGCGGCTGCGGCGGCCAGCGTCGCGGCGCTGCAGGGTGAGGCCAACCCGGTCCTGACTGAGGACCTCACCACGGTGCTCGCGTTACTCGATGAACGGCGAAACAACGTCGTTACCCAGCGGACCCGCCTGGTCAATCAGTTGCACGCACTGTTCCGGGATCTCATGCCCGGTGGCGCCCCGACCGACCTGACCGCGACAATCGCGTCTCGGCTCCTGACCGGCGTCCGCCCGGCAGGCCCAGTCGAGACGGCCCGCAAGCAGCTCGCCCGTGATGTGGTCGCTGAGGTTCGTGACGCCGACCAGCGGCTGAAGACTCTCACCGCTCAGATCGCCGACACGGTCGCCGCGACCGGCAGCCGCGTGACCGAGGTCGCCGGTGTCGGGCCGGTCGTCGCCGGCCGGTTGCTGGCGCGCACCCGACGCGCCAGCCGATTCCCGACCGCGTCGGCCTTCGCCAACTACGCCGGCGTCGCCCCGGTCGAGGTTTCCAGCGCCGAACGAGTCCGTCATCGCCTGCCCCGCGGCGGCGACCGCCAGCTCAACTTCGCACTGCATATCGTCGCGCTCACCCAGGTGCGAATGCGTGGCAGTTCCGGACGGGCCTATTACGACACCAAGATCGCGACCAACAAAACTCACAACGAGGCGATGCGTTGCCTGAAACGTCGGCTTGCTGACCACATTTGGCGACTCATGATCCGAGACGAACGACAACACTCAGCGGGCCCGGGAGGACACCAGGGGGCGACTCTGCAATCCAGCGCGGCTGGCTCAACCCCTACCACCAGCTCTTCGGACAAGTCACTTCCCGAGCCCGCCACCCCCGACTCTACGACCAGCCGCCCCGCAGCTTGACAAACACAGAGGAACCGGGCTGGGGTGCGGCGCATCCACTCGGCCACCATTTCGGGTTCCTGGGCGGTCACGGCCTTGGTCATGTCGGAGGCGAAGTAGCCCGGTGCGATGGCGTTAACGCGGATTCCCAGCGGGAGCCATTCGATGGCCAGGCTTGGCCGTCTTGGCTGGCGGGATCATTGCCGTCGATACGAGGACGTCTCGGACTCAAGCGGGCGTCACCCCCAGACACCGATCCCGTGAGCGAGGGTTGACGACTTCGCGGAAGGCTTTGCAACAGTTGATCTCTGGGATGCCCCGCGGCGTTCTTGAAGGCCGCTGATAGCGAGCCGGGGCAAGGGCGGCGGGTCAATCCCAGCTCAGGCGACCATGACCGTGTCGCCGCGGCGGATGGTCCCGCCATTGACAACCGAGGCGTAAACGCCGACGTTCACTCCGTTGTGCTGAGCGGCCGTCCGGAGGATTCCTGAATCTTTGGGTAGGTCTCCCTGCGGCAGCGTGATCATCACGCAACGCGGGCATGGTTCGGTGATGGCCAGGCGAACACTCTCGCCGATGACGACGGTGCGGCCGATCCAGTCGTCCTCCACAAAACCCGCATCCTCGCTGCCAGTCGATACGACGATGTTGGGGCGGAACCGGCGAGCCTCGAAGCGGCCCTGCGGATACAGCTCCCGCAGACGCTCAATGGTCGACGTGGTCAGGAGATGCACCACGGCAATGTCGAAAAACGTGCCGGCCGGCATCTCAAAGTCCGTCACGGTGTCTCTGTACTCAAGACCCGCCATGTCGGGCCAATACTCCTCCGCGACCCCTGAAGTCATCCCCTCGGCTCGCGCCTCCACGAACGCTATATCCCGCCCAAATGCGCCAGAAAGAATCTGCTCCAGATCAGCTCGATCGTTGCCAACCACCTCCCCGTCAGGAAGCGTGATCCGAACCGGGGAAATCCGCCCTCCAAGTTTCGGAGCCTCCGCATAGCTCGCCCGAAAGTCAAAGAAATTGCCCCACTTCCTCGGATTCTTGGCCCCCCCGACCTTGCCGGTGGCTCGGTCCACAATCGCGAACTGCCGGTCCCCGAGCAGCCCACGATCGGTAACCTCAGAGGAGTTCAACTCCTCACCCATCATCGACTTCACCGGATACCGCCACAGCGCCACCACCGAACCAGCCTCGGTCTGCCCTGCCACAGACGACCTCGCATCGGTCTGCATAACCTGCTCCTCTAGCAGCTCGACTGTCCAGATTTCAGGATCAGGTCCGAGCGGCCCTGGCGTCAACAAGCTGCAGGCTCATCACGTGGCCGATGAAGCCGGAACTAACGATCCTGGCGCCCACCGCTGCAAGCCGGGAGTCGGCAAGGCTCGGTGAGGCGCAAGATTCCCGATGGTGTTCAGCGCAAGATTTCGACCAGCAGCACCCAGGCGTTGGCGACGGAGCCGATGAATACCAGAAGCACGCCGGCGGCCACCCAGTAGATGCCCTGATCGGCTCCGGCTAGCAAGAGCGCCGCTCCGATGCCGAACGGGAGGACCTGGACCAGGGATATCACGATTTTGAACACTGTGACAGCGCGATATCGCGGGCCGGCGGCCCGAAGCATCTTGACGGCCGAGTGGATCACCAGAGCCATCGTGCCTAGAGCGAAGACAAGAATCTGCACGCCAAGCATCCACAGACTCTGCCTAGGGATCAGCGCCGCGGAGGCGCTGACAACGCTCAGGATCAGGGAGGCAATGGTGGCGGCCGCCCGCGAGGTCATGCTCGGAATGTTGAGGATCGTTTTGATATTGACCGACATCGCCACGATGATCAGCCCCGCTAGGGCCGCCGCGGCTCCGGCGGTCGCGACGAAAAATTCGTTCCATCCGGCGAGCATGTCCACCAACAGACCCTCTCGCGAAGCCCCAGTTACGATCGGGCACCCCGCCGATCCAGTTGCATAGATTGTCGCAGTCGTCACCGGGCCGAGGGCACGACCACAACCGGTCGGCCAGTCTCTTTCGGGTCAGCCGTGCTCCAGTCGGTGAATGGTAGCGGGGTTGGCTATTGATGGTCCGGTCTCCGAATGCCCGTTCAAATCCGGGCTGATGAGCTCCCCGGCACTGGCTGTGGTCCGGTGGCGCAGGCCCACGGACCGCTCCTTCAGCAAGCCAGTGATGCTGATCGGGTTTGCACGACAGTTGCCTCTCGTAAGAGGCAAAATATAAGGAGCCCAGTACGCGGCATCCGAAATGTAGAACTGTTCCCCGGTGGCTTGTCGCATCCGCCGTCCATAGTGGTGTGCGATCTCATTGCGATGATGCTTCAGCTCTGCAGTCCACTTTGCTGGATCGTGTACCAGGGACTCAAACTAAGGCCCAGCGAGATCGATACATTGCCTAACTCGATCGGCAAAGTAACGGTCCCCGGGGATGTGCGAATTCTGTCGAAACCCTCGAGAGCGGCTGCACGGTTGAGAAAGCGATCCGACACATATATCTGTCCCGCGTACTTGGTTGCCATGGCTCGACCTAAAGGTGATCGGTACCTTTCCGCTATCCTCATCCACCGGTCCACCTACCCTACGCACCGCCATCCGCCGTCAACTGGTCGGCAACCGGACGCTCGAGCCGCGGCCTGCGGTGCTGGTTCGCCGTCCGTCACGCCTTCCATGATGGACAGCATCCTTCACGATATGCACCGGGAGCAGCGCGGACTACAGGCCCGAAAGGCGCACGGCTTCTCCGATCACAGCCCACATGGCCTAGCGGACATGACCTAATCCTCTGTCGAGGGCGCCGCCGGCGCGGTTCAATCAAGATGTGTTCGTTCGAGAACAGCTGCACCTCCCCGTTCCCGTCGCCGTGGTACGCGAACGACTCCTGACACAACTGCAGACTGACGGGCTGTACGCGGCCTCGTCCGTAGCTCTCAACCGCGGGCCGAGCACCATCCACGGCGATGGCGACAGAGGCAGCGGCGATGGGAAGGTCGCCTTCAAGAGCCGCCATCTGACCGTACATACCCTCACGCCCTACGCGCGTGGCCCAGTCACCGTCCTCCCAGTCAGATGGTTCACCGACGGGGCCGGGGACGGCCAACCCTCACTCGACGCCAACCTCGAATTCGGACCCTCGGAAACCGACGCAACTACCCAGCTTCTCCTGGTGGGCGTGTTCCGCCCCATGCCCCCCGACAGCCAGATCGATCACGGCGTGCAACAGCGAATTTCCCGCAACACTGCTCGACGCTTCCTCACCAAGGTCGCAGCACTGGTGGTGCGCGGCCCACCCACGAACGTGGCAGGCGTCCGTTGGTAGTCCAGTAGGTGCCCGTGTTGACTCCGATAGCCAGTGGGGGCAATCATCTGGCGAAGCCCACCGTCCAAACTCTCGTAAGCATGCCATGACCGGGGACTCGATCAGATCACGTGCAAGGTACGCGTGACTGCTCACCGGCAGCGTCCCCAGGTAGCCTTCGGGAAGTCTGGCCCAGCAGCACCCAGCTCCTCCGATGTGGTCCAGTGCTGGCCGGTGGGGCGTACATATGAACGCTGATCGCTGCGGATCGCACAGACAGCGGCTGGCTCACCGGTGTCGGGCTGCTACACAGCGCAAGGTACGACAGACAGTCATCACTGATCCCGACCACCAGCGCGGTAGTGCAGCTCGTAGAGCATGGTCAGCGGAGCCCTGGGCGAGCGGCGCGGCCGGTGATCGCGCAGGTCACCCGCCCTGCCTGTCCGGTCTAACTTCGATCCCGTCAGGACGGAGTGGCGCGAGTTCGGCGCTTTGGGCCAGCATCGCCAGTTCGTGGCGCGCCCAGGCGGCTAACAGCACCCGGATGACGACGGTCGGGACGGGCCACGGCCGTGCTGGCGCAGTCGCGGCGGCGAGGTGCGCCAGCACGCCGGTTGCTCCGGGCTCGACGTCGAGTCGCCAGGCAAGCCGTCCGCGGGCAGGGCGAGTCGAGTGATTTGTACAGTGCCATGCCACCGAGGCGGCGTCCCGGGGATTGTGGGCGGCCCACCACCGCGGAACTGGAATCGCTTGGTCATCGCCAAGCAGGGTGTAGCGCTGCGCGGCAGCGGCGACGAGATCGGTGACCGTGCAATGAATCAGGCGATGACTAGTCACGGGTTGCCTCCGGCGAACTGATCAGGCTGCGTTGCTGAGCCCGGTCACCTCATAACCGCCGCCGAGGCGGCCAAACACATCGCCGGAGTTCGCCCGCCGGATGCTCGCGGACGAGCTGCTCGATGGTGTCAGCTTCATCGCTGGCGTCCGACTTGACCGCAGTCTCAAGCGTGTCGTCGAGCAGCTCGTCGGCGAGCTCGGCGGCTTGGCCGATGACGTGCCTCGCGGATCTGCTCTCTGGTCATGCCCGCCTCAAGCGCCGCCAGCACCGCAGTGTCTCACTCGACTACGGGAGTTGGAGCGGTGGAGCAGGGTCGGCTTCGAGCGGGGAATGGCAATGCGGCGCGGAGAGCGGTGAAGGCCCGCGAGGGTACGCGTGATGAGCGAGGCCGACCGGGTCACCTCTATTCGCCAAGCGGCTGCAGTGTGCAATGTGACGCCGCCTGTCGTCCGGCGGTGGCTCTCACTTGGGCTGATACCCGGCCGCCCTGGACAATGCGGCAGTTACAGCAGATTCGTGATGAGACCGATCCTCAGGGTCGCCGGCGCGGCCCTCAGGTGCCCCACGGCACCCTGACCCGCTGGCTGGAAGGCTGCGACTGCGACCGATGCCGTGAAGCCCAGAACGACGCGGCTAGGGCCCGCGGACGGGCCCGAGCGCAGAAGCGGTTACCAGCCGAGCTGCGGCAGCAGCTCCTCGCTGCCATCTACGCAGGCAAACCATTCAAGACCGCCATCCGCGACTTCGGCCTGACCTCCAACCAGGTTTGGGGACTCACCAAAACCGACGAGGACTGGGCGACTGCGCTTGAGGCCACCTTGACGGCAACGCGGCGAGACGACCTCCAGCACGGCACTAGCGCCGCCTACGCGCACGGCTGCGTCTGCAGCGAGTGCCGAGCCCACCAGCGCATTCGTATGGCCCGGAAACACTGACCCAATTCTGCTCAATGCGGATACGTGCTGATTGTTTTGGGCTACGCTACCGACCCTTATTTCGTTTCGCCGTCTGGATCTGAATGACGGTCAAACTCGGGGGTTTCTACATGCGCATTCGCGCCCTTCTGATCGCCTGTCTCGTGGCTGCTGCTTCTATCCTGATTGCCACACCAGCTCAAGCGGCCCCTGCCACTGTCTACATCTACAAGGTGTATTACAACTCCCCAGGCAGCGACCGCGGCAGTAACACGAGCCTGAACGCTGAATATGTGGTGATCAGGAACGGCGACAACGTCTCTCACTCCGTCTCCGGGTGGACCGTGCGAGACCGGGCCGGCCACCGCTACACGTTCCCGGACGGCTTCCGGCTGGGAGCTGGCAAGCAGGCCATCATTCACACCGGCAAAGGCACCAGCTACACCACTTCTAGCAGTACCCACCTGTATCAGGGTCGGGGCTGGTATGTGTGGAACAACACCGGCGACAAGGTGATCCTC
>Ga0307296_10001736_pt1 | contig 11030 bp, 10 predicted proteins | sample ER_DNA_153_FD_194467 | JGI IMG/M metagenome (GOLD analysis project Ga0307296, IMG submission 194467) | Bulk soil microbial communities from the East River watershed near Crested Butte, Colorado, United States - ER_DNA_153 | ecosystem: Environmental > Terrestrial > Soil > Floodplain | place... | reverse complement strand
CGATCCCGCGGCAGTTCTCCCCGGAGAAACCTCTGACGGGCCGACGGGGTCCGCAGGGATTCCCGGCGCGGTGAACGACGGAATACCGTCCGTGCCATCGGCAGCTCTCCTCAGCGCGCTTCCCGGTGCCGCAGCACCGAGCGGCGTCGGCAGCAGATCCGAATCGGGTCCGACGCCGGATCAATCAGGCACCCAGAAATCCGCCTCCCCCCAACCGGCCCCTCAGCCGGCTCCACGGTCTCCGCGAACGCCATGGCCCGAGACGCCCTTCGGATTTGGCGGCGCAGGGGGTGCCTTCGGGGGGTCCGCTGGCGGCGTTGGCGGCGCGGCGCTCGGCGTCCTCGTCGCGATCATCTTCTTCGCCTTCGCACAGCTTCTCGGCAGCAGGCTTGGGCTCGACAAAACGCCGCTGCGCGACGCGGCTCCCGCCTTTCAGCTCACCCGCCCCGGATAGCTCCTCCTAGCTGACTCGTGCTGCGTGCCGGGCAACCTCCCGGTCGCAGCGATTTGGAGAGTTCAAAGGCTAAGGAGGTCGATCGTGTTGAGATTTGTCGGAGAAGATGAGAGAAGGTCGGGAGTTCCAACCATCGGGGTAGGGGGTGACCGGCGCTCGGCGGTGCGCTACCCAGCTCGGTACTCGTTTCGAGCTCGACTCATCGCCGGACGGTTCAGGCGCGGGCGGAACGGTGACATAGTCGGGAGTGAGCTCGTGTCCGAGCGCTGGAGTCCTGCGGAGGAGCTGCAACTGGAGCTCGATCGCAGTAGAAGGTTTGGTCACCACTTCGCTCTCGTTTGCATTTCCTCACGTCGTGAGATTGAGGACAGGTGGGCCTCCATCCGCGAGCTCGCCTATGGAGTGAGCTCGCTGCTCAGGCGGGTCGACCGTGTGTGGATCGACGGCGCCGGCGTTTACGTCCTCCTGCCCGAGTGTGATCGCACGATGGTTGAGGCCTTGCTCGACCGGCTCGGCGAGCCCTTGTCGAGACTGCTCGGCGAGGACAATCGTTCCGAGGTGTCGTCGGCGGTTTTTCCGGAAGACGGGCTGACGAGCGGGGCGCTCTTGAGTGCCCTCAACGGCAATCGACAGGCGCCGAGCGCGGCGGCGCGGCACCGGGGTACGCCGGCCGCGTGATCACAGGCGAGCTCAGAGTTGGAGTGTTGCGGAGAAGCCGCGTCAGTCGACGGTATCTGGTCGCCAAGCGGACGTTCGACCTGGCTGTCTGCATCTGGCTCCTGCCGATCCTCCTGCCCCTCTTGCTCGTCTGCGCCCTCGCCGTCAGGCTCGATTCAACGGGGTCCGCCCTCATCGCTCAGGAGCGCACGGGGAGAGATGGGCGTCGCTTCCGGATGTACAAGTTTCGCACCATGGTCCAGAACGCGGAGGAGCTGAAGGCCGGTCTCGCTCACCTCAATGTTCTCCCACCCCCGGACTTCAAGATTCCCGACGATCCTCGCATTACCAAGGTCGGGAAGTTCCTGCGGCAGACGAGCCTCGACGAATTGCCCCAGCTCTTCAACGTCATTCGCGGCGACATGTCGCTCGTGGGCCCGCGCCCGACATCCTTCGCTCCGACGACGTACAGCCTCTGGCACACCCACAGACTCGAGGTCTCGCCCGGCATCACCGGGCTGTGGCAGATCAAAGGCCGCCACGCGACCACGTTCGACGAGCGGCTTCGCCTCGACATTGAGTACATCGAGCATCGGTCGTTCCTCCTCGACTTGAAGATCCTGCTGCAGACCGTCCCGGTAGTCTTCCGCCGCTCGGGCGCATAGCCATGCATGCGCCTGTCGGTAACGAAGCAGCCCAGAGAAAGACGGGCTTGGGCCCGGCCTCCGGCGCCGGGACCAGCAGGCCCGCCATTCAGCGCACGGTCGAGTCGGCTCTGGAAGCACTCGACAGATGGGGAATCGTTTGGGCCCTGCTTCGCGGCGAAGCCGAGCTCGGCTCACCCACCGGGGACGTGGACATTCTTTGCGCTGCCGCTGATCTCCCGCGACTTGAAAGAGCCCTCGCACCGCTCGGGTTTGGACGCTTGCGCACCTACGGCCGGGGATCGCATTCCTTCTTCGTCGCCTATGACGAGGCCGACGACTGCTGGATCAAGCTAGACGTCGTCACGGAGCTCGAGTTCGGGCGCTACCAGGAGCTTCGATTCGACAGCGGGGCCGGCTGCCTGGCGCGCCGGCGCCGCGCGGGCCGCCTCATCCTTCTTGCAGCGGACGATGCCTTCTGGACGTTGCTCCTTCACTGCTTGCTCGACCGCAGAGCCTTTTCGGACGCCCAGCGCCGATCGCTGCTCGAGCTCGCGGCGGAGGCGAGCACGGAGGGTCCCCTGGCGCTTGCGCTCGAGGGAGCGCTCTCCGTGCCTCGGCAGGCAAACGAGCTCCTCGAGCTGGTGGTGGCCGGTGACTGGACGAGGCTCGAGCGTCTTGCACCTCGGCTTCGCGCGCGATGGGTTCGTGGGTCCGTCGCCGTGCGCACAAGGCTGGCACGAAACGCATTCCTGCGGCGTGCCGGGACGTTCCCGCCCCTTTGCCGCAGTGGGCTGATACTCCGGGCGGCAGCGACCGACTCCGGGTTCGCCGCGGCGGTCGCCGATCGCTGGTATCTGGCACACCGTTTCGTGCGTCAGGGTGAATCGAGGGCAGAAGCAGTCCGGATCCTGATCGTGTCCCGTTGGCACGCGGCGCGGGGACGGCTCGTCGTGCTCGACCTGCCGCCGGCTCCGTTTGCCTCGCGGACAATCAACCGGTTGTCGGGCGCCTCGGATCTCAGGTCCGTCGTCGATGCGACCTCGACGCAGGCACTCCCGGAAGCCACTGCTCAGATCTGGCGTCTCTACCTGGGGCGCGGGGCAGCATGAGCTTTCCAGGCGCGGCAACGACAAGGTCGAGGGCGGGCGCCGAAGTCCTCGACTTCGATCTCCACGGCCTGGCGGCGATCAGATTGGTCGGTCCGGCGCCGACGGACGGCGCCGCATTCAGGCGGCAACTCGGGCCCCTGCAAGCCGCCGTCGACCGCGAGCCGGACATCGTCATCCGCTTCGTGGATCGGCTCAAGAGATCCTCGCGGATCCGCTACATCGGGCTCGATGATGCGGGGTTCACGGACGACGCCTTCCTCGTCCTCCGCAGCAGGCACAAGTCGCCCGCCCGGGTCAAGATCGACTTCAGTCAGATCGGTGGGCCCACAGAGATCGTCTGCGAGCGCGGACTGACCGCGGTTCCCTACCTCGTGCCAATCTTGAACCTGACGCTCCTCGCCAAGGGTGTCCTGCCCCTCCATGCATCGGCATTCGTCCACGAAGGCACCGGGGTCGTAGCCACCGGTTGGTCGAAGGGAGGAAAGACGGAAGCGCTCCTCGCGTTCGCCGCCCGTGGCGCCGAGTACGTCGGCGACGAGTGGATCTACGTTACGAGCGACGGCGCGCGCGTCCACGGGATTCCCGAGCCGATCCGGATCTGGCATTGGCAGCTACGCCAACTGCCGCAGTACGAGCCGCTGGTCGGGAGAGGAGAGCGCGCACGCTTGAGTGCTCTAGAGCTGGCTCTGAGAGCGGAGGACGTGTGGCGACACGCGAAACCCGGAAGAGTGTCAGCGCTTCTGAAGCGGCAGCAGTATGTGGACGTCGACCCGGAACGCCTCTTCGGCCGACTCGGGACGATGACGGCCCCGTTCGACCGGCTCTTCTTCCTCGTCGGCCACGAGCGGAGCGAAGTGACGGTCGAGCCGATCGATCCCACGGAAGTCGCACGCCGCATGGCGTTCTCGCTCCAGCACGAGGGGCTCGAGCTCATGGCCGCCTACCTGAAGTATCGCTTCGCCTTCCCCGACGCCTCCAGCTATCTCGTCGATCACGCGGCAGCGTTGCAGCGGGATGCTCTCACTCGGGTGCTCGCCGGCAAGCCGGCCTTCGTCGTCCACCACCCGTACCCGGTCTCGCTGAGCGCCCTGTTCGAATCCATGCAGCGGTACTGCGGGTAGCTTGGCCGTGCAGGTGGGAACCGTCACCCATGATTCTCTGCTTCAGGCGTCGCGACGCGTCGACTGGAGGTTCCTACTGCCCGAGCCCGACCTCGGTCGAGTCGCTTGCATCGGTGTGGCCGATCCCGATCTGCTCCACTCGCTGAGGTCCTTCAGCTCCGAGTTGACGGCGTTGGAGCCAGGGTCGGCAAACGGCCAGGCGTCGTCCCAAGACGTCGTCGTGCTTCGAAACCCGGGACTGGGCGAGCTCCAGACTGCTCGCAGGCTCCTTCACCCAGGAGGCTGGCTCTACATCGAGGTCGAGCGACCCATGCGGCGCAGGGGGACGGGTGCTTCACGAACCGCCCATGGCCACGCGCGGGCGCTTCGGAAGCTCGGATTCGTCGACGTCGAGGCGTCGATGCACTGGCCGGATTTCGCCTCCTGCGGTGCGATCGTTCCCCTGGACGATCCAGTTGCCGTCCGCTACGCCCTCACCCGGGCCGGACGGCGAAGCCGCGCGCCGCTCATTCTCAGGCTCGCACCGATGCTCGCGGCGACACGCCAACTCGGTCTGTTCGTTCCGTGCGCGAGCGCCCTGGGACGCCGCCCGGCGGGCGCAGGAGGCGATGTCCGATGAACGCAATCCTCTCGCGTCTCGACGCACTCCGAGACCGTCTCGATCTGGATCGTTTCGGCCTCGACGAATCGGCGTCCTGTGTCATCTTCACGCCTCGTTTTCGGACCTCCCGGCACGTCGTCGCGCTGCTGATCCCGAGGGGTGCTCGGGAGCCTCGGGTCGTCGTCAAGATGCCCCGGTTGGAGGGCGACGACGACGGAATCGCCAGGGAGGCACGCGTCCTCAGAGAGCTTCGCGAGACGTGTCCGGACGCAAGTCCGTCCGTGCCGCAGGTGGTCGCGTATGCGGACGGGGACGGGGACCGGCCGCTGCTGATCGAAACGGCACTCGGCGGCCCGCTCGTCACCAGGGCAACGCTTCGCGCGGCGCCGTCACAGCGCGTGGACGAAGTCGTCAAGTGGCTCATCAGCCTCTCCTCGGGCCCACGGGCTAGCAGCGAGCCCTTCGAGCGCCTGATTGCTGAGCCGCTGACACGTTTCGCGGACTCGTTCCCCGAATCAAGCCCGGAGGACGAGCTCGTGGCCCGAACGCTTGAGGCGGTGGAGCCGCTCCGCGAGGCGGTCGTGCCTCGCGTGATCGAGCACGGGGACCTCAGTCATCCCAACCTCATCTTGCTCCCGAGCGGGCGAGTTGGCGTCGTCGACTGGGAGCTGGCCGAGGAGGACGGGTTCCCGCTCCACGATCTCAGTTTCTTCCTCGCGTTCGCGACATTCGCGCTGCGAGGATGCCAGCGAGCAGACGACTACCTGGCCGCATTCGACGACGCATTCTTCAGCCGAGGCGGTTGGGCAAGGTCGAGAGTCAATGGGTACGTGGACGCTCTGGAGCTCGACGAAGAGGTGCTCACGTCCCTCTTCGTTGCCTGTTGGGCTCGATATACGGCTCAGCTCGTGGGCCGCATCGGGGGCGGTCGACCGGGCTTGAGCGAGCAAGACGCGGCGTGGGTGCGCGACAACCGGTACTACGCACTCTGGAGCCACACGCTCGACCACCTCGGGGACCTGGATTGGCGCCGACGATGAGGTCCGGGTTCACGGTCGCCCTCATCGGCCCCGACGGAGCCGGCAAGACGACCGTGGCGCGTCAGCTCGAGCAGGTGCTTCCGGTTCCGGTCAAGTACATGTACATGGGCGTCAATCCGGATTCGAGCAACTATCTCCTGCCGACCACCCGGGCCGTTCAGGCGCTTCGCCGTCGACGGGGCGTGAAACCGGACACGTTGGGGCCGAGGGACTCGCGGGCCACCGACCCCGCGGTAGCGCGAGGGAAGGTGCAGCGCGGGCTTCGCTCGGCCCGCTCGTTCGTCCGCCTCGGAAACCGGCTGGCGGAAGAGTGGCATCGAGCGCTCGTCGCATCGCGACACCGCCGCCGCGGGTCGATCGTCGTCTTCGATCGACACTTCTTCGCGGATTACTACGCGTATGACGTGGCCGCCCAGCCACGCCGTACGGCGAGCAGGCGACTCCACGGGTTCATTCTCTCGCGTCTGTATCCGAGGCCTGACCTCGTCATCTATCTGGACGCCCCGGCGGAGATCCTGCTCGAACGCAAGGGTGAGGGAACGCTCGAGTCGCTGGAGCGCCGTCGGCGCGAGTACGTCGAGCTCGGGCGAATCCTGGAGGGATTCGCCGTCGTCGACGCGAACCGCCCGCTCGACACAGTCACCCGCGACGTGGCAGGCACGATCGAAACGTTCTCGCGGAAGCGCGATCTCGCAACGCTGGACGAGGTGGCCTGACGCCGCGGGTCCTCGTCACCGACGCGGCTCGCGGGGCCGCGATCACGATCATCCGGTCGCTCGGCGTCAGCGGCCTGAACGTGATCGCCGCCGACTCCGAGGGCCGGAGCCCAGGCTTCTACTCTCGGTACGCGTCGGATCGCCTGCGTTACCCGTCGCCGAAGACGGATCCGGAAGGAACTCTAGGGATTCTGCTCCGCGCAGCCGCCGAGCGGCAGGTCGACCTCATCGTCCCCGTCGGCGACGAGCTCGCACTCTTACTTTCGGAGGAACGCGATCGGTTCGCGGGCATCTGTGCGCTCGCACTGCCGGACCGGGAGGCGTACGCCACGACGCAGGACAAGCTTGCGACGCTCGCGCTGGCACGCGAGCACCGAGTCCCGGTCCCGCGAACCGCGGTCGTCGCGACCGTTGCCGAAGCCGGCGAGGCCGCGGCAGCGCTGGGATGGCCTCTTGTCCTCAAGCCCAGATCGTCGAGCGCTCGTCGGCACGGGCGCGAGGTCGAGCACTTCGAGGTGTCCTATGCGGAAGACCCCGTGTCTCTCGCTGCCGAGGTCGGACGATTCGAGGGCAGGTCGGAGGTCTTGCTGCAGGAGTACTGTCGTGGCGAAGGTCACGGAGTCGAACTCCTGCTCCACCGCGGCCGCCCGCTTGCCGCCTTCCAGCACCGACGCCTGCACGAGGTTCCGATCACGGGCGGCGCGAGCTCCTTCCGCGAGAGCGTCGCGCTCGATCCTGTTCTCTACGACTACTCGACGCGCCTCCTCGCCGCGCTCGACTGGACTGGTCTCGCGATGGTCGAGTTCAAGGTGGGTGAGGAGGGGCCACGCCTGATGGAGATCAACGGCCGTGTCTGGGGCTCGCTTCCGCTTGCCGTCAAGAGCGGTGTCGACTTTCCGGCGCAGATGGCCAAGCTCTACCTGACGGGCCCGCCCGAGAACGGGAGGACTCCAGAGACGTCCTACGAGATCGGGGTTCGCTCCCGCAATCTCGACCTGGAGATCCTCTGGATCGCCTCGACGTTACGAGGCAGACGGGGCCACCGCCTCGTCGCAATCCCGCCGCGCCGCGAGGCTTTTCAGGCGGCGCTCCGGCTCCCGTATCCGGGGGACGGCTTCGACGTCCTCACGCTGGACGACCCGCGGCCGGGACTGGCCGAGATTGCGAGGATCGTGTCAAAACTCCGACGGAAGCTCTCCTCGTGAGTGGCAGGAGGCTGCTTCGCCGTTCGGCCGCCGCAGCCGCCCGAGGGAGAGGCTTCGCGTGGCTCGTCGACGCCCTCGAGCGTGCCAGCCAGCCGCAACCGGGGGCGCTCGCGGTGCTCACGTACCATCGCGTCGACGACCCAGCTCGTTCGCCGCAGCTCTATCCGGGGCTGATCAGCGCTACGCCGTCGGAGTTCGAGGAGCAGATGGGGTTCCTGGCCTCGCACTACCACACCCTCTCGCTGGACGAGCTGCTCGCGGTCCGCCGCGGAGCAACGCGGCTGCCACTTCGGTCGGTGGTCGTGACGTTCGACGACGGCTATCGCGATTTCGCGGAGGAGGCGTGGCCGATCCTCAAGCGGCACGGCATTCCGGTCGTTCTCTTCGTTCCGACCGCCTACGCGGGAGACCCAGCACGAGCATTCTGGTGGGACCGGGTGTACGGCGCCCTGAGCTCGGTGACGTCGACGCAGCCGGTCGAGACTCCGGTCGGAGCGCTGCGTCTCGCCTCGACCTCCGACCGCCTGGCAGCGTTTCGTCAGGTTCGGAGCAGAGTGCAGACCTTGCCGCACCCGGAGGCCATGGCGTTCGTCGACGACTTCTGTGACGCCCTCGGCGGGGCTCCGGCTCGATCACCGGTCCTCAACTGGGCGGAGCTTCGTCGGCTCCGATCCGACGGAGTCGCCTTGGCGCCGCACTCTCGGACTCATCCACTCCTCGACCGGCTCCCCCAGGAGGAAGTGCGGGAGGAGATCCTCGGGTCCGCTGACGATCTCGCGCGCGAGGTTGGCGACGGTTACCGCGTCTTCGCCTATCCGGGAGGCGGGGAAAGCTCCGAGGTGGGGCGGGTGCTCGCAGAGGAGGGCTTCGAGCTCGCGTTCACGACCGAGCGAGGCACGAACGACGTGCGCGCCGCAAACTGGTTGCGGCTGCGACGGATCAACGTCGGACCGGCCTCGGGGCTGACGTTGATTCGTGCACAGCTTCTCCCCTGGTGGGCGCGAGTGAGCCGACAGGAAGGAGGTTCACGGACTGCCAACACGCTGGAGCCGTCACACACCGTTTCAAAGCGATAAGTTTCCGAGCCCGGGACCGGGTAGGGGCATTGCAGCTCGGGCTCGGCTGTGGACAACAACCTGCGGAAAGGGAGTGTCAATGAAGCGCCAAACCGTTCTCGCTGCGTGCGCGATCCTCTGCGGACTCGTCGCCGCGTTGCTCGCCCCCGGCATCGTCCATGCGGACGTCGGGATCAAGGGTCGGGCCTATACGGCCGGAACGAGTGGCCCCCCCACGACGTCGAAGCCCGAGAGCAAGTTGTGGTTCAACGACGGCTTCTGGTGGGCCGTCATGGCCAAGAAGGTCACCCCGACGAACAACGACTACCACATCTTCCGCTTGAACCTGCGCAAGCAGAGGTGGATCGACACGGGTGTTCCCGTCGATACCCGCGACAGCAGCCGTCAGGACGTGCTCCGGACGGGGAGCAAGCTGCTCGTCGCGTCACACAAGTACGCCGGCGTCTCGCACAACAACCCCGTACCGAATCCGGGAGACGAGATGCGCCTGTACCGCTTCAGCTACAACGCAGGATCGAACACCTATTCGTCGGACGGAGCATTCGCCACGATCGATACTCAGAAGAGCGAGACCCTTGTCATCGATAAGGACTCGACGGGCGCTGTCTGGGCGACCTGGGTGCAGGAATCCGGAGCCACGCATCAGGTGTACGTGAAGAAGAGCGACGGCGACTGTGTCGGCGGAGCACTCGCGAACTGCAATTTCAGCGGGCCCACTGTGACTCTCGACGCGGCCGTCTCCGCCGACGACATCTCGTCCATCGTGAGCTTCGGCGGCAATAAAGTGGGCGCGATGTGGAGCGATACATCGGATCCCGCCAACGGGCAGATGCAATTCGCCGTTCATCAAGATGGCGACGCCGTGGGAACCTGGTCGACGGAAACCGCGATTTCGGGGCGGAAGACGGCCGATGACCACATCAACCTGAAGGCCGACTCCCACGGTCGCGTCTACGCGGCCACGAAGACGAAGTTCAGCGGCCAGACGAACCCCGGCACCATGCTGCTCCGGCGGGCCCCCAACGGGACGTGGAGCCACTTCACCGTCTCGCAGGGCTCGCTCGACCACACTCGCCCGATCGTGCTCTTGGATGAGCAGCACAACCGGATCCGCGTCTTCGAGGGATCGGTGCACAACACGGCGATCTTCATGAAGACGTCGCGTCTCGGGAAGATCTCCTTCCCGGTGTTCAAGGCGGGCGCCCGCGTGATCCGGGAGAACGGAAGCCAGATGGCAAACCCGACCTCGACCAAGCAGGAGATCAGCAACGCGACCCGCCTGATCGTCCTGGCCACGAACCCGACCACCAAGCACTACTGGCACGCGTACTTCCAGATCATCCCGTGCATCAAGGGCACAGCAGCCAACAACACGATGGTCGGCACGCGGGGGAATGACGCCATCTGCGGGCTCGGCGGGAACGACACCTTGAAGGGCCTCGCGGGTAAAGATCGTCTCGTCGGGGGCAAGGGGAACGACACGTTCATCGCTCGTGACGCCTTCCGTGACGTCCTGCGCGGCGGCCCCGGCCATGACCGGGCTCACGTCAACGCGAGCGACGTGCTCCACTCGATCGAGGTGATCTTCTAGGCGGAACGCACCGCGAGATCGCTTCTGAATACTCTGGAGGGCCATGGGCAATCCACGCGTTGGCTTGGCCTCACTTCTGAGGAGGTGGTGGCTGCTCATCCTGCTCGCAACGGCGGGTGGGGCGCTGGTCGCCTATGCGTTCGGATCGCGCGTTTCACCGACCTATGAAGCGAGCGTCCGCGTCCTGGTCGAGGCTCCCGTGGCATCCGGAGGCGCGAGACAGGCTGCTGGCCTGGCGCCAACGTATGCCGAGCTGGTCAAGAGCACACCGGTGCTCGCCTTTGCGCTGCGCTCCGCGGGAACGCCTGCGTCCGTCGAGGACCTCCGCAAGAAGATCCGCGGCGAATCCGATCAGGACACCCGGCTCATCACCATCCTCGCCGATGCGGGCAACCGCAAGAATGCGGTCGCCCTAGCGAATGGGCTAGCCGCCGGCCTGAAGTGGTACGTCTCCACTGGGGCGGCCCCCATGCCATCGGGCACCCAGCAGCCGACGCAAACGCAGATCCGAGTCGTCGAGCCTGCAACCTCAGCCGCTCGCGTGCGGCCGGTGTCTCGTCTGCTCATCGAATTCGGCGCGGCCGCAGGGCTGTTCGGCGCTCTCGCATTCGCCTTCGTCGCCGAAGGTCGCAGGCCGAGGGTGGGCGACGCGGAGGAGCTGCTCGAGCTCGGCGGCTTGCCTGTGCTCGGATCGGTGAACGGGCTGTCGACCTTCGACCCGGCCCGACCCTCCCCGGAGGAGTCAGCCGCATACAGGCGCCTGGCCACCCGAATAGCGATCGCGAGCGACCATGACGAGCCCCGCAGCCTCGT
>Ga0307296_10001735_pt1 | contig 11032 bp, 9 predicted proteins | sample ER_DNA_153_FD_194467 | JGI IMG/M metagenome (GOLD analysis project Ga0307296, IMG submission 194467) | Bulk soil microbial communities from the East River watershed near Crested Butte, Colorado, United States - ER_DNA_153 | ecosystem: Environmental > Terrestrial > Soil > Floodplain | place: USA... | reverse complement strand
ATGGAGACGGAAGATTACGTGCCGATTGTGGAGGCTGGCGCGGAAGGACTCGTCGTCTATCAGGAAACTTACAATCGTGGCATTTACGCCGAAATGCATACCGCCGGACCGAAACGCGATTTTAATTTTCGACTTGATTGCGTCGAGCGCGGTTATGCAGCCGGTTTTCGTCGGCTCGGCGTCGGCGCGCTGATCGGTTTGTCGCGCTGGCAGGATGAAGCGATCGCGCTGGCGGCGCATTTGGAATATTTGTTCAAGCGCTGCTGGCAGGCGCAAATTACAGTAAGCTTGCCGCGGTTGCGTCCGGCAGCTGGCGGATTTCATCCGCTCTTCTCGATGACAGATCGCGAACTGGTGCAATTGGTTTGCGCTTTGCGGATTACTTTCCCCCAGCTCGGGATCGTGCTTAGCACTCGCGAGCGTGCCTCGCTGCGGGATTCGCTGGCGTCAATCGGGGTAACGATGATGAGCGCCGGCAGCCACACCGAGCCCGGCGGCTACACCCGCCAGGGCCGTGCACATGTTCATCGCACTGTGCGTGGCCGCATCGTCGCTCCCGAATACCAGGACGGTGAAGATGAACTCGCCACAGGCCAATTCGCGATTAGCGATGAACGGTCCCCGGCTGAAATCGCCGCAGTCCTGCGCCGTCGCGGACTCGAACCCGTGTGGAAAGATTGGGACCAGGCTTTTTGCGGCGTGTGAAGATTTCACTCAACGGCGAATCTGTCGACGTGCCCGAAGCGAGAACGATCGCGGAATTAGTTGATCGTTATCAGTTACCGCCGCAATCCATCTTAGTTGAGCACAATGGGTTTGCCGTGCATCGATACGAATGGACACAGCGACTACTGTCCGAAGGCGACCGAATCGAGTTCATCCGTGTCGTCGCCGGGGGCTAGAAGTTAGTTAAAACGATTCTTCGTCAGATTTGAGCCGCGCTCTTCACCACGACCCGCATTCCATCGGTTTGGACAACGGTGACTGCTGTTTGCGAGGCGATGAATTCGCCTTCCGTTACTACATCGACGACGTGATCGGCGAAACGGGCTTTGCCGCTCGGTCGCAAGACAGTAACGGCGGTGCCTTGCATTCCGGGAGTTAAAGCAATCGCAGTCGCGAAGTGTCTTGGCACGCCGACGAGCGATGGGCCCGGTGGATTGGAATCCATCAAAGCGAACCGGCGATAGATGCTCGTGCGCGGTAGGTAGCGCGCCAGAAGAGCGATCACGACCAATGAGCCGACAAGCGCGATGAACATGTTAAGCAATGGCATCGCAAGCATATTGCCGGTCGGGAAAAAATTCTGACCCGGATAGCGATCGATCATCGTCCACAGCAGTGAAGCGAGCATGAGGAAGACGCCGACAACCCCGAAAACAATTGTGCTATGCGCGAAAAAGAGAATCTCGATGAGCACGAGAACCATTCCGAGAATGAACAGCGCAACGACTTCCCAGCCCGCCAGCCCGGCGACGTAATGCCCGAGGAAAAAGAGGCCGAAACAGATCGCAGAGATAATGCCAGGCCAGATCACCCCAGGAATTTTGAACTCCAAATACGCGCCGAGGATTCCTCCCAGCAGCAGTAACGGCGCAAGCGCAGTGATCCAAAACGCGATTTGTTCGAAGCCGCTTGGCTCGATCATTGCGATGTTCCCTTTGAGTCCGGCTTTTTTGGTCAGATCAGGAACCGAATCAGCGACACCTTCGGCGAGCAACGGTTTGCCATTGATTCGTTCAGTTGCTTCCTGGGCGTTGAGAGTGAGGACTGCGCCCTTGGGATGAACAACGCGATCGCCAATCTTTACTTCCTTGTCCTTATTCATGAACGCCTCGGCGACGTCCGGATTATGTCCATTCCTGGTTGCGGACCCGCGGACGAGCGCAGACCAATAGGAAATCGTTTTCTCCTTTGCCGTATTGGGAAGATCTTCTCCGGTTGGGAGGATTGGCGCAGCTGCGCCAATTGCGCTCACCGGTGCCATGTAGATGTGGCGCGTGGCAATAGCGATAAGTGAACCTGCGGATCCGGCGTTTGTATTGATAAACGTGTAGGTCGGGATTTTGGTTTGGTTGAGCGCATTCACGATATCCGTCGCTGTATCGAGCCGGCCGCCGTATGTGTTCATGTCGAATAGGATCGCCGACGCTTCGTTGTTCTCGGCGGTTTTCACTGCGCGTCGTAAGAACGCGAGGAGCGAAGGTGCAACTTCGCCGCGCATGGGGACGACAACTACATCGCCTTTATGAATTGCCTCGCGCGCCTGCACGGGCATAGCAGTTGCAATGAAGATTGCTGTAGCAACGGCGATCGTCATTCTGAGCGAAGCGTCGCGGAGTCGAAGAATCCCGCGGTGTAACCCACCGGTAGTTCTCCGGGATCCCTCGACTGCGCTCGGGATGACAGGTGAAATACTGGTAACTGTTTTGAAATGCCATCGCACTGCGTAAGTTTGACATCGCTTCAAAAGCCAAACGAGACAAAATAATCAGGCGCGCATGGGAACGATCCCTTCGGAAATGATCGAGCAGATTGCTGCCGCGAACGACATCGTAGACGTAATCGGCTCGTATTTTCCGCTCAAACGTGCCGGGGCAAATTTCAAGGCGCTCTGTCCATTTCATCAGGAGAAAACGCCTTCATTCATGGTCAGCCCGAGTCGGCAGACATTTCATTGCTTCGGTTGTGGAGCGGGCGGGAGTGTTTTCCGGTTCATCATCGACTATGAGCATACCGATTTTCCCTCAGCTGTGCGGAAGCTTGCGGCGCGTGCCGGAATTACAGTCGTAGAAGCGCGCGGGGCGGAAGGCGAAGATCGGCGATATGAGGCGCGCCGAACATTGCTGAAATTGCATGCCGACGCTGCCGAATGGTTTCATGAAAATCTGCTAAAAAGAGATATCGGTGAATCAGCGCGAAAATATTTGAAACATCGCGGGATTACGGCGGAAATTGCCAAACAGTGGCAGCTTGGTTACGCCCCGGACGAGTGGGACGCGTTTGGCAGCTGGGCCCGCGGACACGGCTACTCTACTCGCGACCTCATTACGAGCGGCCTCGCAAAAACAAGGGATGATGCAGAGAGCGCCCCCGGTGAAAGATCAGGTGCATACGATCGGTTCCGTGGAAGAATTATTTTTCCAATCTGCAACGATGTCGGCGAAGTGATCGGCTTTAGCGGCCGTCTTTTGAAAGACGCCGAAGGAGCGGCGAAATATTTGAATTCGCCGGAGACGCCGCTTTTCCGAAAAGGCCATGTTCTGTTCGGCCTGCACAAGACCAAGCGCGCCCTGATTGAGGCGAACTGCGCTGTTGTCTGCGAGGGGCAACTCGATTTGATCAGTTTGTTTGAGGCAGGAATCACGAACGTCGTCGCTCCGCAAGGGACCGCGTTTACGGAAAAACAGGCGCGGCTCTTGAAACGCTTTGTAAACGACGTTGTTCTTTGCTTCGACGCCGACGCAGCTGGCCAGAAAGCCGCCGAGCGTTCGCTCGATGCGTTGCTACAGAACGACCTGATTGTGCGTGTGGCCGAGATGCCACCGGGAGAAGATCCTGACTCCCTGGTCCGGCACGAAGGGAAAGAAGCATTCGAATGCCGTATTTCGGGCGCCCGAGATTTTTTCGATTACTGGATTGAGCGTGAGACTGCCGGTGTTGATCTAGGTTCGTTAGGCACGAAGATGCAGTTGGCGAGAAGCCTGGCTGAGACTGTTTCGCGCATCCGCGATCCACTCATGCGGGGGGAAGTTGTAAACAAAGCCAGCGCATATCTGGGTGTCGCGGTTCAAGATTTTCAATCGCTTCTTCCCAAGCAGAGAGCTGAATCAGTTCGATCGGGGGACCAATCTGAGGCAGATGGTCCGCCTAAGGCGAATGAGACTGCCCAGATGCCGCGGCACGATATCGCCATGCTTTGCCTGCTGGCGTTGCGAGACGAAAAAGCACGCGAATTTCTTCGCGAACAAAATTGGCGTGAGATTCTCCCCCAATTTCCGGATGGAGAAATTCTTGCCCTCATCCTTAAAAGCGACTTGCATCCAGATGACGCTGCCTCACTCAACGCCTTTATGGTCACGCTTTCGCCGCCGGAGGAACGACTGGTCTCTTCGTGGCTTCTTCAAAAGGCTCCGCCCAATGCCGCAGCGATGGTAGAAAAATGGTGGCTCGGCATTCGCCAGGCTGTCTTGCGCCGTCAACTTGATGTCGCCACGAACCGAATAAAACTCCCAAATATCACCACCGGTGAGACGGTAAATTTGCAGAAACAAATTCTTGACCTTCGGGTACAGCTCCACGAGCTTTCCCAGCTTGCCGGCCCGGCCGGCAATTAGCCCCGAAAGGGATTCGGGGTTAGTTGTCGATCTATTGTCGCGCGGCAAATCGAACGTCTTAGTCAAATCCTTAATCGCACTATCTTGGCCAGGCATTCGAAACAAAGGGGGGGCAGCCGACGGTCGTCGGCGAAACGGCTTAAACAGGTCCAGCGCCGCGGTTCATCAAAAAGACGGGTTGTTCTTCGACTTCGTCGGAGGCTGAAGAAACAGCCTCGGATCGTTGGGCTTAAAGCCAAACGCAGAGGCGCTTCAGCCCAACGCAAAAACGGATCGTTGCCGGAGCCACCAGAGCAAATGGTAGCGTCTCGTTTGTACTCAGCGATTGAATTGCAGAGCCGCATTCGCGAACTCATCAAGCTCGCAAAGGAACAAGGTTATCTCACTTTTGACGACTTAAATGAGGCGTTGCCCGAGGGAATCACTGACGCCGATGAATTGGACCTTATCCTCACGCGACTGCGTCGCCTGGAGATCGACATTATCGAAGCGTCGGAAGTCGATCGGTACAAGGATGGCAAAAAAGATACAGAGGAGGATCTGGAAGAGGAAGAGCGACCCGAAACCAAGGTCGATATTCTGGACGACCCGGTGCGGATGTATCTCAAGCAGATGGGCCAGGTGCCCCTGCTGACCCGCGAACAGGAAGTAGAAATATCCAAACGCATCGAGGAAGCCGAAGACATGGTGCTGAAGCACATCAATCGCTTCGGTTTCATCGCGCAGGCTCATCTGGATCTTGCCGGGAAGCTGATCGAGGGCAGGGAACGGTTCGATCGGGTAATTCTCGACAAGAAAATTGAGAGCCGGGAGAGGTATATGAAGAATCTCCCGCGGCTCTGCAAACAGGTGGAACAATTAAGCGTGTCGATCACGCGGCAGTTTTGCGAGGCCGCGCGCAATTCTTCAAAAAAACGACCCCAGAAGCTCCGGGCGTTGCAAAGGATGATGACTTCGTTGCAAAGGCTTTATCCGCTTTTTTATCTGAAGCAGAAGGTCACAGAGGAGTTTGTGCACCTGGCGGATGACGCACATCATACTTCGCTTTACCTGCAAGCCGAGCTGGCCAAAAATCCTCGCAGCAAGAAACGGCGATTGCAGCTTCAGAATAAAATCCGAGAGCTGGAAAAAGGGCTGTGGTTCTCGCTTGCCGAATATGCGAAGGAGTACCAGATGCTTAAGAGCTGGATGCGCCAGGCATTCAAGGCCAAAACCGAAATGGTGGAAGCCAACCTTCGTCTCGTTATCTCGATCGCAAAAAAGTACACCAACCGCGGTCTATCCTTCCTCGACCTAATCCAGGAAGGAAACATGGGATTGATGAAGGCGGTTGAGAAGTTTGAGTATCGACGGGGCTACAAGTTTTCCACGTACGCGACATGGTGGATTCGCCAGGCCATCACCCGCTCAATTGCCGATCAGGCGCGCACGATTCGCATCCCGGTCCACATGATTGAGACCATTAATAAGCTCATGCGTGTGCAAAAACAGCTGGTGCAAGAATATGGGCGCGAGCCCTCGCCCGAGGAAGTCGCCGAAGAGGTCCTGCTGCCAGTAGATCGCGTGCGGTCAGTTCTCAAGATGGCGCAGCAACCAATCTCGCTTCAGTCGCCGGTAGGCGAGAGCGAGGAGACCAATTTTGGCGATTTTATCGAAGACAGGGGCGCCGAAAATCCGAGCGACATGACTGCAATTGTCTTGTTGAAGGAAAAAATCAAAGACGTACTGGAGACGCTCACCGATCGTGAAAGGCAAGTCCTCGAGCAACGATTTGGTCTGGTTGATGGATATAGCCGAACGTTGGAAGAAGTCGGTCGGCAATTTCAGGTCACTCGCGAGCGTATTCGCCAGATCGAAGCAAAGGCCTTGCGTAAAATGCGGCACCCAACTCGTATTCGGCAACTCGAAGGCTTCCTTGAGGCTCCTGGACTGTGATTATGGCTGCCATTCGAGCGCAACTTCCACCTCTGTAGATAGTTTAATTGACTGGAGACTATGGATCGTAAGGATGACAAAGAGTTGTGGGATATTCTCGGTCGCGTTCCCGAGCCTACGCTGTCCCCGTTCTTTGCCCGGAATGTGGTAAGGAGCGTTCGCCAGGAAGCGACCAGCTTTGACCGGATGCGCAACTGGTTCAGTTGGCGCAGACTTGCGGCGGCGTCCGCTGTTGTCATCGCCGTGACCGGTATGGCTATCGGCACGCATCATCCGGTCTCGGAGACGAAGACTACAAATGACCCAGATGTGGTGGCAAAGATTGATCCCCAAGATTATGACGTCGTGGCCGATCTGGATGAACTGATCGCCTGGGATGAAAATAGCGTGTGGGAAGAAAAGCCAACTATGTAAGCTGATCGTCGCTTTGTCGGCTTTCGCCTTGTTCTGCTCTGCCGCACAAGCGCAACCACAGCCACATCGGCCCGCTGGGCGCCCGCCGGCCGGACCAGCCCACAGGCCTCCACAAGGGCGCTCTCAAGTCCCAAGCACACGCGAGCGCTTGATGGCAATGCCTCCTGCCGCCCGGCAAAATTTCCAACGCAACGCCGAGCGTTGGCTGCGGATGAGTCCAGCAGAGCGCAACGTGATGCGCCAGCGAGAGAATTTGCGCCGTGAGACCATCAGGCGCGAGACCGATGCGGCGCTTCGCGATTCGGGTCTCCGCCTGAACCCGCAGGAACGCGCTCAATTTGAATCGCGCTATATGCAGGAGCGCCGGAGGGTGGAGCGAACGTTGAGGCAGCAAATCGAATCCGAGCGACAACAGCAACTGCCGGCGCTAATTCAGGAACTGAAAAAAGAGTTCCAGATTGATCAGCCAACCAAGGGTCCGGCGACAAAATCGGGAGAGTCGCCCAAGCCCAAGAAGTAGCGGCTGGCCGTCGATTTTTATCCGAGCGGCTGTCGAAAAGAAACTGGCTCGAGATTGCTCTCGAGCCAGCTTGATCTGGATTTCTAAATACTACGCCAGCTCCCTACCGCCGATAGTAGTGGTGATGTCGATGGTGACGATAGTAGCGGTTGCCGCCGTACCAGTAGTAGGGCCGATAGTACCCATAATTCCGATATGGCCGGTAGTAGGAATAGCGGTACGGATAGTAGTATCCATATGGATAGTATCCGTAGTAACCCGGGCCTCCGAACCCAACTGAGAAGTAAACTTGAGCGTCAGAACGCTGCGCCGGAACGAAAGCCAGTACCCCTGTCACCAATCCAATTAAGAGAAGTTTTTTCATCGTTTTTCCTCCTGATGATTAAACAGGAGAGCGAAGACAAAGTTTTCCGATTTATTTCGGTCCAGAAATCTCTGGATATGCAGTGATGCAAACACTTTGGCCGATTCGTCGGTACGAAATACGCTGAAGGCGAAGTGCATTCCAGGCAGTTTCAAACCCGCGTCCCGGAAACGCGATTACCGGCCCTCCGGTTAACATCGGACCGAGATAGAGCTGCAATTTGTCAATGAGGCGCGCGTCTACCGCCTGACCCAGCACGTTGCCGCCGCCCTCAATCAATACGCTCGTGACTCCTCGCTTGCCTAGATCTGCAAGCACGGCGGCCAGAGGCTCGCGTTGATAGATCAGAGTCCGGGTATTGAACTCGTCAGAAAATAGGTAGGCGCGTCGCGGCAGCCGTCCTGAGTCAGTCAGAACAACGCGCCAGGGTTGTCGCGCTCCACGAATGCCGCGCACCGTCAACCGAGGATTGTCCGCTCGGACTGTTTCTGCTCCAACCAAGATTGCGTCTACTTGGGCGCGAAGTCGATGTGCGTGACGGCGGGCAAAAGTACCTGTGATCCAACTAGACTCACCGGCAGGCCGCGTCAATCGACCATCGAGCGACATTCCGCACTTTGCGACAACAAACGGGCGCTCGGTAACAATCCACTTGTTAAAAGGCTCATTAATTTGCGCGCAGTCGTCGGCCAAAATGCCGTCTCGTACGCTGACGCCCGCATTTTGCAATTGCACAATGCCCTTGCCTGAGTGGCGCGGATTTACGTCAATCGCGCCAATCACGACGTTTCTGACTCCCGCTTGAAGTATCGCATCTGTGCACGGAGCAGTGCGTCCTTCTGTGGAGCACGGTTCCAGCGTAACGTAAAGCGTGGCCCTGGCGGGCAATGGCGCACCAAAATTGTGAAGGCATTCAACCTCAGCGTGATCGCGGCCGGCCCCGCGATGATGTCCTCTCGACACGATTCGATCGCCGACGACCAGAACCGCTCCAACGGCGGGATTAGGGCTAGTCTGACCGAGCCCTTTCTTTGCCTCGCTAAGCGACGCCCGCATGAACTTTTCATCTCGTGCTCTATTCATTGCTTCAGGAAATCAATAGTTGTTCCCGCCGGTCGAAGCAACGCGGCTCCCCTGGCATCCTTGGCCTTGCCGCATTGTCAGGACATCAATGCGGCGTGTAAGACCGCAATGCGACCGGAGTGATCCGTGCCTGGAGGGATTCGAACCCCCAACCTTCTGATCCGAAGTCAGAAGCTCTATCCAGTTGAGCTACAGGCACAGCAGTCAAGGGAAGTGATTCGTGAGAGGTGAGACGTGAGAAGTGGCGATCGAACGCGAAAACTTCTCACCTTTCACTTCTCACTAGTTCACTTTTTAAAACCGGGTGGCCGACGGGACTCGAACCCGCAACAACCAGAACCACAATCTGGGGCTCTACCATTGAGCTACGGCCACCATCGCTGATGCGGAGATAGACCTTAAAATTCCAATTCTCTTTTGCAAACAAAGGACTCGACTTTTCCAAGTCGGTCCACTAATTGTCAGCGCCGGTGGAACCAAAATCTACCTGGAGTCGGTTCACTCTCCCGCTTCACCAGGTGGCGCGGCGAGTTAGTCGAGCTTTGCTTGTTTGTCTTTTTTCTACGGTTTTCGTCTGCGTTCTTCCAGCGCAACAAGATGATCCGAGCGAAATTTTTCTTAAAGCTTATCTGTCCGCGCAGCAGGGCGAAAAGCTGGAGCACGAAAACCGATTTAAGGTTGCCCTGGCCAAATTTCGATTCGCTGGGAGCCTGATCGAGGAGTTGAGGAGATCGCATTCGGATTGGCAGTCCGCAATCGTCGAATATCGCGGCCGCAAGATCGGCGAGGGAATCCTGCGAGTTCAGGAGCGCATATCGAGGCATAATGAACTTGCTGCAGCTGCGAGTCCTCTGCCGGAGGTTGTTCCTTCGCTGCCTGAGAATGAGGCCTGGTCGGAGCCCGGCCCCGAAGTCGTAGCTCCGCAAGGACTCGAGGCTACGTCCCAGGGAGCCAGCGATGCGGCAATTGAAGAAGCCACCCGAAGATTGCGCCTGAAGATCGATCAACTGCAGACGGCGGTTGAAAAATCACACCGCGATCTCGAAACCGCACGAAAAGAGAAGGAGGCCGTCAGCGCACGTCTGGAGGAAACAAGTTCCAAGCTTCGGAATGCACAAAAGGAAATCCAGACGTCGAAGGAGTCAGAACGTCAAGCACGCGATCAGCTAGCGCAGACGCAGGCATCGCAGGAGAACAGCATTACCGAGCAGTTGCGCGTGCAGATCGCAGATCTGAGAAATGAAGTTGCTCTTGCCGAAGAGGCGCGTGCAACAGCAGAAAGGCAGAGGGACGAGACCAACGCGAAACTGACCGAGGCAAACAGGCAAATCGCCGCCGCAGAACAACAGCGCGACGAAGCGCTCACCCAGTTAAGAACAGGAAGCGAAACGGAACAACCCGCGCAGTCGCTCTTTGCCGAGAATCTCGATCTCAAGCTGCAGCCGGCAAATTTAGAGAAAAACGTGCCTGCGAACGACAATTCAACAAATGCGGAGGAGTTAGTGGGAGTGAAGCAGCAGGTTGCGCAGGTGCAGCAGCAACTGGCCGAGAGTCAGAAACAGAATCAATATCTGGTAGCCAGAATTGCAGAGCTTTGGGTGCAGTTGGATACCGCTGGCGCGAAGCTAACCGGGCAAAACAGCGAGGAGACGGACCGGCTAACGCGAGAAAACGAGCTTCTGCGAAACATCGTTGTGCGCGAACGTCACGAAGAAGCGCGTCGGGAAGACGCAAGAAAATTGATACTGGCGGAGCTCGACAGGTTAAAAATCAAATCCGATGCGTTGAATAGAGAAATCGAATTCCTCGCTAAGCCAGTTGCAAAATTAAATAGCGAAGAGCTCGATCTGCTGCGACAGCCCGTGATTTCAGTTTCGGATAAAGGTCCCGCTGCAGTGACGGCAAGTTTCATTTTTGCAAAAAAGTCCGCGGGAGATTCAGTCGATGGCGAAGCTCCAACAAACAACTCGAGCGGGTTGAAAGCAGATGGACACGGGGATCCGCAAAGTGCTGAGCACGCTGCAATGAAAAACTTTAGTGGCGCGAGTATCGGACGAGAGAAAGCACTAACGGAAAATTCTGACCAGAGCTCCGAATGACCTTTTGCGGTGGTTTGACCGCAAAATCTAACGACGAATTGCTCCACGCACTCAAAGCAAGCCACCCGAAAAATCTTCATGCGCGTTCTTCGTGCTTCAATCATCGCGCTTTTCACAGCGTTCTTCGGCTGTCTTCTGGCCTTTTTTGTCGGCGACTATTTAAGCAGGCTGGCGCAGATGTCCAACATGGAAGGCGGTCGAGGCATGTTCGTCGTGTTTGTGTGCGCGCCGCTTGGAATTTTGGTGGGCTTGGTGATTGGAATCGTTTCGTCCATTTGGG
>Ga0307296_10001733_pt1 | contig 11035 bp, 6 predicted proteins | sample ER_DNA_153_FD_194467 | JGI IMG/M metagenome (GOLD analysis project Ga0307296, IMG submission 194467) | Bulk soil microbial communities from the East River watershed near Crested Butte, Colorado, United States - ER_DNA_153 | ecosystem: Environmental > Terrestrial > Soil > Floodplain | place: USA... | reverse complement strand
CGCGTAACTCCTTGTCGAAGATCTTTGGACGGACTTCAAACAAGATCACGCGGTGGCCGCGTCACGTCACGACGCCACGCACATCAACGAGGAACCCGCACACCACTTCCCTGGACGTGACTCTGGGGTGGCCCGGTCGGTCGCAGGTCGCCGGGGTCGACCTGGGTGGCGGCGCGCCACACCTGCATGTCGGCGATCAAGTCGGCCGGCATGTCAGCATGTCGCTGGGCCGCCCAGCCTGGGGCTTCAGCTCCGGCGTTAGTGCGGATCTGGTCGGCGAGCTGAGCGACCACGTGTGATCGGGCTTCCAGGTACGGTCCCCAGTTGGGGTCGGCGGCGATGTGTTCGGGAATGCCCGGCAGCCACGACAACGGCCCCCTTGCGGCGACGAGGCCAAGGTCTTCGATCCGCGAGTCGATGACAGCCGCCCGATCATGGGCGCTCGTCAGGTCCCGGATTGCCGCGGCGGCGAGCAGTTCAGAGACCGGATCGGCGCCGGCGGCAGCCAGGAGCAGCAGGTGGGCGCGCAGGATCGGCCACGCCGGCTCCTCGGTCACCCCTCTAAGCAGCCGGTCGGCACTCCGGTCGAGGCCGGCAACCACCTGAGGCCCGCCGAGGTGTTCGGCGGCGAGGTGGAGGGCGTCGAGGTAGCGGGTCGTGGCCGCGCCGAGTCGGGCAGCCAGGTCCTGCTGCTCCCGCTGCAGGGTGGTCGCGGATTGTGGTGTGGCGTCGCGCGCCAGTATCTGCTCAAGCAGCTCGGTAGCGGTCCTGGGATGCAGGCTCCCAGACTGTATCACCGCATGCGGGTCCCCGTCCCCGACCACCGAAAGGTAGATGTGGTTGCCGGTACGGCCGCGGGTCAGCATGGTGTAGAGCTGCTGCCGGGATTCCTCACCGGTCACGACGCCATGCATGGTGTCGGCGGTGACACCTTGGGCGGTGTGTAAGGTGCTGGCGTAACCGAGCTCCACAAAGGTTTGGACGTAGTCGTCGGGCAGGGTAACCATGCGGCCGCTCCGGGCGTGTCGAACCGTTAGTCCACCGGCTCTATGCATGCTGAGGATGCTCCACCGGTCGCCGTTCTTCACCCAGTCGGTTGCGCTGATACGAAGTCTCCGGTCGTTGCTGCGGGTGATGATCAGGTCACCGACGCTCGCCGCGTTGCCGTCGGCTAACTCGACCTGCCGGCCCGGGGCGGTGCCGGCGAGGCGCTGGTCGCGGGCGCGTTGGTTGAGGCTGCGGACCAGCTCCCGCGTCGGCGCCAGCATGATCGCGTCCAAGCCGCGGCTACGGTCTTCCTGCCAGGCGGTGAAAATTGCGTCAAGAGTGGTGGTGGGGTCACCGACGTGGACGCGTCCCCGGTCCAGGTAGAAGCCGAGTGCTTCGGTTCGGCCGTCGCGGAGTGCGAGGGTGGCGGCGGCCTCGGCGGGGTCGGTGAACCGGTGCAGCTCAGTCAGCCGGACCGCGCCATAGCTGGCTTGGATGTCACCGAGTACGCCGCCGGCCCCGATCGCGGCGAGTTGTTGATCATCACCGACCAGCCGGACACTGCCACCGCGGCCAATAATGAACTGGACGGCGGTGTCCAGGGTGAGGGTGTCGGCCATCCCGGCTTCGTCGATGATCACCAACGTGGACCGGCCGATGCGGGCCGCCCAAATCGGCAGGTCAGCGTGGTGGATGGACCAGGTGAGCTTGGCCAGTGTTTCCGCTGGTACGCCGGTGGCGTCGCGGAGTTGCGCGGCTGCGGCGGCGGATGGGGCGAGGCCGATTACTTGGCCGCCGCTGTCGCTCCACGCCCGGGCCAGGGTGCGCATGGCGGTGGTCTTGCCGGCGCCGGCGGGTGCGATCGCCAATTGCAGCCGCGCCCCGGAGGTGCACATGGAACGAACCAAGGCCGCCTGCCCGGCATCTAAGGCATTGCCGTTGGCGGCTGATTCCAGCAGCGCCAGTTCAACTGTGGCGGAGCCCAGGACGCGGCCGTCGGTGCGGCCCGCCGTCGCAACGAGTCGCTGCTCGGCGGCGAGAATGCTGGTCGAGGTGAACAGCTCGGATCCGGCAACCTTATAGACACTCGAACCGTCAGATCGACGCAGCACGACCGGTTCGGTGATGCTGTCGTCCGGGCGAGTTAGGGCGACCGACCGGGTCTGCAGCACCTCGGTGACCAGCAGCTCAACCAGTTGCTCGACTTTGCCGGTGGGAACCTGTACCGCGCGGATGTGGCGTAGCGCTTCGGCGCGGACATGCCAGCTCTGCCAGGTCGAGCGCCGTTCCTCCACCGCCGCTAGCACCTTCTCGGCGGTCGCCGCCATCCACTCCGCGTCCACGGCTGGGCTCAGTACGAAGTCGGGGTTGAGAGCGTGGTTGATCATGGCCTGGACCGAGTCAGGTCCGCCGAGGGTTTCGGCGGCCTGGGCATGCCAGGCGGTGCGCTGTTCGGTCAAGGTACGGGGTTCGTGTTTGGCGTCCCGGGTTTCCAAGGTGGCCTGCTGCGCCAGCTGCAACGCCTCCACCGGTGTCGGCGGCCGACCATGATCACGCTGAAACCTACTCGCCAACTCACCCTGCCGCATCTTGATCAACACCCGCCGCGTCGACCACCGATTATTCAGTACCGGGTCAACGCCGACAATCTCCCGCACCGGCCGCTTACCCGGCTCAGTGTCGGTCCGATCCGCGAACCGCACACCCAGCCGGTCGTTGAGGTGGCGTTCAAGGGCGGTGTTGTAGGTTTCCGACGCCGCCACGGTTGCCTTGAATAGCACCCGTCCGTCGATGGACAGCCAGCGTCCGTCGAGGGTCTGTACCTTGTTCGCGACGGCGACGTGGGTGTGCAGGTCCGGGTCGCCGGCGCGGGAGTCGCGGTGGGTGAACGCTGTCGCGACCAGCCCGGTGACGTTGACCTGCCGGATCCCGTTCCTGCCTTGTCGGGTGAACAGTGCGTGACGTTCGATGAAGGTCAGTGCATCCCTAATGGCAGTCTGGTGCGCCTCCTCGATCAGTGCAGCGACGTGCGTGTCGGCAACCGCCCACAGGCTCGACACCGACTTGACCGGGGAAAAGGTCAGGTCATAGCCGGCAACGGTCTGGGTGTGGGGACGCGACTGCTTGGCGATAGTGGCGGTGATCTCGCGGGCGTTGATCGGGTCGCGGCCATGCTCTGTTCGGAAGAACTCGCGCGCGACCTCGGTGCGGACCCACGCCCGATCGGTCGCAGAGATTGGCACGCCCCCCAGCTGTCCCGCGGCCCCGTGTCGCGTGCCAATCCGCTTCGCCACCTCGACCTGGAAGGGTCTGCCATCGCCGGCGTAAACCTTGAACGGTGCACCGAGTTGGGTCGCTGCCCGAACACTCGTATCGGTCAAGTCAGCGCCGTCGAGCTGCTCCAGCCGCTGGGTGGCGAGCGGATGCAGGCCGGCGCCGAACAGAGCCCGCATCTGCTCCGCCGTCACCGCATCCCCGGCGCTGAGACCATCAATGCCGGCCATACCGGAGCCGATCCAGGCTCCCGGAGTCTCTCCGCGTTCGGTGTAGTAGGAGGCCAGCCCGGTGTGACCTTTCTCGGTGGTGTCCGACGCCGCTACTTGCCGGGTCAAGTAGTCGTAGCCTGACCCGGCGCTGAGCTTGTGAATGCTCATCGTCACAACCCCTAAAGGCGAACCCGATCAACCTCGCGGTCAGCCAAGTGAGAGTACGTACCGGTGATGCAGAAGGTGTGTTCGACTCGAAGCTTTGAGAGTTCGAGGGGGTACGTCGGACGGAGGTGCCGACGGTCCGAGACGTCACACGATCTCTACTTTAGAACGGTATGGACGGGGCAGGTGGACGCAGCGTGATGAGTTGGCAGATTGGCGCGGTGTGTGCTCCGGTCCTCCGCACCTCCCTCGTTCAGGGCCCGCTTGTATGTTCGGAGGGTCGTGGCCTCGTTGAGCCAGCGATACGGTGGTAACGGAGGGCTACCGATGAATCCTGACCGACAGGCGCGCATGATGCTCAGCGAGAAACAGGCGACCGAGATCGGCGCCGAGGTTTACATCTACGGCTATCCGCTGGTCACCATGGAGATGACCCGGCGCGTTATGACGAATACAGCCGATCCTGTTGGCCTGCGTTCCCCCATGGGGCAATTCGCCCACGCCCGGGAGTTTCCACCTGTGACGTACCGGGACGTTCCGGGCGCCAATGCCGACACGCTGTATTCCGTCGCCTGGCTGGATCTTGCCAAGGAGCCGTACATTCTCAGCATTCCAGACGCCGATGGCCGTTACTACATGATGCCGATGCTGGACGGCTGGACGAATGTGTTTCAGAGCCCAGGCACACGCACTGCGGGGACCGGGGCCCAGACTTACGCCATCACCGGCCCGCGGTGGACGGGTGAATTGCCAAAGGGTGTCACTGAGTACAGGTCGGCGACGAACCTGGTCTGGATCTTGGGCCGTATCTACGCCACCGGCACGGCGGAGGACTATGAGAAAGTGCACGCCTTCCAGGACAGGATCAACCTGGTTCCGCTGAGCGCATACGGCAAACCATTCACCGCGCCCCACGGCAAAGTCGATCCCGACATCGACATGAGGACGTCGACGACAAAGCAAGTTAGCAAGATGGACGCGACCGCCTACTTCACGCTCTTGGCGACTCTCATGAAAGATAATCCGCCGACGGCCGCCGACGCTCCGATGGTCGCCCAAATGGCGAAGATCGGGCTTGTGCCCGGCAAGGAGTGGGATCCCGGCTCGCTTGCCGCGAGCGTCGCCAAGGGGGTAGCGCAGGCCCCGAAGGCAGCCCTCGCAAAGATCATGGCCTATGAGCCGAACGCTGGAAGAATTGTGAACGGCTGGCTGGTCACATTGCCCAGTGGGGTCTATGGCAACAACTATCTGCACAGGGCACTTCTCAACTGGCAAGGCCCCGGCTGGAACCGACCCGAGGATGCCGTTTACCCAATGGCGAAAGTGGACGGTGAAGGGAAAGCGCTGAGCGGCGCCAACAAGTACGTGCTCCACTTCGCCAAGGGAGACCTGCCAGATGTCAAAGGCTTCTGGTCACTCACCATGTATGGAAGTGAGGGTTTCTTCGTGCCCAACCGACTGGACCGAGTCAACCTGAGCCAGCGAAGCAACCTCAACTTCAACGAGGATGGGTCGCTCGACCTGTACATCCAGAAGGACTCACCCGGCAAGGACAAGGAAGTCAACTGGCTGCCGGCTCCCAGTGATGCCTTCGTTCTTTTCCTGCGCCTCTACTGGCCGAACGAAAAGGCTCCAACGATCCTAGACGAGTCGTGGATGCCGCCGGCGGCGCAAGCCGTCAGCTAGTCCCAGGTGGGCTGGGAATCGGGAACGGCCCGCGAAGCGTCCGCCGCACGCCTGGCCGGGGCCTGATGCCGCTGGTTGGGCCCGACCAGGCCGATGTGAGGGCGGTAGCGATCAAGGCCGCGAACCTGACTGGGGCACCTGGCACACTCCTGCCATGACTGGCGGCGCAGGAGTATGAAACAGCAAGCGGCCCGCCAATGCGCCACGTGACGTACGTCGTGGATAAGGACATCACTGACCGCGACGAGGCCGCGGCAGCTGCGACCGCAGTCCTGAACGGGGTGGGCTCTCCGCTGACCGCCCGGCTCGACTGCTCGGCTGAACAGCCATGGTGGCGACCGCCTCGCCGCCGCGCAGACTCAGTAAAGGACGCCCGGGTCAGGGAGCCGGTCGACATGTGGCGTCGGCGTGATGAACACCAGGGCGAGGGGCGTGGTTGCGGGCGACCAGCAGCTGCTGAGCACTCGAAGCACCGCGACGACCTACACCACGGCGACCGCGCCCAGTGCGGCTGCCAGTAGCGCGGCGCTGGAGAACAAGCCCGCGAGTGTCCGCACGACGCGGTGCCGGCCCGGACCAGCTTGGGGGGAACCCGCGCGGGTCCTCAGCGGCGCCGCCGCGACACCCATCGCCCAGCAACCCCGGCCAGAGCCGCCGGTGCTCAGCCGAACGACTGTCGCTCCTCACTCCACCGGTTGCAGCGCTGGGGGCGCCCAGCGTCCATCCAGCGGCTCCGCTTTCGGCGCGTAGAGGAGCATGGTCAGGCCAAGCGGGCCGCGTGGGGCAGGCAGCCAGTTCGCCTCCCGCTCGGGACCGGGGCTCTCATGCTGGAGAAGAGGTCGACCGAGCCGTCCGCGTTGTAGCTGAGCCCGTCGCGGTCTCCGAGGGCGAAGCGATTGCGCGGGTTGGCGACCTGGAAACCGTCCTCGTCGTACACCGCGACCGACCAGAAAGCGTTGACCGGCGGCAGCTCCCCGCTGCATGCGCGCCAGGACCGACCAGTCGGTGAGGTGCGGCGGATGGAGCTTCAGCTCGGCTGGCGCGCAGGCGCGGTCGAGATGGAGCATCCCACGGCTGAACAACCTTGACCGCGCCGAGCGCCCGGTTCAGTGTGAAGTCCAGGCATCCACGATGTTGGCCGACCCAACCGAGCGCGCGGTGTGAATGGGCCACCTCGATCAGGCGGGTCCTCCTGTGCTAAGACGGGATCCCAGGTTGAGGTTGGAGTGGACGGGGCTGCCGTCGTAATGCTTGCGCCCATGGAGCCGCAAAAGGGCGCCCGTTGAGGAGGTCCTATGGCCAGAGAAGATCCGGCAATGGTTGACGCGCTGGCTGACGCGGTGGCGGGGGCGGTCATGTTGGTGATGGGCGGGGCCCCCACAGGCTTCTTCGGGGTTTTCAAGCAGAAGATCACCGCTGCGATCGGGGTGAAAGTGGACAGCGGCCCGGCGAAGCCGCTTATCAACGAAGTGACTCGGCAGTTTCACACCCTCAGTACGCCAGCAGCCACGAAGATCGGGATGATCGACAGCAGCTGGGAAGAAGAAAAACTGACCGAGGCCGGCAACAGACTGCTATCGGCGACATTGCCGAAGCTCGCCTCGCTGCCGACGGATCAGCGCGCCCACGTGAACCAGTGGCTCATCTCCGTGGCCCAGCGTGTCGCCGAAGCCCCTTACGGCAAGGGTGAGACAGAGAAAGTCAGTGCGGGCGAGCGGGCGGCCATCGAGCGGCTACGCGAACTGCTGTCGTGATGGCAGCGTTTTGCACCTGTGGATCCGCGCAGGTCCCTCCCCAGGACTCACGCCGCCATTCGCCAGTCGACCGACGCCTTCCCGAAGCTACGGCTTGGACGGGCCAGCTGGCCACCTACACCGGCCGAACACCGACATGATTTGGGCACGGCCTCATAGCCGCGGTGAAGACCCCGCATGCTGGGCAGGGCGCCTCCCGCGCGAGCTGCTCGATCAGCACCTTCACGCTGCTGGCATCCATCCGCTAGGCGTCGATGACGGTGAACTCGTCCTCGAGCCCGAACAACACTGACGTAGCATCCGACATGCTCGTGGCCTCGCTGCTGGGACGTTGTGGAAGGCCAACAGCATGTCGGGGCCACAAAGTCCTCACCGGGCTACGACACGAGCCTCAGAGAACCCCACCAAAGTTCGATTAGCCGCACAAGCCATGTGCGCAGCTATGCTGCGGCTGCCTTTGACTTCGAAGCTACTCGCCGTGTTTATTGATCCAGCGTCGACGGCGCCTTCGTGATCAGCAAATATGCTCCCGGCTGCGGGTCCTACGCCGCATGAGCCCACTCAGTCTCAAAACGGCGCCCGCTGCGGCAAGGATGGACCGAGTGCCCGTTCGTCAATCACATGATTCGGACGACCTAGCCGGCGGGAACCCCAGCTGCTCAGCTGCCCTTAACGCTCACGTGCCCAACGACAGATCTCCGCCCGGTCTGCGTCGCGAGCGGCTCACCGGCGAGATAGGCCTCGATGAGCTCAGCGATCAACTCCGGATCGCTGTAGTTCAGGGCGTGCGCGCCGGGGACGCTAACGGCGTCGATGTGGGGCACCGCGGCCAAGCGGGGGGCATTGGCAATCCGGACAAGTGGATCACGCAAACCGGCGATCACGAGTGTCGGAACGACAAGATGCGGAAGACGTTCGAGCGTCGGGTAGCGAGTCATTGCCCTGAACAACGACAGGCTTCGAAGTGCCCCGAACCGGAGGTAATCGCGTGTTGCGATCGGCAACATCGATGGCGGCTCACGCAACCCGTCCATGGCCATTTGTCCAATTGCCCGTCCCAGTGGTTGGTTGTTAGGCCCACCAGCCGGAGAGACCATCACCGCACACTTGATTCGGTCAGGGAACGTGGTCGCAACCTCGACAATGATTGGACAGCCGAGGGAGTTTCCGACCAGTATCGGCCGCTCGACCCCGACGGCGTCGCAATATGACATCAGCGCCTTCGCAAGCCCGGGTAGATCGAGTCCCCCCTCAGGCCTGATGCTGCGACCCATCCCGGGCAGATCGGGTACGAACGTACGGAAGTGCGGGGCAAGAAGGGCCGCCGTGGGCTCCAGGTAGGTGCCCGAGATTCCAAATCCGTGGACATGCACCATCGCATCAGCAGCAGCGCCGGCGTCGAGGCAGGAACGATGGAACATCGGCGAACCGTTTACGATGACCCAACCCGGTACTAGCGGAGGTACTGGCTTCCGAGGCATGATCAGGATCGCCTTTCGATCTCGTCGACGATGCGGCCAGTCATTGGCGATCGTTTCGATAAGCGTTGGTTTGCCTCAAGATCGCGACAAATAGACATAGAGGCTCGCCTGCTTTCATTGTTCAAGATCAACTTCGCGTTTCGAAGAAGGGCTGATTAATCACATAGGCGCGGATGCACGAACAGCGAGTGGATCACCCGCAAGTCGATGAAGATGATCGTCAGTGCTCACGAGGGTTCGAACGGGAGGGATGTGGAGTTCACGAACACCGAGATGGTGGCGATAAGAATCCCGAGCCAGCGCGCCCAGGCCGCTCCGGAAAAGGCGCCGAAGCCGGCCGCTAGGCCGACGATGCCGCCAACCAGGTGTATCCATCCCCAGGTACTTGCGCTCGTAGTGATCCAGGAGTTCGCGCTCTGGATGTACGAGGTCCCTTGACGATGCCCGCGAGGCCCTGCAGCATCCAAAGCACGTTGCCGATGATGAGTAGTGTCCCGGCGAAGACCGCTCCTCCTCCCCCGTACGCTGACGTCCTGACTCATGGCTCCTGCTCCTTCTGGTTTCAGAAGCGCCTAGCGACGATCACGGCGGTCGTCTGGACGATCGTAGCGCCGGTCTTGGTTCCCGCGGGCGGACGCCTTATCGACGAGTCTGCGAAGCGCCGCCGAAGAACCTCACCCGCAGCGGGTAGGGAGCTAGCGGTCGTCAGCCAGTATCTTGACGGATCACCCGTGCGAAATGATGCCAGCACGCGCCTACTCCGGAGGGCCGTTTGCGTTTGGTCCGGCGTCGCCTCCTTGCGTCGGCTGCTGGCGCCGTCCTTGCTTGATCGCGTCAACAATGATGCTGGCACCGATCCCAACGATCACAATGCCGGCGACCATTCGTCCGGTCACCCAGGACGCCAGCCGTCTCCGCATGGCGGTAATGTCGCCGAACCCGAGCTCGCGAACACGGTGACGGTGAAGCAGAACGCGTCGGTGCGCGACAGCGATCGCTGAAACTAGTGGCAGAAATCCCCGCCCTGACGAAATACGTGGCGGCAAACAGCAGCAGAAACAGTGGAGCGCTCGTCGCAATGGCTCCGACCGCGCCAGCAATAGACGTGCATCCAAGGGCACCTGGGAACCTGGTGTGCACTCTGACCTCCCGGTTGTCTGGCACCGCTCAAAGAGTCACCGTAGTTGAAACGAGGGCTACCAGCGTCCCGCTTGCCGACCGCTCATGGCGATACAGCAAGATCACCCCTCCCATGTCCTGCGGGACACAAGCGGCGTCCCAGAAGACTGGTCCGGTGAGATTCCCGATAGAACCTGGGGGGGCCTTCCGCAACGATCTAAATTTGCTCGAATTGGTGCCGCCCGGCGTCCAAAAGGATCCGCCGACGCGACCGCCAACCTCGCCCCGCACACCTTTAGGTTCTGACAGCGGCACGCTTCAATCCCCACCGTGCGAGTGTCCACAGATTTCGGGGGCGGCTTGACGTTCAGATCGGAGGTTCCAGGATGAAGAGTGAGCGGAGGTCGAAGCCTCAACACTTGAGGGAGGGCGTGGGAGTGGCTCAGAAACTGGTTAGTGCCGAGGTTCCGCGGCGTGTCTTGTACCGCGTGGAAGAGGCGGTCGTGCTGTTGGGCCTCAGCCGTAGCCAGCTGTACGAACTCATCAGATCGGGCAGGCTGCAGACGGTGACAGAAGGACGCGTTCGGCTCATACCAGCCGCGGCGATCGACGCCTACGTGTCGCTATTGACGATTGAGGCTAAGGCAGATAGTGGTGGCGACGCGGCGTAACCCGGGCGAGGGGGGCCTGCACTGGGAAGAGTCGCGACAGCGCTGGTTCGCGACGGTCTACCTCGGCTATTCCCCTAGTGGGAAGCGCCGGAAGGTCAAGGTCAGCGCCCGCACCAAGACGGAGGCGAAGGCGAAGCTCCAGCAGCTGCTCCGCGACCGTGACGAAGGCCACGTGATCGGCGGGCAGACCTACACCGTGCGAGACGCCGTCGAGTCATGGCTCGCTCATGGTCTCACCGGACGTCAGGAGTCAACGGTGGTCAATCGGACCATCCTCTCCCGCACGCACGTAATCCCGGCGCTGGGAGCACGGAAGCTGGCGCAACTATCGGCCGAAGAGGTTGACGAGTGGCTAGCCACGAAGGCCAAGACGCTCAGCACCGACACCCTGCACCGCCTCCTGTCTATCCTGTGCCAGTCCATCCGCCGTGCGCAGGCGGCCGACTTGGTGAAGCGCAATGTCGCACTGCTTTGTGATGTTCCCCGCGGGATCGCTGGCCGCCCGTCGAAGTCGCTCACGCTAGCGCAGGCCGCGGATTTGCTGACGGCCGCGAAGAAAGACCCGACCATGCATGCCTACATCGTGGTTTCGTTGCTCACAGGCGCACGAACGGAGGAATTGCGGGCGCTGACATGGAGCCATACGGACCTCGACGGCGAGCCGCCGAGCGTGCAGCTATGGCGAT
>Ga0307296_10001731_pt1 | contig 11039 bp, 14 predicted proteins | sample ER_DNA_153_FD_194467 | JGI IMG/M metagenome (GOLD analysis project Ga0307296, IMG submission 194467) | Bulk soil microbial communities from the East River watershed near Crested Butte, Colorado, United States - ER_DNA_153 | ecosystem: Environmental > Terrestrial > Soil > Floodplain | place... | reverse complement strand
TGGAGAGGTGGTTCTCGTGCTTGGGCAGACGTGGACGGTGGTCTGCGGACGGTGACGGATCTCGCCGCGTTGCTGTCAATGCTGCTGTCACCGTTGCCCGGTGCGACTGCTTCCGCATCAGCTGGTTGATGCTTCGGTGCGCCTGCGAGGGTCCAGAACCGTCGGGTCCGATCCATCGGGCGAAGTCCTCCTGTTACCTCTCCTCGATCTTGACCTGCTGACCGGGAAATCAGCTGGACGTACTGGTCTCGGCGGGGCTCCAGTTCGACCCTCTCCACCTCATCCGCCAAGGTCACCGTCCGTGGCCGGCGCCGGCTCCTCCTCGGCCGGCTCCAGCCGGCGCAGCACAAACCCGCCGACGAAGATGAGCAGCCAGAAGTACTTGGCTAGATTTGGCTGGATCAGCGCGACCGGAATCGACAGCAGAAAGACCATCGGGGTTCTGAGGATCCGCAGCAGCACCCAGCGGCGCATCGCAGGCGATAGCCTGGGCATGGCCAGCTCGCGGATCCGAGTCGCGTACAGCCACACAGTGGCCTCGGCCAACCCGACCGTAGCCAGGCTGGCCGCATAGAAGACGGTCGCCGACACCTGGTCGCCAGCCGCACTCAGCAGCGCGGTCGGGTAGGGCACGAACGCGATCGTGCCCAGGAAAAGCAGATTCAGCAGCACCAGGGGACGGTCCAAACCCTTGATGTGGCGGAACAGTCCGTGGTGGGCGAGCCAGAACAGCCCGATGGCCGCGAAGCTGTAGGCGAACCCCCCGATCTGGGGGATGGAGCGGCGGAGCAGTTGCCCGGACTGGACATGGGGAACGTCAGGCACCCGTAGGTCAACGATCAGCAGTGTGATAGCGATGGCGAAGACGGCATCGCTAAAGAACAGGACGCGGTCGTACTCGATCTCCCCGGCCCTGGCGAGCACACGCCAGTGCTCGGAAGCAGCCGCCACGAGCCGGAGTCTACGCGCCCGAACCGGCGCACCTCACGCTGCGAATGCTGTTTTCGCTCGCAATGCACCGATGCGGTCCTGGAAGCTGCCCATGGCTCATCTTCGCGAGCGGGATGCAGGCGGCGCGGCCCGGACCGCAGGGAGGACACGCGCCGCCCGGCGCGCAGCGCCGGGCTTGAACGAGTACTAGAAACTACTCACGGCATCGAGGCTTGGCTGTCCGTCATCGCGGCTACGGTCGGCGTATGGCGGTGGCGCTGGTCGAGTCGTACGGCGATCTGCTGGCAGTGCTGACGGATGACCGGCGGGCGCATTCGTTGGCGGTGGGTCGGAAGGCTGAGGCTGCGGCGGCTCGGATCGCGCCGGCGTTGCGGGCAGATGTGGCGGTGGCGGCGGTGCTGCACGACATCGGCTATGGGCACGTGGAGACTGGCTTTCACCCGCTGGACGGCGCGCGTTTCTTGGCCCGTGAGGGGTTCTCGCCAGTCGTGTGCAACCTCGTGGTGCACCACTCCGCCAGCACGTACGAGGCGGAGGAACGTGGCATCGACTTGGCGGCTTACGAGGACTTCGTCGTCGACCAGGACCTCAGCGGCGCACACGCGGTGCTGTGGTGGGCCGACATGACGACTGGACCGCAAGGCCAAGACGTGACGGTTGCAGACCGGCTGGAGGAGATCTGCGCGCGCTACGGTCCTGGTGACGTAGTTACTCGTTTCGTCAACCGAGCCAGGCCAATGCTGCTAGCGGCGGGCCAGTCTCCGTACGGCTCGATTCAGGTCCGGTGTTGAGTTGAACACCCGGATCGCGTCTACGGTGGACTAGTGCAGCCATCGTTCCGGGTAGGTACCGGGCATGACATTCACCGTCTGGCGGACGGGCACGCCCTGGTCCTGGCTGGTGTGCATGTCCCGTCTGCCGTGGGTTTCGACACCCACTCCGACGGTGACGTGCTCAGTCATGCCCTGGTTGACGCCCTAGCAGGCGCGATCGCCGACGGCGACCTGGGAACGCACTTTCCGGAGGATGATCCGGACGCTGAGGATGCACGGAGCCTGGACTTTGTTGACCAATTCGCCCGGCACGTAAGGGCGGCCGGGTACGAGATCGCGAACGTGGACTGCTTTGTCGTGTTGGGCACGATCAAGCTGCGACCCCACTTGGACGAGATGCGGCGGAACTTGGCCGAAGCACTGGATGTCGACGTCAAGCAGGTCTCGGTTAAGGCTCGCTCGAATGACGGCATTGGCGAGGAGGGTCAGGGTCGAGCGTGCGTCGCGTGGGCGACGGTCTTGATCTATCCAGCCAAAGATTGAACCGCTGCCTCGTCGGCTTCGGTGATCGGTATCGCGGTCTCCCACACCGTGTCAAAGCTGCGGCGGTAACTGTCGAACCACGTACTGCCTTCGATCCGACGCAGCTGCAACACCGGGTTGGCCGAAGCAGGGGCGCCCCAGATGTGCGGATTGGCCAGCATCACATCATCGAAGCGGAACAACGAGGCATAAACACCGACGCTGTGCAGTCGGATCTCGCAGCCGGGGACAGAGATCAACGGTCGGTAGTAGGTCAACGCTGCTCGGATCTTGTGCGCGAGAGTCCCCCGTAAGCCTTCTTCCCGGTCACGGATGTCAACCGCGTGACTGTTGGGGTCGCCCCAGCAGAGCCGAATCCGTACGCCGGCGGCTGCCCGCTCTGCGAGCATGTCGGTGATCCGCGGGTTGACATTGGACAGGAACGTGCCGGCGAAGACCAGGATGTCGATGTGCCGCGTAACTCCGCCCAAGAGGCGGAGCCAGAGGTCTCGGGGCACGGAAGCTCGGTCCGGATAGACCCTCACCAGTTCAGACTCAACGGACTCGATGCGCTGGTCAGGGGTGGGCTCGGCGAGCAGCTCGGGCCACAGGTACACCTCGTCTACGTCGAGCGCCTGGGCCACGTGCCAGCGTGTCTCCCGGTGGGGTACCCGGCCGGAGTTGATCCACCGCTCGACGGTCTTGGCGTTCACATCGCATGTCCGCGCGAGCTTCGTAGGAGTGAATCCCCGCCGCAGCATGGTCGACCGCAGACGCTCGTTCATGACATCCAGTAGAGGGGACGTTAGAGTTCCTGTCAAGGACGTCATGGGACGTTCAGCCTGGGCGTTACAGTGACCGGGTGCCGCGTCTGATCCTGTGGGATGTCGATCACACGCTGATCGAGAACGCGGGCGTCAGCAAAGAGATCTACTCGACCGCGTTCGCGATCTTGACCGGCCAGGACGCTCAACACGCCGCCCGAACCGATGGCCGGACTGACCGACAAATCATGGCAGGCATGATCGCCGAACACGGCGCGTCGCCCTATGACTGGCCTCAGATCATGAACGCGCTCGAACGTGCCGGCGCAGCTCATCGTGATGTGCTGGCGGCCAGAGGCACTGTCCTGCTCGGAGTGGTCGAGCTAGTCACGGCCTTGGCGGAGCGTCCTGACGTGGTTCAGACAGTTGTCACAGGGAACGTCCGAGCCAATGCGCAAGTGAAACTCGGCGCGCTCGGCCTGGCGAAGTTGTTCGATCTTGACGTTGGCGGCTACGGGTCAGACCACGTCGAGCGTTACCGCCTGGTGGAATCGGCCCGCCAACGAGCGTCGGTGAAGTACGGGCCTGAGTTTGGCGAGGCCGGCTGCGCGGTTGTGATCGGTGACACTCCCCGAGATGTGGAGGCAGCGCGGCTTGGTGGCGCAGGCATTCTTGCGGTGGCCTCCGGCTTACATAGCGCGGACGAGCTGCGGTCGGCCGGTGCTCGGCGGGTCATCGCTGATCTTGGCGACACGGCAGAGATCCTGCGCTACCTCTTGGACTAGGGACGGATCGGCACATTTGCTATCTGTTCCAACGCGTCCCCGAGTGTCTGAGATGACGGTCAGCGGGGTTTAGCCGTCCCAGCCCTTCGGCTCTCCTGAATCCATGCCCAACAAGGGGTCATGACAAAGGAGGGCCGATAGATGGCAATCGAGTTGCAGGTGTCGTCGGTGACGGCGTTGGTGACCAGTGAGCCGCGGGAGCGGCAGATCTACGACGGGCGCGGAGACAACCGCACCGTGAAGGGCCGCTTCACCGACGCAGAGGGCCGGCCGGTGTCGACGGTGAACGCGGTCGTGGTGGCCGAGCCGGTCGGATTGCTGCCGGATGCTCAGGTGCAGCTACCGGACATTCAGGCCAAGGGCCTGGTTCCGGGTGCCGTCGTTCGGGTGGAGGGCTCGACCATCATCGCTCGGCTGACCGGTGGTGACTTCGCCGCGATCCGAGCTGTGGTGACCGGTGAGCGGGTGACCCCGCTCGGGCAGTGGACCGACTGGATCACAGCACAGGGCAGGCCGAACAAGCCGGGCGAGACACGGGCGGCCTGATCATGACCGCAACGACAAGTGTCTTCCGCGCTCGCCTCCACTGGCGACTCGTCGCCGGGCTGCGCAGCTGGGCGCAAGGGTCACTCAGCGACCAGGCGGCTGTCGAACTCCTGGCGTCCTACGCGAATGGCCGTTTCATCCGTCCGGGTTGTGCCTGGATCCGACCCTGTGCCCGCCCGGGCTGGTACTGGCTGGACGCTGACGCTCTCACCAACCACGCGGACACGCTGACCGGGTCGGAACGGCGGATGCTGCTGCTCGCTGCTGCATTGGTGGGCGGTGACTCGTGGACCCAGCGCCGCTCGACGGAGTCGCGACGCCGGGCGGAGTCGAGGAGGGCCGTCGCATGATGGTGAAGGCGGCTGCGGCATGATCACCGTCTGCTATTTCACCGTGGACGATCGGCATGTGCGTGTCCCGCACGAGCGGTCGTTCTGGGATGAGACCGCCTATCAGCGGTGGCGGATCGCGCCGGGGTCGGGACGCTTCCACGTCGTTAGTGTCGACGGTTCTGGTCCGCTGCCAGCTGGTCTGTGCCCAGTCTGCGGCGCCATCGGCGGCGAACCGTGCGTTGAGGAAGACGGGCAGTACGTCCTCGACCACTGGGGCCGCGTTACGCCTGATCCGGCGGTGGCGGCGTGACCACCTTCGTGGGCCGGCGGGTGCCCGGTCAGACCGTACGCGTGAGGCGGGACCCCTTGCGGGTTCCGCTTCTGCTTCTGCTTGTTTGGTGGCTGATCAAGCTGCTGTACCGCCTTGTGCGGCGCGTGATCGGTGAGCCCATCCTGCTGCTGGCCGTAGGCGCTATGGCGGTCATTTGGGTGATCTGCCAGTTTGCGGCGCCCCTTCTGGCGTTCGTGTTGTTGCTGCTTGTCGCGGCCGCGATGATCGAGGTCCGGCACCGCTGGCCTGACTGGTTTCATCGGTGGATTCGGCTGCCGCTGCTGTCGTGGTGGCGCCGGTTCGCCATCTATGCCCGCAAGTGGCCGGCGGCGGTGGAGTTCAGCGGATTGGCCAAGACGAACAAAGCCGGAAACACGTTCCTCCCCGTGCTGTTGCGGGTCCGCTCGACCGCGACCGTCGACAAGGTTCGGGTCCGCATGCTTGCCGGTCAGGTGGTCGACGACTTCGGCCGCGCAGCGGAAAGGCTCGGGCAGACGTTCGGCTCCATCGACACCCGCGTGCGCAGTGTTCCTGGTCGGCCGCATGAGGTCGAGTGCTGGTTTTTGAACCGGGACCCGCTGCACCAGGTGGTCGAGCCGTTCGACCAGGCCGTGCCCGTGGACCTGGCCGCGTTGCCGGTCGGGTTGTGCGAAGACGGCACGGTCTACAAGTTGCCGCTGCTCGGCAACCACGTGTTCATCGGCGGGAAGACCGGTTCCGGGAAGAGCGGTGGCGAGTGGGCCATCGTGCACGCTCTGGCCCCGTGCATCGCTGACGGAACTGTTCAGCTGGTCGGGATCGACCCGAAAGCTGACGAGCTCAGCTTCGGTGAACTCCTGTTCAGTCGGTTGGCCTACCGAAACCCGGCCGACTTCGCCGCGGTGCTGGAAGAGGCCGTGGCGGTGATGCAACGCCGGCAGATCGCGTTGCGCGGGGTGTCTCGGCTGCACATTCCGACCCGGGATGAGCCGCTCATCGTCGTCCTGGTCGACGAGCTCGCGGCGCTGGTCTACATCACAGACCGGGAGATCAAACGGCGCATCGAGGCGGCGCTCGGCCTGCTGCTCTCTTAGGGTCGCGCCATGGCCGTGTCAGTCATCGGCTGCGTTCAAGACCCGCGCAAAGAAACCGTCCCGCAACGAGGCCTGTACACCGTCCGCGCCCTGCTGGCGGTCAACGAGGAAGACGACGTGTCCTTGGTGCTGGACCGCGGCGCACGTGACCGCGGCGCGAAGGCCGACAAGATCACCTTGAAGGCGTCGCCTTCGTCGAGGTCGACGGTGTCGCCGAACCAGTGCGGATCCGGTTCTGCCACGTGACCGATGACCACATCACTGCGCTCTGCGGCGGCTGGCGACCGGAGACGTTCGAGGCCGTCACGGCGGAGCAGCTGCTGCCCGAGCTCGGCGGCGATGCGGCATGACCAGACAGCTGATGGAAACCGTAGTGCTGGTGTTCATATCGGAACCGGTCCGGGTCCGCTTCGCCTGGCACGACGACGACCTGAGACAACTGCGCCAACCAGCACCCCTCCCAGCATTGGACGGCCCCCAGCTGGCCCTGGTCGATCACGACGCGGCATGAACACAATGCCGATCGCCGACACGCACGATTGGCCCTCACTGCTTTCCGGTGAGGGCTGGTCGCCGGCCATCCAGAGAGAGGTCGCGGGTCGGCTGTCCCAGCCCGACCTAGGCCGATGGCTGAATCAGGTCCGTCAGGTCCGGCAATGCGCCCGGCCGGTCCGGCTGGTCGGCGGCAGCGACACCATCGATCCGATGACTGGTGAAGTGGTGGCCTCCTACAGCTCATGCTCTGAGCCGGACGGGGTCACCTACATTCGCTGCGGGAACCGGCGGGCCTCGGTCTGTCCATCCTGCTCCCATGAGTACAAAGGCGACGTCTGGCATCTGCTGATGGCCGGCGCAGCGGGTGGCATCAAAGACGTCCCTGAAGCCATCGCCGCCCACCCGCTGGTCTTCGCCAGCTTCACTGCCCCATCCTTCGGACTCGTCCACGCCGCCAAGAAACCTGGTCGGTCCGGCACCCGCCGCTGCCTCCCCCGCAGCGGAAACAGGCGTCAACTCTGCCCGCACGGGCGGCCCCAATGGTGCATGACCATCCACGACCACACCGATCCCGCGACCGGGCAGCCACTCTGCGCGGACTGCTACGACTACACCGGCCATCTGGTCTGGCAATGGTGGGCACCCGAACTCTGGCGCCGGTTCACGATCACCCTCCGCCGACAGCTCGCCCACCATCTCGGAATGTCTGAAACGGCGGCCCGCCAGTGGGTGCGGGTGCAGTTCGCCAAAGTAGCTGAGTTCCAACGGCGCGGCATCATCCACTTCCACGCCCTCATCCGCCTCGACGGACCACCCACCGACATCGACGCTTACCCGGCCCCGGCGGTTGACGTTGACAGCACCATGTTGGCCGAGCTGGTCAGATCCTCCGCGCCCGCGATCTGGTACGACGCCCCGCCCATCGACCGTGACGACATACGGCGGCGGCTCCGATTCGGCGCGCAGATTGACGCCCGCCCCGTCACCGGCACCGCCGACCGGAACACCCACGGCGCTCAACTGCACCCTGAGACCGTCGCTGCCTACATCGCCAAATACGCCACCAAGGCCGCAGGTGATCTACCCACCGACCAGCAAGGTGGGCATCTGCGGCGGCCCAGGGGCACCGTGGGCCAGCTGGTCCGCCGCGCCTCATTGGCTGCCCTGAGCGGCACCCACAACCCCTACGTCGGGTGGGACCGGCACGTCGACATGCTCGGCTTCCGTGGCCACTTCGCCACCAAATCACACCGCTACTCCACAACTTTGGGCCGGCTTCGGCAGGTCCGACGCGACTACACGCGACGCCACCACCGACCGAGCAACCCAAGCACCGGCCCGGCGGCAGAGGTCGACCTCGACCAGGCCGAGGACGAGGACACCACGCTCGTCATCGGGTCCTGGCGATACGCCGGAATGGGCTGGCTCACCACCGGAGACGCCGCCCTGGCCATCGCCTCGGCAGCTCGAGCTCGGGATAACTGACCCAAGGCCTGCCACGTCTCGGCCTCACCCGATGACCAGCTGATCCCTTGGTCGCAGGAGCGGGGGTCAAGAGTGAGCGCAGCGAATCGCCTGCGACGCCGAAGGCGCTCTTGACGACCGAGACGAAGACCAAACAATCCAACTCGGGTGAGGCCGAGACCCCAACCACTGACCAACCGAGACGGAAAGGAGAAATGATCATGAGTGAACAGCTAATGACGCTGGCCGACCTGGCTGACATGCTCGGTTTGCCAGTCACGACGTTGTACCAGTGGCGGCATCGCGGCGAGGGGCCACCCGGCTATCGGATCGGCCGGCATGTCCGCTACCGCCGGGCTGCGGTCGAGGCCTGGTTGGAGACTCAGACCGACGAGTATCGCCGTGCGGCTGGGTTCTGATCATGGCTTGGATCGAACGGCGCGAAGTCAAGCGGCCAGGCAGGTCTGGTGGGCGCACGGTGAGGTATCAGGTGCGCTACCGAGACCACGCCGGCCGGTCGTACGCGGAGACTCATCGCCGACTGGTTGATGCTGAGCGGCGCAAGGCTGAGATCGAGGTCGAACTGAGCAATGGGACGTGGTTGGACCCGAGACGTGGGGAGGTTCGGCTGGCCGAGTGGGCGGCCGAGTGGGTGGAGACGCGGCACGATCTACGGGTCACGACCTGGGCGCGGCTACGGACGAGTCTGGCTCGGCAGGTCCTGCCCCGCTTCGGGACCACCCCGCTGATCAAGATCAGCAACGCCGCAGTGCGCAGCTGGGTGGCCGAGATGCTGGATGCCGGCCTTTCCCCTGCCACTGCGCGCAAGGCCGTATTCGCGCTGCGTCGTTGTCTCGCCGCCGCTGTGGCTGACCGGCGAATTCTGCTTAACGCTGCAGCCGATGTACCGCTGCCGTCGGAGCGCGCGAAACCGCCGCGGTTCCTGTCCCAAGCCGAGGTCGAACGTCTGACCGCCGAGATGCCGGAGCGGTATCGCGCCCTGGTGCTGGTCGGTGCTTTCGCCGGGCTGCGTTGGGGCGAGGCCGCTGGGTTGACCCGCGCGTCGGTTGACGTGCTCCGCTCGCGGATCATCGTCACCAGCACCGCAGTCGAGGTGAACGGCCGGGTGACCCTCGGCCATGAGCCGAAGACCAAGCGGTCCAAGCGCACCGTGCCAGTCGCCCGGTCGGTCATGCGTCGGATCGAGGAGCACCTTGCGGCCTACGTGGAGCCCGACTCGGACTCCCTGGTGTTCACTGCAAGTCGCGGCGGTCCCCTCTTCCGATCCACGTTCGCCCGGGATGTCTGGAGGCCAGCCGTAACCCGAGCGGGGCTCGGCGGATTGACCTTCCACGGTCTACGGCACAGCTTCGTGGCCATCCTGGTTGCCGCTGGATGCAACGTCCGCGAGGTATCGGAATGGGCTGGGCACAACAGCGTCGCCTTCACCCTTACGCGCTACGGCGGGCTCTTCGAGGACGGCTCCGCTGAAGCGGTGGAACGCCTGGATGCGTTGCTGTCACCGACTCGCGATGGCCCTCCGTTGCCGGTAGCTGATGCTGGTTCTGCACGCCGTGTGCACGCAGGGCGGCGGGTTCGGCGCTCGAAGGACAGTCGGTGAGTGGTATCCGTGCTAGTCAGCAGTGGTAGCCCCGACGGTGTCCTGTTTCATGACATAGCGGACAGATGTCGCAAGACATACCGGACGCAGCCCGGCTTGAGTCTCGGGCGTGTCGAAAGCCCGCTTGGTGATCACTGCTGTCGTTGTCGAAGGCCGTCCGGTCCGGGAGGTGTCAGCTGCCTATGGGGTGGCTCGCTCCTGGATATATGAGCTGCTAGACCGGTACCGCGAAGAAGGCGATCAAGCGTTCGAGCCTCGGTCCCGACGGCCGCATAACCAGCCGAGTGCTATTCCGGCGGCCACCGTCGAGCTGATCTTGAGGCTGCGCCACCAGCTGGCCAGGCAGGGGTTAGATGCCGGCGCCCACACCATTGGCTGGCACCTGGTCGAGCAGCATCAGCTGACCGTCTCAGAGGCCACCATCTGGCGCATCTTGAAACGGGCCGGGTTGATCACCCCGGAGCCGAAGAAGAAACCCAAAGCGGCCTACATGTCCTTCGCCGCCGAGCAGCCCAACCAGATGTGGCAGGTCGACTTCACCCACTATCGGCTCACCCGACCCGACGGCACACCCGGCGCCGATGTGGAGATTCTGTGCTTCCTTGATGACCACTCCCGCTACGCCCTCTCCGTAACCTGTTACCGACGCGTGACGGGGCCCGTAGTAGTGACCGCGTTTCAGCAAACCGTCGCTGACCAGGGAATTCCCGCCTCAGTGCTCTCAGACAACGGCATGGTCTTCACCACCCGCTTCGCCGGCGGCCGCGCCGGACGCGACACCATCAACGGCTTCTCCGCCGAACTAGGCCGCCTCGGCGTACTGCAGAAACACTCCAAACCGAACCACCCCACCACCTGCGGCAAAGTGGAACGCTTCCACCAAACCCTAAAGAAGTGGCTCACCGCCCAGCCGGAGCAGCCTCACACAGTGGCCGAGCTGCACGCCCTCTGCAACACCTTCATTGCCTATTACAACAACTCCAGGCCGCACCGCTCACTGAACCGGCGCACCCCGTTGGCTGCCTACCAGGCAAGACCGAAAGCCGCCCCACAGGTCTCAACCGAAGCTGAACCCCAGGCCCGGATCCGCCGCGATGTGGTCGACAACCACGGCAAACTCAGCCTCCGCCACAACGGTCGGCTGCATCACATCGGAATCGGCCGAACCCACGCCCGAACCCCCATCCTGATGCTGATCAACGGCCTCCACATTCGCATCATCCACGCCACCACCGGTGAGCTCATCCGCGAGCTGATCCTCAACCCAGCCGTCGATTACCAACCCCGCGGTGTCCGCAAACCCCGACCAAAGCCGAATTAGGGGTTCAAGGCGTCCGGTATGTCCTGCGACATCACAGATGTCGACGTGGTACTTATCGAAC
>Ga0307296_10001727_pt1 | contig 11055 bp, 8 predicted proteins | sample ER_DNA_153_FD_194467 | JGI IMG/M metagenome (GOLD analysis project Ga0307296, IMG submission 194467) | Bulk soil microbial communities from the East River watershed near Crested Butte, Colorado, United States - ER_DNA_153 | ecosystem: Environmental > Terrestrial > Soil > Floodplain | place: USA... | reverse complement strand
CAAATGTCGCGGGGATAACGCCTTGAAGCCAAGCCCTTTCTTGTTGATCGTCTGCTGATTGGCATTCACGACCTCGACAATCGAATCCATTTGCGCACGCAGCAACCGTCGGACGGTTCCACTCGTCCCCGATCTTACTGAAAGTCTTTTGGAACTGGATCGCGACGATTAAACGTCGAGCAAATCCGCGCTCGCGAATTCTGCCTTTTCCTGGATGAATTCGAAGCGCGCTTCGGCCTTTGTGCCCATCAGGCGTTCCACACTGCGCGCGGTCGATTTCATCTCTTTGTCCACAAGGACCACGCGGAGCAGCGTGCGTTTGCCGGGATCCATCGTGGTTTCCTTGAGCTGGGCCGCCATCATCTCGCCCAGGCCCTTGAAGCGGGACACTTCGACCTTTGCGTTGGGATGGAACTCCTTCTTGAGGAGCGTTTCCTTGTGCTTGTCATCGCGCGCGTAGAAGATCTTGCCGCCATGCGACAGTCGATACAAAGGCGGCACGGCCAGATAGAGCTTTCCGCCTTCGATCAGTTTCGGCATCTGCCGATAGAAGAAAGTGATAAGCAGTGACGCGATGTGCGCGCCGTCCACGTCGGCGTCGGTCATCACGACCACCTTCTCGTAGCGAAGGTCCTTCTCGTGATAGTGGGTTCCGGTGCCGCAACCGAGTGCCTGAATGAGGTCGGCGAGCTGCGCATTCTGCGCGAGTTTTTCCTTGCCGGCGGACGCAACGTTCAGGATCTTGCCCCGCAGGGGCAAGACGGCCTGCGTGCGCCGGTCGCGCGCCTGCTTGGCCGAACCGCCGGCACTGTCACCCTCGACAATGAAAATCTCCGAGCCTTCAGACGCCGACGAGGTGCAGTCGGCGAGCTTGCCGGGTAGGCGCAGTTTGCGCACCGCAGTCTTGCGGGCGATGTCCTTTTCTTGCCGGCGACGAAGGCGCTCTTCGGCGCGCTCGATGACGAAATCGAGCAACTTGTTGGCTTGCAGGGGATTGCCGGCAAGCCAGTGGTCGAAAGGATCCTTGATCGCCTGCTCAACAATGCGCTGCGCTTCGGCCGTGGCCAGGCGGTCTTTGGTTTGGCCCTGAAATTCGGGTTCGCGCACGAAAACCGAGAGCATGCAGCCGGCGCCGGTCATGACATCGTCGCTGGTGACCGGCGCGGCACTCTTTTCCTGTCCGACACGAGCCGCGTGGTCCTTCAGTCCGCGCAGCAGTGCCGTACGCAAACCGGATTCGTGTGTGCCGCCATCGGGCGTGGGAATTGTGTTGCAGTAAGAGTTGAGAAAACCGTCTGTGTCGGCAGTCCAGGCCACGGCCCATTCGACCGCGCCATGTCGGCCGGTCTTGCCCGCCGATCCCGTGAAGATGTCCGGGTGCACGAGCGTCGCACCGGCGAGATTGGACGCGAGATAATCCTTCAATCCGTCGGCGAAATGGAACGTGGCCTTTTCCGGCACGTCCTCGACGCCTTTAAGCAGGGCCTTGTCGCAATGCCAGCGAATTTCAACACCGCCATAGAGATAGGCTTTCGAGCGCGCCATCTTGAAGACGCGCTCGGGCTTGAAGGCGGCCTTGGGACCAAAAATGTCGGGATCGGGCTTAAAGCGCACCCGCGTGCCACGCCGGTTGGGCGCGCGACCGGCTTTCTCCAATTTGCCCTTTGGCTTGCCGCGCTCGAACGCCATTCGATAGAGCTGCTGTTCACGCGCGACCTCGACTTCCATTCGCTCGGACAGCGCGTTGGCGACCGAGACGCCAACGCCGTGCAGGCCTCCGGACGTCTCGTAGACCTTCGAGTCAAACTTGCCGCCCGCGTGCAAGGTGCACATGATGACTTCCAGCGCGGACTTGCTTTTGAATTTGGGGTGGGGGTCGACCGGGATACCGCGGCCATTGTCCGTCACGCTGACGAAGCCATTTGCGTCCATCTCCACTTCGATCCAGTCGGCGTGGCCGGCCAATGCCTCGTCCATCGCATTGTCGATGACTTCGGCGAATAAGTGGTGCAGCGCCTTTTCGTCGGTGCCGCCGATATACATGCCGGGTCGTCGGCGGACGGGCTCCAGTCCCTCAAGGACTTCAATGTGCTTGGCGGTATAGCCGGCTTCGGCACGCGTTCCGCGCGCGGAAGGCTTTGCGCGCGTCATCTTGGCTCGCGCGGACGCCTTCGGGGCCTTGCGGGCGGATGACTTTCCGCTTCGTGGCATGTCGAAAAGGTCAGGCTGTTTTGCGGGCTTTTTCTTGGTCGCTGTCTTGGCCATAGAAGCCTTCAAATAGGGTCGCGGCGAATCAGTTGCCAGCCACTATGCCATGGCTGCACAGTCTTCACGGCACAACCTGCGCTGTACCGCTTAAAGGAAGGTTTAAAGGCGCAATCGGACCGATTCCAGACATGTAATGCCGCCTGTGGATGGGCGTTTCCTGGCCCGGCAACCAAACGGAACTTCATCCGTTAGGAGTCCATGGAAGCGGTCAGCACTAAACCCACACAGCGCCGCACGGAAAAGCAGGACGTGTCCCGCAACGGGCGCCAATCGGGCTTTTCGCTTTCGGTGAACGATCCTAAGCCGATGACCGAGGTTGCACGGTTTTGGCGCACCGCGGCGCAGTCGGCCACGATCGGCATGTTTGTCATTCTCCTGGTCGTGGCGCTCAGTCTGGCGCGCCCAGTTTTGCTGCCCGTGGTATCGGCCTTCGTGGTGACCATGATGCTTGGTCCGCTATCGGCCCGGGCGGAGCGGTATCGCGTGCCGTCCCTGTTATCGGCCATAGTTCTTTGGCTGCTCGTGATCGGCGTGTGCTACGGCGTGATTCTTCTTTTGGCATCGCCGGCCGTGGATTGGATCGGCAAAGCGCCGGATATCGGCCGTAACATTCAGGAAAAGTTGCACGTCCTCGATCGTCCAATCGCTGCATTGCAGGGGTTGCGTGAAGCGCTTCTGCCCTCCGAGAAGAAGGCCAGCCTTGGAGTCGACATTATGAGTTTCGTGCAGCCCGCACTCCTCATTGTGACGCCAGCGATCGGCCAGATGTTCATGTTTTTCGGTACGTTGTTCTTTATGTTGCTCGGCCGATCGCAACTGCGCCGTGTGCTGGTGGTCTTGTTCGACGAGCGCGAAGCGCGGCTGCGCACGCTTAAGATCATGAACGACATCGAAAGCAATTTGACCGGCTATCTGAGCGTCGTGACCGTGATCAACATTGCGATCGGAATTTGCGGGGGGCTGGCCGCGTGGGTCGCAGGTCTGCCGGATCCGGTCGCCTGGGCCGTGCTCGGATTTATCCTCAACTTCATTCCTTATATCGGCGCGCTGATAATGGAAGCAGCGATGTTCATGGTCGGCTTGGTGACATTTCCTACGCTGACACATGCGCTGCTGGCGCCATTGCTCTTTCTGGCGCTGGCGACACTGGAGGGCCACTTTATTACACCAAGCATCATGGGCCACCGGCTCACGCTCAACCCGCTGACCGTATTCTTGGCATTGGTTTTCTGGACCTGGCTGTGGGGTCCGGTGGGTGCTTTCATAGCGGTGCCGTTATTGATAATGACGCTCGTCGTGATTGATCATTTATTCCCCGAGGACGAGCCCGAGTTGCCGACCTAGTGGACTGGCGCGACGACCTTCGTCAGGGTTACCATTGACAGCGCTCGGCCGATCCCGCCGGGCCAGGCACGGTGATAGCGCTCGGCCCGATGGACCTCCACGCGATTGCCCAACAAGTTGTTGAGTTCGTCCACAACAATGGCGGTTGGGCGGTCCCCGTCGTTTTCGGTCTCGCATTCGGAGAATCGCTGGCTTTTATCTCGTTACTGATTCCGGCGTGGGGCGCTTTGGTCGCGATCGGTGCGCTGATTGGTCACAGCGGAATCAGTTTCTGGCCGATCTGGGTTTCGGCATCGCTTGGCGCGGCGTTCGGCGATTGGTTGTCGTATTGGATCGGCCTCAAACTTGAATACACGGTTGCGCATATGTGGCCGCTCTCGCGCCATCCCGACCTTATTCCGCGCGGCGAAGCCTTCATGAAGAAGTGGGGCGTTGTGGGAATCTTTATCGGCCGGTTCTTTGGACCTTTGCGTGCTTCGGTGCCTTTGATCGCCGGCATTTTCGAAATGCCGTTCTGGCAATTCCAGATCGCCAATTTCGTTTCCGCATTCATCTGGGCGGCGACGTTACTGACAATCGGTGACGTCATATCGAAGATGATCGTGTGGCTTTGGTAACAAAAAAGTCCGCCGGGCCTTTTTGTCCGGCGGACTGTCGTTAAATTTGCGAAAGCTATTTAAGCGCGGCGACGCCGGCCGTCGAAACGACATCATCCTGCGAGCCGGTACCACCACTGACGCCGATAGCGCCGACGACGTTGCCGCCGACCACCAGCGGGTTTCCGCCGCGCGATGCAATGACGTCGTCAAGCGTTGTCAGATAGGTGAAGAAGTCGCCCTTGCCGAGCAGGCGCTCGAACACCAGAGTCGGGCGCCGATAGCGGGCCGCGGTGCGCGCTTTGTGTTGCGAAATCGTAACTGACGCAAACTGACAGTTATCCTGCTTTTCAAAATAGACGAGATCGCCGGATGGCCCGACGATTGCCACGCATAGTGCATTCCAGTTCCGTTTCTGGGCTTCCGCGATCGCGCCTGCGGCAACCTTTTTGGCGGTCTCAATGTTGATCGTGTCGCCGTATGGCGGTGGAGTCATCGCATCTGGCAAATTTTCGTTCGGATTATTTGGATCGGCGGCGACTTGCGCGAACGCGGCCGAGTTCATCAGAAGCGCGGCGCCGAAGACGCCCGCTATTACACTCAAACGACGCATTGGACTTCCTCCCAAGTGATTGATTTCCCGGTGGACCAGGCTGGGCGTCCCGCATCACGGATCGCAGGATCATCCCGTTCGGTAGCTTATCCAACTGTCCGGCATTCGCCTATATGCCGCATGTAAAAGCGGCCCAATCCGGAATATGACCCGACATTTGGGTTAATGCCCACGCAATAAAAACAGCGGCAGACAGCCGCGAGAAAACAATCAACGGTTTGATTGAGGGAGGATCAACATGACAAGGCTGACGAGACGCAATCTATTTGTAGGCGCAGCGGCTGCCACCGCAGGCGGCGCTCTCGCGCCAATCCTGGCGCAACAGGCACATTCGGCCGCACCGCAGGTCGGAAGCCAGGCACCCGGTTGGTATCGCTAAACTCGGTAATTTCGAAATTACGGTCGCGACCGACGGCAAGAATGTCTTCAAGCTGCCCGATAATTTTGGAATTTTGGCGTCAACGTCCAGAAGGATGCGGTGAAATCCCGTATTCACCCATCGCGGTGAATACCGGCTCGAAACTCGTCGTCATCGATACCGGCACGGGTGAGGCGAATTTCGAAAAGACCAAGGGTGTTTCCGGTCAGTTCGACGGCAACCTGAAAGCCTCGGGCATCGATCGCAACCACGTCGATATCGTCATCATCTCGCACTTCCACGGCGACCACATCAACGGATTGCTTGCTGCCGACAACAAGCCCGCATTTCCCAATGCGGAGGTCCTCGTGCCGGCGGCGGAGTGGAAATATTTCATGGATGATGCCGAGATGGGCAAACAGACCACCGACCGCATGAAGGGCGTGTTCTCGAATGCGCGCCGTGTGTTCGATGCGCTCAACCGCAAGGTCACGCCCTATGAGCCAGGCAAGGAAGTCGCCCCGGGGATCACCTCGGTTGCGACCTATGGCCAAACGCCCGGCCACAAGTCGCATGTCGTGTCGTCGGGCTCGGCCACCGTCTATGTGCAAGCCGATGTCACCAACAATCCGGTCTTGTTCGCGCGCAATCCGGGCTGGCACGCATTCTTCGACCAGGACGGGGCGATGGCAGAAGCCACGCGTCGAAAGGTCTATGACATGTTGGCGGCCGACAAGATGATGGTGCAGGGCTTCCATTATCCGTTCCCGGCGGTCGCCTTCGTGGAGAAGACCGGCTCCGGTTATCGTGAAATCCTTGGAATCCGTCACTCTGACGCGGATCCACGCCATCCATCGAAACGAGTCGGAAAGGCCGCCGCATCTGGCGGCCTTTCCGCTCGACAGTTGACGGGGCGGCGGGCGCGCCCTATATGCCCGCTCCATGAAAACGCTGGTTGCAGCAAGAAATTTCCGCCGCCGCCGTGCCACCCCGGCACGGGCGTAGCGCTAGCACCGCCGTGCCGCCCGGATTTGAGGCTGCGGCAAACATCTCCGATAGAATTCCCGCCGTTGGCCATCTTCCGGTAGTTCTTTAAGACTTCTGGATAAGGATCGATTCATGGCTACAAAAGCGAAGATCGGCGTGCTGGGTGCTTCGGGTTACACCGGCGGTGAACTGGTCCGCATGCTTTTGCGTCACCCACGCGCGGACATCGTCTTGCTCACTGCAGAACGCAGCGCCGGGAAGGCGATGCGGGACGTGTTTCCGCACTTCTCACCATTTACCCTGCCGCAGCTCGTGGCGATCGAAGGCCTCGACTGGGCCAACTTGGCTCTCGACGTTGCATTCTGTGCCTTGCCACATGCGACAACGCAGAAGGTGATCAAGCAGCTCTTGGCGAAGTCGCCTGCAACCAAAGTCGTCGATCTTTCTGCCGACTTTCGCCTGAAGGATGCGGCGGCTTATGCAAAATGGTACGGTCACGAACATTACGCGCCGGATCTGCAGAAGGAGGCGGTCTATGGCCTCACTGAGATTCACCGGCGAGAGATCCGCAAGGCGCGGCTCGTAGCCAATCCCGGGTGCTACACAAGCTGCGCGCAATTGCCGTTGATTCCGCTGCTTAAGAACAAAGCGATCGAGCTCGACGAAATTGTCATCGACGCCAAGTCCGGAATGACCGGGGCGGGGCGGGCAGCAAAAGAAGCCATGCTGTTTTCGGAAGTGTCGGAAGGCTTCCACGCCTATGGTGTCGGCCATCATCGTCACATGGTTGAACTTGATCAGGAATTTTCGCTCGCCGCCGAGCGGGAGGTGATCGTTTCGTTCACACCCCATCTGGTGCCTATGAACCGGGGAATTCTTTCGACCATTTACCTGCGGGGTCGGCGTGGTCGGACTCCGGAGGACCTTCATGCAATACTTTTAAAGTTCTACATGAAGGAGCCATTTGTGCATGTCTTGCCATTTGGCGAGACCCCACAAACCCGGCATGTGCGCGGTTCCAACATGACGTTCATCGGCGTCGTGAAGGATCGCATTCCCGGGCGCGCAATTGTCATTTCGGCGCTTGATAATCTCGTCAAAGGTGCTTCCGGCCAGGCAATTCAAAACATGAACTTGATCATGGGCTGGCCTGAGACCATGGGTCTGGAGCAGGTGGCGTTGTTCCCCTGATTCGACTGATACAATAGGGCATCTTCGTCGGAGACCTTGTCGGATGTTCGAGGTCCAGAACCAGCCACCTCCGCTCGAACCCTATAACCTGTTTGCCAGCGACGCTGTTCTTGGCGTCGCCATCCAGCGAGAGGGCGCGGGTTGGGCAAAGGACGAGTTAGACGCGCTGGGCGCGACGCTTGGCCGGCCGGAAACCGTTCGGCTCGGCTTCGATGCCAACAAATTCACTCCGCAATTGCGCACACTCGATCGCTACGGTCATCGCCTCGATGAGGTCGAATTCCATCCGGCCTGGCACGAACTGCTGACGATCGCCCTCAAAGCCGGTCTCCACGCGAGTCCCTGGGCGCATCCGAAGCCTGGCGCGCATGTGGCGCGCGCCGCCGGTACCTACATGCTTGGGCAGGTCGAAAGCGGCGTCTATTGCCCGATCGCGATGACCTACGGCTCGGTGCCGACGCTGCGTCACGCGCCCTCCATTGCGAAGGAATGGCTGCCGCGGATTTTTTCGCGCGACTACGACCGCGGCTTCCGTCCGGCGAAGCAGAAGACCTCGGCACTCCTCGGCATGGGCATGACCGAGAACCAGGGCGGCTCCGACCTGCGAACCAATACCACGCGTGCGGAGCCTGCCGGCGATGGCAGTTTCCGCCTGCACGGCCACAAGTGGTTCATGTCGGCGCCGATGTGCGACGCATTCCTGGTGCTTGCGCAATCGCCGAAAGGTTTGAGCTGTTTCTTGATGCCGCGGTGGACGCCCGACGGAGAACGCAACGCAATCCAGATTCTGCGTTTGAAAGACAAGCTCGGCAATCGCTCGAATGCCTCAAGCGAAGTGGAATTCCACGGTGCCTATGCGCAGCTTATCGGGGAGGAGGGGCGTGGGATCCCGACCATTATCGAAATGGGCAACTACACCCGCCTTGATTGCTGCATCGGTTCTTCGGGCCTGATGAGACAGGCGGTCGCACAGGCGGTTCATCACGCCAGACATCGCACCGCGTTTCAGAAAAAGCTTGTTGACCAGCCGCTCATGACCAACGTCTTGGCCGATCTCGCCCTGGAATCGGAAGCTGCCACCGTGCTCACGATGCGGCTCGCGCGCGCTTATGACGAGGACAACGAGGCGGCGCAGGTCATCCGGCGATTGGTCACTCCGGCGGCGAAATTCTGGATCTGCAAGCGGACGCCTTTTGTAACTTACGAGGCGATGGAGGTGCTGGGCGGTTCCGGCTACATCGAGGAAAGCATCATCCCGCGCCTCTATCGAGAGGCGCCGGTTAATTCGATCTGGGAAGGCTCAGGAAACATCATGTGCCTCGATGTGCTGCGCGCGATTGAGCGCGCGCCCAATGCGGTCGATGTGCTGCGCCACGAACTGGGCGACGGCAAAGACGCACGGCTCAAGAGCTTTGCGGCTCAGTTGGAAAAGCGGCTCTCGGCGCGCGACCGCAATGACGAGTCGCAGGCACGGGCGCTCGTGCGCGAACTCGTATTGGCACTTCAGGCGGCGCTATTGACGAGGTACGCGCCGTCGGCCGTAGCGGATGCCTTTTGCGCCTCGCGGCTGAGCGGCGAAGGCGGCTCGGCTTTCGGTACGCTGCCGCGTGGTCTCGACTTGCGCGCGATCGCCGAACGTGCGGCCCCTCAAAACTAGAGCTTACCGAATACTGCAAAGACCAGCGCGACTTGCGCCAGGAATCCGACGGCAAATGCGAGCGTGCGGAGAATTGGCACACCCATCGTATAGACGATGGCATGCGCGAGCCGCGCCCAGAAATAAACCGCGCAGGCGATGACGGTATTTTGGGTGGAATACCCCTGGGCATCGAGAATGAGCACCAGCGGGGCAAAAATGATTAGGTTTTCGACAGCATTGGTATGCGCGAAATAGAGCCGCTGCGCCCATTCCGATTGCGATTTGTCCTTGCGCGACGGGTTGGCCATAGCGCCCATCAGGCCGCGAACCTTAACGCGGTCGAGAATGTAAGGCACCCACATCAGCCCGGTCAGGATGATCGTGAGCGTCAGCCACAGCAGTTCCTTGGTCATTGCTGTTCCCCGATCTTGATGCTTTCGGACGGGAGCATAGTGGATGCGGCGGCTGCTGTCCCGCCCGCTGACGTCAGGCCCAGCTTTTCACTTTGACATAGGAGCCGGGCGCATCTTCCGTCGGCTTGAGCTTGCCGCCGCCGATCTTCCGCGCGGGCACCATTTTGGCGTCGTGCGCCTTCAGCCATTTCAACCAATCCGGCCACCAGGAGCCGGGGTGCTCGGTCGCTTTCTTGAGCCAGTCATCGACGTTCGCGCCTGTCGGCTTGGCGCCGGTCCAATACTGGTACTTCGGCTTTCCCGGCGGGTTGACGACGCCGGCGATGTGGCCGGATCCGGCGAGCACATATTTGACCGGTCCGCCGAAGAATTGTGATCCAAACAACACCGATTTCGCCGGCGCAATGTGATCTTCGCGGGTGGCGAGGTTGTAAACCGGCACCTTCACCTTTTTCAGATCGAGCTTGATCCCGCCGATCTCCATCTCACCCTTTGAAAGCTTGTTGTCGAGGTAGCAGTTGCGCAGATAGAACGAATGGTTTCCCGCCGGCATGCGCGTAGCGTCCGAATTCCAGTAAAGGATATCGAAAGGCATCGGCTTCTTGCCACGCATGTAATTGTTGACGATGTAAGGCCAGATCAGATCGTTGGACCGCAGCATGTTGAAGGTATTGGCCATGCGCGAGGCCTCGAGGTAGCCCTGTTCCTTCATGTGCGCTTCGAGTTGCTTTATGCGTTCTTCATCGACGAACACCATCAGATCGCCGGCATACGTGAAATCGACCTGTGCCGCGAACAGCGTTGCCGATTTCACGCGATTCTGTTTTTTTGCCGCCAGGTAGGCGAGGGTGATCGAAAGCAGTGTGCCTCCGACGCAATAGCCGATGGCATGAATCTGTTTTTGCCCGGTGACCCTCTTGACCTGATCGAGGGCCGTGATGACGCCTCCGCGCATATATTCTTCGAAGCTTTTTTTCGCGAGCCTCGCGTCGGGATTGACCCATGACAGGACAAAAACCGTGATGCCTTGATCGACGCACCATTTAATGAAGGATTTTTCCGGCGTCAGATCGAGGATGTAGAACTTGTTGATCCAAGGCGGCACTATTAGTAGCGGCGTTTTCAAGACCTGTTTGGTGGTCGCTTCATATTGAATCAGCTGGATCAGCTCGTTTTGAAATACGACTTTGCCAGGTGTGACCGCGAGGTTGCGGCCGACTTCGAACGTCGAAGGATCGGATTGGCGGATCTTTAGCGTGCCTTGCCCGGCCTTAATGTCTTCCGAAAGCATATGCATGCCGCGCACGAGATTTTCACCATTTGAGGCGAACGTCTCACGCAACAGTTCCGGATTGGTGAGGACGAAGTTCGATGGCGAAATCGCATTCGCGATTTGCCTGACGTAGAACTCCGCCTTCTTGCGAGTCGTCTCATCGATGCCGGCGGCATCTTTGACCAGTCGGTCGGCCCACTGCGTGCTGAGCAAATAAGCCTGCTTTAGAAAATCGAAAAATTGATTCTGCGACCACTCCGGATCGGCGAACCGTTTGTCTCTCGGATCGGGCGCGACGACCGGTTCGGTCTGTTCGCCCGCCATGCGCTTGACCGTGTTGGCCCAAAGATCGAGATAGGCTCGGCCTAAGCTG
>Ga0307296_10001725_pt1 | contig 11060 bp, 7 predicted proteins | sample ER_DNA_153_FD_194467 | JGI IMG/M metagenome (GOLD analysis project Ga0307296, IMG submission 194467) | Bulk soil microbial communities from the East River watershed near Crested Butte, Colorado, United States - ER_DNA_153 | ecosystem: Environmental > Terrestrial > Soil > Floodplain | place: USA... | reverse complement strand
TGAACGCCAACGACATCGACAACGCGATGCGGATCATCGAGGGAACGGCGCGGAGCATGGGCGTGGAGGTGGCATCGTGAGCTCGAAGCCGGGGAAGCGGTACCGTCAGGCCGCCGAGGCATTCGACCGGAGTCAGGAGTATCTGCCGGCGGATGCCATCAAGATCCTGAAGTCCTTTCCGGACGCGAAGTTCGACGAAACGGTGGAGATCGCCTTCCGTCTCGGCATCGACCCTCGGAAGAACGACCAGGCCCTGCGCGGCACCGTCGCGCTGCCACACGGCTCCGGGAAGTCGGTCCGCGTCGGCGTCTTCGCGGCGGGGGAGAAGGCCCGGGAGGCGCGCGACGCCGGCGCCGACGTCGTGGGTGGTGAGGAGCTGGTCGAAGAGGTCATGAAGGGTGTGATCGACTTCGACGCGGCGGTCGCCACGCCCGACATGATGGCGTCGGTAGGGAAGGCGGGTCGTGTCCTCGGGCCCCGGGGGCTCATGCCGAACCCCAAGACGGGGACGGTGACGATGGACATCGCGAAGGCCGTCGCCGACATCAAGGGCGGCAAGGTCGAGTATCGCGCCGACCGGACCGGAAACGTGCACCTGATCATCGGGAAGAAGTCCTTCGAGGAGCGGAACCTCCTGGAGAACTACATGGTCGTCGTGGACGAGCTCCTGAAGGCGAAGCCCTCATCCGCGAAAGGGCGCTACATCAAGTCGCTCGCCGTCTCGTCGACGATGGGGCCGAGCGTCCGGATCGACCCGGCCAAGCCACGAGGGGTCCAGGCACCGGTTCAGACGTAGTGGGACTTACTCGGGTCCACCCTTTCCGTTGAGGGCTGCCTGCTATCCTCGGGCTGCCGCAGACAGCAGGGGCGCGTGAGCGCGTAATCCCGGATGGGCACCTGCCGAGGCGACGGCCAGGCGTGGCGAACGCGCGTGCCGTCCGGGCTCGCGCCGACGCGCGTCTCCGCTGTCTGCGGGGACGCGTTGTTCATTTCAAGGAGGCGCGATGCCGAGTATCAAGAAGATCGAGCGGGTCGCGGAGCTGAAGGAGCAGATCGAAGGCTCCACGGCGCTGCTGCTCACCGAGTACCGCGGCCTCACGGTGTCCGAGATCACCGAGCTCCGGAAGTCCTTGCGGGAAGGGGGCGCCAGCTTCTCGGTCATCAAGAACACCCTGATGCGACGGGCTCTCGAGCAGACGGATGCGGCCGAGCTCGGATCCCTGTTCGATGGCCCCAGCGCGGTGGCGTTCGTCCAGGAGGATCCGGTCGCCGCGGCGAAGAGCGTGACGACGGCCGCCAAGAGGTTCCCCGCCTTGGTGCTGAAGGGTGGGTTCGTCGAGGGCCGCCTGCTCGACGCCGAGGAGGCGAGATCGCTCGCCGATCTCGAGTCTCGGGAGGTCATGCTGTCGAAGCTGGCGGGTCTGATGAAGGGCGAGATGTCTCGCGCGGCGGCCATGTTCCAGGCCACGCAGGCGCGATTCCTTTCTCTTCTCGAGGCGTTCAAGGCGAAGCTGCCCGAGGAGGTGGCTGCCGAAGCTCCGCCGACGGCGGAGCCCGAGGCAGGACCGGAGGTCGATGCGGCGCCTGCTACCGAAACTCAGACGCCCGAGGCAGAAGTGCCCGAACTCGAAGGAGCACCAGAAGAAGAGCCAAGTGAAGAAGGGCCAAGCGAAGAAGGAAAGGAGTGAACCGTGGCGAAGTCGAAGATCGGAACCGAGGATCTGCTTGAGCAGTTCAAGGAGATGACGCTCCTCGAGCTGTCCGAGTTCATCAAGGCGTTCGAGGAGGCGTTCGACGTCCAGGCCGCGGCAGCCGCGCCCATGATGGTGGCCGGTGGTCCGGCCGCAGGCGCGGCCGGAGCTGAGGCCGAAGAAGAGCAGTCTGAGTTCGACGTCATCCTCCTGGCCGCCGGCGACAAGAAGATCCAGGCCATCAAGGAGGTGCGCGCGCTCACGAGCCTGGGCCTCAAGGAAGCGAAGGACCTGGTGGACGGCGCGCCGCAACCGGTCCTCGAGAAGGTGACCAAGGAAGCGGCCGACAAGGCCAAGGAGCAACTCGAAGCGGCCGGGGCGACCGCCGAGATCAAGTAGCGAACGCTCGACTGGGGCGCCGGCTCCGCCGGCGCCCCAGGGTTCCCTCGGCAGCAACCCCTGTGTTACGGTGCGGCAACGTTCGGGATGAGGGGGAGAACAGGCATGCGGCAAAGTGACGGGAAGCATTTCGGTCAGCGACTCCGCGAATCGCGAGTCGCTGCCGGTCTCAGCCAATCGGAGCTCGAGGACATCTCCGGCATCCCCAAGGCTCGCCTCTCACGCTACGAGAACGGTCACGTCGAGCCCTCGATCCAGACGCTCGCCCGCCTGTCGCGAGCGCTGAACGTCTCCGAGGCATCTCTCCTCGGCGACCAGCGCGCGACCCTGGAGGACTTCTTCCAGATCCTCTACGACCGCGGCGTGCGGATCACAAGTGCCCAGCAAGGCGCAGCCGTCGCCAATGCGATCGCCGATCTCCTCGAGGCCTTGGCCGAGAAGATCGACGCGGACGCTCCGGAAGAGATCGCGATGACGCCCGTACCGGACGGGGAGGTCCAGGCCCTGGCCTCAGAGGTCCTCGGCTAGTTCTGCCCCAGTCCGAAGCGGAGGTCGAGATCCACGGCCCCACTTCGCACGCCTGAGAACGCTGCGGCTTCGCCTCGCCTATCGAGCTCGGGTGAAGCGGACAAGATGGTCGACCCATCGGGGAGGCTTACTTGGAGCTCGTAGCGGATCCCCGCGACGGTCGGCTGCGGCACCACATGGAGGGTGATCTCCTTCGCGCCGTTCACCGTTCGAACGGCGTCGGGGATGACGTAGGCCACGGTGAGCGATGTCGACCCACCTCCCCGGACCGCGATCGAGCCCGTCACCGTGGTGAGTCCGAGATCCCGCCCAACCCTGATCGGGCTCGGGCGACTCGTCTCAGCCTCGATCTTGTCCGCGTTCTTGGGAAGGTAGAGCGTCACATCCGCCGCGAAGGTCCCGATCGGCAGGCCGCCGGCCGGCCGGCCCAGCAAGACCGAGGGCGGGGCCGTGCCCGCGCCGTTGTCGAACAGGACCTCCGCTTCGACCTCGGCCGACCCGTTCGGCCGGATCGTGACCGTCTGGACCACGGTCGTCTTCACGAGGGCGCCCACGTGGGAGTCCCCCAGCGCGCTCCAGGTTGCGACGACCGGAACGGTTCCCTCACCCGTCGACCCCGCCCGTCCATCGAGGCCCAGGGAGCGGATCAGTCGGCCATCCCTTCGTCCTGGGAGGTAGATGGACAGATGCCTACCGCGCGTGTCGGCCGCGGTGGCGAGCGCGAAGGACTCCACACCCGGGCGTCGTTCGAGGAACGCCCGCAGGATCTCGGAGACCCGATCGGCGTGGAGCTGGGCGGCCTTGGGCGGCGTGTCTCCCAAGAATGCGTCGATCTCCAATGCCGCCGTCGTGGTCTGATCCGAGAGCGCGAGAGGCCGGCCTTCGACCTTCACGTCTCCGATCATCCAGACGAGGTCCTGCAGCGCGACCGCGTCGATCGAGATGACTCCGTCGACGGGCTCGCCCCCGGACTCCTCGACGGCTCTCATGAGTGCGCGTGCCGTCCTCGGCCAATCGAGCGACACGTCGATCCGAGCGAGCGCCTTCGGAGCTGGCGTCATCGGCTCGAGCTCGAGTGCGCCGTCGTCCACGAGCAGCACGCCGACCGCCGCGGGAACGCCACCACCGGGTCGGGGCACCCCGAGCGCCGGCACGCACACGAGGTACCTGTGCTGCCCCCCGAACATCGCGGTGGCGAGCTGCAGCGAATCTCTGAAGCGGAGAGCCAGATCGGCGCGGTGCGCAAGGCCGTCTAGGGTGTCGCGGTAGCCGGCGGCGACCGGTCCGAGGAGCCCGTCGCCTCCGGCCGCCTCGAGTGTGGTCAACGCCTCTCGGAGCCGCTCGGCCACCGATCCCATGTCGGGCAGCGCGGTCTCGAACGCACCGATGTCCAGGTTGCCTGAGGGACTCGAAGCCGGGATCCGGATGTCCGTCCAGCCGAGGTCGCGGGCGACCTTCACCATCGTGCTGCCGGCTTCTGCCGTCGCGAGCGATGCTTCGGCGACGGCCGAGGCCGCCTCGATGTTGTTGCCTACGATCGGGAGAAGTCCGGCGAAGCCGAGCGAGGGGTGTCCGGCCGCCGACAGGGCGTTGTCGGCGGCCTCTCGGGCGGCGACGAAGTGGGGCGCCGCCGCCTCCGGATCCCCGGTGACGATCGATTCGATCGCCACCGTGAGCTCCGCCCGGGCGCTCGTGAGCCCCCGGACCAGACCGCTACCGGCCCAAAGCCCGTCCAGAACCAGCAGGATCACGAAGGTCACCAGACCTGCCCAGACACCGAGGGCGACCCGTTTCCCGCGGGTCCTGGGGCGCCACCGGCCGGACGGGGCGGGGTCTCGGGCCATCGTCGCCGAACCCTACCGCCGGTCGCGGGGCGGCACCATCAACTGCCTCTTCAGCAGGCCGGTGAGACGCCCAGGAACCGGCTTGACCAGCGGGGTGCGAGGGGCGTACCCTCACTGGAACCGTCGACCGGGACGGCTCCGTTGACGGTGCCCGAATCTCCTCGTAGACTGCTCGTTTGCCGTGCCGTCCACCGCGCCCTGCCGTGCGCTCTCGACGTCTCCCGGGAGGGGTTCTGCTTGCCTGATCAGCTCGTGCCTGTTCGGAATCGTGTCAGTTTCGCCAAGCTCGACGAGGTTCTTCAGCTTCCCGACCTCGTTGCTATACAAAAGGACTCCTTCGATCGGCTCCTGAACGAAGGCCTCAAGGAGGTCCTCGAGGAGGTTTCGCCCATCGAGGACTTCACCGAGCAGTTCCAGCTCTATTTCGGGAAGCACGAGTTCCGGGAGATGAAGTTCTCCGAAGAGGAGTGCCGGGACAAGGACATCACGTTCTCCGCTCCGTTGTTCGTCGAGGCGACCTTCGTCAACAAGGTGACCGGCGAGATCAAGGAGCAGGAGGTCTTCTTGGGGGACTTCCCCATGATGACCGACCGAGGCACCTTCATCATCAATGGCACCGAGCGTGTCGTGGTCTCACAACTGGTGCGCTCGCCGGGGGTCTACTTCAGCAAAGAGCCCGACAAGACGTCCGACAAGGACGTCTTCATCGCCAAGATCATCCCGTCCCGTGGTGCATGGCTCGAGTTCGATGTCGACAAGAAGGACACCGTCGGGGTCCGGATCGACCGCAAGCGCCGGCAGAACGTGACCGTCTTCTTGAAGGCGCTCGGGTTCACCGCCGATGAGATCCTAAAGCTCTTCGGTGGCGCCGTTTCGATCCAGAACACCCTGGACAAGGATCACGTCGAGACACACGAGGAAGCTCTCGAGGACATCTACCGCAAGCTCCGGCCCGGCGAGCCGCCGACGGCCGAGAGCGCGAAGACGCTCCTCGAGAACCTGTTCTTCAATCCCAAGCGCTACGACGTCGCACGGGTCGGTCGGCACAAGGTGGACAAGAAGCTCGGCGCCGCCGAGGGACTGCTCTTGAAGCAGCTGCGGGCCCATCACAAGGCGCTCGGCGAGCTCGACAACCCCGACAAGAAGGCCTGGGAGCAGAATCGATACCGGGTGTTCTCGACGATGCAGAAGGAAGAGGCCGCCGGACAGGGCGCGCCCAAGTACAAGGCGGTCCTCACCTTCGAGGACATCCTGAAGACGGTCGCCTACCTGGTGAACCTGCACGCCGGTCAAGAGGGTTATGACCCCGACGACATCGACCACTTCGGCAACCGCCGGATCCGTTCGGTGGGAGAGCTGATCCAGAACCAGATCCGGATCGGTCTGTCCCGGATGGAGCGCGTCGTCAAGGAGCGGATGACCACTCAGGACGTCGAGGCGATCACGCCGCAGACCCTGATCAACATCCGACCCGTCGTCGCCTCCATCAAGGAGTTCTTCGGGACGTCGCAGCTCTCCCAGTTCATGGACCAGACCAACACCCTCGCGGGGCTCACCCACAAGCGCCGTCTCTCCGCGCTCGGTCCCGGTGGGCTCTCGCGCGAGCGCGCGGGTTTCGAGGTCCGCGACGTCCACCCGTCGCACTACGGCCGGATGTGCCCGATCGAGACGCCGGAGGGCCCGAACATCGGCCTGATGGGATCGCTGTCCAGCTTCGGCAGGATCAACGAGTTCGGCTTCATCGAGACCCCGTATCGGCGGGTCGACAAGGGCAAGGTCACCGCGAAGATCGACTACCTCTCGGCCGACGAAGAGGACAAGCACGTCATCGCGCAGGCCAACGCCCGCCTCTCGTCCGACGGCACCTTCCAGGACACTCAGGTCTTGGTGCGCCGCAAGGGTGGTGAGGTGGACCAGGTCTCGCCCGACGAGATCGACTACATGGACGTCTCGCCGAAGCAGCTCGTCTCGGTCGCTGCCGCGTTGATCCCGTTCCTCGAGCACGACGACGCCAACCGCGCCTTGATGGGCGCCAACATGCAGCGCCAGGCCGTCCCGTTGCTCCGGGCCGAGGCTCCGCTCGTGGGCACCGGCGTCGAGTTCCGTGCCGCGGTCGATGCGGGCGACGTGGTGCTGGCCGACGAGGCGGGCACGGTCGAGGACGTCTCGGCGGTCGACATCGTGGTCAAGGAGAAGACCGGCAAGCTCCGCACCTACGACCTGATCAAGTTCCGGCGGACCAACCAGGGGACCAACTTCAACCAGAAGCCCGTGGTCGACATCGGCGAGAAGGTCGCCAAGGGTCAGGTCATCGCCGACGGCCCGTCGACGGACCAGGGCGAGATCGCCCTCGGGAAGAACCTCCTGGTTGCCTACATGCCCTGGGAAGGCCACAACTACGAGGACGCGATCATCATCTCGGAGCGGCTGGTCAAGGACGACGTCCTCACCTCGATCCACATCGAGGAGCACGAGGTCGACGCCCGCGACACCAAGCTGGGGGCCGAGGAGATCACCCGCGACATCCCCAATGTCTCCGAGGAGATCCTGAAGGACCTCGACGAGCGGGGGATCGTCCGCATCGGCGCAGAGGTCAACCCCGGCGACTACCTCGTCGGCAAGGTCACGCCGAAGGGCGAGACGGAGCTCACCCCCGAGGAGCGGCTCCTCCGTGCGATCTTCGGTGAGAAGGCGCGCGAGGTCCGAGACACATCGCTCAAGGTTCCCCACGGGGAGTCCGGCAAGGTCATCGGCGTTCGCGTGTTCAATCGCGATGATGGAGACGAGCTCCCGCCCGGCGTGAACCAGCTCGTGCGGGTGTACGTCGCGCAGAAGCGGAAGATCTCGGACGGCGACAAGCTCGCCGGCCGGCACGGGAACAAGGGCGTGATCTCGACGATCCTGCCCGAGGAAGACATGCCGTTCCTCGAGGACGGCACGCCGGTGGACATCATCCTGAACCCGCTCGGCGTCCCTTCGCGGATGAACCTGGGACAGGTGCTCGAGGCTCACCTCGGCTACGCCGCGATGGTCGGATTCGACAAGGACGGCAGCGATCACACGGGGCCGGTCCATATCTCGACGCCCGTCTTCGACGGCGCCAAGGAGGACGAGATCCTCGCGGCGCTTCGCAGCTCGCACCCGAGCCAGGACGGGCAGAAGCTGGTGAACGACATCGGCAAGGCCCAGCTGTTCGACGGGCGGAACGGTCAGCCCTACGCGGAGCTGGTCACGGTAGGTGTCGCCTACATCCTGAAGCTACTGCACCTCGTGGACGACAAGATCCACGCTCGGTCAACCGGCCCCTACTCGATGATCACGCAGCAGCCGCTGGGCGGGAAGGCTCAGTTCGGCGGCCAGCGGTTCGGCGAGATGGAGGTGTGGGCGCTGGAGGCGTACGGCGCCGCCTACGCCCTCCAGGAGCTGCTGACGATCAAGTCGGACGATGTTCTGGGCCGCGTGAAGGTCTACGAGGCGATCGTGAAGGGGGAGAACATCCCCGAGCCGGGGATCCCGGAGTCCTTCAAGGTGCTGATCAAGGAGATGCAGTCGCTCTCGCTGAACGTCGAGGTGCGCTCGGCGACCGGCGATGAGATCGAGCTGCGGGAGACCGACGAGGACGTCTTCCGGGCCGCTGAGGAGCTGGGGATCGATCTCAGCCGCCGCGAACCGGCGGGGGCGGACTTCGATTGAAGAGCTGCGGGAATACGGAAACGTTGAAACAGGTGCGGGGACGGATGCGGGGGTCTGGGAGCTCAACCAGCGAGCGCGACCAGCGCGAGCGTAGCTCCCAGGAGCAGAAGGAGGCGGAGGCCTAAGTGCTGGATGTGAACTACTTCGATGAGCTCCGGATCGGGCTGGCGACGGCGGATCAGATCCGTGCGTGGTCCAACGGAGAGGTCAAGAAGCCGGAGACGATCAACTACCGAACGTTGAAGCCGGAGAAGGACGGCCTGTTCTGCGAGCGGATCTTCGGACCGACGCGGGACTGGGAGTGCCACTGCGGCAAGTACAAGCGCGTCCGGTTCAAGGGGATCATCTGCGAGCGCTGCGGCGTCGAGATCACCCGTTCCAAGGTGCGGCGCGACCGCATGGGGCACATCGAGCTCGCCGCTCCCGTCACCCACATCTGGTACTTCAAGGGCGTCCCCTCGCGCCTCGGCTACCTGCTGGACATCGCGCCGAAGGACCTCGAGCGCATCATCTACTTCGCCGCCTACGTGGTGACCCGGATCGAGGACGAGCGGCGCCACAAGGACCTGCCCGGCATCGAGGAGGAGATCGAGGCCGAGAAGCGCGAGATCGAGGCCGACCGGGACGATCAGGTGAAGCGCCGGCTCTCCGAGCTCGAAGATCGGCTGAAGGAGCTCGAGGGCGAGGGTGCCAAGGGCGCCCAGCTCTCGGCTGCCAAGCGCGAAGCACAGCGTGACGTCGAGCGGATCCACGAGGCCGCCGGTCGCGACGTCCAGCACCTGGACGACGTGGTGTCGGCCTTCAAGAGCCTGAAGATCAAACAGCTCGTCGCGGACGATGCCGTCTATCGGTCGCTCCGCGAGCGCTTCGCCGATTACTTCGACGGCGGCATGGGCGCCGAGGCCATCAAGCGGCTGCTCCAGGACTACGACGTCGTCGCCGAGGGCGAGGCCCTCCGCGAGACGATCGAGAACGGGAAAGGGACCAAGCGCCTCAAGGCGATCAAGCGACTGAAGGTGGCCTCGAACTTCGTCGAGGGACGCTCCAACCCGATGGGCATGGTGCTCGACGCGATCCCCGTGATCCCGCCCGACCTTCGTCCGATGGTCCAGCTCGACGGTGGCCGGTTCGCGACCTCGGACCTGAACGACCTCTACCGGCGCGTGATCAACCGGAACAACCGGTTGAAGAGGCTCCTCGATCTCCAGGCGCCCGAGATCATCGTGAACAACGAGAAGCGGATGCTCCAGGAGGCCGTGGACGCCCTGTTCGACAACGGCCGCCGCGGCCGCCCCGTGACCGGACCCGGGAATCGTCCCTTGAAGTCGCTCTCCGACATGCTGAAGGGCAAGCAGGGACGCTTCCGCCAGAACCTGCTCGGCAAGCGAGTGGACTACTCGGGCCGATCGGTGATCGTGGTGGGCCCCGAGCTCCGCCTCCATCAGTGCGGTCTGCCCAAGCAGATGGCGCTGGAGCTGTTCAAGCCGTTCGTGATGAAGCGGCTCGTCGACCAGAACCTCGCGCAGAACATCAAGAGCGCCAAGCGCATGGTCGAGCGCGCGCGGCCGCAGGTGTGGGACGTCCTCGAGGAGGCCATCCGTGAGCACCCGGTCCTGCTGAACCGGGCGCCGACCTTGCACCGCCTGGGGATCCAGGCCTTCGAGCCGGTGTTGGTCGAAGGCAAGGCCATCAAGATCCACCCGCTCGTGTGCGCGGCGTTCAACGCCGACTTCGACGGCGACCAGATGGCGGTGCACGTTCCTCTGTCCGCCGAGGCACAGGCCGAGGCCCGGATCCTGATGCTGTCCACGAACAACATCCTGTCGCCGGCGCACGGTCGTCCGATCGCGACGCCGTCTCAGGACATGGTGCTCGGGCTCTACTACCTGACCCTCACGCAGAACGAGGAGATGAAGGACGAGGACATCCCGACGTTCGGCTCGACCGCTGAGGCCCTCCTCGCGTACGACCGTGGCCACCCGCTCCACGACCCGGTGCGCGTGCGCCTCACGGGCAAGGCGCTCCCCGACGAGCTCCTGCCCGAGGGGTATGACCCCAAGGCGGAGGAGTGGGCGGGTCGCACGCCGGTGATCCGTTCGACCATCGGCCGGATCGTGTTCAACACGGCGTTCCCCGACGACTTCGAGTATCGGAACGAGCCTGTCCTCAAGCCGGACGTGGCGCGGCTGGTCGACGAGATCGTCCACCGCTACGACCGGACACAGACCGAGATCGTTCTGGACAACCTCAAGAACCTCGGGTTCCACTACGCCACCAGGGCAGGTGTGACGATCGGCGTCGAGGACGTGACCACGCCCCCGGAGAAGCAGAAGATCCTGGACGAGCACGAGAAGCGCGCCCAGAAGGTGGAGCAGCAGTACCGCAAGGGCATCATCACGGACGACGAGCGGCGTCAGGAGCTCATCGAGATCTGGACGCAGGCGACCGATGAGGTCAAGGACGCGATGGAGGCCCAGTTCACGAAGACCAACCCGATCTACATGATGGCCAACTCGGGCGCGCGCGGGAACATCATGCAGATCCGGCAGCTGGCCGGGATGCGTGGCCTCGTCGCCAACCCGAAGGGCGAGATCATCCCGCGTCCGATCAAGTCGAACTTCCGCGAGGGCCTGTCCGTCCTCGAGTACTTCATCTCCACCCACGGCGCCCGGAAGGGTCTCGCCGACACCGCGCTGCGGACGGCGGACTCGGGCTACCTCACGCGGCGTCTCGTCGACGTGGCCCAGGAGGTCATCGTCCGCGAAGAGGATTGCGGCACGGATCGGTCGATCACGGCCCTTGTGAACGTCGTCAAGCCCGACGGGACCACCGTCAAGGCCGCGCACACGGATACGTCGTTGTTCGGACGCGTGCTCGCCGAGGACGTGAAGGTGGGCGGCAAGAA
>Ga0307296_10001724_pt1 | contig 11061 bp, 10 predicted proteins | sample ER_DNA_153_FD_194467 | JGI IMG/M metagenome (GOLD analysis project Ga0307296, IMG submission 194467) | Bulk soil microbial communities from the East River watershed near Crested Butte, Colorado, United States - ER_DNA_153 | ecosystem: Environmental > Terrestrial > Soil > Floodplain | place... | reverse complement strand
CGATTCCCTCCGCGAACTCCTCGAGACCCCACGCGCAGCCGGCGTTGCGGACTTCCGCCAAGCGCCTTCGGAGGTGGGCCGGGTCGGTGAGCGTTTGCTGCGTGAGAGCGAGGAGGCCGCCCTCGAGATACGCGTCGAGGGCGTCCTCCGGCCACTCCGCGAGCAGGACCAGCCCCGAGGGAACCGCGTGCATCGGGGCGCGTGTTCCCGTCCAGTCGCGCACTTGGACCGGGTTGTCCGACTCGACCTGGTCGACGTAGAGGATCTCGTTGCCGTCCGGAAGGCCGAGCCCAGCGTCCTCGCCGAGCTCCGCGACGAGGTCCACGAGGGACGGACGTGCGATCGCGATCAGGTTGCGCTCGGACGAGACGGCAGTCGTGAGAGCTCCGACACCCGGGCCGATCCGCCAACGGGCACCATCGAAGCGCTCCACGGCGTCCACGTCCTCGAGCGTCGCGAGCAGCCGCGCCACTGTCGACTTCGGAAGCCGTACGCGCTCCGCGATGGCAGTGACGCCAGCAGGGCGCTGAGCCACCTCGTCGAGGATGGCGAACGCACGCTCGAGCGATTGCACCATTGCGGACTCCCTTGGAACTGGGTTAAGCTTGTTCCAGCATACAGCACAGTCCCACGATGCGGAACACCGCAGGAGGTAGAGCCGTGACCGAGATCAACGAGCACCCTGGTGTCCTGCAGTACTCGCGCATCCGCAGGTCTCCGTACTTCTACGCGTCGCGCCGCCACGGCGTGCAGCTGTACAGCTTCTACAACCACATGTACCACCCGCGCCACTACGGCGACCCGGTCGAGGAGTACTGGCAGTTGCTGAACGGCGTCACGCTGTGGGACGTCGGGGTCGAGCGGCAGGTCGAGATCACCGGCCCGGACGCGTTCAGCTTCACCAACATGCTCGTGCCGCGCGACTTGAACAAGTGCGAGGTCGGCCAGTGCAAGTACGTCTTCGTCACCTCGCCCGAGGGCGGCATCCTCAACGACCCGGTCCTCCTACGGCTCGAAGAGAACCACTTCTGGCTCTCGCTCGCGGACAGCGACATCCTGCTCTGGGCACGAGGCGTGGCCCACAACTCGGGTCTCGACGTGACGATCGGCGAGCCTGACGTCGGGCCGCTCCAGGTGCAGGGGCCGAAGTCGAAGGAGGTCATGGTCGACCTCTTCGGCGAGAGCATCATCGAGATCCCGTACTACTTCCACCAGTCGTACGAGCTCGACGGCATGGACGTCGTCGTCTCCAGGACCGGATACACGGGTGAGCTCGGCTACGAGATCTACCTGAGGAACGCGAGCCGGGACGGGGTCAAGCTCTGGGACGCCGTGCTCGAGGCAGGCAAGCCGCATGGTCTGAGCGTCATCGGGCCCTGCCACATCAAGCGCATCGAGGCCGGAATCCTCGCGCTCGGCTGCGACATGTGGTTCGACACGAACCCGTACGAGGTGGAGATGGGCTACGAATGGATGGTCGACCTCGACCAGGAAGCCGACTTCATCGGCAAGTCGGCCCTCAAGCGCATCAAGGCCGAAGGCATTTCGCGCAAGCTCGTCGGGGTCGAGATCGACGGGCCGGGACTCGGCAGCTACAACGACGGTGCCATGATCGACTACTTCCCGGTCTTCAAGGACGGGAAGCAGGTGGGGCAGGTCACCTCAGCCTGCTACTCGCCGCGGCTCGAGAAGAACATCGGCTACGCGATGCTGCCGATCGAGCTCACGGAGTTCGGCACGGAGCTCGAGGTGGAGGCCCCGACCGGCCGGCAGTCGGCGGTGGTCGTCCGGAAGCCGTTCATCGACCCCAAGAAGGACACGCCCAAGCAGGAGGTCGCGATCGGCGCGGCCGGGGAGACGTCGCACGTCGGCTAGCTGGCTCGTCGAGCTCCTCGCGCGGCCCCGCTACGAGGTGATCCCGCTCGCGGGCGCCGAGGAGGCCGTGCTCGAGCACGTTCCGACCGAGGTCAAGGTGACGATCACGACGTCGCCGAGGAAGGGGCTCGAGCCGACGCTCGAGCTCGTCGAGCGCATCGCCGGACACGGCTACGACGTCGTGCCGCACCTCGCGGCACGGCACGTCCGTGACCGCGGTCACCTCGCCGAGGTCGTCGAGCGCCTGCGCACGGCCGGAGCGAGCGACGTGCTGGTGATGGCCGGCGACGCCGAGGAGCCCGCGGGCGAATTCGACGGATCCCTCCCGTTGCTCGAGGCGCTGGGCGCGCTCGGACAGCCGTTTCGCGAGGTCGGGATCACCGGCTACCCGGAGAGCCACGCGTTCATCGAGGACGACGCGACGATCAGGTCGATGTTCGCGAAGGAGAAGTTCGCGACGTACATTGTCAGCCAGATCTGCTTCGACCCGGCGGTGACCGCGGCCTGGGTCGGAGCCGTGTGGGAACGAGGAACCCATCTCCCCATCCACATCGGGCTTCCCGGGCCAGTCCCTCGTACGAAGCTCCTGCGGGTTTCGGCGCGGATCGGCGTCGGCGACTCGCTCCGCTTCCTCCGCACGCACGGAGGCTGGCTCCGGCGCACGCTCGGCGGCGACTTCGACCCCGATCCGCTCGTCCGCGGGCTCGAACAAAGTTTCGGACATCCGCAGCGGAACGTTGGCGGCTTCCATATCTTCACGTTCAACGACCTGGGAGGCACCGAACGCTGGAGGCAAAGAGCGCTCGAGAGTTCCACGAGCAACGCCTCAGAAAGGAGCCTGCATGCCCGTTGAGATCGAGACGATCCGTACCGTCGAGGTGCCGACGCGACTCGTCCACGGAGCCGGAGCGATCAGCCGCTTGGGCGAGACGCTCCGCGAGCTGGGCGTGACGCGTCCTCTGCTCGTGACGGACCCGGGTGTCGCCGCGGCGGGTCTCGCGGAGCGCGCGCTCGAGCACCTCGACGACGCGGTCGTCTTCGACCAGGTTCGGCCAAACCCGGACATCGCGCTGGTGGACGCGGGCGCGAAGGTGTACGCCGAGACCGGGCGCGACGGGCTCGTCGGGCTCGGTGGCGGGTCGTCGCTCGACACCGCGAAGTCGATCGGCGTCGTCGCGCAACACGGTGGCTCGATCCTCGACTACGAATGGGGCCATGAACCGCTCGAGCAGCGAATCCCGCCGCTGGTTGCGATCCCGACGACCGCGGGGACGGGGAGCGAGGTGACGCTGTGGGCGGTGATCACCGACCACGCGCGCCAGATCAAGTTCAACATCGGCGGCACGCCCCTCATCGGGGCGCACGTGGCGCTCATCGACCCGGAGCTCATGCTCGGGCTTCCGCCGGCGGTCACGGCGGCGACGGGCATGGACGCCCTCTCGCATGCGATCGAGTGCTACACGTGCGACTACCACCAGCCGTTCAACGACGCGGTCGCCCTGCAGGCGATCGAGCTCGTCGCCGACTGGCTGCGTCGCGCCGTCGAGACCGGTCCCGACCTCGAGGCGCGCACGCACATGGCGCACGCGGCGACGCTCGGCGGGATGGCCTACGGCACCGAGAGCGCGGGGGCGGCCCACGCCATGAGCCAGTCGGCGGGTGGCGTCCACGACTGCCCACACGGTGCGCTCACGGCTCGCGTCCTGGGACCCGTGATGGAGTACAACGCACCTGCGGACCCGGTTCGACACGCGCGGATCGCCCAAGGGCTCGGGGTCGACACGAGCGGTCTCTCGCCCCTGGATGCGGCACTCGCAGGCGTCGAGGAGCTGTACCGGCTCACGGACGACGTCGGCATTCCGACCATGGAGGAGCTCGGCTTCTCGGAGGACGAGATCCCGATGCTCGCGCGGATCGCGTTCGAGGACCCGCAGACGACGGGCAACGCGCGGGAGGTCGACGTCGTCGCGTACGAGGACATCTACCGCAACGCCTTCTCGAGGGGGAGCCGATGAGCGTGACGACACAGGACTACTCGATGGTCGTTGGCGGTGTCTGGATGGAGTCGGAGTCCGGACAGCGCTTGGAGGCGACGAGCCCGGCGACGGGCGAGTCGCTGGGCACTGTTCCCGAGGGAACGCGAGAGGACGCCCAGAGAGCAATCGCCGCGGCCAATGCGGCCCGCCGCGGCTGGGCATCACTGTCCCCGTTCGAGCGCGCCGCCGCACTCGAGCGCGTCGCCGACCTGATCGAGGAACGACGCGACGACCTGGCCCGCGCGCTCACGCTCGACCAGGGGAAGCCTCTGCACGCGGAGTCGTACGGCGAGGTCGAGGAACTCGTCGTCTATTGGCGCATGGCCGCGGCGGACGCAACCCGCCTCGCCGGATCCATGCCGCCGTCGGTCGACGCCTCGAAGCGCATCCTCGCCTACCGCGTCCCGCGCGGCGTCGTCGGCGTGATCACCCCGTGGAACTGGCCGTACACGATGCCGGCCGAGCTGATCGCGCCGGCGCTCGCTGCCGGCAACGCCGTCGTCTGGACGCCGGCGTCCTCGACCGCGATGTGCTCCGTCAAGCTCGCCGAGTGCATCGTCGACGCAGAGCTCCCGCCAGGCGTCTTCTCGATGGTCACCGGGCCAGGCGCGGTCGTCGGAGACGAGATCGCAGCGAGCCCCGGGACACATGCCGTCGGCTTCATCGGCTCCGTTGCGACCGGCCTGCACGTGGCGACCAGGGCGGCCGGAAAGGCGACGATCCTCGAGCTCGGCGGCAACGGGCCGCTCGTGGTGCTCGAGGACGCCGACGTCGCAGCTGCGGCCGAGGCGAGCATCGCCGCGTCGTTCCTGTGCGCCGGGCAGAGCTGTACTGCGGGCGAGCTGTTCCTCGTCCACGAGTCCGTTCACGACGAGTTCGTCGAGAGCCTTCGAGCAGCCGTCGACCGCTCGGTGCGACTCGGGGACCCGCTCGCCGAGGAGACGACGATGGGCCCGCTGAACAATGAAGCGACAGCACAAAAGATGGACGAGCACGTCGCCGACGCGCTCGAGCGCGGCGCCGAGCTGGTCGTCGGCGGCAGGCGTGCGGCCGGTTTCCCGACCGATCTCTACTGGCAGGCGACGGTCCTGGCCGAGGTGACCGAGGAGATGGACGTCGCCCGCGAGGAGACGTTCGGCCCAGTCGTCCCGATCGTGCGAATCGCGAGCGACGACGAGGCGACGCAGATCGCGAACGCGTCGCCGTACGGCTTGCTCACTGCTGTGTGGACGCGCGATCTGGCACGAGGCCTGCGCTTCGCCGAGGCCGTCGACGCGGGCTGGGTGAACATCAACGAGTCGACGAACTACTGGGAGAGCCACCTTCCCTTCGGAGGTCGGGCAGGTTCGAGCTCGGGCGTCGGGCGCGTCGGGGGCAGCTCCGTCCTCGAGGCGTTCACCGAGCCGAAGACGGTCGTCGTGACGCTCCCTTGACGGCTCAACGGCGAGAGGCGGGCGACGGCCACCGCCGCGGTGGGAGACTCGCGCTGGACACATGCGTCGCAGCGTCGCCCCGATCTATGCGCTGATCCTCCTCCAGACGCTCGTCTGGATCGCGATCATCCCGCTGACGCCGGCGTTCGCAGACGAGTTCGGGCTGTCGGGCGTCGAGACCGGGATGATCCTCGCGGCCGCCAGCCTGGCCGTCCTCGTGATCTCGTTCCCGGTGGGGCTCCTCGTCGACCGGCTGGGTGCGCGGCGCGTGACGATCGCATGCGGGTGCGTCTTCACGCTCGCGACCCTGGGCCAGGGACTCGCGAGCGAGTTCTGGACGCTTCTGCTCGCTCGCGGCCTCTTCGGCGTCGCCTTCGGGACGCTTTGGGCCGCAGCGACCGCGTGGCTCTCCGATTCGATCACGGACGAGCACCGTGCGGGCGCCCTCGCCGCGACGGCGACCGTGACGGGCGTCGGCTTCACCGTCGGGCCGGTTGCCGCCGGAGTGCTCGCCGACCGCTACGACCCCGGCACGCCGTTCCTCGTCGCGGCGGTCGCCGCAGCGGTGGTGACGGCCACGCTGTTCGCCGTGCCGCCCGCGACCGCGAGCAGGGAGCAGGGCATGAGGCTGCGCGACGGGTTCCGCATCGCGCGCCGCGACGAGTTGGTGCTGGGTGGAATCGCACTCATCGTGCTGATCGGGCTCGTCGGAGGAGGCATCAACCTGCTCGTGCCGCGCCAGCTCGACGACAACGGCGTCTCCGCGGGTCAGATCGGCCTCCTCTTCACGGCCGGGTCGGCCATCTACACGGTCATGAGCGGAGCCGTCGCCCGCAGGGGCGATCGCTGGGCCACGCTCCGCGTCGGCGGGATCGCAGCACTCGCGACGGGGGCCACGGTCGTCCTCGTCCTCCTGAGCGGCTCGACCCTTGCTGCGGTCGCGTTCATCCTTCTCCGCGCGCCGTTCTGGTCGACGATGGACACCATCATCTATCCGCTGGCAGCTGCGGGCGCGCACCGCTCCGCCCTCGGTCGGGGCTTCGTCATGGGGCTCGTGATGCTCGGCTGGGGGATCGCGTCGACGCTCGGGCCGCTCGTGGCCGGCGCGCTCACGGACGCCTGGAGCGAGCGGGCGGCATATGCACTCATGATCCTCTGGTGCGCCCTGTTCGGCGGCTGGCTGCTTCGGACCGCGCGACAGCACGCGACGGCTCGTCCCGACCGGGCTGCGACCGTCGACCTCGACCGTCGGTAAGAGGTCCTGGACGGCATGGGCTACCGCTCGGCGGACGAGCTCTCGAGCGTCGTGCAGCGGCTCGTCCCGACGAACGCGCACATACTCGACGCCGGCGCCGGGACCGGGCTCCTCGGGTCGGCTCTCGCTGGGCCTTTCGTGTGCTCTAACGCCTAGCCGGCCGCCGCGACCGCAGCCTCGAGGCTCGGTGTGTCGGAGAGCAGCCGCCTCGTGTACTCGGCCTCGGGGTGGTCGAGCACCGTATCCACGCGACCGCGCTCCACGATCCGGCCCTCGTTCATGACCGCGACCTCCTGCGACAGCGTTCGAATGAGGGCGAGGTTGTGCGTGACGAAGAGGAGCCCGAGGTGGAGCTCCCGCTGCAGCTCGGCGAGCACGTCGATGATCGCCGCCTGCACCGAGACGTCGAGGGCCGAGGTGACCTCGTCGCAGACGAGGAGTTGAGGCTCGGCGACCAGCGCGCGGGCGATCGCGACGCGCTGACGCTCGCCACCCGACAACTGGTGTGGATAGCGATCGAGGCACGTCGGCGACAGCTGAACCCTCTCGAGCGCCTCTCGCACGCGCGTCCGCCCCTCGTTTCCGCCGAGCGAGAAGAAGTGGCGGAGCGGCTGCTCGATGATCTGCGTGATCGTCTTCCGGGGGTTCAGCGAGCTGTACGGGCTCTGGAACACGTACTGGATCTCCCGCCGCATGTCGGCGTCGCGCGCCCGCGCCCCCGCGAGCAGCGGTCGACCCCTGAACGTCATCTCCCCCGTGAAGCCTGTGTGCAAGCCTGCGATGCACCGGGCGAGCGTCGTCTTGCCCGAGCCCGACTCGCCCACGAGCGCGAGACACTCGCGCGGTCGCACGACGAGCCCGACGTCGTGCAGCACCTGCCGCGTTCCGTACGACGCGTCCAGCCCGCGCACGGAAACGAGCGCGTCTTCGACCTCGATCTCCGCCCTCGGCACCGCCGCGATACGAGCTGCCGTGGCATCGCGGAGAACGTCGGCGTGCCGGATGCAGAGAACCTCGTGGCCGTCCGAGACGACTTCGAGCGGGGGTGGCGCGAGCCTGCACTGCGACTGGGCATAGGAGCAACGCGGTGCGAAGAAGCAGCCTTCGGGGCGGTGGCCCGGCCGGGGCGCGGTCCCCGGAATCCCGATCAGCGCATGCAGTCCCGACAGCTCGGGGATAGCCTCGACGAGACGGCGCGTGTACGGATGTGCCGCGGCCCGGAAGAGCGTCCCCGTCGGCCCGAGCTCGACCAGTCGGCCGCCGTACATGACTGCGACGCGATCGGCGAGGGTCGCGACCACCGCCAGGTCGTGGCTCACGTAGACGGCGGCGACGCCGTGTGCGGCGCAGAGCGTTCGCACCGTCTCCAGCACGTGCGCCTGCGTGGTCACGTCGAGACCGGTCGTCGGCTCGTCCAGCACGATCACACGCGGGCGGTTGGCGAACGCCATGGCCAACGCGATGCGCTGCTGCTGCCCACCGGACAGCTGATGCGGATATCTGCGCAGGAACGCGTCGTCGCTCGGAAGCAGGACCTCACCCAGGGTCTCGACGATCCGGGCATGGCGCTCGCTGGACGAGCCGACGCCGTGCGACGAGAGCGTCTCGTCGAGCTGCGTGCCGATCCGCAGCGCGGGGTTGAGCGAGGACGCGGGGTCCTGCGGGACGTACGAGACGAGCACGCCGCGCAGCCGCTGGCGCTCGAGCGGCGGCAACGGAAGAATGTCGCGGCCCTCGATGCGCACCTCGCCGGTGGAGATGCGAGCGCCACGGCGTGTATGTCCGAGCACGGCCAGGCCGACGGTCGTCTTCCCCGACCCGGACTCGCCGACGAGGCCGAGCACCTCTCCTCTCGCGACGCGGAATGCGATGCCTTCGACGATGTCCTCGTGCGCGCCGTAGTCGAGCTCCACGCGCAGGTCGACGACCTCGAGTGCGTGCGCGTGGGAGCTCACTCGCCACCTCGGCCGCGTTCGATGCCGATCGCGGCGCGCGAAAGGCCGTCACCCACGAGGCTCGTGCCGATGGTGAGCAGCGCGATCGCGATCACCGGCAGCAGCACGGGCCAGGGTTGGAGCGTGAGGCCGTTCTGGTTCTCGTTGATCATCAAGCCCCAGTCCGCGGCTGGCGGCTGGAGCCCGAAGCCGAGGAAGCTGAGCCCCGCCACGACGGCGACGTTGAACGACATGCGAAGCGTCGCCTCGACGATGAGCGGGCTCGACACGTTGGGCAGCAGCTCGGAGAGCAGGATCCGGCGGCGCGGGATGCCGATCGCCTCCGCGGCGCGCACGAAGTCGCGCTCGACGACCTCGACCGCTGCGCCGCGTGCGACTCGGGCAACGCGGGGCATGGTCGTGAACCCGACGGCGAGCACCAGCAGCCAGAGCTTCGGGCCGACCGTTGCTGCGAGGACGAGCGCGAACACGATCTGCGGCAGGGAGAGGAAGACGTCCATCGTTCGCATGAGGAGGTCGTCGAGCTTGCCGCGCGAGTACGCGGCGACGAGCCCGATGCTGACGCCGAGCACCATCCCGAGCGCCGTCGCCAGACCGGAGAGGAGAAGGACGGAGAGCCCGCCGTACAGGAAGCGGCTCAGGACGTCGCGGCCGAGATCGTCCGTTCCGAGCAGTGCATCGCTGGACGGAGGCGCAAACGGCAGCTGGTTCTCGACTCCCTGATCGGGCGGATACGGCGCGACGAGCCTGCCGAAGACAGCCGTTCCGACGAGGAGGAGCGTGATGCCGAGTCCGATCTTCGTTCGGTGTTGTCTCCAAGCCGCCGAGACGAGCACCCGCCAGGGACTGCGCCGTCTGTCCTCCGGCGCAATCTCGACCGCGTCGATCGACGCAATCTCGCTCATGGGCTCATCCGAGCGACGTCCGCAGGCGCGGGCTGACGAGGATCGTCGCGACGTCGGCGAGCAGGTTGAGCACGACGTACAGCGCCGCGATGAGCAGCGCGATCGCCTGCACCGTCGGCATGTCGCGCGCGCGAACGGAGTCGACGAGCAGCAGGCCGATGCCGGGATAGTTGAACACCGCCTCGACGACGACGATCCCCCCGGCGAGGTAGGCGAGGTTCAGCGCCGTGATCTGGAACGTGGGCGCGAGGGCGTTCGGGACCGCGTGGCGCCAGAGGACGCGACGCTCGGGGAGCCCCTTGAGCCGGGCCATCTCGACGAAGTCGCTCTCGAGGATCTCGACGGTCGACGCGCGCATGATGCGCGCGGTGTACGGCACGACCGCGATGATCAACGTGATGACGGGCAACACCAGCTCGCGGGGGTAGTCCCACGGCCTCGAGCCGGGCTCGGTCACGATCACGCTCGGCAGCACGTGGAAGACCGTGGTCGAGAAGATCACTGCGAGGGTGATCGCGACGACGAACTCGGGCAGCGCGGCGAGACCCAGCGTCGCGACCGACGTCGCCTGGTCGAAGGCGCTATCGCGGCGACGCGCGCTGATCGCGCCGAGCGCGATCCCGAGGGGGATGCTGATCGCGCCCGCGATGAGCATGAGGAAGAACGTGTAGACGAGACGCTCGCCGATCACCTCGGTCACGGGCAGGCTGTTCGCGAGGGACGTGCCGAGGTCGCCCGTGAAGATCCCGCTGATCCACTCCCAGTACTGCGTAAGCACGGACTTGTCGAGCCCCAGCCGAGCGCGGAGGTCGGCCAGCGACTCGGGCGTCGCGCTCCTGCCGAGGATCGAGCGTGCCGCGTCGCCCGGGAGCGCCTGCGTCGCCGCGAAGATGACCACCGACGTGATCCACAGGGTGACGAGACCGAGTAGGAGTCGGCGGACGATGAAGCCGGTGAGACCGCGCCCGGGGCTCATCTCGTGACGAGGCTAACGCCGAAGGGCACGAGCGTCCAGGCTCTTGCGAAAGAACACGCGTCGATAGCCGTCTTCGAGACGCCTGTCCGTCTCCTCGTACCCCAGACGAGGATAGAGACGGAGGTTCTCGACCATCGCCTCATTCGTGTACAGGGACACGGACTCGAGCCCGAGCTCCAGCGCGCGGCGCTCGGCGAACGCGATCAGCTCGCGGCCGTAGCCACGTCCCTGGTCGGCTGGCTCGACGGCGACGTTCTCGAGCTCGAGCGTCTCACCGGCCGGCCGGATCACGAGCACTCCGACGACGCGCCCGTCCGAGCTGCCCACCCAGACCTCCCCCGCCGCGACGAGCTGCGCGTAGTCGGCGCCGACCGGAGCCGGAGCACGGCCGATTCGCGCCACGTACGGGAAGTACGCAGCCTCGACGAGCGCCTCGATCGCCGCCACGTCGTCGGTCCGCGCCTGCCTGATCTCCACCTCCGGCCCGCCTCAGGGCCCCGTCGCAGGAGCGGGTCGCCGACGGGTGCCGGGCCGCAGTCGACCCGGCACCCGTGCGCGTTCAGACGAAGTAGATCGTGCGAAAGCCGTTGCCGTACTTGTTGAGGTTGAGCGTCCCTCGGTCGACC
>Ga0307296_10001722_pt1 | contig 11065 bp, 11 predicted proteins | sample ER_DNA_153_FD_194467 | JGI IMG/M metagenome (GOLD analysis project Ga0307296, IMG submission 194467) | Bulk soil microbial communities from the East River watershed near Crested Butte, Colorado, United States - ER_DNA_153 | ecosystem: Environmental > Terrestrial > Soil > Floodplain | place... | reverse complement strand
ACAACGTCCATGCGGCAAGTCCTCCCTGATTTTTAGTTGTCCGAGTCTATGGCAAAACAGCCCGGCCGGCAACGCGCGCACCGGCAACTCTCCGTCATGGCAGTGTCCGGATTTCGATGCCATCGAACCGCGTTACGCTGTCGGCCTTGGTCCAGAGCGCGACCTTGCCGGCGCTCGCGATGGTCCGGTCGGTAGCGGTGAACAGTTCTTTGCCATCAAACGTGATCGTGAACCGTGGACCTTCCGCCCGCAAGCCGAGCTGGTGCCACTCATTCGCTGTCACCTTGGTGTTGGCACCTTCGATCTGCACGCGTTGGCCCTTGACCACACGATAAAAACGGACGTTGTCCTCGAGCGCATTGGCGCGCGCGACGTAGTAATTATCGGGATCGCTGAGCCGGACGGCGATGCCGCCGGCTTGGTCGACTTTCCCGGCGACCGCCTTGAATCGAAGCGTAACGTCCACGTTGCTGGCCAATACCGCTTGGTAGATCGCGAGCGGAAACCGGTAGTCGGTCGTGTCCGTGCTGACCTGCTCGATGGCGAGGCCAACGGCCGCCGATGTGTCTGATGTCACTGTCCATTGCGCCGGTCCGCCCCGGCCCGTGCGAGCAAATTCGAAGTCGGTGGGCGCCGCTCGGGGCGTCTTCTTGTCGATGGCAATCATGATGGCTCCTGTTTCGGCAAGGCCGGCCGATGCGGCGCACGCCATCGCGCATGCGAGAACGGTCGCAGCGAGGATGGGTTTGATCGATGGGAAGTCGAGACGCTTCACTCCGTCCACGGGGGATCTCCTCGGGAGGCGCAGGAGCTTGAACGGTTCGACCGTCTGACGGGGAGTCTGCATTTCCCCGCACGCGATTACGCCGGCGTGAACATCACGCCGCCGGCCGATGGTGGTGCACCCATTCGCGGGCGTGAGGGATCGGCGCGCGGGGCGGCAGCGATGCGTTGAAGCGGATCACACTTGGCAACGCATCCATCCGGTTGTCCCATGCCTGGATGGCGGGGAATTTCGGCAGCACCTGCTTGCCCTCCGGCGTCAGGGCGAACCCGAACAGCGTCGGCAACAGGAAGAAGTCGGCCATGCTCACGGCATCGCCGACAATGAACGGCCGGCCGTCGGACAGTTCCTTCTCCATCACCTCCAGCGCCCGTATCACCTTCGGCATTGCGCGCTGCACGATCAGGTCGTTGCCGGGAATTCCAAGCTCGGGATAGACCATCCGCTCATGCGAGACGTGGTAGATCATCTCCGGATAGAAGTAGGAGTTGAGGTTGCACATCCATTGATTCATGCGCGCGCGCTGGCGCGGATCGGCCGGGGTGAATTTCGGTCCGGGAAGGACTTCGTCCACGTAAGCCGCGATGGCGCTGGTTTCATACAGCATGAAATCGTCGTGCTGCAGCGCCGGCACGCGCCCGAACGGATGCCGCTGCAGATGGATCGGCAGGTACATCTCGTCTTCGGTGTCGTGAAAGGTGTAAGGGACGCCTTTCGCGGTCAGGATCAGCCCAACTACCTTCACGAAGGTGCTGCGCGGAAAACCAAAAAGTGTGACGTTTGACATTGGATGCTCCAATGCCGCTGCCGAACTCAGGCTTCTATGGAAATTTGACATTCCGCCAAAGCCTTCGGCCCGGCGAGCGGGCGAAGTGCAGTGCTTGGGCGATATGCCTTGGGTACCGGGCGACTGCGATCGAGCCCGACAGCGCCCATCTGATGCAAAAAACAGGCGAGAGTCAATAAGGCTCCACTCTAACTCTAACAACTTGCCGGTCGCCAAGCGTTCGACGGTGATCGTGTGAGTTGGCGCTCGGATGGGCAGAGCTGATCCCGGGGAAACATAAAATAGAATTTAGTATCGCGCTGCGGTGCGCACTCTTCAAGCAATCGGACCTCAGTCTTATGTGATGCGCGCGCCGGCTTGCAGAGGACCCGAAGTGAAGACACAGCGGACGCTTTTGGCGGTCGCAGCGGCCATATTCGTCGCCACACTGGGCGCCGATGCGCCGGGTGCGGAGGAGACGAGCTCAACGCTCTCGCCTCAGGCGCTGCAGGAGATTGCGCAGGTCGAGGCCGAGATCGACCGCATTGAAGCGCAAACCGCCGAGCGGCTTGCTGCACCGCCGGATAATCAGATCCAGCAAATCGAGTTGCTCGGCAAGTTGATGCTGTACGACAAGCAGCTCTCGGTAAACCGCAACGAGGCTTGCGCCTTCTGCCACACGCCCGAGACCGGCTTTACCGGTCCGGTGTCGGAGTTGAACCGGACCACCGGTGCCTATCCCGGTTCGGTGCGCACGCGATTTAGCGATCGCAAACCGCAATCGCATGCCTACGCACCGCTCTCGCCGGTGTTGCATTATAATCCCGGGCAGGGTGACCTCGTCGGCGGCAATTTCTGGGACATGCGAGCAACCGGACGCCGGCTCGGCAATCCGGCCGCCGAACAGGCGGAAGGCCCGCCGACCAACCCGGTGGAAATGGGCCTGCCCGATATCGCCTGCGCGGTCTATCGCGCCTCGCAGCGGCCTTATCGCGCTCTGTTCGAACGCGTGTGGGGACCCCAGGCCTTCGCGATCGCCTGGCCGAGCGACGTTGAGCAGGTCTGCGACCGGCCCGGGCCGCCGACCGCCGGCGAGCCGTTGCCGGTTCGTCTTAGCCCGATGGATCGCGGCCGGGCCGGCAGCACCTTCGATCAGATGGCGCAATCCATCGCCAGCTATGAGGCCTCTGCCGAGGTGACGTCGTTTACCTCGAAGTACGACGCGGTGCTCGCAAAGAAAGCGCAGTTCGCGCCGCAGGAGCAGGCGGGATACGATCTGTTCCGCGGCAAGGCGCAATGCAACACCTGTCACCGTGACGGCGGGCCCGGCGAGGACCCGCTGTTCACCGACTTCACCGCCAGCAACATCGGAACTCCCGCCAATCCGCGGCTTCCTTACTATGCGGAAAATCGGCCCGACGCATTGGGCTATGTCGCCAATCCGCAAGGGCGGTCATTCGTCGACGGCGGCGTCGGCACTTTTCTCATTCGAGGGCATCTGCTCAGCCAGCCCTCCGCGGTGGATGCGCGATGGCTGAAGCTGGCGCCAGGTAACCAGGCCCGAGTTCAGGTGCCGACCCTGCGCAATGTGGACAAGCGGCCCGATCCGGCCTTCGTGAAGGCCTACGGACATAACGGCTATTTCACCAGCCTGAAGCAGATCGTGCATTTCTACAACACGCGCGACGTTTTGCCGCGATGCCAGCCACATGACGCCGGTGAAGGCACGACATGCTGGCCGGCGCCCGAGTCGACCGCCAACATGAACACGAGCCGCGTCGGAAACCTCGGCCTGTCCGACGCAGAGGAAGACGCGCTTGTGAGTTTCATGCAAACGCTGACGGATGGGTTTATGCCCCGGGATCCGTAGTAGTCGGACTTTGAAGGGCGGTACCGCCGACGGCGCCATTCATCGCCGTGCCGTCAACTCGATTCATGCATACGCGGCCTGGAGCATGATCCGGAAAAGTGGGAAACGTTTTTTCCGAAAAGATCATGCTCAAGCAAAGAGAGACGAGATCATGATCGGATTCAATCTAATCGAACCATGATCTAGCCGTGAGGCTTTGAATCCGATGCGGCAGCGGCGGCGCGCGTTCGAAAGTAGTCCAGCACGAACAGGCGAATTGCAGAGGACAGATTGCCTTGCTGGCGATTGCTGTCGATCTCGCCGACCAGTTCGGACAGCGTCATGTCTCGAAGCCCGGAGATTTCCTTCATGCCGTTCCAGAACGCCTCTTCGAGGCTGACGCTGGTCTTGTGACCCCCGACCACGATCGAGCGTTTCACGACAGGCGATTTCATGACGCGTCCTCGCCGTCGATCCGATGTTGATCCAGCAAGTCGTTCGCGCGGTTAGCGCGCTGCTGGTCCAGAGCGCGTTCGGATTTGGTTCGGCCAAACCGCGCCCGGTTGGCCTCGGCCTGCTTGGCCGACTGTTCTCGCTTGGTGCGCTTCTTGAATCGCTTCAGGTTGACCACATCCCCCATGCTTGTCCCCATCATGCAATGAATGGAGAACATGTTTTTGCGGAATAGGCACCACCCGGTTCGACCGTCATTCGGAAATCCCCGTTACTGTCCTCATAATATGCTCCGCTCTGAATATGTTCCGCTCTGCGGATGGTCATCGAAATAATCGTTCGAACGATATTGTCCTTTGGGGCAAATCGGTAGTTGCTCAACCGCTCTGCGAACGCAAATATTTTGCGCTCTACCACGCTCCCGCGCAATGACAATAGCTGATCGGCCTCAGTCTTTAGGCCTTATGACCCATAACTATTTTCCCGGTCCGGTAGTTTCCCGGCCGTCCTGCGATCAGCCGGGGTGGGTCATTTTGTCCGGCTGCACCAGATGGTCGAATTGCGCAGGCGTAACAAAGCCCAGCCGCACAGCCTCTTCTTTCAACGTCGTGCCGCGGGCGTGAGCCGACTTGGCGACCTTTGCGGCGTTGTCATAGCCGATCCTGGGAGCGAGCGCGGTCACCAGCATCAGCGAGCGTTCCATCAGATCCCGGATGCGTTTCTCGTCTGCGCGTATTCCCTCGATGCAATGTTCGGTGAACGACCGAGTGACGTCGGACATCAGTTGGATGGAATGCATCATACAATATGCCAGCACCGGCTTGTATACGTTCAGCTCGAAATGTCCCTGGCTGCCGGCAACCGTGATGGTGGCGTGGTTGCCGAACACCTGACAGCAAACCATGGTCATGGCCTCGCACTGCGTCGGGTTGACCTTGCCCGGCATGATTGACGAGCCCGGCTCGTTTTCGGGCAGGATCAGCTCGCCCAATCCGGAACGCGGACCCGAGCCCAGCAGACGGATATCGTTTGCAATCTTGAACAGGCCTGTGGCCACCGAATTGATGGCGCCGTGCACGAACACGTAGGCGTCGTGGGAAGCCAGCGCCTCGAACTTGTTGGCGGCGCTGGTGAAGGGCAGTTTCGTGATTTTGGCAACGTGTTTTGCAAACAGCCTGGCGAATTTCGGCTTCGAATTGAGCCCGGTGCCGACCGCGGTGCCACCTTGCGCCAGCGGGTACAGATCTCTTGCCGCCGTTCGCAGCCGCGCGATGCCGCTTTCGACCTGGGCGGCGTAGCCGGAAAATTCCTGACCGAGCGTCAGCGGCGTCGCGTCCTGGGTATGGGTCCGGCCGATCTTGACGATGTGCGCGAACGCCTTTTCCTTTTTGCGCAGCGCGCGGTGAAGCTCGCTAAGCGCCGGAATGAGATCGCCGACGATGCCGATTGCCGCTGCGATATGCATCGCGGTTGGGAATGAGTCGTTCGACGACTGGCTCATATTGACGTGGTCGTTGGGATGAACCGGCTCTTTGGCACCGAGCTTGCCGCCGAGCAGTTCGTTGGCGCGGTTGGCGATCACCTCATTGAGGTTCATGTTGGTTTGCGTGCCGGAGCCGGTCTGCCATACCACCAGCGGAAAATGATCGTCGAGCTTGCCGTCGATCACCTCGCGCGCGGCGCGGGCAATGGCGCGGGCGCGGCGCTGGTCGAGCAGCCCAAGCTCGCGATTGGTTTCCGCCGCTGCAAGCTTGACGATGCCGAGCGCGCGAATGATCGGCATCGGCATCCGGTCCTGGCCGATGCGGAAATTCTGCCTCGAACGTTCGGTCTGCGCGCCCCAATAGCGATCGGCGGGAACCTGAATCGGACCGAAGCTGTCGGTCTCCATGCGCGTGGAACCGGATCGCGGGGTCGTTGCTGATCGAGCCATGAATCATGTCCGTTACGCAAAGCGGTTTCTGTGCGGAACCAACTTTGCGCTGGCTCCGCGCGGCGGCACGTTCATTCTACAGGGTAGCAGGCTGTTTTGCGCCCGGATTATTTCTTGCGGAAGCGATCCAGCCGCACGACTTCGGCGCCCTCGCCCGGCTTCGCCGGCTCGTCCTGGTTTTGCTCGAGCGGCGCGGGTACCGTCACGGCCGACGGGGCCGGGGCTGCCGGAAGGTTCGCCGCCGGTGTCTCGGTCGCGGCATCGGATGGCTCGAACTGCAAGCCGAATTGCACCGAGGGGTCAAAGAAGCTCTTGATGGCGTTGAACGGAACCAGCAGGCGCTCGGGAATGCCGCCGAATGAAAGGCCGACCTCGAAGCGATCTTCCGATACCTCGAGGTCCCAGAACTGATGCTGGAGAATGATCGTCATCTCTTCCGGATATTGTGCCAACAGCCGCGGTGAAAGCTTTACGCCTTCCGCGGTCGACAGGAAGGTGATGAAGAAATGGTGCTCGCCCGGGAGCCCGTGCTCGGCGGCATCGGCCAGTACGCGGCGCAGCACCCCGCGCAGCGCCTCGCGCGCCAGCACGTCGTATCGGATATGATCGGTGGCCATTTTCGGTCCTGTCGCATTCTGCTGCCGGCGGATCGGCGGCGATATCGGCAGCCCGACTCGCCTATCCACCCATGCTACCCCGGCGGCGCGCCGAGGTCAGCAGGCGTGGCCGCCGCTGGCGGAAATTCCAGCCAAAGGATGGCCAGGGGCATTTTCGTGAGAAAAGGCTCCCCACCAAATAATTTGCGCGTATTCCGCAAAACCGGTGCCCACTCTTGCGGAATACGCGCCAGGCAAATTGAAGTGGAGGCTTCTGTTGCCAGGTGCCTCCGAACCCCGCCCAGCGGAGCTTAACCCACTAGGACTTTAGACTTGGTTTTTCAAACCGCTTACGCGGCCTGAGCAACCGGAGCATAGTTGTCGTTTGCAACTATTGCATAGCCCGATAACGGCGGAACCATACCGGGAAAAAACACGCCCTTTACGCCCTCGTCGATCCTGTTTCGCCCCCGCCGAAACCCGCCAAATATGGCTGATTTCGGGTTTTGGTGGAGGCGCCGGGTGCTGCCCCCGGGTCCGAATGGTTTATTGCGGCGGCAATTTATTTCCATAGCCGGCGAACCGGCACTCCCAATATAGGGTGCAAAAGTTGAGAAAAACAGAGCCCGGCAGGGTATTCGGCGTGAAACGCGTCCCGGATCGGCCTTCAACCGGGCCGGAACACGCTGGATATGGGTTGGCCTTGCGCGGCCGTCGTCCTAAATCTTGAGGATGCCCCCGGATTCGCCGCCGGTTGCCGTTCCGGCGCCGGATCTTCCCGCACCAACCCCGCCCGGCCTGAGCGCGCTGTTCGTGGCGTTCGCCAAAATATCGCTGGCGGGCTTCGGCGGCGTCCTGGTCTGGGCGCGACGCGGCATCGTCGATCAGCACCGCTGGATGACGGCGGACGAATTCAACGAAACCTTATGCGCTGTGCCATTTTCTGCCGGGTCCGAACGTCGTCAACCTGTCGGTGGTGTTCGGATCGCGCTTCCGCGGAATCCCCGGCAGCATCGCGGCCTTCGCCGGGTTGCTCGGTCCTCCCGTTGTCATCATGACCATCCTGGCTGCGCTCTATGCGCGCTACGGCGAAATCGACGCGTTGCGGCGCATCCTGGCCGGCGTGTCCTGCGCGGCAGTCGGCCTGCTGCTATCAGCGGTTTTCCGGATGATGATGCCGCTGGTCAAAAGGCGCGACCTGGTTGCGCTTGTGCTGCTCGCTGCAGTGTTTGTCGCCATCGGCCTGCTGCGGCTGCCATTGCCGGCGGTGTTGCTGGTGGCGATCCCGCTCAGCATTGCGCTCAGCTTTGCGATGCGGCGGCGAGTTCGTCCATGAATTCCGACTCCAACCCGATTTTGACGCTTGGCTGGACATTCGGCCTGATGTCGCTGTTTGCGGTGGGAGGCGCGAATGCCGCCATCCCGGAAATGCACCGGATTGCCGTCGATGTGCAGCACTGGATGACCGACAAGCAATTTGCCGATGCGTTCGCGATCTCGCAGATGTCGCCGGGCCCAAACGTGCTGATCGTCACCCTGATCGGCTATAGCGTGGCCGGTGTAGCGGGCGCGCTGGTCGCAACGCTGGCGATGTGCGTTCCGACGGCCGTGCTTGCCTATTGGGTCAGCCGCCTGCTCACGCGATCGAGCCGGTCACGTTGGCCCGCCATCATTCAGGCAGCGCTGGTTCCACTTTCGATCGGATTGATGGGTGCCAGTGGCCTGATCCTGGCGCTGACCTCTGATCGGACCTGGCCCGGCGCCCTGGTTACCGCCGTGTCAGCGGTGCTGGCTTTTGCGACGCGGCTCAATCCGCTCTGGCTGTTGCTGGCCGGGGGGTGTCTGGGTTTTGCTGGCGTTATCTGACGAAAATCGGTAGGCAATGCTATGGCCGGCGGACAATTCCGGCCTAAAAGAAAAGCGGGCCGTAAACCGGCTGTGGAGGGGACAGGTATGGCTGGTGCAATGGGCCAATCGGTTGATCAATCGGCGCCGACGTCAACGATCCGGAATACTTCTGCGGCAATCGCTGTTCTGATCCTCGCGCTCGCACCGCAAATTTTCGAATTCGCGTGGTCGGTGGCTGCCTTGATCTTCCGATTTTCGGCCGGGCGCAATCCCGCCCAAGTGCTGTTCGATCATGTTTTCGCGCTGTCATGGGCCATCCCGACGTTGCTCTTTGGGCCTTTTGAAGCAAATGGCAAGGTCGGGCTGTCTTCCGATGTTCTGCTCGCGCTGATCTACTCCTATCCTCTGTTCGCCCTCGCTGTTTTGACGTTTTTTGCCAAACCGCGGGCTCCTCAGGATTATTTCGGTGGGATCATTCTGATCGCGATTGCGTTGTTCGCCCTGTGGGCGTCGAGCGATCTGCAGGGTATGCGCGGGTTCTCGTTCGGCGCCGGAACCGCGCCTCGGATGTTCGCAGCGCTGCTGGTTGCGCTGGGCGCGGGGATTATGCTTGTCGGTCTTCTCACCGACGGCATCCCGCTGGCGCATTATGCGTGGCGCGGCCCGCTGTTCGTCTCATTGTCGATTCTTTCATTTGCGGTCACGATCCGCCCGCTGGGTCTGGTGATCTCGGCGTTCATGACCTTCCTTATTTCCGCGCTGGGAACGCACGAGACAAGGTGGAAGGAAACCATCATCGTCGGCATCGCCCTGACCGCATTCTGCAGTTTTCTTTTTCCTTACGGGCTGGGGCTGCCGATGCAGCTCTGGCCCCGCTTCTTGATTCAGTGAGGGACGATGTCCGATCTCTTTTCCAATCTCGCGCTCGGCTTCCATGTCGTGTTCCAGTTCGTGCCATGGTCGCCGTCGTGGCTCGGTGGTGTCTCGATCCCGATCCCGGCCAACATATTGTTATGTCTGACCGGTGCGCTCGTCGGTACGCTGGTCGGCGTGCTGCCGGGCATCGGCACCATCGCCACGGTCGCGATGCTGCTGCCGATTACATTCGGTCTGCCGCCGGTCGGCGCGCTGATCATGCTCGCGGGCATTTACTACGGCGCGCAATATGGCGGCTCGACCACATCGATCCTGGTCAATATTCCGGGCGAGGCGACATCGGTGGTGACGACGCTCGACGGGTTCCAGATGGCGAAACAGGGCCGCGCCGGCCCGGCGCTCGCGATCGCCGCGATCGGATCGTTCTTCGCCGGCTGCGTCGCGACCGTGCTGATCGCGGTGCTGGGCGCGCCATTGACGAAACTCGCGCTGGCGTTCGGACCCGCCGAATATTTCTCGCTGATGGTGCTTGGTTTGATCTTCGCGGTGGTGCTGGCGAAGGGATCGGTGCTGAAGGCGATCGCGATGATCGTGTTCGGGTTGCTGCTGTCGATGGTCGGATCCGACATCGAGACCGGCGCATCGCGCATGGCGTTTAATGTTCCTGAACTCGCCGATGGTCTCGGCTTTGCCACGGTGGCGATGGGTGTATTCGGATTCGCGGAGATCATTCGCAACCTTGACGCCGGCGCCGAGATGGACCGCGATCTCGTGCAGCAGAAGATCACCGGACTGATGCCGACCAAAAAGGACATGATCGATTCGGCGCCGGCCATCGTCCGCGGCACGATCCTGGGATCGATCCTGGGTATTCTGCCGGGCGGAGGCGCGGTGATCGCCTCGTTCGCGGCCTATACGTTCGAGAAGAAGATCGCCAGGGATCCGTCGCGGTTCGGCCGCGGCGCGATCGAAGGCGTCGCGGCGCCGGAAAGCGCCAATAACGCGGCAGCCCAGACCTCGTTCATCCCGCTATTGACGCTCGGCATTCCGCCCAACGCTGTGATGGCGCTGATGGTCGGCGCGATGACCATTCATGGCATCGTGCCGGGGCCGCAGGTGATGCAGAAGCAGCCCGAACTGGTGTGGGGCATGATCGCCTCGATGTGGGTCGGCAATCTGATGCTCATCATCATCAACCTGCCGCTGGTCGGCATCTGGGTGCGGTTGCTGCGGGTACCATATCGCCTGATGTTTCCGTCGATCGTGATCTTTTGCGCGATCGGCATCTACTCCATCAACAACGCTCCGGTGGACGTCATCCTCGCCGGCGCGTTCGGCTTGCTCGGCTATTGGCTGATCAAGCATGATTTCGAGCCGGCGCCGTTGCTGCTGGGCATGGTGCTCGGGCCGCTGATGGAAGAAAACCTGCGCCGGGCGCTGTTGATCTCGCGCGGCGATTGGACTGTCTTCCTTACCCGTCCGCTCTCGGCGGTGCTGATGGCCATTGCAGCGTCGCTTCTGGTGCTGGCGCTGCTGCCGTCATTGCGCAAGAAGCGCGACGAGGTGTTCGTGGAATCCGAGGGCTGACCTGCGTCGGTGCGCCGCATCCCGAAGTCGAATCGCTTCGGCAGCGGACGTGTAAGATGTAAATGCCGGCCGGTTTACGCCGGCATTTAGTCAACGGCGTTTCCGGGGAACTCTGATGAATTTTTACGGCCGCATGCTCGCGAGCGGTGGTCTGGCAGCGATCGCCAGCCTCGGTGCGATGGCAGCGCATGCTCAGGCGCAAGCCTATCCGACGCGCTCCATCACCATGATCGTGCCGTTCGCGGCGGGCGGTCCGACCGATGTCATCTCGCGCATTGTCACCGGACATATGGCGCAGACGCTCGGCCAGAGCATTATCGTCGAGAACGTGGTCGGCGCCGGCGGCACCACTGCGACCAGCCGCGCCGCACGC
>Ga0307296_10001718_pt1 | contig 11070 bp, 9 predicted proteins | sample ER_DNA_153_FD_194467 | JGI IMG/M metagenome (GOLD analysis project Ga0307296, IMG submission 194467) | Bulk soil microbial communities from the East River watershed near Crested Butte, Colorado, United States - ER_DNA_153 | ecosystem: Environmental > Terrestrial > Soil > Floodplain | place: USA... | reverse complement strand
AGCCTCCCACCCCACGCGAGCGCGCAACCTCTGGGAGGTGGAGAAAGGCTGGGAAGAACCGGTGCGCCAGTACGGCCAGGCCGTCACTCCCTTTGCAGACGCGTTTGCGAGAGATGCAAGCGGCACGGCCCGGATCACGACCAAGCTGAACACAATTATTATCCCCCGGGTTGAGTTTCGCGATGCCAGCGTTCGTGAGGCAATCGATTTTCTCCGGCAACAGGCAGTGGAGAATGATCCTGCCGCAGAGGGAAAGAAGGGGGTCGATATTGTCCTGCGCTTAGCGCCCCTTGGCCAGATTGCTCCTCCGCCAGTTCCGGTTCAACCGGCGCAACCGCCGGTCACTGCCGCGCCGGCCGGTGCCGCTGCACCGGTCACTGCCCCGGCAACAGGTGCGGCGCCTGTTGCCGCGCGTCCAGTTGTGGCGCGCCCTGTGGTTGCCGCTGCCGCGACGTCTCCGGCTGATGCGCGCATCACGATTACTCTAAATCAAATCCCACTGGGGGAAGCGTTGCGTTATATCGCGAACCAGGCCGGGTTGAAAGTTAAGGTGGAACCGTACGCTGTGTCAGTTATTCCGATCACCGAACAGAGCAACGATTTGATCACGAAACAATATCGCGTGCCGCCAGGGTTCATTAGCACGGGTGCCCTAACCGGGACTTCGCTGCTGCAGCGAGGCGCTTACAAAACCGCCCAAACCACCGCCGTTCCCGCAGGCACCGGTAAGGACACGCAGGAATCGACCGGTGGCCAACAACTCGTAATTCGCGAAGGGGCGAAGGAATATCTCGAAGCTCTGGGCGTGCCGTTCCCGGAAGGCGCGAGCGCAAACTTCCTTCCTGAGAGCAGCCGCCTGATCGTTCGTAACACGCAAGATAATTTGGATCTGGTCGATGCATTGGTTGAACAGGCGAACGTCGCCGTTCCGAAACAGGTCGAGATCGAGTCCAAGTTTGTCGAGATCACGCAAAACAATCTGAAAGAACTTGGGTTCGATTGGCTGCTTGGCCCGTTCAAGGTTGGCAGCAAGGGAGCCTTTGGGTCTGGCGGGACCTCCGGAACCGGAACGCCGGTTAATGCGGCTAATTTTCCTTTCGTTGACGCGAACGGAAATCCGGTGGGCTTTGGCACGACTATTCCTGGGGACGGCACAGCTGGCGGTCCCGTTACCGCCGGAAATCGGAGCGGAAACGTCGCGATAAGCACAAATGCACTCGACGCACTCTTGTTTCCGTCGTTAGGAACCAGCGCCGTGGCGCCCGGAATTTTTGGCTTGTCAGGTGTTTTTACCGATCCGCAATTTCAGGTCGTCATTCGTGCGCTGAACCAGAAAAAGGGCGTCGATCTTCTCTCCGCGCCCAAGGTGACGACGAAGAGCGGGCAGCGCGCCGTCATCGAAATTGTCAGAGAATTTCGTTATCCGACGACGTTCACCCCGCCGCAGGTTCCCAGTATCAGTGGCGGAACTGGCGGAACTGGAACGGTTTCGATTAACGTCGTCACACCGACTACGCCGCAGACCTTCGAGACTCGGAATACCGGCGTCACCTTGGAGGTTGAACCGGTGGTAGGACCGGATGGCGTGACCATCGATCTGAATCTGGTGCCGCAGGTTGTCGAATTCGAAGGCTTCATCAATTACGGCAGTCCCATTTTTGGAATCCTTCCTCCTGTTACTTTTATAGACCCTGTAACTGGACTGACGAGGCTATTAACCTCCCCCAACGTACTTCTTACCAGCAACGTGATTAACCAGCCCATTTTCAGCACGCGCAAAGTAACCACGAGCGTAAGTGTGTGGGATGGCCAAACAGTCGTGCTCGGCGGTTTGATGCGCGAGGATGTGCAGAAGACGGAAGATAAAGTCCCGATTATCGGCGATATTCCAATGCTTGGGCGGCTGTTCCGCACCAATGTCGATCAGCACATCAAGCGCAATCTTGTCATTTTCGTGACGGCGCGGTTGGTTAATCCGGGCGGCCTGCCAGTTAATCCATCGGAGGAAGAAGAGGAGGGACTGTTGCAACCTCCGGTTTTGCCGGAGATTCCAGCGTATAAGAAATGAGCGCCAACTGCTCTCAATTCTGACGCGGAGAGCAACCAACTTCGATACAATCCGGTAAATCCTGGTGTAGCAGCTCCGAACACGCCACGGAATTGAATTCCGGTCAATCCAACCCAGTAGCTTGGTTTCAAAGCATTTGGACGAGGGCTCCTCACTGGAGATGTCGCGGCGGCATAGGCATCCGGGGGAAGACTCAACCGCCCAACCATAAAGCGCAGACGATTAATATCGCCGCGTGGTACCGCCTCGGATACTCTGCTAAACAGAGTCCATGAAGAAATCCCTTTTCACTCCATTGGTCGCGGTTTGTACTCTACTCGCAGTGATTACGGCCACTCCAGCTTTGGCCGGGAGTAAGAAAAAGAAGGCGTCATCGGTCCCGCGATATCATTCGCCGGTCATTTCAAGCGTGACGGGAAACGCGATTACTGTGAGTGAAGAGAAAACGACGAGAACATTCATCATTACACAATTCACAGAAGTCAACGTGAATGGACAAAGAGCGACCATTGCCGATTTGAAACCTGGCATGACGGTGAGCATCACAATCGGCATGGACCCTACCCAAGCGAGCCGAGTCGTAGCGACAGGTGTTTCGGTGGGCGGGAATAAAAAGAAGAAGTAAAAATATCGTTTCTCGCCACGGCTCTGCGAACCTTTCAAGGTTTAAACCAGCACCCCCGAGCGAGAAGTTTGTGGGTTGTAGCCACGGCGCTATGCGCCGTCCGATTTTAGCGTCCTGCTTGTCTGCTGACCGGCCACCAGGCCGGTGGCTACAGTTACACGCGATCGATGTAAACGATCTCGCCTTGGTAAGGCCAATCTTTCGAGCGACTGACCAAGTGTGCGCGCACCGGATTTTCGCGCACATATTCCCATTTTTGCGCGTAACTTTCATCGCTGCGCAGCAGATGATCGAAGAATCCTTCCTGCCAAATCTGTGTGTCCCTTCTCGACCAATTACTCGCTTTGGCCAGCGATTGTTTTAACATTCCGATCCATCGGCCCAAAACGAAATCCGGTCCCCCGCGGACAAACAGATGGACATGATCCGGCATGATCACGTAGCGACCAACCGCAATACCTAAGTTGCGCTCGGCTCGCTCGACAAAGAGAACGAATGCCGCATGAATTTCGTCGCGAGCCAGACATGATCTTCGGCCATGCGTGCAAAAGGTGACAAAATAGAGCGGGCTCGTATCAAAAACTCGACTGAGACGTAAAGGCCGCCGTTCGAACTCTGGTTTCACCTTGAAAGTTGTAGTCACGGCTGAGTGGGCCGTCGAGTTTTTCGGTTTTGTTTGTCTGACCGGCCACAGGCCGGTGGCTACAACTGCGGCGAGTTCTGCAGCCGCGGCGCTGTGCGCCGTCCTCTGGTTGCCATCCTGCTAACTGAAAATCCACGCGCGCTGGCTGCGCGGTTTTCGAATTATCGAATGAATAAAGCGTGAGGCGGGAAAGTCCAAGGCCTCAAAACCTTCTATCACGGATATGAAAAGAACATTTCTAGCATTCGCGATGCTCGCTCTCATTTTGCCTGCTCTCCCGCCGGCTAAGGGAGCTGATGTATCGGTTGATTTCTTCTACAACAATCTGTCCGGCGGCAACTGGATCGAAGTGGCAGATTATGGCTACGGCTGGCAACCCGATGTGGCGGTGAACGATCCTAATTGGCGTCCTTACGCTGACGGCTACTGGGCCTACACTGATGAGGGTTGGACCTGGGTCTCTTATGAAGATTTCGGGTGGGCAACGTATCATTATGGTCGTTGGGCTCGGCTGGCTGATACCGGCTGGATCTGGTTCCCTGGCAGCGATCTCGACTGGGGCCCTGCCTGGGTTTCCTGGCGAACCGGCGGCGATTATGTCGGCTGGGCACCATTACCTCCGCGCGGCCCCGGCATTGCTTACGAGGGACAGCCCATTGGCGGCCAAGTGGACGTCGAATTCGATATCGGTCCGGCTTATTACAACTTTATTGATGCTCGTTTTATCGGCGAGCCGGTCTTGCGTGATCGTATTTTCGCACCGTCGCAGAATGTTACCTATATCAACGAAACGGTGAACGTGACCAACATCAGTGTTCAAAACAACGTGGTATATAATTATGGTCCTGATTACAACGTGCTGAGCGCACGCTCAAGCCGCCCGATTCAGCGGCTCAACATCGAGCGGCAAGCAAATGTGAATCTGTCCGCGGCAGCCAAATCCGGCGGGCTAACCAAGGTCCAGGGAGACAAACTCATAGTCGGCGCTCCCAACAAGATCAACAAGCCGGCTCAAGGAATTGCGCCTCCACGTGTGAAAACCAAAGTCGCTCAGCCGAAAGTCGAGCACGGCTGGTCCGGTGTTCCTAACGAGGCCCAGCTAAAGCAGAAAATCAAAACCGAGAACCCAAAGAACATTCCGCCGCCAACTGGCGCCGCCGCGACCGGGCGAGCCGCGGGCACTGCTTCTCCGGGCACCATTACTTCGCCCACACCACCGACGTCGCCTGCACCGTTTGAAAGAGGCAAGGGCAGACCCGGCGGAAAACCTCAACCGGGCGCTACCGACGTTCCAGCCGGATCTCCAGCTGGTGCGGTTTCGCCAGCCATTCAGGGTTCTCCGACTGAAACACAACGCGGTAAGCCGGGAAAGGGTAAGCGGGGGGAATTAGAGACCCCGTCTGGACAAACAGGCGCGGCTCCGGAGACAACGCAACCTCCAGGCAGAGGCAAAGGACAGTTTGAGCGTGGCGTTTCCGCTCCTACGCCTAGTCAACCCGGCGGGGCTGCGAACATCCCAGAGCAAGGTAAGCATAGAGGACGTGGACTTGAGGAAGCCGGAAGCCCGACGGGTGGTGGCGTGGTTCCAAGCGAGGGCAAAGGTAGAGGATCAAAAGGACAGGGCGCCTACGCGCAACCCAGCACTCCGCCAGCGACCGGTGCAGCTCCCGAGACGCGAGGCGGAAAACAAAAAGGGCAGGGCGCCTATGGTCAACCCGGGGGTGCTCCCGTGGGCGGAACTCCCGCTGGGGCTGAGCAAGGTCAGGGAAAACCAGCGGGTGGAAAGAAAAAGGGCGAGAAAGTTTCTCCTACGCCTGGCCCTCAATAACACACCGAGCAAAATTTTGAAAACGGCGGCCCCGGAATGATCCGGGGGCCGTTTCGTTGGCAGGACGCGATTCGCCAAGCGCGGCAAAATGTAAAGCTGGTTTGCGCTTCGTTTATAGCAACTCCGCAATCTGCACCGCATTTAACGCCGCGCCTTTTAACAATTGGTCGCCTGATACCCAAAAGGAAAGCCCATTTTCAAAAGCGCAGTCCACCCGCACACGGCCTACTTGGCAATTGTCTTTTCCAGCGACAGTCAGCGGCATTGGGTAACGATTGTTCTGCGGTTCATCGACCAGCTCGACTCCCGGCGCTTTCGCCAAAACTTCTCGTGCTCGTTCCACTGAGATAGGTCGATCAAATTCCGCGCTGACCGCTACCGAATGAGCGCGGTAAACGGGCACGCGCACGCATGTGACTGAAGCCCGGAACTTCGGCAAATGCATGATTTTGCGGCCTTCATTCTGCATCTTCATTTCCTCTTTTGTGTAGCCACTCTCAAGAAACGAATCGACGTGCGGCAGGACGTTGAACGCGATCGGATATGGATAAATCTGCGACAACAATTGATCGACTCGCTTCCCGCTCGTCGCCCCTTCGGGCTTCCGGTCTATGTCGCCGGGCTCCTGCCCGCTCCATTGTCGATCTTGCGCAATGTCTTTGACTTGCTGTCTTAACTCGTCGATTGCCCGCGCACCGCTGCCAGAGACGGCTTGATAGCTTGCGGCAAAAACACGGCGAACAAGGAAGACGCGGTGCAACGGATAGAGCGCCATCAGCGCGATCGCAGTTGTGCAATTTGGATTGGCCATCAGCCCGCTATGCGTGCGCGCATCTTCCGCGTTAATTTCCGGAATCACCAGCGGCACGTCGGACTCCATCCGGAACACCGAGGAGTTATCGATTGCGATGGCTCCTGCACGCCGCGCGACGGGCACGAATTTTCGCGAGATCTCTCCGCCAGCGGTGAAAAAGGCGATGTCGATCTTGTCAAAGGAGTGGTCGTTGAGTTCTTCTACTGTGATCGATTGGTCATGAAAACGAACTGATTTGCCGATGGAACGCGCCGAACCGATCGCGCGAAGATACGCCACGGGAAAGTTTCGTCTCTCGAGCACGCGCAAAAGTTCCGCACCAACTGCGCCGGTCGCGCCGACGATCGCGATATGATAAGTTTTTGTCATCCGGCAGCCGGATTGTATGGCCGGTCTAATCTGATGCAAACTTTGCAAACGAACATTCACATTTCGATCCGAAATCAGCGCCTTACACTGAAACGAGGTGAAACCCCGCTCCGCAGTTACCCGGTATCCACTTCCAGATTCGGGGTGGGGACCGAAGAAGGCAGCATGAAGACGCCAATCGGACGGTTCCGCGTGGCAGAAAAAATCGGCAGCGAAATGCCGAGCGACACCGTTTTCCAAGCTCGCGTAGCCATCCAGCCCGGCGATCCGCTTCCTCCGACCGAGGATTTGGTTATGTCGCGAATTTTATGGCTCGACGGCTTAGATGAGCACAACGCCAATACGCGCGATCGTTTCATCTATATCCACGGCACAAAACATGAGGACAAAATCGGCACCCCGGACAGCCACGGCTGTGTGCGGATGCGAAACGCTGATGTCGCAGAGTTATTTACGCTCGTCGATCAGGGGACACACGTAATAATAGAAGAATAACGCGTTCGCAGCTCAGACACGCGAAAAAATGGAAAAAAGCGTTGCGCCCGCGAACTTCCCCGCCTAGAACAGGGCAGCAACCTGCTGGGAAAGGAGGCGAGATAGAGTGAAATTTATGAAAACGATCATGATTGTGGCCTTACTGGTCACTGCTTTGGGTCTGGGGGCTTGCGCTCAACACAAGGAGACAGTGACGACAGGTGCTGGCACGACCGGTTACGCGAAATAGATCCGGCGGGTAAGTTTATTGTCTGCCGATCCGCTTCCTCCGACGGAGGATTCGGTCATGTCGCGGATCTTATGGCTCGAGCGTCTGGATGAGCACAATGGCGAGACTAGGATCGTTTCATCTCCATCCACGGACAAGACATGAGGGCAACATCGGCAGCCCGGCGAGCCACGCTTATATGCGAATGCGCAATGCTGACGTCGTCGAGTTGTTTGAACTAGTTGATGAGGGTGTCCACGTATTGATCGAAGAGTAATTCCACAGCGCAAATATTCCGAAAAAATGGAGAAAAAAGCGTTGCGTCCGCCAACTTCACCGCCTAGAAGATTTCAGCAACCTGCTCGGAAAGGAGGCGAAGAAGAATGAAATTTTTAAAAGCGATCATGATTGTGGCCGTACTAGTCACTGCTTTGGGACTAGGTGCTTGTGCTCAACACAAGGAGGCAGTGGTTACGGCTCCGGCTCCGATGGGAAAATAAATCCGGCGTCCGAGGTCTTTGTCTGCGAATGGTTTTGCCAAAAAGGCCAGGTCGTGTTCGACCTGGCCTTTTTCTTTTGATGGTAACGGCTTTAGCCTACTTCATATTTTGTTGAGTTCTAATTAAAATCTGCGGATGGAATTGCACGGCCAAAAGTTGACGCTTGCCGAGATCGCCACGGTGGCGCTCGGCAATGCGGCCGTTGAAGTCTCACAATCTGCGCGTCCGCGTGTTCTTGCTTCGCGTAAGGTCATCGAAGAGATCATCGCGCGCGGCGCGGCCGTTTACGGTGTCAGCACCGGTTTTGGCAAACTGTCGGATGTTCGCATAGCGCACTCCGAATTGACTAACCTTCAGCTCAACCTTGTTCGGAGTCACGCTTGCGGGATTGGCAATCCCCTTTCGGAATCGGAGGCGCGCGCGATGATGTTGCTGCGCGCGAACGTACTCGCTCTTGGACTAAGCGGAATCCGTCCTGAGATCATCGAAATGCTTTGTGAAATGCTGAACCGACGTGTCTGTCCGGTTGTCCCGGAAAAAGGATCGGTCGGCGCCAGCGGTGATCTCGCGCCTCTCGCGCATCTCGCTTTAACCTTGATTGGCGAAGGCGAGGCGTTTTTTCGGGGCGAACGAGTGGAAAGCCGCGAAGCTCTTCGCCGCGCCGGGCTCGAGCCTCAGCGTCTCGAAGCAAAAGAAGGACTAGCGCTGCTCAATGGCACCCAAGCAATGCACGCAGTGGGTGGACTCGCGCTTCTTCGCGCCAAGCGGCTCGCGCGCGTCGCAGACGTTTCCGGCGCGATGAGCCTCGAAGCGCTCAAGGGCACTCCAGCCGCTTTCGATTTGCGTTTGCAAGAAGCGCGACCGCACCCCGGACAAAAAGCGGTGGCTAAACACCTTTTGTCGATCTTGGAGGCGAGCGAGATTCGGCAATCGCACGTCGAAGATGATCTGCGAATTCAGGATGCCTACAGTCTGCGTTGCATGCCGCAAGTGCATGGCGCGGTTCGCGGCGCGCTGTTGCATTGTGAGGACGTGCTCCTGGTTGAATCTGGTTCGGCCACCGATAATCCGCTCGTCTTTTCCGAAAGCGGCGACGTCATTTCGGGCGGCAATTTCCACGGCGCACCGCTTGCCCTCGCGATGGATTATGCTGCGATCGCGCTGACCGATCTGATGAGCATTAGCGAGCGCAGGATCGAGCGTCTGGTGAACCCAGACATGAATGAAGGCCTGCCCGCGTTTCTTGCCCGGCAGCCTGGCATGCAGTCCGGTTTTATGATCGCGCACGTTGCCGCGGCCGCTTTGCTCAACGAAGCAAAAGTGCTCGCTCATCCATCGAGCATCGATAATGTGCCTACCTCCGGCGGAAAAGAAGATCACGTTTCGATGGGAATGACCGGTGCTTTGAAATTCCGCGCGATTGTCGATCTTGCGGAAAATTTGCTGGCGATCGAGTTGCTTGCAGGTGCTGAAGGCTTGGAGCATCGGCGTCCGCTTAAAGCCGGTACTGGTGTGGAGCGCGCTTTTGCTGTTCTCAGGAAAATTGCGCAGCCCCTCACAGAGGATCGTTCGCTCTCCGGCGACATTGCGCGGGTTGCTGAAGCGATTCGCCGTGGCGATTTCGATAGCGGTTACGAACAATTATGAGCGGTAAACGAATCATCCATGCGCCGCGCGGCAACGATCGGAGTTGCAAAGGCTGGCATCAGGAAGCGGCCATGCGGATGCTCATGAACAATCTCGATCCGGACGTGGCCGAAGATCCCGACCGACTCGTTGTTTACGGGGGGACAGGGCGTGCGGCGAGAAGCTGGGAAGCTTTCGATGCGATCATCCGCTCCCTGCGCGAACTCGAAAATGACGAGACGTTGCTCGTGCAATCGGGAAAACCAGTGGGAAAATTTCGCACACATGACGAAGCGCCACGTGTTCTGATCGCAAATTCCAATCTCGTCGGTCACTGGTCGAACTACACGGAATTCAATCGGCTCGAACGCCTGGGTCTCACGATGTACGGACAAATGACCGCTGGCTCGTGGATTTATATCGGCAGCCAGGGGATCGTTCAGGGAACGTTCGAAACGTTCGCCGCGGCTGGCCGCAAGCATTTCGGCGGATCACTGGAAGGAAAATTTGTTCTGACCGGCGGGCTGGGTGGTATGGGCGGCGCACAACCGCTCGCTGCCACGATGAATGGTGCACTATTTCTGGGCGTCGAAGTCGATCCTGCGCGGATCGAGAAAAGATTGAAGAGTGGCTACTGCGACAAGATCGCCTGGTCGCTCGATCAAGCGCTCGACCTGATTGAGCATGCGCGTAAAGATCGACAGTCAATTTCAGTCGGACTGGTTGGGAACTGCGCCGACGTGCTACCGGAAATCGTTAAACGCGGTGTGGTTCCGGATGTCCTCACGGATCAAACCAGCGCGCATGACGCATTAAACGGCTACGTGCCGCACGGCATGTCACTCGAAGACGCGATCGCTTTGCGCGCAAAAAATCCCGAGGAGTACATCGACAAATCGATGCGTTCGATGGCTGTTCACGTCGCAGCCATGCTCGCCCTACAAAAAAAAGGCGCGGTCACATTCGATTACGGAAACAACATTCGCGCTCAGGCGAAAAAGGCCGGCGTCGAAAACGCATTCGAAATTCCCGGCTTCGTTCCTGAATACATTCGCCCGCTTTTCTGCGAGGGCAGGGGACCATTTCGTTGGGTTGCGTTGAGTGGTGATCCCGAAGATATCGCCCGGACCGATCGGCTCGCGCTCGAATTATTTCCCAAAAATCAAACTCTGGCCCGCTGGATGAAGCTCGCGAAAGAACGGATTCAATTTCAAGGATTGCCCGCGCGCATTTGCTGGCTCGGCTACGGAGAGCGCGCCGAATTCGGCGTGGCGATGAATGAGCTGGTGAAACGTGGCGAAATCAAAGCGCCGATTGTCATCGGACGTGACCATCTTGATACGGGTTCGGTCGCGTCGCCCAATCGCGAAACGGAAGGGATGCTCGACGGCAGCGACGCGATCGCCGATTGGGCATTGCTCAACGCGCTGATCAACACGGCCGCCGGCGCATCCTGGGTGTCGATCCACAACGGCGGCGGTGTGGGAATTGGCTATTCGCAGCACGCCGGCATGGTCGTCGTCGCCGATGGCACCGAAAATTCCAAACGCCGTCTCGAGCGCGTTCTAACCAGCGACCCGGGGATGGGAATTCTGCGGCACGCAGATGCCGGTTATTCGGGCGCGATTGGATTTGCCGCCAAGCACAACGTCGACATCCCGATGGAGCCACGAGCACGAGATTAAGGGGAAGATACAAACCGGCTGCGACCATTATGCAAAAACTGATCGAGTGCGTGCCGAATTTTTCTGAAGGACGCGATTTGGATGTCATCCGACAGATAACCGGCACGATTGAATCGGTGGATGGCGTTTCTCTGCTCGATGTCGATCCTGGAGCGACGACCAACCGGACGGTCGTGACCTTTGTCGGCAGTCCCAAAGCCGCAGTGGAG